>Ga0073934_10000041_pt1 | contig 378107 bp, 347 predicted proteins | sample LarsenN4metaG_FD_76834 | JGI IMG/M metagenome (GOLD analysis project Ga0073934, IMG submission 76834) | Hot spring sediment bacterial and archeal communities from British Columbia, Canada, to study Microbial Dark Matter (Phase II) - Larsen... ...
TATCTCAAGACACCATTGTAGTAAACCTGGCAGGCAGAGGGCTGGCCGATTGGAATCCATTGGGAATCGGGCTGCAGGTGTTTACGATACCACCTGGGTCAGGGCAGGTAGCAGACTTCCTGGGTCCCATTCACTCTTGGGATGTTCCCCCAAAGCCTGCCCAGGTCCTGCTGGCATTTTGGAATGTCATGCCGGCATATACGCCAGCGCAGGCGCTGCGCCGTTGGGATGGAGCCCACACCGGGCCTTATGGAAGCCGACATGGTCTGTACAACCTGCTGCGGGCGGCACGGAGTCATAACATTCACCTGGTATTGTTAGATCTGAAAAGCCCCTCATCATTGTCTGCCCTGGATTATGCCGGCGGGCTTGACCTAGTGCAACAGATGTCTTCGGAAGACCTGCTCACTCTCCCCGACGTTGCCCCGTTATTCCCTCCAGGAAACCCACTGCGGCTACCCACTCCGATTCTCGAGCGTAGTGCAATGGATAGCCGTGAGATCGGCAGGCGATTTGGCCTGCCAGCCAGCTCATTCCTGTTCGCACCCTTCCAGCCAGTCTATCCACAGGGATATCAAACTATCTTCATCCCGGTACCCGACGCTGCACCAGGTCTAGATACTAGCAATGCCTGGCGGGGATGGCGCATCATCCCTGTGCGGGGTTTGATAGTGCAACAAAAACCAACAGGTGAAGCCGGCTTCGACTCTCCTGGCCTGGAGCTACGGCGTGCATTGGCGGAAGCAGCATACTCGGCATCGAGCACAGGGCAATCCGGCAAGAATTCATGGTTAAACCTGGGAGGCGAGCTGCCAGCCAGCATGTTCGGGGATCCCCAGATCGCCCGGGCGATCTTCACCTACCTAAACAACCACCCCTGGATCCATATCCTGGATTCCGCAGAACTACAGACACTGCCGGTAGAGCCGGTATATGAGTACCCTCTCGTCTCGAATGAAGCGGATATACCACCAGCCCTCTTGATGAGCCTGGCTGTACTTTCAAGCCATCTGGAGGTGACTTCGCCCAACCCTCTCCTGGACCTGGCCTGGGAGAATTATCGCTCTCTGCTGGCGCCAACATACCCGCTCGATCCCCAGCTTCCAGACCTGCGCGCCAGTTATACACCACAGGTCAACGCCCTGCTTAACCTGGCTGAATGGGTTGAAGAGCCGATTCCGAATGCGACCTGCGACCATGACCTGGATTCTGATGGTGAAAATGAATGCATACTGTCTTCGAATGAATTTCTCGGCTACTTCGAAACCAATGATGCCTCATTGGTCTACGCATTTGGCATACTCGAAGGTAATCTGCACCAGATCGTCGGCCCTACTTCGCAATTGATCAGCGGGACAGGCGATCCAACTACCTGGATAAGACAAGATGGCCTCCTGCTCGATCCATCGGTCCTTTCTGCTGCTTTTCCTGGACCGGGCAGCGCGTACCAGGCATCGGTTTCGCCTGGCAGGATCGATTTCATCGCCCAGGATGGCAGCCACCGCAAGGTTTATACCTTGCTTCCCGCTGGCTTTCGCCTGGACTTTTATTCGTCTTCACCAATACGTACCCTCCTGCCCCTGGTGCTGGATCCCGGGATGCGTTTTTATCCATCCTGGGGAAAGCTTTACCGGCAAGAATCCGCCGGGGACACCTGGACCTGGAGCGTAGGCACAAATCTGCGAGTCGAGGTGCGCGCCTCTGCCGAGGTGCTCCTCCAGACTTTTAATGCCTCCCGGCGATGGATGGGAAACACAGAAAATCCAAATCAAGATTTCCCAGTGGGCCATTATCTTCCCTTTCCCCTGGGGCTGGCAGAACTACGATCGGGCGGAGATTTCTTTATTGAGGTTACAATTAAACCTTGACATGAGGACAATTTCCTTTCGTGACCTCCAGACCCAGATCCAAGACCACTATCACAACCAGCGGTACCGTGCTGCATTTGATCTGGCTGGCCGTTATCTCCAAACCTATCCGGATCAGGCAGCTTTGTTATATTATTGGCAGGTCTGCCTGTTAGCCTCGCTGGGGGAGATCGAGAATGCGGTCCAACTTCTGGAACAAACCATCACCCAGGGAATCTGGTACGCAGAGTTTTTGCTACGCCAAAGCCCAGCCCTGCAAAGCCTGCAGGAACACCCCACATTCGAGCAACTGGTGCAAATGAGCCAGCGCTACCAGGCTTTAGATGAGACAAACCGCTATCCTCTTCTGACCGTGCGGCCAGAAGGTTGCTGCCTACCCAATGATCAACCTTGTTCGATGCTGTTGGCCTTGCACGAAAACGCCAGCAATGCCAGGCTTTGCCTGGATTACTGGCGAACAGTGGCCAATGCTGGCTGGTTGGTTGCCGCTCCGCAGTCGACTCAAGGGATGTGGAAGGGGGGATATGTCTGGAACGATTGGGATGCAGCACGCCAGGAGATCATCCGGGATTACCAGTCGGCGCTCGAGTACTACTCGATCGACCCGGAAAGAGTAGTGCTGGCTGGAGTCACAACAGGAGGCGAACTGGCAATGCGGCTGGCACTAAGTGGGGACCTCCCGGCCAGGGGATTCTTAGCAATCAGCCCTGAAGGCTCGTTGTTCGAGGAACATGATAACTTGCAGTCATACCTTGCTGATATGGCTGACCGTGATCTCGTGGGGGTGATCCTGATTGGGGAGAGGGAAGGTTCGGAACGACGGACTATACTGAGGAAGGTGACCGAACTGATCCTGGAGGCGGGTGGGGAGTGCCGACTGGAAGTTTTACCTGGGACTAGGAACGCTGCTGATAGTGCCAGCGACGACCAGATCCTGGCTATCCTGGAAAATATTGTGGAGTATTCGGCCTAGAGAACACTAATCCTTCTGCATCGAGGCGCCGAACAGGCCGGCTATCAGAGTAATGCCGGCCGTCAATTGAAAGATGGGCGTCAATCCCCAAGAATCCGCCAGATAACCTGTAAGCATGGTGCCCATGGCGCCGCTTGAGAACATGAAACCCAGGATCATCCCAGAGGCAAGCGCCATCCCCCCCGGGATCATCCTTTGGGCAGAGACGACGATAATGCTGTGGGTAGCGCCGGTCAGTGCTCCTGAGAGGGGGACCAGCAAGTAAAGCCAGGGAGACCAGCCAACGCGCGAGACCAGGTAAAGTGGGATACTGGCCAGGGCCAATGTCGCCATGGTTACACGACGTTTACCCAGGCGATCTGCCATGCTACCTCCCAGGACGTTGCCAAAAGCCGAGCCACCCATAAACAGAGAGGCCACCAAACCGTACGTGCTGGCCGATTGACCCATGTCACTCAGGTACTTGGGGACGAATGTGATCATGTTCTGCTGCGCCCAAGCCTGAAAGAAAGCCAAGAACGCCAGCAGCAAGAAAGGCAGCCATTTTGGGCGAAACAAGTACGCGCCCGGGCGATTTGCTGAACGTGGAGTATCAATTTCATCAGAGGCCGGCAAACTGAGATCGATTGCACAAGAAGGCCGCAATTGCCTGGCAGCGTTCATCCCAACCGGTAAGGTCAGGCTGGTGAAGAACAGCAATCCCAGGGTGCCAAACCTCTCCAGGAGTGGGCCTCCAATCACCGGCCCCAGGAAATGTCCAGCCTGTCCGAAGACGAAGAAATACGCCGCAGAAGTGGTCTCCCTGCCCGCAAAGTGGGTGCGCCCACGCAGGGTGGCTTCCACTGTGCCAGCGGGATGAAAGGCAGCCGATCCAAGGCTGCCCAATACAAGGAATACCAGAGCCCATTGACCGGGTTCGAACATCGCCAGGGAAAAAAACGCCCCCATCCAGATCACCCCCCCTGCTGACAACCAGCGGGGGCCCAGGCGATCGCCCAGATAACCGAACACAGGTTGTGTCAGGGAGCCGACGACTACATAGATCGTGCTGAATATACCAAGGGCGGTATTGGTCAATCCCAACGAAATGCTCATAAAGGTCAAGATCACCGTCCGGGACCCATTCAATATGTCAACCACCAGGTGACCAAGCGCGACTGAGGAAAAGATCTTATCAAATAACAAGGACATAGCGCCTATCCGATGGAGCCGAGATGTTGTCCTAGGCTTGATAGATATTATGGTCCCGAATCAGAGAATAGACTGCTGGGGGAATAAAGTAACGATATGGACGTCCACTGGCTACCCGAAAACGGATTTCAGAGGAGGAGATCTCAATCAGGGGCGCTTTGATCCAATGGACTTTGGAACGAATCCCTGGTATGGACTTCTCAAGGGTGTCCAGGTCAACCGTTGCTCCGGGTCTGGGCATCACGCCCAAGGATGCACAATGCGCCACAAGCTCCTGTGGGTTCTTCCAGTCAGGTAATTCGTTCAGTGAATCGCCTCCAATCAGGAGGATCATCTCAGCGCCAGGGTAATTGTCGATCAACCGGTGGATTGTGTCCACGGCATAGTGCGGCGCAGGTCGATCGATATCGACTCGGGAAAGCTCAAAGGCTGCGTTGTCCTGCAAGGCAGCCATCAATAAATCCATCCGATAGCGCCACGGACTGACTGGCACACCGATCTTATGCGGTGGATCAGGCGTGAGCACGAAAAGCACCCGATCTAGGCTGAGCTGGTGGTGGGCTTCGGCGGCCAGGATCAGATGGCCCAGGTGTGGAGGGTCAAATGTCCCTCCAAAGACACCGATTTTCATCAGTCCTGCCACTCGAATTCATAATGAGATATGAACACAGTATCACCTGCTCGTACGCCTGCTGCTCGCAATTGGTCTTCCACTCCCAGGATTTGCAGGATACGCTGAAAGCGGCGGACCGATTGGTCCAGCTCCCAATAGGTCATGCCAGCCGCCCTTTCAATGGCTTTGCCGGAGATACGCCAGCCCTGCGGTATGCGCATGATCGAGACATCACGTGGGTCTTCAGTGGCGCGATAGACAGGTAGCGCTACAAGCGTGGCTGGGATTGGAGCCTGGCTGATGAGCTTGGCTGCGTTATTTAGGAGAGCCTGTACATTCTCACCCGAGAGGGCAGATACCGCCAAGGCATCATAACCCCGTTGGTTCAACTTCACCTGTATGCCTTCCCACCTAGAGCGGACCTCAAGAAGGTCAATTTTGTTGAGAGCAACCACCTGAGGCTTGCTGGCCAGTTTGGGATCGAATAAAGCCAGCTCAGAATTAATCTGGGCGAAGTCGAGGATCGGGTCCTGGGCCAACCCATCCAGAAGATGGATCAGCACTCGGGTGCGCTGGATGTGGCGCAGGAAACTCTGGCCGAGACCTGCGCCCATATGAGCACCTTCGATCAAGCCCGGGATATCTGCCAGCACCAGCCTGGTGTCTTCATCCAGACTGGCAACGCCCAAGTTGGGTTCTAAGGTGGTGAAGGGATAAGGAGCGATCTTCGGCTTGGCATGGGTGAGCGCAGCCAACAGAGTGGATTTTCCGGCATTGGGCACTCCCACGATGCCAACATCAGCAATCAACCTCAATTCGAGCCTCAGGCGGCGTTCTTCTGCCGGCTCACCGCGTTCCGCTAGCTTGGGAGCCTGATTGCGGGCGGTGGTAAAACGTGTATTGCCACGTCCCCCACGGCCTCCGCGGGCAACCACAAGCCTCTGACCTGGTTCGATCAGATCACCTAGCAGCGATCCGCTCTCGATATCGTATACCAGTGTTCCGGGCGGCACAGGTATGACCAGGTCATCGCCTGAGCGTCCGGTCATATTCTGCTTCTTGCCATTGCCACCATCCTGGGCGGTAAACCGAGTGTGGTGTCGATAGGACGACAAGGTATTAAGGGTTGGGACCACTTCCAGGATGACATCTCCCCCTTTCCCTCCATCACCGCCATCCGGGCCACCGCGGGGTACATATTTCTCTCTGCGGAAGTGGACAATCCCATCGCCCCCTTTGCCAGACGATATTATTAATTCAACCTGATCAACAAACATCGGATACCAGCGAGATCGTCCAACAGGCCAAGTTGCGCATTGTGCATTTCGCACAAACGTATTTTTTCAATCAACGATGATTATACCATCGTGGGTTAATCGCCTCGCCCAACAGTCCTGCATCCCCTGGTTTCGGATAGGTCCTAAGACATCTTTGTACCATACTTGTGAATACATTGTGGATGTTTGCACAAACCGATGATTTATGGTAAATTACCTTCAGCAACTCGTCTAAGGAGGAATTCGTGCAGCAAAAAAATATTCCCGATATCGTTGTTGGGCGCCTGCCATTGTACCTGAGGTCACTGCAGCGCATGTCCCAGGAAGGACGCCAGGTTACTTCGTCCCAGGAGTTGGGAGAGAAATTGGGCATTTCGGCGGCGCAAATCCGAAAAGACCTTTCCCAATTTGGTGAATTTGGAAAACAAGGCACTGGATATAACATTGAATACCTGGTGGAAAACTTGCAACATATCCTGCATGTCGACCGCACCTGGGATGTCGCAGTTGTAGGAGCGGGAGACATTGGCAGCGCAATTGCGCGCTACCAGGGTTTTGCCAACCGCGGCTTTTTTGTTTCCATGATATTTGACAATGATCCTGTCAGGATTGGAACAAAGGTTGGACCGTTCATCGTGCAAGACAGCCGGAATATGGCGGAGGCCATACGAGCGTCGGGAATCAAGGTCGCCATGATAGCTGTACCGGCATCGACTGCCCAAGAAGTTGCCGATGAGCTGGTCAAGGGCGGGATTCAGGCGGTATTGAATTACGCCCCAATCAGTCTAAACGTTCCTCCAGAGGTGCAGGTACAGTATATCGACCCCGCCATTCATCTGCAACGGATGACGTATTATCTGGGTTAATCTGGCGAATTGATGGGGGTGCTAAATCGTGGGCAGGCTTCGTCGAATGACCGGATACAAATCCAGGCCGCGCGCCGAACCTTCCGCCACGCATGTGGCCGGGTTATCAACCAGATAGGCTGGCACGCCGAGCTCCTTCGTCATCAATCTATCGATCCCCCGAAGCAGGGCTCCGCCCCCTGTAAGCGCCACACCCCGGTCGATGATATCTGAAACCAGCTCTGGTGGAGTTTTTTCCAACACCCGGCGAGCCGTATCGATGATCGCCAGCAAGGGTTCGTTCATCGCCTCCACAACCTCACCTGTGGTCAGGTTCGCCGCGCGCGGCAGGCCGGTAACCTGATCCTGGCCCTGGATTTCCACGCTCTGCTCCTCGTCCTGTGGGACGGCTGCCCCGATGCGCAGCTTGATATGCTCAGCGGTGATCTGGCCGATGATCAAGCCATACTTCTTCCGGATGTAGGTGATGATGGCTTCATCTAGGGCCATTCCACCTGCGCGTAGCGTCTCGGCTGCCACGATGCCAAACATTGCCATCACTGCAGCCTGGGTGGCACCGCCGCCCAGGCATACCAACATGTTCCCCGAGGGTGTACCGATTGGCAAGTCGACACCCAAGGCAGCTGCCAGGGGTTGTTGGATCAGGTAAGCTTCACGACTGCCTGCCTGGAGGATGGCTTCGTGAACTGCCCGGCTCTCCACGCTGGTGACACCATACGGGACAGTGATCATCACCCTGGGCCGAAAAAGCCGGATCGGTCCACTTAGCTTGCGCAGCAACGCTTCCAGCAGGTATTCAGTCACTTCATAATCTGCGATGACCCCGTGCTGTAGAGGTCGGGTAACTTCAATTGTCTCCGGGACCTTGCCATACATATCTTGAGCTTCTCTCCCCCAGGCTACCATTTTCTGTTCCTGAACGACAATTGCTGCCACGGTAGGCTCTTCGAGGACGACCTGCCTACCCTCGGCGACCCGCGTATAAACGGTCCCCAGGTCTATCCCCAGGTCTTTTGAAAACATGCCCATGGCCTAGTGGCTCTCTCCCTCACCCGAAGGCATTGGCTGGGTGGGTTTACCCCTCCTGTAGCGCCGCACAGCTTCCAGGCGTAGATTTGACCGCTTCAAGGCAGATTCCAGAGCCAGGTAGGTATCAGTCTCCGCCGGCAGGCCTTCCTTGAGCATCTGCTCTACCCTTCTACGGGCAGCCTCGGCGCGCGCCACGTCGATCTCTTCCACATTTTCGGCGGCATCGGCCAAAACGGTGATGCGATCAGGCTGAACCTCTGCCAGGCCGCCGGATATGGTAAAAACCTCTTCTCTTCCCTTGTAGCGCAACTTCAAGAAACCGAACTTGAGGATAGAGAGCAAGGGGGCATGGTGTGGCAAGATACCCATCTCCCCCGAAACACCCGGGAGGATGACAATATCCACGTCCCCCTCAAATACCAGTCGATCCTGGGAGACAATCGAGCAAAATATCGGCATCTATCACCTTCTAACCGGCAGACAGGCGCTCGGCTTTCTCGACGGCTTCATCGATGGTACCTACCATGTGGAAAGCCATCTCCGGCAGGTCGTCGTGCTTTCCGTCCAGGATCTCGCGGAAGCCGAGCACAGTCTCCTTCAATGGCACGTATCGGCCTTCGAGGCCGGTAAATTGTTGGGCAACAAACATGGGCTGAGAGAAAAAGCGTTCCATCTTCCGGGCGCGCGAGACAATCAGTTTATCATCCTCGCTCAATTCGTCTACGCCCAGGATAGCGATGATGTCCTGCAGGTCTTTATAGCGCTGAAGCACCAATTGGACTTCTCTTGCAGTGGCGTAATGGTCTTCTCCTACCACTTTCGGGTCCAGGATACGGGAAGTTGAAGCCAGGGGATCCACCGCCGGATAGATGCCTTTCTCCGAAATCGAACGCTCCAGGGCAATGGTGGCATCCAGGTGAGTGAAGGTGGCTACGGGCGCAGGGTCCGAATAGTCATCGGCAGGGACGTATACAGCCTGCATGGAGGTGATCGAGCCATGGCGAGTAGAAGTGATGCGTTCCTGAAGCTCACCCATTTCGGTTGCCAGGGTAGGTTGATAACCGACTGCGGAAGGCATGCGTCCGAGCAAGGCTGAGACTTCTGAACCGGACATGCTGAAGCGGAATATATTATCGATGAAGAGCAACACATCCCGCCCATGGTCACGGAAGTATTCTGCCATGGCCAGGGCGGTCAACCCAACTCGCAGACGGGCCCCGGAGGGCTCGTTCATCTGGCCAAATACCATGACGGTGTCCTTGATGACCCCAGATTCCTGCATCTCGCGGTATAACTGTGTGCCTTCCCGGGTGCGTTCCCCCACTCCGGCGAAGACCGAGTTGCCTTGATGAACGGTGGCGATGGATCGAATAAGCTCCATGATGATGATGGTCTTTCCGACTCCAGCCCCGCCAAAGATGCCGGTCTTGCCGCCCTTCGTGAAAGGCGCAATCAGGTCGATGACCTTGATGCCGGTCTCAAACACCTCCACCCGCGTGGATTGATCCGCAAATTTGGGAGCCGGGCGGTGGATGGGATAGAATAGCCTGGCATCTACAGGCCCCTTTCGGTCGATGGGTTGTCCTAATACGTTGAAAACTCTGCCCAGGGTTTCCGGTCCGACAGGGACCTGAATCGGCGCGCCGGTGCTGATGGCAGGTTTGCCGCGCTGCAATCCATCTGTGGAATCCAGGGCGATGCAGCGGACCCAGTTATTCCCCAGGTGTTTTTGGACCTCTAATACCAGCGGCGCATCGCCGTCTTTGGGCACATGGATCGCCTCGTAAATCTCTGGAAGATTCTCCGTAGGAAATTCAACATCCACCACGCCCCCCAGGACTTGTACAATCCGACCGGTTACATTCGCCATTCATACCTCCTAGAGTTCACCGAGATTATCCGCTTGCCAACGCTTCAGCTCCGCCAGCGATATCCATCATCTCGCTGGTGATGGACTGCTGTCGGACCTTGTTGTACTCCAGTTGAAGGGCGCCGGTCAGCTCGGTGGCGCTATCCGTGGCATTCTTCATCGCCACCATGCGAGCTGCGTGCTCGCTGGCCCCCGATTCGAGGATCGCCTGGTAGACCTGCAGTGCGGTGAAGCGCGGCACAATCTCGTCCAGGATTTCCACCTGTCCAGGCTCGTAGATATAGGCTGACTCAGGGCCATGCTCAGAGCGAGCAAAGGCCTGTACACGCTCTTCCCCGGTTACCACCTCGAGAGGCAGCAATTTCTTTATTGTCGTCATCTGGCGCGCCATGTTTATAAAATCGGTATAAATCAAATACACTTCGTCGCTATCGCCCTGCAGGAACTCATCCACGGCCAGTCGGCCAATTGCAGACACATCGGCGAAAGTGGGTGCTGCCGGCAGGTTGCTAAATTCGGCCACTATTTCTTTTCGTAAGCGCAACATCAGATCGCGGCCTTTTCTCCCCACGGTGATGTAACGCACCGGCACCGAAGATTGCCCGAACTTTTGCAGGGTGAAGCGCACGACGTTGGTGTTGTATGCTCCTGCCAGTCCACGGTCGCCGGTGATCATCACCACGAGCACGTTGTTCACCTCTAGCCGGTTGGTGAGCAAAGGATGGAGCGTGGCCCGGCCAGGCTGGCCCGCCAGATGTGTCAGCACTTCCCAGGCCTTGGTGGCGTAAGGGCGGGTATTCATCACCGCCTGCATTGCCTTGCGAACCTTGCTGGCGCTCACCGCCTGCAACGCCCGGGTGACCTGGGCGATGTTTCTTACGCTGCGTATGCGCAGCCTCATCTCGCGCGTGTTCGGCACGAAATTCCCTCGCTATAAATAATTATGGTCCACCGTGGTTTATCCAACTCCAGAGCTAGCGCCAGGCGCCAGAAAAAGCTACCAATGCTTCTCGCAGCCGAACCTGGGTTTCATCCGAGATGCGTTTATTCTGGGCAATATCGCGAATAATCTCGGGATGAGAGGTTTCCATGAAGCGCAATAGTTCGCTCTCCCACGCCTTCATTTGATCAAGAGAGACCTTATCGGCAAAACCCTGCGTCCCGGCAAAAATGACCAGCACCTGGTGCTCCAGCGGCATTGGCTCATATTGAGGCTGCTTGAGGATTTCCTGCAGGTGCAGGCCGCGATTCAACTGCGCCTGGGTTGATTTATCCAAATCTGAGCCGAACTGGGCGAAGGCAGCCAGTTCGCGAAAGGCTGCCATATCCAGCCTCAGGCGTCCAGCAACCTGGCGCATGGCGCGCACCTGAGCATCGCCGCCCACCCGTGAAACAGAGATACCGACGTTTATCGCCGGGCGAATGCCAGCATAAAACAGGTTGTTTTCAAGGTAGATCTGCCCATCGGTGATCGAGATCACGTTCGTGGGGATGTACGCCGATACATCGCCCAACTGAGTCTCGATGATAGGCAGCGCGGTCAGGGATCCCCCAGAGCCGCGCCTCTTGAGGGATCGATACTCATCTGGGGCAGGCATTTCCTTACGGGCTCGCTCGGCCTCGTGATATGCTATCGGACCACTATACACTCTTTGATCGACGCCGTCTCCGGGTTCTGCCAGGGGATGGGGATAATCTTTCGGCACAATAACATACTGATCCGCCAGGCGCGCAGCACGCTCCAACAGGCGCGAGTGCAGGTAGAAGACATCGCCCGGATAGGCTTCTCGCCCCGGAGGGCGGCGGAGCAGCAAGGACACCTGGCGATAAGCCCAGGCATGCTTGGACAGGTCATCGTAAACGACCAGGGCGTCTCGCCCGCTCTCCATGAACTCCTCGCCGATCGCGCAGCCAGCATATGGAGCGATATACTGCAGGGCGGCCGGTTCATCGGCGGAGGCCACTACGACCGTGGTGTAGTCCATTGCTCCAAATCGTTCCAGCAACGCAACCGTGCGAGCGATGGCGGCTTTCTTCTGGCCGATGGCCACATAGATGCACAGCAGGTCTTTGCCCTTCTGGTTGATGATCGTATCGATAGCGATTGCAGTCTTGCCAGTCTGGCGATCTCCGATGATCAATTCACGCTGGCCCCTCCCGATGGGGATCATCGAATCGATTGCCTTGATACCGGTTTGAACCGGGGTATCCACGTCTCTACGTGAGACGACGCCTGGAGCGATGCGCTCAATCGGACGGTAGTGTTCAAACTTAACAGACCCTTTCCCATCGATTGGCTGGCCGAGAGCATTCACCACCCGTCCCGTCAACCCGTCGCCAACCGGCACCGAGACAATTCGCCCTGTGGAATGCACCAGCATCCCTTCCTTGATCCCCATGTAATCACCCAGGGTGATGACTCCTACACTCTCCCTCTCGAGATTGAAGGCTACACCCATCACACCATTGGCAAACTGGACCAATTCCTGTGAGCGAACATCCGCCAGGCCGCTGACCCGTGCAATACCGTCACCGGCTTCGACCACGAAGCCTACACCTCGTATCTCCATTTCGGGTTCGAAGGTCTCGATCTGTTTCTTCAGGTCAGCGGTAATTTGGCTGATGATATCGGTCATTATGCCTCCAAGATGCAATAATGCATGGCTAGATCGTCAAACTGGCAACAGTGGTCGCGTCCAAACGCGCCACCGTTGCAATCACCAGTTTGGCTGCATCGTCGTAATCCTGGCGATTGATAATCGAGCTATGGGAATGAATGTGTCGGGCCGGGATGCCGATTACCACTGTCGGCACACCGGTGTCATGCAGGTGGATAGCTGCGCCGTCCGTCGCGCCGCCCTCAATTGCAGACAACTGGATGGAAACCCCAATCTCCTGGGCTATCTCGATGATTAAATCACGCAACCTGAGATTTGGCACCATCCTGGTGTCATAGATCAATACTGTCGGACCTTTGCCTAACTTTACTGCTGACTCGGCCTCTTTGATGCCTGGCACGTCGCCGGCAATATCGACTTCCAAGACCAGGGCCACGTCGGGGTCGACCGCACGTACGCTGGTTGTGGCGCCCCTCAGGCCAACTTCTTCCATGACGGTCGCCACGCCAAAAACCGTGTTGGGGTGTTCCTGGTTCTGCAGCCCCTGCAGCACCGAGATCATCAAAGCCGTGCCTGCCCGGTCGTCGAACGCCTTGGACAGGTAAGATTTTTGATTTGCCATAATCTGGAAATCAGCCCTGGGGATGACCGAGTCTCCCGGATGCACTCCAGCCGCTTCTACTTCACCACGACTGGTGCAACCGATGTCAATGTACATATCCTTCTTGGGGACAACCTTATTACGTTCGTCTGCAGGAATCAGGTGGGGGGGTTTTGCCCCGATTACACCAATGACGTCTCCCTGGCGGGTTTTGATGATCACACGCTGGCCCAACAAAACCTGGTCATACCAGCCGCCGAGGGGCAGGAAATAAATGAATCCTTCCTCGGTGATATGCTTTACCATGAATCCTATTTCATCCATGTGACCGGCCAACATTACGCGTGGGGATTCTGATGATCCCGGTTTTTTACAGATCACGCTGCCGATCTTATCCTGGGAGATCTCACCTAGTGAATCCAGATATTTATGCACCACGGCCCGGACAGGGGCTTCATATCCGGGCACGCCATGGGCTTCTGTTAGTTCTTTTAAAAGGTCTATTATTGGATCCATGCGAATACCAATCCCTTGGTCCGAAATCGGTGAAATGATACCTGAAAGCGCTGATCTTGTCTAGTTCTTCACAATATGGCGGGAGGCTCAATTATTAGCTGCTGTTATCCCTGGCTGCGGACTCTTCCGGAGGGTGGGTTTTCCCACCTTTTCCGAGTTCCAACGAGCGTTCATATGCCGCCCAAATGGCGCGTGAGATCGCCGTTCGAAAACCGGCTTTTTCCAGGTAATATAAGGCAGCGGCCGAAGTGCCCCCTGGCGAAGTTACTTCATTGCGGAGGCGCGCCAGGTGAACCAGATCATCGCGTTTCTCATAATAGTCTACCGAGCCACGAACCGTCTGGGCTACCAGGCGCTCAGCAATGCGGCGCGGAAAGCCAAGATGCACACCTGCATCTACCATAGCCTCCATGAACAGGAACACATAGGCCGGCCCGGTGCCTGAAAGCGCGGTCGCCATATCCAGGTAATTTTCTTCTTCCACGTAGATCTCGCCGCCCAGGGAGCTCAGTATCTGGCGCGCCATTTCCACCTGCTCCTGCGTGACCTGCGGGGCTGCGGTCCAGACGGTAATCCCCTCGCCGATCCGAGCAGGTGTGTTGGGCATGGATCTTACCACGATATTATGCCCTAAGGTATTGCTGATCTTTTCGATCGGAACCCCTGCAACGATGGATAGCACCAGCGACGTTGGCTGGATTGAACCCCTTATCCCGGATAGGACCTTCTCCAGGCGCTGAGGTTTTATTGTCAATACCACCACGTCTGCCATACGAGCAGCCTGGGCGTTATCTGTAAATGGGACGACGCCATATTTCTGCTGCAGCTCTTCTACGCGCTCCCGGCGTGGCCCGGAAACACACATCGACTCAGCCTGCACAACGCCCTGGCGTAGAAGCCCCATAACCAGGGCTTCGGCCATCACTCCTGGTCCTATAAATGCAATTGATTTATTCGTAAACACTCACACCTCCCAAGACACCAGAAGGACTAACGCAGTTTGTCAAGATTTTTTCCCCTTCATATGCGTAACTCATTATTGGAATGGACTTTCACTGAGATATAAATGGGAACGAGCTCAAGGTCTGGCAAAATAGCGCAAAGCCAGCCTTAGTCGGCTCTCCAGATCCTGAGGTGCGTCGCGCGGGACGGTCTGCAGGGCAGATTGAGCTTCGACCACGCTGTAACCCAGGGCAGTCAGAGCAGAGATTACCTCACCATCTACATCGCTAAATGGCGCAATTTGTTCCAAGCCAGCCTGCACCGGAAGTCGGTCCTGCAGATGAAGCAGGACCTTCTGGGCGGTCTTCCTGCCGATCCCCGGGACCCGGGCAATGACTTCGACCTGCTCATTAAACACGGCTCGCCGGATCGCTTCGGGATTCAGCGTGGAGAGGACTGCCAGTGCCAGCCGCGGGCCAATCCCATTCACTCCCAATAGCAATACGAAGATCTCCCGCCATTCCTTGGTCTCGAAACCGAACAAGGTGAGGCCATCTTCTCGCACAACCAGGTGCGTAAACAGGAACACGGAATCACCTACTCTCAACTGATCGAGGGTGGGCGCGGGCAGGTAGACTTTCAGGCCCACACCGCCTAACTCGACAACGGCGTGATCTTCTCCTGTTTCTTGCACCAGGCCGCTGATGCTGGCAATCATTGGTCCATCACTCTCGCCAATGTGACGCTGTGAAGATGGCAGATCGCTATCGCCAGGGCATCTGCGGCATCATCAGGCTGCGGAATCTTGGTTAAGTTCAACAATGCCTTCACCATCTGTTGGACCTGGTTCTTATCGGCGCCCCCATGACTGGTCACCGCCTGTTTTACCTCCAGGGGAGTATATTCGGTCACATTCACGCCTGCCTCGGCCATGCACAGCAGGGCTATGCCGCGTGCCTGGCCAACGCTGAGCGCAGTGCGCACGTTGCGCTGAAAAAATAGCTTCTCCACCGCTCCGCTGTGAGGATGATGGAGAAGGATGATTTTCAAGAGTTGTTCGTGCAGCTCGAGCAGGCGGTGCGCCATGGGCAAACGGGAGGATGTGCTTATTACTCCGTAATCCACCGCTTCCAGGCTGCCGTCCTCCTTGTCTCGCACCAGGCCATAACCCGTCGTCGCAGTGCCAGGGTCAATTCCAAGGACCAACATCCGACATCAGGCCGCTTCCAATTGGTCCATCACATCGTCAGATAGACGAAGGGTTGAGTAGACATCCTGTACATCGTCCAATTCCTCCAGGGCTTCGATAACTTTCACGATCTGGAGGGCTTCTTCAGTGGGCAACTCCACCTCATTGGCAGGCAGATAGCGCAGCTCGGCCTCTTCGGGATGAATTCCCGCTTCACGCAGGCGATCAGCGATCTCCTTGAACGATTCTACCGGGCCGATAATTTCGATGGTCCCATCTTCGATGATCACATCTTCGGCACCGGCTTCCACTGCCAGCTCGAAGATAGCATCGGAATCGACGCCTTTTGTGGGGAAAGAAAAATATGCCGAGCGTTTAAATTGCCAGGCCACCGAGCCAGCGTCTGCCATCGACCCACCAAAACGGTTCAGGATATGGCGCACATCAGCTACCACGCGATTGCGATTATCGCTAACGCAAGAGATCAATAGAGCGATGCCATGTGGCGCGTAGCCTTCGTACACCACCTCTTCAAAGGTATTGCCTTCCTTCGATTCCCCTGTGCCGCGTTTGATGGCACGTTCGATGTTCTCCTTGGGCATGTTATTGGCCCGGGCGCGATCAATGGCATACTGCAATCGGACATTGGTGTCCGGATCACCACCACCCTCACGCGCAGCAAGGACGATCTCCCGCGCCAGCCGGGTGAAAACCTGCCCCCGTTTGGCATCGGCTGCACCCTTCTTGCGCCTGATAGTAGCCCAATGGGAATGACCAGACATAAATTAATCTCCTACCGATTGTGGAACCTCACAAGGACGCCATAACCCTTCCAGGCAAGCGCCTGACCGTGTACCCGACAGATTATACCATGTGGTAGTTTTAGATACGTTCATCTGTTTCCCCCGAGAGTGCTTACAATTTATTATCGGCTTTTTGGAGTGTGAGTGGCGCCCACAGATCACACTCCAAAAAGCCGTATGTAAAAGGATCACTCTTCTTGACCAGCAATGAAGGCTTCGGTCATATTCAGGGCTACGTCATCCCGGAATTGCTTGGGCGGGGTCTTCATGAAATAGGCGGATGGACCGATCAATGGCCCGGCCTGGCCCCGCTCCAGGGCCAGCTTTGCACAACGCACCGCATCGATGATTACGCCGGCAGAGTTTGGCGAATCCCAGACCTCGAGCTTGGCTTCCAGATTCAAGGGCACATCCCCGAAGGTGGTGCCCTCCATGCGGATATAACACCATTTCCGATCACTTAACCAGGGCACGTAGTCACTAGGGCCAACATGGATGTCATCATCCGGCAGACTGTAAGGGAGCATGCTGGTCACCGCGCCGGTCTTGGAGATCTTCTTCGATTCGAGTCTCTCGCGCTCCAGCATGTTCAAGAAATCGGTGTTTCCGCCGAAATTCAACTGGTAGGTGTGATCGAGCTTAACACCGCGATCCACGAATAAGCGCGTCAGCACCCGGTGGACGATGGTCGCCCCAACCTGGCTCTTGACATCATCGCCAATAATTGGCAAGCCACTCTCCCTGAAGCGCTTGGACCAATATTCCGAGCTGGCGATGAATACCGGAATGCCATTCACAAAGGCGCAGCCGGCGTCCAATACCTGCTCGACGTACCACTTGGTAGCCATCTCTGAACCTACAGGAAGGAAATTTACCACGACGTCAGTTTCGGTTTCCTTTAGGATACGCACGATGTCAGCGGTCGGTCCAGGGGCTTTTTTGACGATCTTTGACAGGTACTTGCCCAATCCGTCGTGCGTCATGCCGCGCGAGACCGGTATCTCCAAAAAGGGCACCTGGCAGAACATATAGGTATTATTTGGGAAGGCTAATATTGCTTCTGAGAGGTCTTTCCCTACCTTGGTGTCTACCACGTCAAATGCGGCGGAAAATTCGATGTCCCTGATGTGATAGCCGCCCAGATTTACGTGCATCAGACCGGGGATTTGTTCGTCTTCACGTGCATTCTGATAATAATATACACCTTGAACCAGGGCTGAAGCACAATTGCCGACGCCAATCAGGGCAACCCTGACCTTCGATGAGTGATTCATGCGCATCTCCTTCGTTGAATGAGCCATCCTGGCGCGTGAACACACACATGGCAGAGGTGATGACAGGCCTAGCCAATTCCCCACGCAGCCGGGTTGATTATAACGTCTTCCCTGGAAGTATTGTAGGGAAGACCACTCAACGGGAGGATTCATATATTGTTATCGACAACTGGGAAAGGCTGGGTTATAATCCAGGCGTCTCGGGATTAAGTAAATCTCGAGATTTACAAGACGGGGCGTGGCTCAGCCCGGCTAGAGCGCGCGGTTCGGGTCCGCGAGGTCGGCGGTTCAAATCCGCCCGCCCCGACTGATCTAGGTCTATCCCCATGGCTTGATTGGGCCGTGGGGATTTTTTCAGTTATTTGGTGTGTGAGGGAGAATCAGGATGAATGTCAGTATAATTCGGTACGAGTGTTGATCAACGCACGATCCCATGGGGGGGGTATTGATTATACAATAAGCAAGTTTTATAGAGTCTTCGCCACGGAATAATAGGGGTAGTCTAGTGGGAGGTAGCAATGCCCTTCTTATCGCATGTACCGGGCTTGCTGGAGGCATTTTACGGGGAGAGGTCATCTACCCTTATAGCTACACGCAGTGCGACTGGAGTAATCAACGTTGTTCCATGTATCTCGCTCTTGCCCGATGAAGAGCTGCCGGATCGACGAGGAACCGGTTGCCTCACCCCGCTGTCCATAGCAACACCCGCAATGTCGGGGTGATCCTGATCTACAAGGTGGTTGTGCGGTTCAGGTTCTCTCGTTGGCGTCTCCTTACCGAATACCTGAAAGTCCGTATGGCGGGTATGCGCATCCGACGCAGGATATATATCCTGACCGGCGTGAGCATTCCCGCATAATGTCTTGCCTGGAGAATCAACCCTGCCCAGAGCCAATCCCAATCTCGCATCCAGTACGGCAAGCATACTCATGAGCTACATCGATAAAAGTGTTAGCCTGGGTCGGAGAAGACCGGTATCCGATTGTGATTCCATTGCTCGCACTACAACCGGTTGGTAAGTACCACCTGATCGGAAATCTGGGTAGGGTGGGATCACTCAATCCCCTTTGTGGAATCCACGTGTCGTCTAATCCGCTGACAACCGACTCCATTGCCTACCAGTTGAAGGGCCACTGGCATAATTACGACGATTTTGATAGCCTGAGGGTTGAGGAGATCTATTCAAATTGACCTGGGCCCGGTTCAGGGCAGGCAATCCGGACAGCGGATTGCTCAAGCTGCCGAGCAGCTTCATTAACGGGCCATTAATCTGGCCCGGTACCGTTTTCTTATATAATCGAAATGGAGGTCGATTCCGGAATGAGATTGCGTACTTGGATGAGAGTGGCGTTGCCGCTGGCCGGTGTTTTCCTGACAGCCCAACCGGTCGCGGCGATCGCACCCGGCTGGCATTTCGTCGGTCCAGGCATCGAATACCAGGAATTCCAGTTACCAGACCCGAACAACGTTTTCGTGGCCCGCATGGACCGTAGCAATCCGGCAGTGACCCTGGAATCCAGCATCGCCGAAGGCCGATTATCAGGCGCACGGGAGTCGGTGCGCAGCATGGCTGCGCGCTATGACCAGACCCTGAGCTACTGGGGCGGCGCCTGGGGAGGCCGAAACCGGGTGGTGGTAGCAATCAATGGTTACTATTTCGATCCAAATACTGGCATCCCCTGGCGCGGGCAGGTCCACTCGGGCTGGTATGCCAAGCGCTTCGACGACCTTCAAAACGGCAGCGGATTTGCCTGGGGACTTGAGCGCCAGGCCTTCATCGGTGGGTGCGTCGAACATCGACCCGACAAACAGGCCATCATCTACCTCAAAAGCAGCGAGACTCAGACCTTCCAGGGGATCAACGTACCACGTGGGGAGGATCAGTTAATCCTTTACACACCCCAATACGATGTCACAACGCTGACCGACGATAGCGGCGCCGAGGTGCTGGTCGAGGTGGCCCGGCCTGCTATGGTCCTGCCCCAGCCGAATATGGTGACCGGTATCGTGCGCGAGATTCGCAAGAACCTGGGCGCGACGCCGATTCCCTTCGATCACGTCGTGCTCTCGGCGCATGGCTCCGCCCGAACCCGCCTGCTGGACCACGTCGAGGTGGGCGACCAGATCGGCATTTCCCAAGACATCAAGCATTATGAGGCGGATTGCCGGACACACAATTCCAACGATTGGACCAAGACCTTTGCCAGCATCGGGGGAGCATTCAACTTCCTGAGAAACGGCGAAATCCAGGACTTCACGGATCCTGGTGCGAACTCTCGTGCCCCCCGCACGGCGATTGCATTCAATGACAATTACATATTCTTCATCGTGGTGGATGGCAGAAATCCGGGCGTGAGCGAGGGGATGACCATGAACGAACTGGCGACCTTCGCTAGGGATGGCCTGCAGGCCACCTGGGGTATCGCCCAGGATGGCGGCGGCTCGTCAACTATGGTGGTCAACGGCGTAGTGGTCAACAATACTTATTGTAATTTCACCGATTGTACTCCCGACCTGACAACCGATTATTCGGACGACCCGCGTGCACTCATCCGAGTGAGAGAATCCAGGATCTTGACACGCGAGACAGCAAGCCTGTCGCCCGACGGATTGCTGGAGGCCATGGTCGCCAACGGTATGATGATGGTGCTGATCGATCCGAAGTTGGAATCGGCTTCCTATGCGCCCGGGGATCCGGTAATAACGATAATCAACAGCGAACTCCGCCTGGGACCGGGAAATAACTATGCGGTGATTGCCGACCTGCCAGTAAATTCGAGCGGGACCATCGTCGAGCACGCGAACAAGCTCAACGGGATATTCGCCACAGGCGCTTTTTGGTGGAAAGCCAGCTTTGGCGGATTGATCGGATGGATACGCGAGGACGCCCTGCCATACGTGCCAGCAGGAGATATTCAAAGTTACCTGCCAAACCTGAACCTGGAAGCCACTCCACCTCCACCGTAAATACAGCCAATTTAGTCTGACAAAGCGACAGTGTCGTATTAGGCCGTTTTCCGGAATGGGTGGATTGGCACCGGGATGCCTGCCGCCATCCAATGGACTTCGTCTGCGGCAGCAGCCAATCGGCGATTGGCCATGCCCAGCAGGTCACGGAACAGGCGGCCCAGGGGATATGGCGGCACCAGGCCCAGACCGACCTCATTCGAGACAACAATCCAATGGCTGTCCGTGGAACGGACTGCATCGAGAAGGGCATCCAGGCCTGCCATCACTCTCTTCTCGGCAGCCAGCTCGTCGGGGTGATCCGGGTCTGGAGAGGCATCCAAGACCTGGTTGGTGATCTGCAGGGTAAGGCAGTCCAATACAATTACCTCGGCCTGGCGAATCTCTTCCGGTAGTTGGTTCCCGATTCCTTTTGGAAATTCAAGCGTTATCCACCCAGGGGGTCGATTCTGGCGATGGGCGATGATGCGCGCCTTCATCTCAGGATCGCCAGGCTCGGCTGTCGCCAGGTAGATCACTCGCTCTCCAAGGCCGGCAGCCAGCTCCTGCGCGTGGCTCGACTTTCCGCTGCGTGCCCCACCCAGGATTAAGATCAGCCTGCCCATGACCACCACCCCAGGAACCATACCAATATTGCTCCTTCCAGGAACTCGTTGATCGCCCCAAAGATATCCCCGGTAAGTCCCGGCAGGCGTTTCAAGCAGCACCATCCAGCTACTAAGACCAGCGCGGCAGCGAACATCACGGAACCGACACCTGCCAATCCTGTAAACAAGACGGCTACAACCAGCGAGAATATTGAGCCCGAGGCCACCTGCTGCCAACCGGCGTGGTCCTTGATCTGGCGACCCAGGCCTTCTGGGCGCGCATAGGGAAATGCTACCACTGCCAATATCATGCCCCAGCGGCTGAGAGTAGGCGCTACCCATAAGGCAGCTCTAGCCTCAGGCAAGGCCAACAGGCAGGCATACTTGAGCACCAGGAGTAGCATCCCGGCTGCCAAACCATAGGCCCCTACGCGCTCGTCATGCATGATCTGCAGGCGCGCTTCTGGACTATGGCCACCAAAGAGGCCGTCAAAGGCATCCATCAATCCATCCAGGTGCAGGGCACCGGAAGCCATCACCCATACAACAAGCAACAGTGCTGCGCTGACCGGGACAGGCAAGGCCTTTCTCATCAACCAATCTCCCGCAAACAAGAGGCCCCCAATCAGGAAACCAACCATCGGGTAGAAAGATAGTGAACGACCTAATTCCTGGGGAGTGAAGGGTCTCCGCACCAGCGGAGGAAGGATCGTGAGGAATTGCAGCGCGGCCAACAGATCTACCAGTAGACACTTGCGATCATAGCCACTAACTGGGCGGCTCTCTTGGCCGTTCATCACCCTGTCCGGGTGGAGACACCGGCCTCCCCAAAGGTTGCCATCTCATTCATCAGGCGGCTGGAGGCTTCCACTAGCCACATGCCCAGAGCCGCCCCGCTGCCTTCACCCAGGCGAAGGTCCAGATCGAGCAGTGGCACGAGGCCCAACCAATCGAGCATGATGCCATGGCCGGTTTCCTTAGATCGATGCGAGGCGATCAGGTAATCCCTTACCCGAGGTGCCAGCTTGACGGCAAGCATGGCGGCTGCAGAAGCGATGAAACCATCCACCAGGACAGGCTTGCGGTGGGCGGCGGCTGCCAGCATCGCTCCCGCCAGCCCGCCGATTTCGAAACCGCCGACCTTCGATAGTACATCCAATCCATCATTGGGATCGGGATTGTTTACCCGCAAGGCCGTTTCTACTACAGCAACCTTGCGAGCGAGGCCTGATTCGTCTAATCCGGTGCCTCTGCCAACGATTTCATGCACAGGGTGCTCAGTAATGAGCGCAGCGATCGCAGCCGAAGGGGTTGTGTTGCCAATACCCATCTCGCCGGTCGCCAGGATGTCGAGACCATTCTGCAGTTCATCCTCTACAACCTGGGCACCTACAATTACTGATTTCCGGGCCTGCTCACGGCTCATTGCCGGACCACGGGCCATGTTCCCGCTGCCCGAGCCGATCTTCTTAATCAACAATCCCGGTGCAGGTTGCAGATCGCCAGCGACACCCATGTCTACTACGACAACCCGCGCCCCTACCAGGCGTGAAAGTACATTGATCGCAGCACCACCGTTGATAAAGTTGGCTACCATCTGTGAAGTCACTTCCTGTGGGTAGGCGCTCACCCCCTCGACCACTACACCATGATCTGCAGCCATGATGATCACCAGTTTGTGGTCGAGCCTAGGGTTGGATGCGCCGGTGATGCCGGCCAAATGGATCGCGAGATCTTCTAATCGACCCAGGCTTCCCTGGGGTTTGGTAAGGCGGTCTTGTCTTTCCCTGGCTCTCGCCATGGCAGATTCGTCCAGGGATGGGATGGCAGTGGTCCATCGTTCCAATGACACGCTTTGCTCCTCGCTTAGAATTCGATCCCAGGCTGGGCCGGGAGGCCCTTTTCGTATGGATGCTTGACCAGGCACATTTCGGTCACCAGATCGGCGAACTGGATGAGATCTGGGGGGGCGTCACGACCGGTAATGACTAAGTGCAAAGACGGCGGCTTGTGATCACCCAGCCAGTCTAGAACTTCTTGGGTGTCCAGCCAGCCATACCGAAGCGGGTAGGTAAATTCGTCTAGTAAGACCAAATTATAAGCGCCATGAACAATTTTCTCCTGGGCGAGTCGCCAGCCTTCCTGAGCGCTAGCGACGGACCCAGAGAGGTCTTTCGATAGCCAGGTGAATCCATCTCCTACCTTGTGCCATTCAATCCCCATCTTCTGGGCTGCCCTAACTTCCCCCCAGCGGCCAGTCCTGGCTTTGATAAACTGGATGACACAGACCTGCATCCCGCGCCCCCAGGAACGCAGCACCAGGCCCAGGGCAGCGGTCGTCTTGCCTTTTCCCTTCCCGGTAAAGACGATCACCAGCCCTTGTTGCTGGCCACGATGAGGCGGTGTGCTGATCGCTTCTGGCTTCATTGAATTTCCTTTGCGCCAAGCTCGAAACCTTGCCAGGAGAGGGCAGGAGGGGTCATGAATTCTCCAGAAGCAACACGGCCATCAGGCAATACCAGAGGGGTGCCATAATCCGGGTGGGGGATGATATGCACCGGGACATGATAAACAGATGATAGGTTTTCCTCGGTCAATACCTGGAATGGCTCCCCAACCGAATGCAGCCTCCCATCCGCCAGCAAGGCAATCCGGTCGGCATACAAGCCGGCCAGATTTAGGTCGTGCAAGACCATCAACAGAGCTAATTTCTTCTCCTGGACCAGGCTTCTGACCAGGTTCAATAAGCCAGATTCGTGCTGTAAATCCAGATGGGTAGTCGGTTCATCCAGCAGGAGGATGGGGGCATCTTGAGCCAGAGCCCGTGCCAGCAGCACGCGCTGCTGCTCGCCACCCGATAACTCTCCCAACCGGCGGTTGGCTAACGAAGTGGTGTAGGTCATCTGCATGGCACGCTGGATGATTTTTTTATCGGCCTCGGTCACACGGCCCAACCACCCCAGGTATGGAGTGCGCCCCAGCAGCACGGTCTGCCATACCGTGAAGGCAGCAGGAAGCAGGCGATCCTGAGGAACCACCGCCAGATAGCGGCTGCGCTGCAACGTGGTCAGCGAACTCAGGTCCATCCCAGCCACGCGCACTCTACCAGAGCGCAACGGGTGCACACCACTGATGGCGCGTATTAACGTGGACTTCCCCACCCCGTTTGGCCCGACCACCGCCAGGATCTCGCCAGGACGGATCGAGATACTGATATCCATCAGGATTTCCTGGCCATGGTATGCTACATATAGGGAGTCTATCTCTAACATTTTCACTTCACCTCTACCAGAATGCCACAGACTTTGCCTGGCGCAGCACCCATAAAAAGAACGGCGCCCCCACCAGGGCAGTCACGATTCCAACCGGCAGGACTTGCGGCGCCAGCACCACTCGAGCCAGCAAGTCCGCCAACAACAGGGCACTTCCGCCTCCCAAAATGGATAGCGGGATCAGATGCCTGTAATCCGGTCCCCAGAAGATACGGATTACGTGCGGAACGACCAAACCGACGAAGCCGATGATACCGGTGAAGGCTACAGCCGCCGCTGTACTGAGCGAGGCTGCCAGGACCAGGACCAGCTTGGTTATCTCCATAGAGAGTCCCAACTGCTGGGCCTGCTCCTCGCCAAATTGCAGCACGTTTAATGCGTGTCCGGACAATACCAGGATTGTAAGGCCGATCAGGATGTAGGGGAGCATGGCCCACACTGGCTCCCATCCGCTCATAGCCCCGCCACCCAGCAGCCATCCGAGGGCCCTGCGCAGTTCCTCGGTTGACCTCAACATCAAGAACGATGTCATCGAAGTCGCAAAGGAGCTGACCGCCACGCCCGCCAGGATCAGGGTTGTGGTGGGCACACTGCGTGCCACTCGCGCCAGGTTGTAGACCAGTAGCACGGTCAGGATGGCACCCAGGAAGGCCATGGCGGGGATGCGGAACAAGCCCAGCAGGTCGTTTGGCCAACTGATCGCCATTCCGAGCACTGCTCCCAGGCCTGCGCCAGAAGCCACCCCGATCAGATAGGGATCTGCCAATGGATTGCGAAACAATCCCTGGTAAGCGGCCCCGCTGCCGGCAAGAGCAGCACCGGTCAGGGTGATAATGGCGGCATGCGGTAAACGAATCTTGAAAAGGATTGATGCAAAGGCAGCCGGCCAATTGGACTCAATGTCGAGGCCGGGCAGTTGATCGAGGAGCAGCCGGAGCAGCGTTCCCGGCGGAATATAGATCGCTCCGATCGACACGCTGAGCACGAAGACGCCGAGCAAGAAGAGAAGATTATAGAGATAAGCTCGTTGACTGGTCAACATTCGACGGTATTGCTGCCTATTGGAACAATTCCGGGTGCAGGAGCTTCGCCATGGCCTCCAGCCCTGCTATCAGGCGCGGCCCGGGACGGCTGACTAGGTTATCATCGAAAGGATAGACACGCCCTTTTTGCACCGCAGAGAGGGATTCCCATCCTGCCCGGGCGGCTACCGCCTCGGGGGTCACCCCGCCCCACACCGCGTCTCCAAGCAGGATAATATCGGGATCCTGGGCAATGATCTCCTCCAGACTGATCTGAACCCACTCCCCTTCGAGATCCCTGCCGAGGTTGATCCCACCCGCTAAAGTGATCAGGGTATCGATGAATGTGCCCGGACCCGAGATCCAGGGGGCGTTAGGATCAGTGCCATCCAGTTCATAGAAGACCAATGGCTTCTCTTCGACTCCAGCCAACCTTTCCATGATGACATCGAAACGCGCCTGGATATCCGATATGACCTGCTCAGCTTCCGATGGATGGTTGCTAAGCTGGGCCACGATGCGCAGATTGTAATAGAGACCGTCGAAGTCTACCGGATTAGCCAAAAGGTAGACTGTGATTCCCAGGTCGGCAAGAGCCTGCACCTGATCGGCAGGGGTAAGCCCAGCAGCGAGCACCAGGTCTGGATCCAATGACACGATCGTTTCGAAGTCCAATTCACCAAAACCACCCCCAATATCGGTGATCTGTTGGGCAGCTTCCGGATAATCGGAAAACGAATCTCGCCCGACAACCTGGCTACCAGCACCAATTGCGAAAAGGATCTCGGTATTGGAGGGCGCCAGAGAGACAATCCGCTGAGCAGGTCCGGGGAGCATAACTTCTCGCCCCAAGCCATCCACCAGCTCAATCGGTTCAGGGATAGCGGTGGGGGTCAGGACGATAGTCGCAGTCTGGCTGGGGGCAGGTGGCGGAAGGGTGGGTGACGGCGGAAGTAGAAGCTGCGTCTCTGCGGAGGTGAGCGTCGGTGGAGCCGGTGCTACTTCGAGCGTTGATACAGCGCAAGCGCCCAGTGTGATACTCGATAGTAATACAAGGCTCAGGTATTGGAATGAATGCATCATTGGTTTGATCTCCTGAACATCTGGATAGTCCATTGAGCGATATCTTGAGTCCATATCTTGACAAACGAAAAACCCCTCTCGCCTTTCGTGAGAGGGGCCTTTTTCTATTCGCTTGCTCCCACCTCCCTGCCGCGAGGCACGTGGAAACGGGACTATGGCGATCGACCTGGCTCGCCTGGTTCGAGGGGTTTCAAACCAGGCATACAGTTGCGGGACAGCGCCGGACTCACACCGGCTTCGCCTTTATGCCCTCCCATCCGGGGGAATGGGCACCATAATCCGTTCATACTTATTCTGCTAATAAAGAACGAATTTTTCCTTGAGAAATGATTATACCTGAATTCGAAGGAAAATTGGTCTCTGTGGTCATGATATTTGTCACCTGTTTGCACGCCAGATGTTAATTTGTAGCTTTTTTGGGACGCGATAGGATGAATTGACTCGCTTCTTAATATGAGATAAACTCAGTCAATACATCCGGTAAGATGGGGCTATGAGAACAATGCTGCCAAGTCCATCGATCATCGATATCTATGTCTTCTCCTTTGTCATCGCCATAGGAGCTGTGATTACCCCAGGACCCGTTTCCACTGCGATCGTAAGCCAAGCTCCAAGACTGGGTTGGAAGACCGGGCCCTTGATGGCTGCCGGTCACAGCGTGCTGGAATTCGCCATCGTCGGTCTAATCACATTCGGATTGGGTAACTGGCTGGCTCAACCCTCCATGCAGACCGCTATCGCTCTCCTGGGAGGCCTGCTCCTGGCTTTCATGGGGGGCTCTATGCTGGTCGGAAATCTGCGCGGCAGGATCCACCTGCCGGGAGCTTCAGGCGGTGGAACTGTGATGACCCCACGCCAGGTGGTAGGAGTCGGCATGCTGGCAACGATCACCAATCCATTTTGGTACGCCTGGTGGGTCACCGTGGCTGCTGGCTATCTGGCTCAGGCGAAGGCTTTCAGCGTACTGGCGGTCTCGGCGTTCTATCTGGGCCACATCACAGCTGACTTGGCGTGGGATACGACCCTTTCCACCGTGATTGGCGGGGGACGGCGATGGATTACCGATGGGATTTACCGCGGGTTGCTCTACGCCTGCGGCATTTTTCTGGTATACCTGGCATATGTGTTCCTGGGGCAAGGCCTGAAGACGATTCTCTGACCATCCTCGATCGATATTGGATAGCAGGAAGGCAAATATCCATGGAATTGGTCCGTTGGGGCTTGTTATCTACTGCGAGGATCAACCGCCGATTGATCCCCGCCATCCACGCCTCCACCCGGGGACGATTGGTGGCGGTAGCCAGCCGGGAGACTGCCAAAGCTAGGCATTACGCAGCCGAATGGGAAATCCCTCTGGCCTTCGGAAGCTACGAGGCCTTGCTTGATTCAGACCAGGTCGATGCCATATATGTCAGCCTGCCCAATCACCTGCATACCGAATGGAGCATCCGAGCCCTGCGAGCCGGCAAACATGTGCTGTGTGAGAAGCCTCTCGCCCTGTCGGCCCTGGAAGTAGACCTGATGATCAGCGCCAGCCAGGAGACCGGCAGGGTGCTGGCGGAAGCCTTGATGTACCGCCATCACCCACAGACCAAGCTGGCCGGTGATTGGATCCACTCTGGCCGGCTGGGAGAAGTTCAGCTCATCCAGGCAGTGTTCAATTTTCAGATCGGCGAGCCTCATCGCATCAGGCTGTTAAAAGAATATGGGGGAGGGTGCCTGTGGGACGTGGGCATCTACCCGGTGAGTTTTGCACAGTTTGCACTAGGTGACGTCCCGCAGTCTGTATATGGATACCAGCGGACAGGAAAGAGCGGCGTCGATGAAATCTTCAGCGGCCTGCTCCTCTATCGCCAGGAGCGGACCGCCCAGGTGACATCTTCTTTCCGTTCACCCTTCTACACCTTCGCCCAGGTCATAGGCAGCCTGGGCAGATTGGTCCTGAATCAGCCTTTTGTTGGAATGAATTCGGGTCAGAGGTTGTTATTCTTTCCAGAGAGCGGCGAGCCAAAAGAAATCCCGGTCCCAGAATTTGATCTCTACCAGGGGGAAATCGAGGATATGCAGGCTGCCATCCTGGATGGCGTGCCATGCTATCTGAGCCTGGAAGAATCACGCCGGAATGTAGTGACGATCCAGGCATTGTACGAGTCGGCAAAACAAGGCCTGCCGGTCCAACTCTAATCCATACAAGATCAACTCGGTGTATGACACGGCCGGACTCTCCACAACAATTACTTAAATCATGGTATAGGAAGCAAGCAAACGGCGAATCGGAGCAGACAGGATGATATTGATAACGGGTGCAGCGGGTTACATAGGCAGCCACATAGCAAGGCGTCTTGTGGAAACTGGTCAGCCAGTCAGGGGGCTGGTCTACAATCCTCAGCGCGCAGAGCGGGAAGGTAGGCTGCAAGGCCTGTCGTTGGAGTGGGTGGAAGGCGACGTGACAGACACCGGCAGCCTGCAACACGCTGTGGAGGGTGTTACGGCGATTATCCATACAGTGGCCATCGCCATCGAGAAAGGGAATCGCACCTACGAATCGATCAATTTCCAGGGCACAGTCAACGTAATCGAGGCAGCTAGGTCTGCCAGGGTAAAACGATTCATAAACCTATCGCAATTGGGGGCCAATCCTCACCTGCCATACCGGTTCCTGGCCTCCAAAGGCAAGGCGCAGGAATACCTGGCAGCCTCCGACCTCGAATGGACTGCCTTCTACCCATCGGTGATATGGGGGCCGGAAGACGAGTTTGCCAACACGTTTGCCAGGCTGGTTCCCTTCAGCCCACTGATATTCCCGATAATCGGGGATGAAAATTCGCTCTTCCAACCGGTTTGGGTTGAGGATGTGGTCACCTGTGTATCGGTAGCCCTGGAAGACCCCGGCACGATCCGGCAAGGATACGAGATCGGAGGACCAGAAGTATTGACTCTGGAGGAGATCGAAAGACGCACCCTGAAAGCCATCAGTGCCAGACGCTGGATGGTCCATTTCCCCCTGCCCATCCTGAGGCTGGTGGTAAGGATCTTGGAAACAGTACTTCCCAATCCTCCGGTCACCCGAAACCTGCTGGAATTGCTGGCGGTTAGCAATGTCACCAAGGATAATGCGATCTATCGCTTTGTGAAGGATCCACGTCCATTTACACCCGAGGCCACGACAGGATACATGCGTGCGTTTTCCATGCGCAAAACACTGGCGCAATTTCTCCGGGGATGATGGCACTATGCAGATGATCCCGCTTGGCAGCAAAAAACTTTCGATCTCCCCCGTGGGCATGGGGAGACCGTCGTTACTGGGATTATGGACGCAGCTATAGGGAAGAGGAAGTGCACGCGGCATTCGAAACCAGCCTGGCCGGCGGAATAAATTTCTTTGATACAGCAGAGATCTATGGCTTTGGGCAACACGTGAAGTACAGTTTGCTCGACCGTTCGGCTGAGGAAGATGGCTTGCTTTATGCAGAAATCTGGGTGTGACTTTGATCGACTACAGTCCCCTCGGACAAGGCGTGTTGAGTGGGAAATATATTCCGGAGAAGCCCCCACCAGGCATACACAGCCGAACGATCAGTGTAAAATATCTCGAGAGGGTACAACTTCTCTTGAATCATCTGCGTGAGATTGGACATGACCATGGCGGTAAGACACCTGCCCAGGTGGCCTTGAATTGGGTGATGTGCAAAGGTGTGGTGCCCATTGTAGGCGTGAAGGATGCTGACCAGGCGCGTGAGAATGCTGGTACCATGGGATAGAGCCTCAATGATGTAGAAGTAGCTCGCTTAGATCAGTCCAGCGACTTGATAAAAAGATGATCGATTCCGGCATAATCATGATAATATGAGCATGGGGATCGGAGACCATCAACATACTTACGACGATTCACCGGGAGGTCCACCATGGTCGAGATCGAGAAAGTCGACACCACGAACAAAAACCAGGTGCGCCGGTTTATCCGAATTCCATTCAGGCTTTATGTAAATCATCCGCAATGGGTGCCGCCGCTACTCATCGACGCTCAACTCTACCTGAACCGGCAAAAACACCCATTTTTCGAACATTCCGATGCCGATTTTTTCATCGCCCATCGGGATGGTCAGGACGTGGGCAGGATTGCTGTTTTAGAGAACCGTCGTTTTAATCAATATCACAGCAGCCGCCAGGCCCAATTCTATTTCTTCGACTGTGAAGACGATCAGGAGATCGCGTCCGCGTTGTTTGAGCGAGTCTTCGAGTGGGCAGGCGGACGCAAGCTGGATACGGTGATAGGACCTAAGGGTATGGGGCCTTTAGACGGTTATGGCCTGCTGGTAGAAGGCTACCAATACCGCCAGATGATGACCATGATGAACTATAACTACCCCTACTATCCCACATTGGTCGAATCGCTCGGGTTCACCAAGGAGGTAGATTTCGTCTCGTGTTATATCGGAGCAGATTCATTCCAGCTTCCTGAGAGGATACATCAGATCGCAGAGAGAATACAGAAACGCGGCACGCTAACCGTACAGCGCTTCACTACGAAACGAGAGCTCAAGGCATGGGCCGGGCGCATCGGGCAGTCTTACAACAAGGCATTCGTCAACAACTGGGAATATTATCCGCTGACCGAGCGGGAAATCGATTTCGTGGTCGACAACATCATGTTAGTGGCCGATCCCCGACTGATCAAGATCATAAATCACGGGGATGAAGTGGTGGGGTTTCTGTTCGGTTTTCCGGACGTCTCGGCAGCGCTTCAGCGGGCGAGAGGTCGTCTCCTGCCATTTGGGATCATTGACCTGCTGCTCGAGATGCGCCGTACGGAGTGGATTGCTTTGAATGGGGCCGGTATCTTACCCGAATTCCAGGGGCGCGGCGGCAATGCGTTACTCTACAGCGAGATGGAGAAGACCATCAACAACGGACGTTTCAAGCACGCCGATTTAACTCAGGTGGCAGAGACCGCTGTGCAAATGCGACATGACCTGGAGAACGTTGGCGGCAAGCCGTATAAGAATCACAGGGTCTATACCCGCAAAATCTGACCGTGGTAGAAAAACTGTGTATCCATAAAGTGTTGGTAAGCGGGGCAACTGGCTACGTGGGCGGCAGACTGGTGCCGCGTCTTCTCGAAGCTGGCTACCAGGTACGGGTACTGGTGCGTGATCGCGTTCGATTGGGGGGGCGTTCGTGGATAGACCAGGTAGAGGTCGTGCAGGGCGACGCGCTGATAGCAAAGAGCCTGGCGCCAGCCATGGACGGGGTGGATGCGGCGTATTACCTGATCCATAGCATGGGAAGCAGCACGGATTTCCACCAACGGGACATCAATGCAGCGCGTAATTTTTCCCAGGCGGCCAAGTTGGCGCGCATAAAACGGATCATCTACCTGGGAGGGCTGGGCGATCCTACGACCAATCTATCCGAACACCTGAGCTCGCGCCAGCAGACCGGAGAGGTATTACGGGAAGGGGGCGTACCGGTAATCGAATTCCGGGCTGCCATGATCGTTGGCTCAGGAAGTGCATCGTTCGAGATGATGCGCTATATGGCAGAGGTGATGCCGGTCATGTTGAGCCCGAAATGGGTGCACACCCGGGTACAGCCTATCTCAGTTCGTAACGTGTTGGATTACCTGGTTGCAGCACTCCATCTGGCCGAATGCCAGCCCGAGTATCAGGGGGAGATCATCGAGATCGGCGGAACAGAGATATTGACCTACCGTGAGATGCTGGTTGGTTATGCACGCATGCGCGGATTGAGGCGTTTCATCCTACCGCTTCCATTCCTCTCGCCTCGATTCTGCTCCCTATGGCTGCATTGGTTGACCCCCATCCCGGCCCCAACTGTGCGGCCGTTAATTGACGGATTACGTAACGAAGTCGTCGTACGAGACGATAAAGCGCGCACCTATTTCCCAGATATCGTGCCGCGCGATTATGAGACATCTTTGAAGCATGCGCTCGCCAGAGTAGAAGCCGCTCAGGTCGAGACCAGTTGGAGTGATGCCCTGGCAACCACACTAGGTGATTTGAAGCCGGTCACGCTCACGACGCGAGAAGGGTTGATCCTGGAAAGACGCCAAATCGAGGTGGCTGCCAGACCCGAAGTCGTCTCAGGTATATTTTTTCGGCTGGGGGGTAAGCACGGGTGGTTGTATGCCAATTGGTTATGGGTTTTGCGAGGTGTGCTGGACAGGTTGATCGGAGGCGTTGGATTTCGCCGGGGGCGACGCCATCCCGATACACTGCGGGTAGGAGATGCGGTGGATTTCTGGCGTGTGGAAGCCATGGAACCCGGCCGGTTATTGCGCTTACGCGCTGAGATGAAACTACCCGGCCTGGCCTGGCTGGAATTCGAAGCCAGGCCAAAGGCACCCGGTCGCACAGTGCTCGTCCAGACTGCATTTTTCGAACCCAAAGGGTTCTCGGGCATCATGTATTGGTATGTCCTGTATCCAATTCATCGTGTGATATTTGCCGGCCTGGTCCGGAGAATCGCACAACAAAGCGAGATATTTGGGAATGTACCGTCTCCCACGGGTCATCCGGCCGCCCGTCAAGCGTCTGGGCGCTGAAAAATATCTGTTATTCACACTCCTTAGCTTTGCAGCCTCGGTATCTGTCACCCGGCTCTTTCTTGAGCTAACCGGTTATCCTCAGCTAGGGGGAGGTGAGATCCACATCGCCCATGTGCTGTGGGGTGGATTGCTGTTGTATGTGGCCGCTATTCTGCCCTTGCTGTTTGCCAATCGCTGGGTATATACCTTCGGCGCAATACTGGCTGGGATTGGCGTTGGGCTTTTTATCGACGAGGTAGGCAAGTTTATCACTGCCAGCAATGATTATTTCACCCCACTCGCAGCTCCTATCATATATGCCTTCTTCCTGCTGAGCGTGCTGGTGTTTTCGCGAGTGAAGCGCCTCACGAAGCGCAACCCAAGAGAAGAGCTTTACCGTGTCTTTGACGCTATGGAAGAAATCATGGAACATGACCTGGACCGGCAAGAGTGGGAGGAACTTGAGGAACGATTGGATTTTATCTCCCGGCAGAGTGATCATCCGGAATTCATCAGGCTGGCAAACGACCTACATGAGTTGCTCGCCTCAAAGGATATCGAGATCAAGCCAGACCAGAAAACCCTTTGGGAGCATGTGCAAGATACCTGGAGTGCATTCGAACGCCGCTGGATCAATCACACCTTGTTGAAGGCCGGTCTGGCGGTGGGACTGCTTGCTCTCGGCATGCTGGCGATTTGGAATCTATCACTCACCCTGCCGATCAACCTATCTCCGGGGCGCTTCGAGCAGATCATGGAGCGCATGGTCAGCCAGGGATTGGTCAGCAGCCAGGCGGGGAAATATTGGTACCTCACAAGAATAGGATTGGAGAGCTCGATCGGTCTGCTATTACTCTCTGCCTCAATCCTGTTTATGATGGGTCGAGATCACCTAGGAGCCACAATCGGATATATCTCCCTATTGCTCTCCCTGACAGTGGTCAACCTGCTGGTTTATTATTTTGACCAATTTTCCTCCATCATCCTCTCATGCATCCAGCTCACGCTCTTACTGGGAGTCATCAATTATCGCCGGCGATTCCTGGCAAATCACCGAAACTGACAACACCTGAAAAAAATGAGAATTCCCCCAACTCAACTTGCACTGGATATCCAAGACCAACCGCTCGCTTTAAAGAACCTGATCGAAGAAGAGAGTGATCACATTGCTGATATCGCAGAACAGGTAAAAGGCGACTTCGATTACGTAATCGTAGCCGCCCGAGGCAGCTCGGATAACGCAGCGCGTTATGCTCAATACCTGTTTTGTGCACACAATAGGCTGCCGGTAGCGCTGGCGACCCCCTCCATGTTTACCCTGTATGGCACACCCCCTGCTCTGACTCATGGATTGGTATTGGGGATTTCTCAATCCGGCCAATCTCCGGATATCGTAGCCGTGCTCGAAGAGGCTCACCGCCAGGGTAGGCCTACAATTACCTTGACCAATGACCCAAGCTCGCCTCTGGCTTTGGCAGCCGACCACGTGATCAACCTGCACGCTGGGCCAGAGCGGGCCATTGCAGCGACAAAAACCTACACCACCTCGCTGTGCGCATTAGCGCTTTTTGATGCCGCATTACGGAAAGACCGTGAGCAATCAGATCAGATCCGACGGATACCTGGCCTGATCCACCGTACTCTGAAAGAGTTCGAACCACTCATCCCACGCGTCGAACGGTACCGGTACATGGCCCACTGTGTAGTGATCGGGCGTGGCTATAACTATTCGACAGCTTTTGAAATAGCGCTTAAAGTTAAAGAACTGACCCGTATTGTGGCTGAACCATGTTCCTCGGCCGACTTCCGTCATGGACCGATCGCAATGGTTGGGGATGGCTTCCCGATCTTCATCATCGCCCCTAGTGGTCGAGTCGCCGACGACATGGCGCAATTGGTCCAGGAAATAATAAAACGTAGGGGGGAAATCCTGGCTATCTCGGATCGGGCTGAACTGCTCGAACAAGCCCAATTTGCCTTACCCATACCAAGCGACATCCCCGAATGGCTGACCCCCATCGTTGCAGTGGTACCAGGACAGCTCTTCAGCCTGGCATTAGCCCTCTCCAAAGGCTACGATCCGGACCAACCGTTCGGGCTGCACAAAGTAACCGAGACCCTTTAGGATAAACATTAGATGTCTAATCCAATACAACGAATTGGAGTATTAACCGGGGGCGGGGACTGCCCAGGTTTGAACGCCGTCATCCGGGCGGTGGTCAAAACCGCCATACTTGAATATGGTTGGGAAGTCCTGGGGATTGAAGATGGTTTTGAAGGTTTGATACAACCCGGGAAGGTGCGAAACCTAAAGTTGGACGACGTTCGCGGCATCCTGCCGCGAGGCGGCACTATATTAGGAACGACCAACCGGGCAAATCCGTTTAAATACGAAGTACGCACCGATCAGGGAATCCAGGTATTTGACGTTTCAGACGACGTAATACGCTACGCACAGGTCCTTGGCCTGGATGCCCTCATCGTCATAGGAGGAGATGGGTCTTTACGGATCGCCCAGGAGCTGATCGATAAGGGGATGAAGGTCGTCGGAGTCCCGAAGACCATCGACAACGATCTGGCAATGACGATGGTCACCTTTGGCTTCGATACCGCATTGAACACTGCGATGGAAGCCCTAGACAAGCTGCATACTACCGCCGAAAGCCACCACAGGGTCATCATCCTGGAATTGATGGGACGCGACAGCGGTTGGATTGCCCTGGAGGCAGGCATAGCTGGAGGCGCCGATGTCATCCTGATTCCCGAGATTCCCTACCACCTGGATGCTATAGTGGACAAGATCCAGGCTCGTAGTCAGAGGGGGGCGAAGTTCAGCATCCTGGTTGTGGCAGAAGGCGCCAAACCGGCGGGCGGAGAAGCTATCTACCAGAAGGGACGAGAGCTAGGAGGCGTTCCACGCCTGGGTGGGGTAGGCGAAGTCCTCGCTGGGCAGCTCAAAGAATGCAGTGATCTTGAAATCCGCGTCACCGTGCTTGGGCATCTGCAGCGCGGTGGTTCACCTAGCATCTTCGACCGGTTGCTCGCCAGCCGATTCGGGGCACTGGCTGTCCACCTGGTCGCGGAGGGCAAACTCGGCCAGATGGTATCGTTGGATGGCGAGCGAATCATTGCTGTCCCGATCAGCGCAGCTATACAACGCCAGAAAACCGTCCCGCTGGACTGCGACATCGTGCGCACCGCACTGAGCCTGGACATCAGCCTGGGGGCACCGCGCGACTCTATATTACATCAGGTGGGGCAGTAAATAAATTTCAATCATTGCTGAAATCCGCATTAACTGCAGAGAATAAGGCATGCACTATTTTGTCCAGTTGAATCACCTGCCATTGGAAATTGTTACCGATTCGCTGGAGTGGACAGACGGCGGTGCAATTCTCAGTGGGCAAGAGGTGAAATTACAGGGTTCCTTCGACCCCATACGATTCTACCGGCATGGCTTCCATTCCTGGAGTCTGACACGCTGGATGCCTTTAGACAGTCCTATCGAGCCGCCCTTGATCAAGGACCTGTGGCCGCAGATGGACGACTCACGGTTATTCGAGGACTACCCCTCATCCAGCAGCGGTGTTGGAGCAATGGAATTTTCCGACCAGCAGGTATTGCTTCTGGGCGCCCTTGACCTGGAGGCGCAGGTCGTCGCAGACAAGCGATCATTGGTGGGCCGTTGCATGAGCAGCCAGGACAGGCAAGGCCGCCCACCTCCCTCCAATCATCCTTGTCGTTGGTTCATGGCCTATGGCACCGAGGCGCAGGTATTTTCTCTATATGCGGGACTGCTGAAAGGCTGTTTCGGGAGACGAAGCGAGCGCCGACCACCACGCGTCTGGTGTAGCTGGTATAGCCTGTATGGCATGATCGATGAAGACACGCTGCTCGAAGCCTTGCGCGGCTGGAGGGGAATGCCCTTCGACTTCTTTCAAATTGACGATGGCTGGCAATCTGCTATCGGCGACTGGCATCCCAACCCAAAGTTCCCGTCTGGGATGGAATACATCGCCGAGCAGATCCATAATGAGGGTTACCGAGCAGGCATCTGGTTGTCGCCATTCATCGTCCAACCTGCCTCAGATATATACCGTAAACACACCGATTGGCTTCTGTGCGACGAACGTGGCAATCCTATTCCGGCAGGCCATAACTGGGGTGACGTATTCTACGCTCTGGATGTGACCCATCCCGATGTCCAGGAATGGCTTGCTCACCTGATATACGAAGTACGCGGCTGGGGTTATGATTACCTCAAGCTGGATTTCCTATACGCAGCCGCCCTGCAGGGCAGGCGGTACCAGGACATGGGGGCAGAGAGCACCTATCGCCGGGGATTGGAGGTGCTGAACCAGGCTGCTGGGAACGCCTACCTCCTGGCGTGCGGTGCGCCTATCTTCGCTTCGCTTGGACTGGTTGATGGTGTCCGCATCGGGCCCGATGTTGCGCCTTATTGGGCGATACCCTCCCGCTTCGCCCGACTACACGATTACAGCGCGCCGAGCAGCCAGAATGCGCTACGGACAGCGATCCACCGACTCTGGCTGCGAGATCTCGTCCACATCGACCCGGACATCGTATTTTTCCGCACTAGGTATAACCTGTTATCCCCACGAGAAAAGCAATTCCTGATTTGGCTGGCTCAGATCAGCGGATTCCGTGCAACTTCAGACCTGCCTGACTGGCTTGACTGGGATGAACAACAAGCCTTGCACGCGTTCCTCTCGTCGTCTCCAACAATTCAGCGCATAGATCGTTATCGATTCAACATCGACGGCCTGGAGATCAATTTCTCATCAGCCGTGGGCTGAAACCCTGGCTCAAAGCGTGGTAAGATCGTTATTTATGGATAACTGGTTCGAAATAACCCAAGTACAGGCAACTTTGCCACGCCTGGCAGAAGAATTCGATGGCTACCGCCTGGTCCACATCAGCGACCTGCACACGGGTACATGGTTGAATCAGGCCCGTCTCGATGAAGCGGTATCGCTTGTGAACCAACAACGCCCCAACATGATTGCCATCACCGGCGACTTCGTCAGCCACAGGCCAGATCACTCGCGAGCCTATCTGGCAGATTCGCTGAAATCCCTGCAATCTGGCGATGGGACCGTGGCAGTGCTCGGCAACCACGATCACTGGGTGAATCCAAGTATCGTACGCCAGACACTCCAGGCGGCTGGCATCATCGAGCTAAACAACCGCGTTCGGACAATTGAACGTGGGAATGCCAAACTGCACCTGGCAGGTATTGATGACGCGATGGAGGAAATGGACCGGATCGGAGAAGTGATCCGAAGGCTTCCAGCTCAGGGCGCTGCCATCTTGCTGGCCCACGAACCGGACTTCGCCGAGGTCAGTGTAAGGTCAGGACGTTTCGACCTGCAGCTCTCAGGCCACACTCACGGGGGGCAGATCATTTTACCCCTGATTGGGCCACCCTACCTTCCTCGCATGGGACGTAAATATCCCTCAGGGTTATACCAGAAAAATGGGATGCTCATCTACACAAATCGAGGGCTAGGTACAACTGCCCTGCGCTTGCGCTGGAATGCCCCGGCAGAAATCACTGTCATTACCCTTCGCTCACCGAAAATTGATTCATGCGTAAAGTAGCCGTCACTGGTATCGGACAGACAATCGTCGGTGAACATTGGGAGCTTTCCTTGCGAGAATTGGCCGGGGAAGCCATCTCTCAGGCGCTACGTGACGCCGAGCGAGACAATGTAGATGGATTGTTCGTTGGAAACATGCTGTCTGGCATGATCTCCCAGCAGGAAAACCTGGGTACGTCAATCAGCGATTGGGCTGGGCTGCGAGGCTGTGAGGCCGTCAAGGTTGAGTCTGCCTGCGGCTCTGGCGGGGCTGCTTTACGTGCAGCAATCATGGCAGTGGCAAGCGGGGAGATGGAAAGCGCTCTGGCAGTGGGGGTAGAGAAAATGACAGAGGTTCGCAGCTCTGAGGTCACCGCCTCCCTGGCCACTGCTGCCGACGCGGACTATGAAATCGCCCATGGATTATCGTTTGTAGCGCTCAATGCGTTAGTCATGCGACGCTACATACATGAGTACGGCTGGAAACATACCGATTTCGCGACTTTCTCGATCAATGCCCACGCCAACGCCTGCCATAACACCTACGCTCGGTTGCACGAACCGATCACGCTCGAGGACTACCAACAGGCACGCATGGTCGCAGATCCGATAAACCTGCTGGATGCATCCCCAGTTGGAGATGGGGCTGCTGCACTATTGGTCGTCCCCGCAGATTATGCCAGGAGGAATGGCAGTCGAGGGATCGCGATTGTTGGATCTGCTGCTGCCAGCGATACATTAGCAATCCACGATAGGAAAGATCCGCTCTGGCTTTCGGCGGCAGCCAGCTCGGCGGCTAATGCCTACAGCCAGGCCGGATTGCAGCCCGCAGACATCGACCTGTTCGAACTCCATGATGCTTTCTCCATCATGTCCGCACTTTCTCTGGAGGCGTGTGGCTTCGCCGCACGCGGCCAGGCTGTGCGCCTGGCCCTGGAGGGAGAGATCACGATCAACGGGCGCATCCCGATCTGCACGCTCGGCGGTTTGAAGGCGCGTGGTCATCCGGTCGGCGCAACCGGTATTTATCAAATCGTCGAGCTGGTACAACAATTGCGCGGAGAAGCGGGTGCCGCCCAGGTACCAGGTGCCCGGATTGGGATGGCCCAAAATATCGGCGGGAGCGGCGCTTCGGTCATTACCCATATCCTGTCCAGGAATTAAGGTGAGTTACTGTTCTAAACTACGTAATGTCCTACCCTGGACGGTAACATTCTTGTTAGCGGCTTTAGCTGCGGCCCTTCCAATTCGGTTAAGCCAAGGTCGAAGCCAGAGAATTCTTATCCCGATCGGGGGAGGGTATGCGGAAACCAATGGGCCGTTGATGGCGACGGCTCTGGAACGAGCCATGGCGCAGGGCTCATCCAGGGTCGAGATCGCCGTCTTGCCCATCGGACTGGCTACCAGAGCCGATCAAATCAACGAGGATGAGCGCGCCAAGGCCATGCAAGAAGCAGAGGCGCGCCGTAACGAGATCGAACGGTCCTGCCTGCAGGTCGCGGCAGGAAGCATGTCCTGCAAGGCGGTGCTCGTTCCAGTGCTTACGCGTTCGGATGCCCAGAAGCCGATGCACCTTGCCGGTTTATCGCCTGATCTGGCGGCGATCTACATCCTGGGCGGCGACCAAAAAGTCGCCATGCAGGTGATTGACGACACTCCAGTTGAAGAGTGGTTGGGGACGGCTTATCAGCGCGGGGTTATGATTGCCGGTACCAGCGCAGGCGCCGCAATTCAATCCTGGACGATGCTGGCGGGATACAAGAGCAACCGGACGCCAAGAGAGGCACTGCAGTTCGGCGCGATAGATGTCTGGGGGAGTAAGACGAAACATGGCCTGATATTTGGTCTACAAGCTGCGATCCTCGATACGCATTTTTTCCTGAACAACCGACTTCCGCGCCTGATTAACGCCATAGCTTTGCCCGATGTACCCCACATTGGCATTGGGATAGACGCCTTCACAGGGGTTCATATCCTGGATGGTCATCTGGTCCAGGGGGTGTTCGGCAAGTATGGAGTGACCATCCTGGATGCAGAGACCTATAAGTCCGCCCAGGGAGTGCAATACCGCGGGGCACGGAATCTTCTCAGCCTGCGTAACATCCTAATACACCGCCTCTCTCCAGGGGAATACTCCTACGACCTGTATTCACGCCAGCATAGCCTGGGTGCTCCTTTAGCCAGCTTGAGCAGGCAGTACGAGAGCCTGCGCCTGCCTACCGGCGCCGGACCCTTGTGGCTGGGAGGAGGACTCTCATCTCCGGTGCTTGGTGATCCAATGCTTCTGCGCTTCGCCAACCTTTGCGGCGGGCAGCGGGCGAACATCCTGATCCTGGCAGCTGGTTATCCCTTCGCAGGCGATGCATTGCGTGCGAGTACTATCTACGCCAAGGCGTTAGGCGTAACGCACCAGATCGTTTTAGTGCCGGCAGGCACACAACTGCCCCTAGTATTGCCAGGTGATATCACCGGCATCCTTTTTATCGGCGCAGATCAATCATTGCTTGACCCGGCGATGTTGGCAGAGGTCAAATCCGCCTGGTTGAAGGGCATTCCACTGTTTATGGATGGCGCTCCTGCGGCAGTAGCCGGTGTGTATTACAGCGTGCACGGCCCTACACCCGAGCAGGCTCCAGGCCGGGAGCTCGCCACCCAGGGATCATTCCTGCTCGGCAATTCCCAGATCTCACCTGGCTTGGCATTGGTTGACCTCACCATCGAACCGAGGGTGATCTCGGATGCAGGCTGGGGGCGAGTCTTCTCACTGGCTTATCAGCACTCCGAGAAGATCAACCTGGCGATCGATACGAACAACATCATCGAAATCTCCACTTCAGGGGCCAGGGTGACGGGCAGCGGGACGGCAGTGATTCTTGATTTGCGCAGTGCCAGGTTAGGCCTGGGTACGAATGGTGGATTTGTGATCGCCAACGGATTAATGGATATCTTCGTTGCCGGTGAAGAGATCCAGCCCATCGATGCTGACATCAATTGGGCACCTATTCACGCCCCGACGCCGGTCCTACCGTCGTTCACACCGCTGCCCAGCCCCACGCAGCTCTCCGCAACAACCCCCACCCTGACAGCGCCCGCACTCGAAGAAATATGGATAGATCAATCTACACCGACTAAATCCCCTCGGCCGACCCCCACGCCACTTACCCTCCCGCCACCGGCCGATCCAGGCAGGACGAACATGATGATCGGCTTTGGGGTGTTGTCCGTGATCGTCGTCATCCTTGGAATCTGGCTGAACAGACGGCGAATTACCGAGTAATTCTCAAGTCCACCAACCGAATATAGGACACTCTTCATGCCACAGGCAATTGACATTGCATTCATCCTGTGCTAAAGTAAATTTGAATTGAACATGGTGGGGTCTGGCTGTTTCGACATTTCACGCAATTAACCCCCAATCGCAAAGTTGTGCTTCTACTAATACAAAATACATACTAAGGAGTGTAAATATGTCAGACAGACCAAGAAGGCCAGTTATAACTCTCGTGCTGACCCTGATGCTGCTCGCATCGGCGGCCGGTGTGCAGGCTGCCACCCCTTCAGGTATCGTCAGCGTCCAATTGTTGGCGATCAACGACTTCCACGGAAACCTGGTGCCGCCCTCTGGATCATCAGGACGGATCGGCACGATCAATGCAGGAGGGATCGAGTACCTGGCAACCCACATCAAGCAGCTAGAAGCCGGCAATAAGAATACGATTGTCCTTTCGGCTGGCGATATGATCGGCGCCAGCCCCCTGATATCTGCATTATTTCATGATGAGCCCACCATCGAAGCCCTCAACCTGATCGGGATGGACTTCACCACGGTTGGCAACCACGAGTTCGACGAGGGCGTGGCGGAGTTGAAGCGCATGGCCACTGGCGGCTGCCATCCGGTGGATGGCTGCCTGGATGGCGATCCCTTCTATGGCGCAGATTTCCGTTTCCTGGCTGCCAATGTAATCAGGGAAATTAACGGCAAGCCGCTCTTCCCGGCATATAAGATTGCGAGTTACAAAGGCGCCAAGCTGGCGTTTATCGGGGTCACCCTGGAAGGCACCCCGACTATCGTCACCCCCTCCGGCGTGGCCGGCCTGAAGTTCCTGGATGAGGCCGACACGGTTAATGCATTGGTGCCACAGTTACAGGCCCAGGGTATAAAGAGCATCGTCCTGCTGATTCACGAAGGCGGCGCTCAAGCGGGAACCTACAACCAATGCGCAGGTATATCGGGGCCGATCGTCGAGATTGTCAATAATCTCGATGACGAAGTGGACGTGGTCATCACCGGGCATACCCACAATGCCTACAATTGTGTAATCGATGACAAGCTGGTTACCGGCGCCAGCTCTTTCGGGCGCATCCTCACCGACATCGACCTGACAATCGACCGCGCCACCGGCGACGTGGTGACCAAGCAGGCCAACAATATCATCGTCACCCGCGATGTCGCCAAAGATCCAGCCCTGACCGCCCTGGTGGAGAAATATAACGCGCTATCGGCGCCATTCGCCAATCGGGTAATCGGGTCTATCACCGCAGACATCACGCGCACAGCCAATGCCGCCGGAGAGTCGGCGCTTGGCGACGTCATCGCCGATGCACAGTTGGCCGCGACTGCCCCAGCGGCGTACGGTGGGGCAGTGGTGGCCTTCATGAACCCGGGAGGCATCCGTACTGACTTGTTGTACAACCAGATCAGCGGCGGCGAATTGCCCGGAGAGGTCACCTACGGAGAGTCATTCAACGTCCAACCCTTTGGCAATAGCATGGTGACATTGAGTTTAACCGGGGCGCAAATTGATACTCTATTGGAGCAGCAATTCGATAACCCGGCCCCTGGTCAGAATCGCATACTGCAGGTATCAAATGGCTTCACCTACGCCTGGAGCCTATCGGCACCCACCGGAAATAAAGTTGATCCTCTATCGATCATGATCAACGGCGTGCAAATCGATCTCAATTCTGTGTATCGTGTCACGGTCAACAGCTTCCTAGCAGATGGCGGGGACAATTTCCTCGTGTTAAGGGAAGGTTACGACCGCCTGGGCGGAGCCGTGGACACAGATGCGTTGGAAGCTTATTTCGTCGCCAACTCACCGGTGCCACCCGGCCCACAGAATCGAATCCTCGTAATCCCTTAGACTAAAGCCACATAACTCCATTGATCAGGGCCGCATGTGTGGGCGACATGTGGCCCTGTTTATTGACGAACTGAAGACCCGGACTCTTCGCGGAGAATTACGAGTATCAGGTGCCGAACTTCGTGCTTACCACGCGGCTTCGCAACAGCATCCCAGGGAAAACGACCGCTCAACCTTCGCCTTCGTGACTGATGGCATCGAAAGCGCGATTGCACAGGTAAAAGCAGCGGCAAGGAGCAAAGATTCACCATCATCGGAGCCGCAAGCAACGCACAACAGTGCCTCAACGCCAGGCGGGCCAGGATATTCCGGATTGACGTGGCGCCCACTTTATCCTCTCCTGTTGCCTTCGTGACTTCTTTCACGTAAAATAGAGTTGGATATCTATCGAGTGCATTGGATAAATCCGGATGCACGAACCAGTCCTTTACCATACATGGAGGTGGAGCATGACAGAACGGCAGAAGATGACCTTGCCTAAATTGTTCAGCAAGGTCGCCAATGGTGAACCAATCACCTGGTTGACCTGTTACGATTACCCAACCGCCTATCTACAAGAGCAAGCCGGGGTAGATATGATCCTGGTGGGAGATAGCCTGGGTATGACCATCCTTGGATACGAGACTACCCTGCCGGTCACCATGGAGGACATGATCCGTCACAGCCAGGCGGTGCGGCGTGGGGCACCGAAGGTGTTTCTGGTAGGCGATATGCCCTACATGAGCTACCAGCCCAGCGTTGAAGCGGCTATACGAAATGCAGGTCGCTTCATGGCTGAGGCTGCCTGCGACGCAGTCAAACTGGAAGGCGGAGCAGAAATGGCAGACCGCATCCACGGCATTGTCTCCGCCGGCATCCCCTGCATGGGTCATCTCGGCCTGACCCCACAAAGCGCCAGTGCCCTGGGGGGCTTTCGCGTCCAGGGTAGGGGCGCGCTGCAGGCCAAAAAGATCATCCAAGACGCTAAAATTTTGGAAGAAGCCGGGGCTTTCGCCGTGCTCCTGGAGATGGTGCCCGACCGGGTGTGTAAACTGGTCACCGAACGAGCGGAAAACTGCATCATCATGAGCCTCGGTTCAGGACCCCACGCCCATGGGCAGTTGTTGATCTTTCACGACATGTTCGGGCTTTACCCGCGCTTCAAACCCCGCATGGCAAAGGTGTTTGGCGAGGCCGGAAAGGTCATCCTGGAAGGCCTGACACAGTACGTCCAGGAAGTCAGCGATCGCAGCTTCCCCCAGCCTGAGAACTGGTTCACCATGCCGGACGAAGAATATGAAGAGCTACTCAAATTGCTCACGGAATGACCTGAGAGGAGATTCTAGATGGATGAATCAACCCGCCAGTTATTACGAATCCCGTTTAGCCGCCTGGATGATATCAATAAGGTCCTGCTCGACCCAGAAACTCGTGTGATCAACGATTTTCTGAGGGTTGTGGAGAAATATGGTGCCCCTCAGGAAATCAACCGGATGGCCGAGCAGGCCAGACAGCTTCCCCACCTGCTGCAACTCGTGAAGAAAACCAAACCAGAATATCTGGAAGACCTGGAGTGGTTGGCTGCGCAAAGGGATCGGCGAGCCTTCCTTTCCGTGGCCGATTACCGGCGTAAAGTATTAGGCCCGCAGGTTGAGCGAATGCATTTCCAGGATCAATTTGCAGTCACCCTGGAAGTGAGCGCGGCCCAGTACTTTCCGTGGGTCATCATGGCGGCAGAGCAGGCGATCGAAAAGGGCAGCCTGGTGCCCGGCAGGTTTATACGTGTGCGGAAGATGAAGGAACAGGAGGAAGACGGCGACTTGCCCGCCTTTGCCGCCGCAATGCAGATCATCGGCGCCAGCTATGTGGAAACGCTGGATACCAAAGGGACCGATGGCTCGAATGTGCATCTGGGTGGACCGGAGACCATTACTGGATATTTTGGCGGTGTCGGGCAACCAAATGATTACCCATTGAAATGGTTGGATGAGTACCTGTACTATTACACACGGTATGGCGTCACCCAGGTGCTCAACCTCAATCCTGGCACGGTATTGATTGGGTACCTTCTACACCGGCTAGGGGTTGACATCGAGTTCAAGATCTCGGTCTTCATGGGCAATGACAATCCATACGCTGGGCTATGGACCTTGATTGGGGCGAAACTCTTCTCCAGGGATGATGGCAGCTCGCCGTTGATCGGCTTCAATTGGAGCAACTCGATCAACAACGAGACGATGGAGATCACTGCCCAATTTCGCAAGGCATTGGGATTCGAAGACGTGGTGCGATTCGAGCATCACATCACTGAGACGATGAAAAGCATCGTCAGGCAGCCGTACAATCGACGCCAGGAACTGGTTGAGGTCGCCGACCACGTCCCGAATATATCCGCCAAGCATGAGGGCGGCGAGCCAGAGATCGATGGCGCACGGGAGCACCCCTCCGATATCCTGGACTATTTCCGAGACAAGCAGGAGATCATAGCCTCGGGCGACTGGCCCGCTGTGACGCAAAACTTCCTGGATAAGGTCGATTCCACCAACCGCACTGCATGGGCGCTTACCGAACATGGACTCTCCTTCATTGCCGCACAAAAGCTCCACCATTGGGACGAGGACACATGATCCCCCGACGGATGGAAGCGTTCCTGCACGAACACTTGCCTGAACAAACTCTTCAAAACCGGCTGGTTAGAGAAGACAATCGCTGTTATCTGGAATTCAGCGCGCTCGACGTAGACCGGTTAGCCCGGCTAGGCATCGAGGTCGATAACCTGGGACCTCGCCTGGTGGTCTGCATGTGGGATGACGAAGCTCCCATCGAAGTGGGCGGCTACCTTGTGGTTGACAACCTGGCGATGGGCCGCCCCTCCATGGGAGGCATCCGCATGCTGCCCGATGTCACCCCGCTGGCCATACATAACCTGGCGCGCGGCATGACCCTTAAGAACGCCGCCGCTAACCTTCCCTATGGCGGAGGCAAGGCGGGCATCGTGGCGGGACGTGGTCTCTCACCCCAGGAGCATTCAGAGGTGGTGCGACTCTTCGCCCGCCTTCTCTATAAATACCATGACATCTATTTGCCGGGGCCTGATGTCGGCACCAACGATGCCGACATGAAGACCATCGCCATCGAGAACGGGTTGGACAATGCCCTTTCCAAGCCAGCAGACATGGGTGGAAATCGAATCGACCAATTGGGGGCTGCCGGTGGGGGAATCATTGTCGCCCTGCAGGCATTGCTGGCAGAAATCCCCCGGCTGGCATCCTTGCCCCAGTGCGTTGGCCTGACCAGCGTCCCGCCCGAAGAGCTGACCGTGCTCATCCAGGGATTTGGAGCGGTCGGTGCCCATGCAGCCCGCATCCTATGCGAACGCCTGCCCGGCGCGCGGATTATCGGCATCAGCGACGCCATTGGTTACCTGTACGACGAGCGCGGCCTGCCGATTGAGCTGCTTTTCAAGATGTGGCAGGAGCGTGGCCTGGTCACAAAGCTGTTCTTCCAGGAGTACGTGATCGACCAGGAGGCTGAAGGCGAACCTACCAAGTACTCAAACAGCCCGAACGACCTGCTGCGCGAATCCGCCTTTTGCATGATCCCCGCTGCCCCGATAGCCAATTATCTGGATACCGATCCTTCTTCCCATCCAAGCATGACCGTGAACAGGATGGGCGACTGGTCAGTGATCATCGAGGGCGCTAACACTTACTCACCGGATCCAACTCGCAAAGCTGCCCGGGCGCGCATGGAGAGAGAAGTATATCGCCAGAGAGGTGTGCTGATAGCGACGGATTACCTGGTAAATTCCGGAGGAGTCATTTTCGCCGCCCAGGAAAGACTGATCAAGACTCCGCCAGCCCTGCGCATCCCTGGTGAGCTACTGGGAGACCTGCAGGCCGTGGATGCCTGGTTACGCGATCACGCCGGAGAGCTGGCCGAGTTGGCTGAAGCCAGGCGCCAGGCAGGAGAACAATATCGCGAAGAAGTCATCCGGCGAAACATGCACGAGCTGATCGATATGTTAGCATCAGATGCCGACATGTTGCCGTGCGAAGCGGCAGAGAAGATCAGTATTCGGCGCATCGCCTCCAGCGAGAGCGACAGAACTGCAGCCGACTTGATGATACCTATCCCCACGATCGAGCAAGAGCGCAGCGTACGCGAGGCGGCGGCCAGGTTGGTGGAAGCTGGTTGCCCAATATTGGCGGTTCTGGACGTCCAGGGTGGGCTGTGTGGCGTCATCACCGAATGGGATATCACCAGGGCAACGGCTTATGCGTCGCCAGACGACCAGCCGATAAAAAACATCATGACGCGCCAGGTGATCTCTGCTGCCCCATCCGACGGCATCCTGGATATGATCCGTAAGCTGGAGCATCACGAGATCTCTGCCATGCCAGTAGTAGAGCGAGGCTGTGTGCAGGGCATGGTCAGCGCAGACTTGTTGGCACGCCGATCGCTCTTGAAATTGTTGCAATCTCGAGGAGATTGAATGGCCGAACCAGGTTGGCGATGAACGCGACTCCAACCTGGTGCAGCTAACAACCGATCTTCACCATCATCTCAGCCACTGCCCGGTAGACGGCGGAATCGTCGCCTACATCAACCAGGGGCCGACCGTCAAACTCCATGGCAGCCAAGGCTTCCTCTGCAGGCACCACGCCCAGTAGCGGGATATCGAGGGTGGCAATCCTGTCTTTCAATGCTGCAGGAATCTCTCCACTCAGCCGGTTCACGATCAAGTAGGCGTTTTCGATCCGAATGTCCAGCTCTTTACGAAATTCAGCGATGCGCTTAGCAGCTACCAGGCCGCGTTGGGTAGGGTCGGTTACAATAAACAAGTGTTCAACATCGCGGGTGGTGCGGCGGCTGAGATGTTCCATGCCCGCCTCGTTGTCGATCACGATGTAGGCATAATTTTTACTGATCGAATCGACCACCTCACGCAGGTTATGATTTACTGCACAATAACAACCCGGCCCTTCAGAGCGACCCATGGCGATCAAATCAAAATGGTCGCCCTCTGCCAGCGAAGAACGAACGTGATAATCCAGGTACTCTCGCTTGCTGACCCCACCTGGCATGACGCCCATGGCTGCGCCGCCGGCAACCAGCGAGTCTTTGACCTGGGTTAACATATCCTCACGAATATCACCCACTGTCCATTCCAGATCTAATCCCAACACCAGGTTTAAATTGCTGCTCGGGTCAGCGTCGATCGCCAGCACCGTACCAGTGCGCTCCTTGACCAGAAACTTGATGACCATGGCGGCAATCGTCGTCTTTCCCACGCCCCCCTTTCCGGCCAGTGCAATAGTTGTACTCATGATGCCAGCCTCCAAACCAATAATGTCAATTGTCTCTTGATATACCTGCTGCCAGTTTTTCCGCCATCTGTTCTGCGGTATGGCGCAACGCCGGCACATGGTCGTAGACCGCAATACCCAAACGATCCGCCTCCTGCACCGCCAGATCTGCCGGTAAGAATCCTAATAGAGGCAGGCCCGGCGTTTCGGCTTCTAAAAACGCTGCCTCTTCCGTCGAACGGACCTTGTTTCCCACCAGCCACAGGCGAGTGAGGCCAATATCCAGCGCCAGGCTCTTGATCTGGGTAGCCGTTCCCAGGCTACGGCGTGTAGGTTCAACCACCACAAGCATCGCATCTACGAAATCTACCGTGGCCCGACCCAGGTGCTCAACTCCGGCGTACATATCCAGGATCAAGATGTCGTCTTTGCGAAACAGCAGGTGGGTGAAAAGCGTCTTCAACATGGCGCTTTCCGGGCAGATACAACCCGATCCACCGATATCCACAGAACCCATCTCCAGCAGGCGTACATTGCGATGCAGCACGCTGAACCGTTCGGGAAGGTCATCCACGCGTGGATTCAACGTGAAGAAGCCGCCGATTGTACCCGGCTTTGCCCCTGTGCGCTCTTCGATCAGCTCTTCCATCTCGGCAATAGGATGAAGCCTATGACGCAGCTCCTCTGGGAAACCCAGCGCACCTGCCAGGCAAGGAGAAGGGTCGGCGTCTACCGCCAATACTTCGCGTCCGGCATCGGCATACACCTGGGCCAGGAGGGCAGCCAGCGTTGTCTTGCCGACGCCACCTTTACCGGTAACTGCAATCTTCATGCTCGATCCTCATCCTCTTGAAGCGAGGGCCGGGCACTGCGCCGCTTCAGGCGCGGTCCCTGGGGAGTATCTTCGATCTCGTAACCGGCTCCTCGAACCTGCTCGCGCAGGGCATCGGCCTCCTGCCAGCGCTTCTCCCGGCGAGCTTGCTGGCGCTGCTCGACCAGCTCCCATACCTGCGTCGAGATTTCCTCTTCCTTAGGCTGCCACTCCGCGAGCTTCAGACCCAAGACCTGATCGAAGGCGATCATGGTCGCCTTCTTCACGCCGCCTGGAAGCTCGCTCTTTGCCAACTCCCAGGCAAGTGCCAGGGCACGCGGCGTGTTCAGGTCGTCGTTGATGACGTCTTTAAAATCGGACAGGAAGTTCTGGTCTGGAACCTGCGGTTCACCCCATCCGTAGAACTGGTTTCTCAGTCGTCCCAATGCAATGGATGCAGCTTCCATCCCTTCGGCGTTGAAGCTCAGCTTCGCCCGGTAATGGGCATTGAGGCAAAAATAGCGGTATGCCAATGGGTCGTAGCCGCGCTCTATCAAAGACTGCAGGCGTAAAAAATGACCGGACGATTTCGCCATGCGATCGCCATCGAACAGCAAGAAATACCCATGCATCCAGAAATTTGCCAGGCGCGTGCCGAAGCAGGCTTCGCTCTGGGCGATTTCGTTGGGGTGATGCACCGGGATGTGGTCTTCACCTCCGCAGTGTATGTCAAAAAAAGGTCCCAGATACTTGGTCGACATGGCCGAGCATTCGATGTGCCAGCCTGGAAAACCGACCCCCCAGGGGCTCTCCCACTCCATCTGGCGCTTCTGGTCAGGGGGACTGAACTTCCATAAGGCAAAATCCGTGGTATTGCGTTTCTCACCCAGGTCGATGCGCGCCCCTGCCTGCAGGCCTTCTACGTCCAGGCGGGCCAGGTAACCATAATTCTCAAGTTTTGAGGTATCGAAGTAGATGCCATCGGAGGTGCGGTAGGTGTAACCTTTCTTTTCCAGGCAGACAATATAATCGATTTGCTCCTGAATGTGATCTGTAGCCCGGCACCAGACGTGAGGTTCCTGGATATTGAGCAGCCGCAGGTCATTTTTGAAAGCATCGGAATATTCTTCAGCAATCTGCCAGGCCGATTTTCCGGTTCGTCGAGAGCCTTTTTCCATCCGATCTTCACCAGTGTCTGCGTCAGAGGTCAGGTGACCAACGTCTGTGATGTTCATGACATGCTTTACTTGAATGCCGTTGAACTCCAAGACACGGCGCAAGGTATCTTCGAAGATGTAAGTACGCAGATTTCCAATATGGGCATAGTCATAGACGGTCGGCCCACAAGTGTACATTCCTACTTCAAGAATTTGCCCGGCTTCCACAGGGTTGACAGGTTCGAATTCCCGCACCTGGCGGGTATATGTGTCAAAAAGGCGCAGTTTCATATATTTCACTACATTAGGAAGGTCTGATCATTGGGATAATGGATGAGCGCTTGCCCGCCCACCACCCCAAAGATCGATCGTACCGATTGTGATATTTGCTGATCAATTATACCCGCTGCTGGGTGGTATGCTATTCTCACCGATAATGATCACGCGTCTGGCCTTCTGGAGGATCTTCTGGAGGCATCCCAGGGCTCTCTCTATCTTCGATTGAATTGTATTTGCAACTCGCTGGTCATCCTTGCCGGCGCCATCAGATACAAATCTCGAAATCGAGGTAGTTGCCATCTACGCCAAGATTTATCTGCCTCCGCCCGTGTGAAACTTGAGCCCTGATCGAGATGGCCAAGTATGTACCCATAGCCCTCGGACGTTTTCTCTCGATCTCCGCAGACTGCCTGGGGACGTATCCGGCCGATGAGCACCAATGGCGCCTGGAGCGCAAAGGCGGTGGGGCACGCCTGTCCAAGGAGGCGCAGGAATTCGCCAGGTGTGGGGGGATTGGCGTTTATCGCCATCGCCGAACCTGCCATGTATGCCAACACCCCGACGTGCAGGTGGCCGAAATTAACCTGGCCATCCACGGGATGCCAGTGCGGAATTTGATTTTAGTCCAGGTACGCGATCAGGCAATCGCCGAGAGATTACAATTGGCCACCCTTTTAGGTGAGGAGGCGGAAGGAAGGCAAATCGATGTACATACTTACACCTTAGCCACGCTGGTGGAGCGCAACAGCCGGTCCCCAGAGTGGGTGATCCATGGCCTGGCAGACCTGCTGCCTGCGAATTTGGAGGCCCTGATCGACGAGCTTGTCCGCTGCGGAGGGGGTTGTGAGTGCATGGAGAGCTGCCCGATCTGTGCTGCAGCTAGCCCTCGCCAAGACCAGCCCGGCAGATACCTGCGGGAAGGCCTGGCTCGCTGGCTGGTCTCATATACCGGATGAGGAGTGTGTGAACAGGCCTGCCCAAGCAGGCGCCTACCCATTGCAATATTCAGCCACATCCAGCAGGCCCTAGTTCGACTGAAAGAATATGCGCCCGGTCGCTCATTGGGCGATCCCCTTCCAGATATCACTATTTAGGGGATGCCGCCAAACAGATGGTTGAAGAAGTCCTCAAAGCTGCGAAGGCAATTGTCACCGAGCTTGTGTCCAACCCGATCCTCGCAGTAGGCAATCCTTGCGCCGGCCTTCCGGAACACGGTTACCGCCTGGCGGGCCAGTTCCACCGGCAACAGGTCGTCCTCTGCGCCATGGGCGATGAAAACCGGCACCTCAGGTCGGTGCACCTACCAGATCATCGGCGCCCAGGGGCAGAAAGCCTGATAAGCCTGCCTGTAAAGCTACCCTGGATGGATACTGCAAACCAATCGTATACGCCAGTGCTGCCCCCTGGCTGAAACCCACCAGGTGAAGGCGGTCGAGAATTGCCGTCGGAAAATGTGCGGGACTTACCAGGTGCCAAAATCTATCCATGACTGGCTGAAATTCTATCCATACGGGTCAACCCTCGGAATGGTGTGGGTGCCACCCAAAACCCGAATCCGGCGAGGAGAATGTACCGCGAGGTGCAATAACCATATATTCTGCCGGAATATTATCGGCGATGATCCACATCGAATGTTCATCACCCGTCCAACCATGCAGCAGTACAACCAGTGGATGGGGAGCCTGGCCTTCTGCGGCGCGCACGCGGACAGTTGAGCCATTGATATAGCGTGTTCACAGATCAGCCTCGCTCAACGAATTGATTTTATCGCAGGCGTATTCAATAACGCCCGTAATCTCGGTTAAAATTACCCAATGCAGAAACCCGACTGGCTTCGGCGAGTTCGAGAAGAACTATACAATGCCCGGATGGCCCGCAAGGCCGGCAACGAAGGCAAGGCCAGGGTCTGCGCCCGGCGTGCTGCGGGGATCATCAGCGGGGAATACCTGCGCAGGAATACCAACCCTCAACCAGGCTCGAGTGCTTTGCGACGCCTGGCTGCATTATATGAATACCGTGAATTGGATTCAGAGAGCCGGGAGGTGTTGGGCCATTTTTTGGGAAGGGTGACACCTGAACACGTATTGCCGTATAATGTTGACCTTATCGAAGAGGCTGAGTGGCTGGCCCAGAGATTATTGGGTACCTCGATCACCGAATGAATATACGAAAGCCAGGGAATATGCAAATTTTAGCCATAGTCTCCGGTGAGTACGGTGAAAGACACGTCACCAACCTGAAAAATAATGCACCATCCACCTGGATGATAGAAACCTGGCGCGTGCAGAGTGCTTTTCCCCCGGTGATCGACTATCCTGAAGACTATCTTCCGGACACACTGCCGGCCTGCGAATTAATCTTATCCTTCGGAGAGCAGCGCGGTATCGCGGAGCTTCTGCCGGAGATCGTCGCCATGACCGGTGCACAAGCTGTGATAGCCCCGGTCGATAACGAGGCCTGGCTGCCAAGAGGATTGGCTCGCCAGTTGCGAGGCTGGCTGGAGAAGATGGGGCTGGTCTGCGTCACGCCAAAGCCACTCTGCTCTCTAACCGAGGTGGATTTTGGCGTCACCCGTAGGCAAAGGATCAAATACCAACACCCATTGATTTCCGAGTTTGCGCGCCATTTTGGAATGCCCAAATTAGCCATCGTGATCGACCCACAGACCCGACTGATCATGGATGTCTCGGTGATTCGGGATGCAGTATGCGGTTGCGCGCGCCATGTCGCCCAGGGATTGATCGGCATATCAGCCGACGATGCAGAGGAGAAGGCAGGTTTACTCCACCATCATTATCCATGCCTGGCATCCATGGGAAAAGACGTCGATTTCGACGATACATTGATGCACATCTCTGGCAACATCCTAAAAGACGCAGTGGCGGAACAAGTTAGGGCATATAAGCTGGTCCAGTATATCGATCCGGGGAAGCGCAGCGAATAGACCAGCACGATCCGCAGAACCTGTGATAGTTACGAAAAAAAGGCGCAGGGTCATGGGTTGACTGAGCCTGGTTGACCCTGCAAGCATGACAGGATTATCAGAGGGGACTATGAGGTCTGCGGAATAGTTGTGGCAGTCTTCCGGGCCGCCTGGCGTTTCAATTGATGCAGAAGACCCAACCCACTCAGCAGGAGGATCACCGAACGGATCCCTAATACCAGCAGCATGATACCGCTCAACAAGCTGGCAATAGAGACCAACAAGAGCTGCGTGGTATTTTCGGGAAATTCCTTCCTTACGGCATCGAACTGGCTCAACAGCTGTGAGCGCAGGTCCCCCACGAACTGTGGCCTCAATTCCACCGGCCGCAGGGTGGCAGAAAGCCGCTCCTCGATAGCAGCCATGTCAAGTCTTACCACCTGTTTAGTGCGTTTGAATAAATTGGCTTTCATACACTCGCTACCCCAGATTTATTGATCTCCATCTTCGGAGATCAGGTTGAACGGAACTGACCTCAATTCGGCCCGTAGAGCAAGCAGAGTGCGATGGTAAAGGCTCTTCACCGCTCCTTCGCTGCGCCCGATGATCTGGCCGATCTCGGCATTGGACAGATGTTCCACAAACTTAAGGATCAACAACTGCTGCCTATCGGGTGGCAGGCTGCGGATGATCCGGATGAGTCGCTCGTACTCTTCAGCCAGCAGCAGCTCTTGTTCAGGGTGCTCATTGTTCGGCTTCCACAGGTACCCTTCATCGAGGGGAATTTCTTTCCTGCGGCTGTTGTCCCGGTGCCAGTTAGCCACCAGGTTGTGAGCGATGCGGTAAAGCCAGGCAGAGAATGGCAATCCCCGATTGCGGTAATTGCGAATGTGCCGCATCGCACGAAAGAATACACGCGCGGTCAGGTCCTCTGCGTCGTAAGGGTTCCCCGTGCGGAAATAGATATAGTTGTATATGCGGCCCACATAGCGTTCATACAAGACGCCGAAGGCTTCCACATCTCCCTGGCCGGCACGGGTCAATGCGAGTTCGTCGCTGATATCCTGCACGCCCTCTACCTTTGCCGGCGGTTCTTCAATCATAATAACACCGCCGGTTCACAAGAGTTACTTGGAGTATATCACGTTGAGATTGCCGAGAGGTTTAAATCTTGCTTGTGTCTAATTGGCTATACGAAGTCTGGCCTCGCATAAGGCTTCCCCCAGCTCATAACCCGGCTTTATCACCAGGTACCAATCCCCCCCTGCGGGGTCCACGTCGAAGGCCAGCATGGTATGCCACGGTTTTCCTGGCGCAATCTGGTCCTGGTACCAGTTACCGTGTTGCACATTGTAAAGATACCCGGTTGCGTCAGCGCGCGGAGTCAAAAGCTCTGCCTTACCATTCACCTGCCCTTCCAGGAAATAATCGCCATCCCAGATCTGCACCGCCTGGTCCGTCAAGTTGACCAACTCCAGGGTGATGATCAGGAATGTACCCTTGGCATGGTGTTCAAAGAGGTCCCGGGTGAAGCTGGGGGTCTCGGAGATGCGGGCCATGAAGACATCCCCACAGCTCACCGATTGGTCCAATGTTTCAACAGGGACAATTAGGCTTTCAAGCGGGGCAGGTGAAGCCGGCGTGACTGGGGTTTCCGGAACCGGCGAGGTAACTGCCAGGGGAACAGCGCGGTCAGGAGTACTGGCCAGCGGCGTGGCGCTCTGTCCGGGAGAGGGCAGCGGAGTTAGCGAAAGGATTACCTGGACTGTCGCTGCGACTGAGGTTTGTTTGGCGAACTCGAAATTAGCCTGAGCACAGGCTAATAACAACAGGAGTAAGCTGGCGACAGTGATGAATGGCTTCAAAGCAAGCTCCTGGAAGGATGTATTAATACCAGTATAGTACAGAAGTGAATGTTGGCAAACGTGTTATAATAATCCTGTCGGGGATGAAAGGCTTCGACGGGAGAGGCTGGCCCCGAATTGCGAGCCGAGAGGCGCCGAACTCGAAAAATCAGCGCACAAGATAAGTGCCAACCGCACTTCGTATGCTGCTCTTCCTCTCGCTGCATAAGCGTTAGGGAAACAGCCGGCTCTCCAAGCAGGGCCGCGTCCGCCCACCCCGTTCTCTGGCCGGAGGTGGGGCCGGGCGTGACAAAGTCAGAGTGCCGCATGCCACGCTGCTAAGCATGCGAAAGAGGGGCTTTCGGGCCTCAGCGGCTGGTCCACCGTTCACCTGGCCGGTTGGGTGGCGGCCGACGAGATGGATAACTGGCTACGCTCGTAGACATTCGCGGGACGATTCTTTCGGACGCGGGTTCGATTCCCGCCATCTCCACCTATGTTAATTATGAGAGCTGGCAGAGATAGCCAGCTCTCATAATTATAGATGAAAGAATGCACATCGGTTGGATGTACGCATGTAAACAGACGTGCATTCTAGAAGCACCTTTAAATGACCTGCAGCACCAGTCCCTTGAGGTAGGCTCCTTCGGGGAAACTCAATGCTACCGGGTGATCGAAGCCCTGATAGAGGCGCTCCAGGATGAGAACGTCAACCCGGGCATCCAGGGCCGCACCCGCCAGGATCTTCTGGAATAACTCCGCTGTGATTCCTCCCGAACAGGAAAAGGTGACCAGGATGCCCCCCGGGTGCAATAACTTGAGGGCGAGCAGGTTGATGTCCTTGTAGGCACGGGTGGCTTTGCCCACCTGGTGGGCGGTGGGGGCGAACCTGGGTGGGTCTAACACGATCATATCGAAAGATCGGCGGCGATCCCGCCAGCCGCGTAACAACTGGAAAACATCTCCCTCAATCCATTCCACACCCTGTTCTTGGAAGCCATTCAAGGCCAGATTCATACGTCCCAGGTCGATGGCTGCGGCGGATGACTCGACCGCCACAACCTGACGAGCGCCGCCGGACAGCGCTGCCAGGCTGAAGCCTCCGCTGTAGGAAAAGCAATCTAACACCTCTCGTTCTCGAGACAATTCCTTCACCTTTCTGCGATTGGCCCTTTGGTCCAGGTAAAAGCCGGTCTTATGCCCTTCCCGGTAGTCCACCCAATAACGTAAATGATGTTCCTGAATGCAAGCCAGGTCGGGAAAGCCGGAACCCCGCAGTGGTCCGCAGCGGAATTCAAGGCCTTCCTGGGTGCGCACCTGGGCATCCGAGCGCTCGAAAATTCTTTGCAGTCCCGTCAATTCGACCAAGGAATCGCAGATGGTCTCCAACCAGGGCTCTATCCCCCAGGCCAGGCTTTGCAAGACCAGCAGGTCTGCGTACCGGTCAACCACCAGTCCCGGCAGCCCATCCGACTCGGCGTGCACCAGGCGCATGGCGTCTGTCGTGCCAGGTGCAAGCAGATATGTGCGCAGCTCTATCGCCTGGGCCAGGCGTTGATGGAGTAGTGCGGCATCGACGGTTTGATTCTCGTCCCAGGTCCAGATGCGGACTCGGATTTGGGACTGTGGACTATACGCCCCCCTGGCCAGAAATTGGCCAGAAGCGCTGAAAACTTTTACAATGTCTCCAGGCCCTGGCGAGCCGCTCACCTCGCCGATCGCACCCGAGAAGATCCAGGGATGGCGCCTGAGGACAGATTTTTCTCTCCCTGATTTGAGATGGACAGACGGCATCAAGCATTCAAAAGCCCGACCTGGCGACCGGCTGACTGGATGATATCCATAGCTGCGTCGATCTCAGCCGGCTCGTGGGCAGCGGTGACCGTGGCCCGCAGGCGCGCCAGGCCTGGCGGCACCGCTGGGGACACCACCGGTAAAACGAAAATGCCTTGGTGTTGTGCCAGGCGGGTCATGTTGAAGGCCACTTCATCGGAACCGCACATGACCGGCACGATTGCTGTCTGAGTGAACAGGGTATCCAAACCACGTTCTTTCAGCCCCTCAATGAACTGGCGTGTGTTGGATCGCAGCTTCTCGATGCGCCAGGGCTCATCTTTCACCACCTCAAAGGCAGCCTTAGCCGCAGCAACCTGTGCCGGCGGCAGGGCAGCAGAGAAGATATACGCCCGGCTGGCGTGGCGAAGATAATCGATGATATCTGTCCTGGCGGCTACGTAACCACCCACCGAGGGGATGGTCTTGCTCAACGTGCCCATCTTGATATCGATGGTGCCAGGCATGCCGAAATGCTCCTCAATCCCACGCCCGGTCTTGCCCAACACTCCTAAAGAATGGGCCTCGTCAATCATCAACCAGGCGCCGTAGCGGCGGCAAAGCTCGACCATCTTGGGGTAATCGATCAGGTCGCCGTCCATGCTGAACACGGCATCGGCGATAACCAGCCTGGCTGCCCCGGAGGGGATCTGCTGGAGGCGCGCTTCCAAGGCTTGCATATCGTTGTGATTGAAGCGCAAGAACTTGGCGCCCGACATCAGGCAGCCATCCACGATGCTGGCGTGGTTGAGCTTGTCGGAGATCACGTAATCGCCGCGCCCCACCAGGGTAGAGACGACCGACAGATTGGTTACATATCCAGAGGAATAGGTAATCGCCGCTTCCGTCCCTTTAAACTCGGCAATGGTCTCCTCGAGTTCCCTGTGCAGGGTCAGGGTGCCGGCCAGCGAGCGGACGCCATGGGTGCCGGTACCAAACCGGTCGATTGCCTCACGGGCGGCAACATTGATCCGAGGATGGCCAACCAGACCCAGGTAAGAATAAGAGGCAAACATCCCCATCTCGCGCCCATTCACCATCACCCGCGCTCCACCGCGCAGTTCTGCCACAGGCTGATTGTAGAAATACATGTCGGCAAGGCGGATGGAGCTGACTCTCTCGTTCATGGCGCGGATACGTCGTTGAATGGCATCTTCGTTCGATTGATCAGCCATGATGGACTCCACGTTACGAATTGTGGGATACTGGGGCTATTCCCCAGCGAGTTGGCGCAGGCTTGCTTCGTCCAGGACAGGTATCCCCAGGGAGCGGGCCTTTTCCAGCTTCGATCCCGGGCTTTCGCCCAAGACCAGGTAACTGGTTTTTTTACTGACTGAATCTATCACCTTACCGCCCCGGCTTTCGATGAATTTCTTGGCCTGCTCACGGGATAACGATGGCAAGGTGCCGGTGATTACGAAGCTCAATCCTTGAAAAGATTGAACAATGCCGGCTGCCTGGGGCTTCTGACCGCGCGGCCAGACTCCAACCGCCTTCAGTTTCTTGAGCACACGCTGATTTTCCTGGCGAGAAAACCAGGTGACGATCGCCTGGGCTGTATTTGGCCCAAAGCCTTCGATTCGCTGCAGGTCTTCGAGCGAAGCCCTAGAGAGTTCGTCGAGGTCGGTGAACACCGAAGCTAGATCACCCGCGGCGACTTCGCCAATCCCCTCGATGCCGAGGGCAAAGATGAGGCGCGCCAATGGGCGAGATCGCGAAGCTTCGATCGATTCGAGGATGTTGTCGGCTTTCTTCTCCGCAAAACCTTCCAACTTGAGCAGGTCTTCCCGGCGCAGAGTGTAAAGGTCTGCCACATCGCGGATTAAGCCGGCATCTACCAATTGCTCGACGATCTTGATCCCCAGCCCGACGATATCCATCGCCCCGCGGGCGACAAAATGTTCCAGGTTGCGAACCAATTGGGCTGGACAGGCAATATTGATGCAGTACCAGGCTACCTCGTCCTCCTGGTGATATACCGGTTGATTGCATGCCGGGCAGGTGGCAGGGGGGATATACACCCGCTCCTGTCCTGTACGGGCGGCTTCGATCGGTCCGATTATATAGGGGATGACATCACCGGCGCGTTTTACCGCCACCCGATCTCCGATGCGGATGTCCTTCTCGGCTATATAGTCAAAGTTATGCAGGGTGGCCTGCTTGACCATCACCCCACCGATATTGACCGGCGAGAGGACGGCGTATGGCGTGAGGACTCCCGTCCTGCCCACATTCACCCCGATATCAAGCAGGGTGGTGGTCACTTCTCGGGCAGGGAATTTGAAGGCGATCGAGCCACGCGGATCTTTGCCGACGTAACCGAGTTTGGCGTCGAGGCGCAAGTCATTGATCTTGATCACGGCACCATCAGCTTCATAAGGAAGTTGATACCGCCTGTCGGCCATCGCCTGGCAAGCAGCAATAGCCAGGTCCAAGGTAGCACTGTGGGTCACTTCCACGACTGGGAATCCCATGGAGCGCAACAAATCCACCGTTTCCATATGTGTAGTTGGCGGTCCATTAATCCCAAAACCATCCCCATCCACGATGCCATAGGTGAGCAGATTCAACGGCCGTGAGGCAGTTAATGCCGGATCGAGCTGCCGCAGGGAGCCTGAAGCCGTGTTGCGTGGGTTAAGGTAAGTCTTTTGGCCCGCTTTCTGGAGTTTACGATTGAGCGCCTCGAAATCCTTGAGGTACATGAAGACCTCACCACGCACCACCAGGTATTCTGGCGGACGTCCGGCGTCAGGAGAAAGCGGGATGTTCAGCGGCAGGGAACGGATGGTGCGCAAATTTACCGTGATGTCCTCGCCAATATCACCGTCGCCACGCGTCGCTCCGTGGGTGAACACGCCGTTGCGATAATGTAGGACAACGGTCAATCCGTCGATTTTGGGCTCCACGACAAAATCTGACTGCAGAACCCGCGCATCCAACCTGGCTATCCGTTCGAACCAGGCCCGTACCCCGGCGACGTCGAATGCGTTCGCCAGGCTCAAGATCGGTGCCGGATGGCGCACTTTCACAAATTTTTCTGTTGGGGCGCCACCCGTGCGTTGAGATGGAGAATCTGGCGTTATCCACTCAGGAAATTGGGTCTCGATGTTGACCAGCTCGGCCATTAGCTGGTCGTATTCATAATCACTGATGATCGGAGAATCAAGCACATGGTAGCGATAATTATGGTAGTGGATCTCCTTGCGAAGTTGATCAAGCCGTTGGCGAATCTTCTCGAGTTCTTGGGTGGTCTGCATAAGTAGTATTATAGCGTAAAAGCAAATCAGCTCATTATTGGAAGGCTCGATAAGAAGCGGTCAACAATACCAGGGTGATCCAGCCAAGATCTGCCAGGAGCAGGTGGACCATCTGCAACCACACCGGGGCCAGCAAGATGACATTTATAAAACCAGCGGCTAGTTGAACGATGACGAGCAAGGCCAGCCCTGCAGCGAGGCTGTGAGCCAATGGCCCCTGGTGCGACAACCGGACCAGGCTGGCAAGTAGGATCAGGTACCCTCCGACCAGCGCTGCCAGGGTAGGGTGCAGGACTCGTAAGCGGATCAAAAAGTGGGCAGTGGGTGAGAAATCTTGCTGGAATCCTTCCCCTAAGGAGGCTGCTGGGAAGAGCGTATCTCCGAGGGCGGTCAGTGCGCCGCTGGCTCCCAATACGATCATGCCTGAAATACCTATCATCAAGAGAATGCCTATGGGAGTCTTGAGAGATAATCTGGCAGTCGACTTGCTGGAAGCCCACCAGGCAGTGAGAGCCAGGAATGCCAACAACAGGAACGTGTTGACCAGGTGAATAGCTACCGACAGGGCACGAGCCAGGGAATCGTTCTTGGCGACGAGCTCAAACAAGACGAGCCCTGCTCCCACAAGGGCTTCTGTCACCATGAAGAACATCGCCAGGCCGGCGCCAAATTGAACCTGGTGGCGGCGTGGGTAGATGCGCCATGCCCAGATCAGCAGCCCCAGGACAAGGATGAAGGCCAGTCCGCTGGACAGGCGATGGGTGAATTCGATGAGAGTCTCCAGTCGAGGCGACCTTGGGACCACCTGACCATTACACAACGGCCAATGACTGCCGCAACCTGCTCCGGACCCGGTTGCACGAACGTAAGCACCCCATAGGATAACGCCCAGGTTATAAGCCAGAACACCCCAGGCATAGGTTTGGTATCCGTTTCGCATGCTAACGGTCACTCTTGATTATAATTACAATGGCATACACGAAGAACTCACACGACGCGCGGGGAGGTGATGACCATGCGGAAAGCCAACATACTTGTCTACGGCACGGATTGGTGTGGAGACTGCCTGCGCGCCCGGCGATTCCTCAACCAAAATCAGATCCCCTTCGATTGGATCAATATTGATCAGGACAAAGAGGGGGAAATGTTGGTCTACCAGATCAACCGGGGTCTGCGCAGTGTTCCCACCATCATCTTTCCGGACGGGACCATCCTGGTGGAACCAACCAACCTCGAACTGGCACAAAAATTTGCCATCCCAATGAATGCTCCTCTTAAACAGTTTTCTCGTTGAATCAACCCATGCGCCCGGTGATGTATTCCTCTGCAAGCTGGCTCTGGGGGCGGGTAAAAAGCAGCCGGGTAGGAGAGAATTCCACCAGCTCTCCCAACCAAAATAGCCCGGTAAAATCGGAGACTCGTGCTGCCTGCTGCATGTTATGCGTGACGATGACGATGGTGTAATGTTTCTTCAAGTCGGCGATCAATTCTTCGATCCGCATAGTGGCGATCGGATCCAGCGCAGAAGCCGGCTCGTCCATCAGGATGACTTCAGGTTGGACTGCCAGGAGCCGGGCAATGCACAGGCGCTGCTGCTCGCCCAGTGATAGATTCAAAGCATCCTGATCGAGGTGGTCCTTGACTTCATCCCACAAGGCGGCACGCCGCAGGCTCTGCTCCACCAGTTCTTCAAGCTCGACCCGGTCGCGCACTAATCCAAGCACCCTCGGACCAAATGCAATGTTGTTGAATATCGATTGGGGGAAAGGGTTTGGCTTTTGGAAAACCATGCCCACCTGCTGTCGCAATTTGGCCAGGTCGATGTCAGGGGAATAGATATCACGCCCGTTTAACAGGATTACCCCCTCCACCCGCGTCCCAGGGATGGTGTCGTTCATGCGATTCAAACAACGCAGGAAGGTCGATTTACCACAACCCGAAGGTCCGATCAAGGCGGTCACCTGCTGGGGGTAAACGTCTACCGTGATCTTGCTCAGGGCACGCGTCAGACCGTAGTAGAAATCGAGGTCCTGGATTTGGAAAACGGGCGGCCTATGATTCTGCATGTCAGTAGAAAGTTATGCCAATCAGGGTCTCAAACCGGGTAGATTATAAATGATAAAAGGGATAGGTTCAGGTTTATCCACCCGATTAGGGTATAATTTTTGCAATGCGAGTTGCCAGAATTATCATCTGCGGACTCATCGTCTTGATTATGGGCGGTTGTTCCGCAGGACAAATCGTTTCAACACCCAGCAGCGACACCGGTACAATAGCATATATCGAAAATAAGGGGTCAGACACGATGGTCAATCTTGCCCTGGCATGGGCAGAAAGCTACCAGACGGAACATCCGGATGTGCGTATATCCGTAACCGGCGGCGGCTCTGGAACTGGCATAGCGGCATTGATCAACGGTACAGTCGATATAGCCAATGCCTCCCGCCAGATTAAACCCGAAGAGCGGGATGAGGCAATCAGCCATGGTACTAAGCCGGTCGAGTTTATCGTCGCTCGGGATGCCATCGCCGTAATTGTCAATCCCGACAATCCGGTCGACCAGCTTACGCTTGAACAAATCTCCCAGATATATAGTGGCAAGATCAACAACTGGGCAGAGGTGGGTGGGGAGAACCGGCCGATCATCCGGCTATCGCGGGAGACAAATTCCGGCACCCACGTCTACTTTCTGGAAGAAGTGCTCAGGCTCGGCAATCCGGATGATAAGACTCTATTTTCGACCGACACACTGCTCCTGCCCTCTTCGGAGGGCATCACCGCAGAGACACGCCAGAATCCGAATGCCATCGGTTACGATGGACTGGGATATGTGACCCACGAGGTTAAGGTGATCGCCGTCGCCCGTCAATCCGGAGGGCCGTTCATACTGCCATCTGCAGCCACAGTCAACAACGGCAGTTACCCAATTGCGCGTGATCTTTACATGTATACTGCAGGCGAACCAACCGGAACGGTAAAAGCCTACCTGGATTGGATCTTTACCCCGCAGGCACAGGATATCGTCGTCGAATTGGGTTTTGTCCCGGTACAAAATCAAATTTCATTATTTTTGACTTTTGCAGTTGGTCAAGAAAAATATGAAAATTATGAAGTCGACGCCGGCATGGATTGAGATTATCATTGCGAGCCTGATAAAAACCTGCGGGTACTCGGCCATCGTATTCGTGGGGATGATTTTTTTCTTTCTTTTGAGCGAGGGTTTGCCTACCTTGGCTAAAGTCCCCCTACAGACGCTGGTAAGCACCCGCTGGTATCCGATCGAAGGCTATTTTGGCATTACTCCTCTGCTGGGTGGATCCCTGGTAGTCACCCTGGGCGCTACCCTGGTAGGGGTGCCGGTGGGACTTGGGACCGCCATCTTCATCGCGGAAGTGGCTCCTCGCTGGGCCAGGGAATTATTGAAGCCACTGGTGGAAGTCCTGGGTGGGCTGCCGAGTGTGGTCCTGGGCTTCCTGGGTATCCTGATCCTTTCGCCGTTCTTACGGCAATTCCTTGATCTCCCCACTGGCCTGACCGCATTTACCGGATCCCTGCTTTTGGCTGGCATAGCCATTCCCACAATCGTATCGGTCGCTGAAGACGCCCTGGATGCAGTACCACGCTCGTACCGCGATGCCGCACTGGCCCTGGGCGCCACCGAATGGCAGACCATCTGGCTGGTGACCCTGCCAGCAGCACGATCGGGGGTATTGACTGCGGTGATGTTGGGCATTGGCAGGGCAATCGGCGAAACCATGACGGTGATGATGGTGACCGGCAACGCTCCTGTGCTCCCCACCAGCATTTCTGCGTTATTTTCACCCATCCGCACTATGACAGCCACCATAGCCGCTGAGATGGGCGAGGTAGCTACTGGGAGCGCCCATTATCAGGTTCTTTTCTTCATCGGGATCGTGTTATTCATGATCTCACTGGCCATCAACGTCATCGCCTCGGCGGTGGTCTTTCGCCAGCGCAGACGCTCAGAGCGCATCCTGTCATAACTACGAGACTGCGATGCTAATCCGAATCACTGCCCCCAAACGCCAGCGGGCCCGCCACCTGGCCCAAAGGCTTGGATTCAGTGTCCTTGGGCTGATTGCCATTGGGACGGTCGCTCCGATCTTGCTGGTGGTCGTCTATATCGCCATCCAGGGAACGCCCGCCATTTCGCTAGAATTCCTGGCAGGCTTCCCCAGCAATGGGATGCGCTCTGGGGGCATCTTACCTGCCATCGTGGGCACATTCTATTTGACAGTAGGAACAGCCATCTTTTCTGTCCCCCTGGGCATTGGGGCCGCGATCTACCTGTCGGAATACGCTGCTGAGAGCCGTTGGACCCGGATGATTCGCATTGCCATCATCAACCTGGCCGGAATCCCCTCCGTGGTGTATGGCTTATTTGGTCTGGGTATATTCGTCATCTTCCTCCAGTTTGGCACCAGCATATTGGCAGGATCACTCACCCTGGCGATCATGACCTTGCCGGTCATCATCAGCACAGCAGAAGAGGCCCTGCGTGCCGTGCCGCAGGCTTTCAGGGTAGTGAGCATATCCCTGGGTGCAACACGTTGGCAGACCATCCGGAGAATCGTCCTGCCGCAAGCTTTACCGGGCATCCTGACCGGCATCATCCTGGGCCTGGAGAGAGCAGCCGGAGAGACAGCCCCGATTCTGTTCACGGTTGCTGCCTTCTTCTTACCGCGCTTGCCGCGCTCGCCGTTCGACGCTACCATGGCCCTGCCATACCACCTGTTCGTGATCGCTACCCAGGTTCCTGGCATGCCAATTCAGATCCAATATGGGACAGCCCTGGTCTTGTTGGTATTCGTATTGAGCATGAACATCATTGCCACCGTCATCCGCTCACGGGCTAGGGCCCGCCGGCAGTGGTAGGAAAGCGAGGCGCGCTTACCGATGAACAAAATCCAGATCGAACATCTTTCTCTGACCTATTCAGACGGGAAAGAATCGCTCAAAGATGTCAGCCTGGACATACCCGCCAATGCAATCAGCGTGCTCTTCGGTCCGGCTGGCGGCGGGAAATCCACCCTGTTGCGCACGATCAACCGCCTGAATGACCTGGCAGACGTGGTGAGTATCTCCGGCCGTGTTCTGCTCGATGGTGAAGACATCTTAGATGCCAAGACCGATGTCATTGCCCTGCGCAGGCGAATCGGGATGGTATTCGCCCGCCCGGTAGTGCTTCCCATGACTATTCGCCAAAACCTGACCTACAGCCTGGAGCTGGCCGGTGAACGGCGCATGAGCCGTCTGGAAGAAGCCACAGTGCGCAGCCTTGAACAGGCTGCCCTGTGGGATGAAGTCAAAGACCGGCTTGACGAGCCCGCTGTGGCTCTTTCGGGAGGCCAGCAGCAACGACTCTGCCTGGCGCGCAGCCTTGCTCTTGAGCCGGAAGTCATCTTATTAGACGAACCAACCTCAGGTCTCGACCCGATATCAACCGGCAAGGTCGAATCCACCCTGCAAAAACTTAAAGAGCAGTATACAATCATATTGGTACCGCATTCCATTCAGCAAGCAGCCCGCATCGCCGACCACGCTGCGTTTTTCCTGCAAGGTGAATTGATCGAATACGCACCCGGAAAGACTATCTTCACCACACCAAGCGACCAACGCACCCAGGACTATATCGAAGGGCGCTTCGGTTAGCAGCCTTCGATATCTTTTCTACAAGCTCTATACAGTAGTGTTGAAAATTTCGTAGCCGAGCCTGGCAATGGCAGACAAGATTCTGATCGTAGAAGATGAGACCGCACTGCGGGAGACACTGGTTTATAACTTAGAGCGTCAGGGATACCAGGTTGAGGCTTACGAAGATGGCCAGTCCGGCCTCGAGGCGGCGCGCAGCCAAAAACCTGACCTGGTGGTGCTGGATGTTATGTTGCCGGTGCTGGATGGTCTAGAGGTGTGCCGTATCTTGAGGCATGAATCCAATGTCCCAATATTGATATTGACAGCAAGAGACGAGGAAATCGACCGAGTGATCGGCCTCGAGATGGGCGCCGATGATTATCTTACCAAGCCATTCAGCATGCGAGAATTCCTGGCACGGGTGAAAGCCCAGCTCAGGCGCGTACGTATGGATCGGGAAACTCTTAAGAGCGATACAGAGCTTCCGAAAGAAGTATTGCGCTTCGGCAACCTGACCCTAAACCTACATCGGAGAGAGGCACTACTGGCGGGGGAGGCGTTGACGCTTAAGCCCAAGGAATATGATTTATTGCTCTTCCTGGCCCGCCACCGAGGACACGTCCTTTCGCGGGAGCTGATCCTGCAACGTGTGTGGGGGTGGGAATTCCATGGCGGTACCCGCACGGTAGACGTGCACATCAGCTGGTTGCGCGAAAAGATCGAACCAGACCCGACAAACCCGAGCCGTATCGTGACCGTGCACGGGGCTGGCTATCGCTTCGAGGGTTGAATGTTCCACAGTATTCGCTGGCGAATCGCGGCCCCCTACGTCATTCTGATCCTGGGTACCATGCTGGGGTTAAGCGCATACCTGCAAAATACCCTGCGCCAGAGATACATGGATAATCTGGAAGCTAAATTAATGGCTGAAGCACGCCTGATCGCCGATACACTGAGTCCAGAGCTGGCACAAGGGAGAGGCCTGCAATTGGTGGATGAACAAGCGAAGCGTTGGGCGACTTTAATCCAGGGCCGGGTGACGATTATTGCTAACGATGGTACTGTGATCGGTGAATCTCATGAAGATCGTTTGCAGATGGACAACCACCTGGGCCGACCCGAAATCCAGCAGGCGCTGGCCGAAGGGCAAGGCAGCAGCACACGCTTCAGCCAAAGCGTGGGTTATCGCATGCTCTACATCGCCATCCCGATCAAATCGGGAGACCAGATCCTGGGTTTTGCACGGGTGTCCTTGCCGCTTCAGCAAGTGGAAACATCCATCGTTGAATTACAGCGCACGTTATTGGATGTCACTGCCGTTGCGGGTACTCTGGCTCTGATACTGGCAGTCCTGATCGCCAACAGCACCACCCGCCCGATACGCTTGCTCACCCAGGCAGCTACGCAACTCGCCAACGGTAAGACAACCGAGCGCTTAATCACCAGAACACGCGATGAAATAGGCCAGCTTACCCACGCATTTAATAGCATGACTGCTCAACTACAGGCCCAACTGAAAGCCCTGGAAGATGAGCGCAGGAAATCCCACGCGGTGCTGCAGGAGATGAGCGATGGCGTCGTCATCGTCGACTCACTAGGGAACATCTTGCTGATCAATCCGGCGGCGGTCTCGATGTTCGTGGAGGGACAGGTTGACGTTATCGGTCATACACTCGTCGAGGTTCTACGGCTTCACCAGGTAGTCGAGCTCTGGCAACAATGCCGGGAAACAGGCGAGGCTCAAAGCGCAGTCCTGGAGATCAGCACCAGGCGCCAGTATCTGCAGGCAATCGCCACTCCACTCGGACAAGCACTCCCTGGTGGTACATTGCTGCTTTTCCAAAACCTGACCCGAGAACGACAACTGGCGACGATGCGCAGAGATTTCATCAGCAACATCTCACATGAGCTACGCTCCCCGCTGGCTTCCTTGAAAGCCCTTTCAGAAACCTTACAAGGCGGCGCTCTGGAAGATCCTCCGGCTGCCCGGCGGTTTTTACAACAGATGGAAGCCGAAATCGATGCGCTGAGCCAGATGATAGCGGAGCTGTTGGAGCTATCCCGCATCGAATCGGGCCAGGTCCCATTAGCGATGGAGGCGGTAAAGCCAATCGACATCCTGATCCCGGCTCGAGAACGCCTGAGTCTGCAGGCCGATCGGACTGGACTGACAGTGGAGGTCGATTGCCCAGACGATCTGCCATACATCCTGGCCGATCCCCCTCGTCTGGAACAGGTCGTTGTGAATCTGCTACACAATGCGATCAAATTTACTCCTGACGGTGGGCATATCTTGGTAAAAGCACTCCTGAAAGACGACACAATCCTGTTTTCAGTTGCAGACACGGGGGTGGGTATCTCCCGTGAGGATCTGCCGCGCATCTTCGAGCGTTTCTTCAAGACCGATCGGTCTCGCGCTGGCGGCGGCACTGGATTGGGCCTTGCCATTGCCCGTCATACCGTCGAAGCCCATGGGGGAAAAATCTGGGCCGAAAGCCAGGAAGGAAAAGGAAGTACCTTCTTTTTTACGATACCCCTGGCAATTTAGCCCAAAGATAGAGTACTTACGCAGTTAGTTCTGGAAATTCGGATCTTTGGCGGACATACGTCTGCACTAGAACCGAATTTTTATTTTTTTCCTGCCGTCCCAGGCTTTTTGGAGAATACAGCTCAGTGTCTCCCGTTAAACAAACGTTTACATCCTGTTGGGAGATTATTAACCAGCCTTTTCAGGCTTGTTAATAACCTTCCAGTAATATTCCAGCCATGATCTACCAAGTTATATGATCGAACTGGAGGAGTATATGAATAAAAAAGCTACTTTAACACTTTCTACCTTGAGCCTGATGGCGATTCTGGCGACGGCTTGCGCGGCTTCTACAACACCAACATCAGTCTCAACCGCAACCGAATTGCCACTTCCCGGAGAGACGCAAATAACCCGCGAGATGCAGTCCACTAATACGGGAATGTTACCAGAGGTGGACCCGGCGAGCGTGAGCGGCGCGATCGTGACCGCGGGCAGTTCGACGGTATTTCCGCTCACAGAGCGCATGGCGGAACGGTTCCAGGACGAAGGCTTCACAGGCAACATTACCATCGACAGCATCGGAAGCGGCGCAGGCTTCGAACGCTTTTGCGTGAATGCTGAGACCGATATCTCGAATGCCAGCCGGCCCATCAAGGACGAGGAAAGGGCTGCCTGCCGGTCCAACGGGCGCGAGGCGATCGAGTTTCGCGTGGGCACAGATGCATTGGCCGTGGTAGTGAGTAATGAAAACGACTTCTTGAGCGACGTTTCCCTGGAACAATTGGCGTTGATCTTCTCGACTGCCGAGACATGGAGCGACGTTAATCCGTCCTGGCCGGCTCAGCCGATCCTGCGCTTCAGCCCAGGCACCGATTCCGGCACCTTCGATTACTTTATAGAGGCAGTATTCGGGGAAGACGAAGCGCCCCTTCTGAATGCTAAAAATCTGCAGCTCTCTGAAGACGACAACGTACTGGTACAGGGGGTATTGGGCAGCCCTTACGCCATCGGCTACTTTGGGTTCGCTTACTACCAGGAGAACGCCGACCAACTGCGTACTGTCTCGATTGAGGGTATTGCGCCCACCGCCAAGACCGCCGAGAGCGGTGAATACCCACTTGCTCGCCCCCTGTTCATCTATTCAGACGGGAAGATTATGAAGGATAAGCCTCAGGTGGCAGCCTTCATCAATTTCTACCTGACTTACGTAAATGAGGAGATCCTTGATGTCGGTTATTACCCTGCAAGTGCAGCAGCGCTTGATCAGGCAATGCAAAACTGGTTAAACGCAATAGAACAATGATGGTCCTGGTATCACGGAACATGAACAAATATCAAACGTCTCTTCTCTCGTAACTACTCATTCTAAATCACTCAATTTCCCCTCCTGCCAATATCAGAAGTGGAGGGGAAGCTAGCTTTGAATCTTACTTAACATTACTCATCCAAGACCATGCAAAGACAGTTTGAACAAATCCCAAGTGCCTTGCAAAAACGGTGGCGCATTAATGAGGCTGTCCTGCAGAGTATATTGGTTCTTTGCGGGTTATTCTCGATCTTTACGACTGTGCTCATCGTTTTCGAGCTGGGAAAGGAATCGATGCTTTTTTTCAGAAGCGAAGATGTCAGCCTGATCGAATTCTTCACCGGCACCCGATGGCAGCCGCAAATAGCCGAGTTCGGCATACTGCCTCTTGTTAACGCTACCCTGATGACCACTATCATAGCAGTACTGATTGCTCTACCCTTAGGAATGGGTGTGGCAATATATTTGAGCGAGTATGCCTCGGAGCGTGCCCGCAAAATTATCAAACCAGCCCTGGAATTGCTGGCCGGCATCCCAACTGTGGTTTATGGGTACTTTGCCCTGACCTTTATGACGCCCTTCTTACGGTCCATATTTGGCCAGGGCGTGGTGGAAATTTACAATACCGCTTCGGCCGGGATCGTGATGGGCATATTGATCCTGCCGTTGATCAGCTCGATGAGCGAAGATGCCCTGAACGCAGTACCACGATCCCTGCGGGAAGCCGCATACGGGTTGGGAGCCACTCGCTTGGAGACTGCTCTTCAGGTGGTGGTGCCAGCCGCCCTCTCTGGTATCGCCGCGGCAGTGATCGTTGGCCTTTCGCGAGCAATCGGCGAGACCATGATTGTCGCCATCGCCGCCGGTGCAGGTCCTAACTTCACGCTAAACCCCTTCAAGGCAGCAGAAACCATGACCGGGCATATCGTCAGAATCAGCGGTGGGGACCTGAGCTACGCTTCGATCGATTACAACAGCATCTTTGCCATCGGGTTGTTGCTTTTTTTCTTGACGTTGTCTCTCAACCTGATAAACCAGCGCATTGTGCGCAGATTTCGTGAGGTGTACGAATGAGATTGTCCCAGGTGGGCCACACACGACCTGGAATACCTCCCCGACAACTGTTCGCCCAGGATAAGCCGAGGGACCTTCACCGCCGCTACCAGGTAGGATATCTGTGGCAGGTGATTTTCCTGGCATCGACCATTGCCGGATTCATAGCTCTGAGCGCATTACTATACAATATTATCAACCAATCGTTCGGGTATGTCGCCATCCAAAACGAAGTCGAGCCTGGTTCCCTGGCCGCAGACGGCATCGCTTTAGTGGACCTCCCCAAGGAGACATTGGTCGAGGTTCTTCAACAAAACATATCAGCCGGGCTTTTTCGGCGCCTGGAGCGTGACCAGCCTTTCAACCAACGCAGTCGGGAGGATGTCTATGTCCTGATCATTGAGCGGGTGGTTAAACCCAGAATCGTGAAGACCTGGACCCTGGTCGATTCTATCTTTCACAGGAGGGAAATCCTGGCGGAACTGGCAGAAAAGCAACTTGGGGCGAGGCTTCAATTCCGGTCCTGGCTTCATCCTCGTTTATTAACCTCACCTCAATCGAGCATCCCATTGCAAGCCGGTGTGCGTACAGCGATCCTTGGGTCATTGTGGACGATCGCAATCACGGTTCTATTCGCCTTTCCACTGGGCGTCGGAGCAGCAATCTACCTCGAGGAGTATGCAACGGACAATTTAATTAATCGCCTCATCCAGACCAATATATCCAACCTGGCTGGCGTGCCGTCGATCATCTATGGCATACTTGGCCTGGCAGTTTTTGTTCGGACACTGGAACCAATCATGTCAGGCACATTCCTGGGTTTATCCGACCCCACCAGCGCTAATGGCAGGACTATCTTATCTGCAGGCTTGACACTTGGATTGTTGGTACTTCCACTCATCATCATCAACAGTCAGGAAGCCATTCGAGCAGTACCCCAGACCCTGCGCCAGGCCAGCTATGGGCTCGGTGCCACCCGCTGGCAGACCGTCTGGTACCATGTGCTACCAAATGCCATCCCTGGGATTCTGACCGGTTCAATCTTATCTATCTCTCGGGCATTTGGTGAGACTGCCCCAATGGTGGTGGTGGGAGCTTCGACATTTATCACCTTTGACCCGACTACCCCTTTCTCCAAATTCACCACGCTGCCAATTCAAATTTATCAATGGACTTCACGTCCCCAGGCAGAATTTCGCAATCTTGCGGCAGCCACCATCATTGTATTATTGATTCTATTGCTCTCACTTAACGCCTGGGCAATCTTTTTCCGCAACCGATTCAGCAGGAAATTCGTATGAAAATAGGAATGCAAAGCACAACCACACTATTAAGTCACATAAATCCCACAGACAACAATGGAAGATATGCTATCCAAGCACACAATCTACACGTATATTACGGCGACTTCCTGGCCGTCAAAGATGTGAACCTCAACATAGAACGGCAGAAAATAACTGCCATCATCGGGCCATCCGGATGCGGTAAAAGCACTGTGATTCGCGCCTTCAATCGCATGAACGAGCTGGTGCCCACCGTCAGGACAGAGGGCGGGGTTTATTTCCAGGGAAAAAACATATATGATCGCGATGTCGATCCGGTGGAAGTTCGCCGACGGATAGGCATGGTCTTCCAGAAGCCCAATCCATTTCCCAAGAGCATCTACGAAAATGTCGCCTGGGGCGCCCGAATAAACGGCTTCAAAGGCAATATAGATGAGCTGGTGGAACAGGCCCTGCAGCAGGCAGCTTTATGGAACGAGGTGAAGGATAAGCTGTACCAGAATGGGCTATCGCTGTCAGGAGGTCAACAGCAGCGACTGTGTATTGCCCGGGCAATCGCAGTGAGACCGGAAATCATCTTGATGGACGAGCCTGCCTCGGCCTTGGACCCCATCGCCACCCTACGAATAGAAGAGTTGATGGTCGAACTGGCAAAAGACTATACAATCATCGTGGTTACCCACAATATGCAGCAGGCCGCGCGAGTCTCGGCCTTTACGGCTTTTTTCACAATGGATGAAGACCGCGCCGGCTATTTAACGGAATATGGTCCCACCGATGAAATCTTCACCAATCCGCGCCAGAAGATCACCGAGGATTACATCACCGGTCGGTTTGGTTGACGGGTGTACGGATAATAGCAATAATTCCTGGTAAAGTGCATAAGTCCTATGTAAAATAGGGTCAAAATGAAGGAAGGAAAAGATGGCGCGAGAAATATTGGACCAAAAGATCAAACAATTACTCGATGAAGTCCTGGTGCTCGATAGCTTGGTAGAAAACGCCACCATCGAAGCAGTGAGCGCATTGAAGAAGCGAGACCTGGAGGCAGCCAGGAAAGTATATGCCGGGGATTCGGTCATCAACAAAAAGCGCTTTGACCTGGAGAATGACTGCATAGTCGCCATTGCTACTCAGCAGCCTATGGCCAGTGATCTGCGCCGGCTGGCCTCAATCCTGGAAGTGGTGGGGGAATTGGAACGCATAGGCGACTATGCCAAAGGGATCGCCCGCATCTGCATCATGTTGGGAGATCAGCCTCCGGTCAAGCCGCTGATTGATATCCCGCGCATGTCGGAGATCACTGTCAGCATGCTGCATCGAGCAGTGGGAGCATTTATTGCATCCGATGCAGAAACTGCCCGCACCATACCATCGGAAGATGACGAGGTTGACGCCCTCTATAACCAGGTATACAGGGAGTTGGTTGCCATCATGTTTACGAATCCCACGACCATCGACCGGGCTAACCACTTGATGTGGGCGGCGCACAACCTGGAGCGCATGGCAGACCGGGTTACCAACATCTGCGAACGCACCATATATGTCGCCACCGGCGAGATGCGCGAGATCGACACCACTGATGACGAATCATTAGCAAAATAATGGCCACGCCTGAATACAACCGGCGCAGGGTGCTCTTCCTGTGTGGCGGGAATTCATGTCGTTCGCAGATGGCGGAGGCGATCGTGAACAATAACCTGGGGGATGAGTGGCTAGCGTTCAGCGCTGGCACCCAACCAACCGGTTATGTCCACCCACTGGCCATCCAGGTCTTAGGCGAGATTGGCATCATCCATCATGGACGGTCCAAATCCACAGTCGAGTACCGGAATGAGGAATTTGACCTGGTAGTTACGGTTTGTGATAATGCAGCAGAACAGTGCCCGATCTGGCTTGGCCCTGGAAAGCGTGTGCATCTGGGATTCCAGGATCCCGCCGCTGCTCAGGGGACAGCGGAGGAGATCTTATCGGTTTTCAGAAGGGTGCGAGACGAGATCCGAAAAAACATCCCCGACCTGCTCCGTAGAATCTGATGTGACAAACTCAGGAATAAAATCATTTGCACAGTGGGGGCAATGAAGATAAACTTGGAGGCAATCGAAAGCGAGGTGAATTGTGAGGGCTGTCAGCATTATTGCATATATCGCGGCTGCTATCTTGCTTTTCTTCGGCGTTCTCTTTATCTGGGGGGCGTTTAGTCCACAAGGCCAGGTGGGCTGGGTCTTCATCGGGCTGGTGAGCGTTGTAATCGGCTTTGGGCTGGTGGCGGCGGGTTATTTAACCGGTCGCAAGGCTGCCCAGACACAGGCAGACAGTCAAAACGTCACATTAAAGATTGACCTGCCCGCCGACGTAAGCCTGGACACCTTCAAATGCCAATCCTGCGGCGGGACCCTGACCATGGAGAATATCCAGATGGTAGCCGGGGCGCCGGTAGTATCCTGCCCGTATTGCAAGACAACTTACCAATTGAAAGAAGAGCCCAAGTGGTAGATGGGCAGGCACCAGTAAGCGCCGGCGAATTAATCTCGGAAGTATGGGTTCGCCAGAATAAACAGCGCCGTAGAACACCGGGACGGCACCGATAACAAGACTCTCGCGCGAATCCGGGAGGGAGACTCATGAATATAAGATCGATCGCTTTCGCCGTGATCCTCGTAGTTGTGTTTTTATTCCCGGCGAGCGCCCAGGCCCAGACTTATTCATTTAGCCTGGACGAGGAGATCGTCCATGTTTATTGGAATCAGGATGGGACGATGTCCATTGATTATATGTTCGTATTCACCAATGACACCTGGGCTTCTCCCATCGATTTTGTAGACGTTGGCCTGCCAAATTCCAATTTTGACGCAGGATCCATCAATGCCGACGTGGATGGATACCCGGTTCTGGTATCGCGGTCCGAGTACCAGGGTGGAGGATCCGGCGTGGCGGTGGTCATGGGGAGCGCAGCCATCCAACCCGGGCAAACCGGGAGAGTGCACGTTTTCGTGGGAACGATTCGCCGGGTGCTGTACACAGATAGTCAGGAAAGCACATATGCAAGCGCCGTATTTTCTCCCACCTGGTTTGGCTCGGAGTTTGTCCATGGGACAACTAACCTGCAGGTAATCTTCCACCTGCCACCCGGTGTCCAACCCGACGAGCCACGCTGGCACGCAGCACCTGCCGGCTGGGCGACTGAACCAGCAACCGGCTTCGACGACCAGGGCAGGATAACATACACATGGAGCAACGCCCAGGCGCTGGGTTCCCTTCAATATTCATTCGGGGCATCCTTTCCTAAAAGTTACGTGCCGGATTCCGCCATCGTCCAACCCAGCATCTGGCAGGTCCTGGGGATTGACCCAGAAACCCTGTTCACTTTCACCTTCTGTTGCGGCATTGGTCTGCTGATTGTGCTAGGCATCGTTGCCTCAGTGCGGGCAACCCAGAAGCGCAGGCTGCAATACCTACCACCCAAGATAGCCATCGAAGGGCATGGCATCAAACGCGGTCTAACAGCCATCGAAGCAGCCATCCTGATGGAACAGCCGATGGACAAGATCCTAACGATGATTCTGTTCGCGGTGGTTAAAAAAGGTGCAGCCAGTGTGATTGACAGAGAACCATTGAAGATAGAGGTCATCACACCCCAACCGGAAGGATTGTTGCCATACGAAGAGCAGTTCTTGAAAGCATTCACACTCAGCAAGCCGGCTGGTCGGCGTAACGCTCTGCAGGACATGTCTATCGACCTGATAAAGAATGTGTCAAACAAGATGAAGGGCTTCAGCCGCAAAGAAACCCTGGCTTATTACAAAGATATCGTCAATCGCGCCTGGTCCCAGGTCGAAGCTGCCGATACCCCGGAGGTTAAAAGCCAGAAATATGACGAGGTCATGGAATGGACCATGCTCGACAAGGATTACGATGACCGCACGCGGGAGGTATTTCGCACGGGGCCTGTCTTTGTCCCCGTTTGGTGGGGTAATTATGATCCTGGCTTTGGTCGGGCGGCTGCTGCGCGACCGGCTGCAGCGCCAACCACAGGACCTGCGGGGACCGCTCCCTCCCTGCCTCATCTGCCCGGATCGGATTTTGCCGCTTCAGTCGTGAACGGGGTGCAAGACTTTTCCAGCAATGTGATCGGCAATATCACCGATTTCACCAGTAAAATCACCAACAAGACCAACCCGGTGCCTGTCACCTCCAGCAGCAGCGGGCGGTGGAGCGGAGGTGGAGGAGGATGTGCATGCGCATGCGCCTGTGCCGGGTGCGCCTGCGCCTGTGCGGGAGGTGGTAGGTAAGTGTGAACCGCTCAGTTCGCTCCACGATCCGAATTTTCTTCCAGGCCCTTTCTAAATATCCTGGCAGGAAAGAAATTTCTGGCGTCGGATACCCGGCCCCTGGCCTGTACCACTATGTGCGCGAGCAGGATGGTGAACGCAGTCGCGTTCACCTCCGGATCTGCCCACCCAGCGCTCTCCAGGATGGAAAGAAGCTACGGAATAACCGCCGAGCATTGCGTAGCACTTTATTGGTGAATGCTAACCGAGTACTGCATCTGAACGATACCGCCACGTTAATGGCGTACCTAATTCTTGAAGGTATACCCGAAGAAGATGCCCTGCGGGTGATATACGATTGCTATCAAATCTCTCCATCGCAAGCCAGACAAGACTATGCGCAGTTTACCACTCAACTAGAGCAGCTCCTCAGACCGGATGGGGCCTGTCCCATCCACGACCTGGAACTCGAGACGACGCCACCTTTCCAGGCTCGTCCGTCAGCGCCCTACCGGATGGACTTGGCCTTGACCTATCGCTGCAATAACGATTGCGCCCACTGTTACAACGCCCGTCCAAGGGATCATCCCGAGCGTTCGATTGAACAGTGGCGGCGGATCCTCGATCGCCTGTGGGAGATTGGCATTCCTCACGTCGTCTTCACCGGCGGGGAACCCACCTTGCGGGACGATCTTCCTGAACTCATCGCCCACGCCGAAGCCAATGGTCAGGTAACCGGGTTAAACACGAACGGCCGCAGGCTGAGTGATGCGAGTTACCTGGATCAATTGGTCAAAGCCGGCCTGGATCACGTACAGATCACGGTCGAGTCGCATCTCCCAGAAATCCACGACACCATGGTGCGCGCCCGGGGTGCATGGAAGCAGACCATCGCTGGACTACGCAACTGCCTGGAATCACCTCTTTACGTGATGACTAACACGACCATGTTGAAGTTGAACAGCCCGTATCTGGGTGAAACCCTTGAGTTTCTGGCTGAGACAGGCGTTCCAACAGTTGGCTTGAACGCCTTGATCTACGCAGGCCATGGGAAAGAAGTGGGGACCGGGTTGGAAGAGAATCAGCTCCCCTCCTTGTTAGAGATTGCCCGCCAGCACACTGGAGATCACAACCAGCGTTTGATCTGGTATACTCCCACCCAATATTGCCAGTTCGATCCCATGCAGCTCGAGCTGGGGGTCAAGGGATGCACCGCTGCCCTTTACAATATGTGTGTGGAGTCGGATGGTGCCGTGATTCCATGTCAATCCTACTACCAGGCACTTGGCAACATATTGGATGACCCTTGGGAGGCGATATGGAACCACGAGCTGGCGGTATACCTGCGCGAACGCCGCTATGTCCCGCAAGAATGCCAGCCATGTTTGTTGCTGAGTGAATGCGGCGGGGGTTGTCCACTGGCCCTGGAAACCCGCAGGATCGCACCGGTGTCTCGGGTGGGCAGTCCGATGGGTCATTGATCGGATTTATCGGCGTGAGGGCCATGCCAAGGCGATGGGAGGTGAGACATGGGGTTGGGTGAAAACCCCCCCGGTGTTTTGGTCCTCTACAACGAAAGCTTGAATTTGATCAAAGGCGAACCCCACGACATGCTGGCAGAGCATGGGGTGATTGCCTGTGCTACAGCCGTTGCTGAGGCACTCTCAGAAAATTATAAGGTTATCAAAGTACCTGTACATACGGATATCGAGCTGGCACTAAGCCCCTATCCACCCACCGACTGGTTCGTGTTCAACCTGGGCGAAGGAGTGGAAGGAAGGCTATTCGAAGCGGCTCGCATCGCCTGGGCGCTTGATGCGCTGGGATACACATTTACAGGTGCTGGTGGAAATACCATTGCCAATACCACGCATAAACACCTGGCCAAGCAATATCTGGCTCAAGCCCACTTGCCTACCCCAACAGGCTGGGTGTTTCGCGATCCCCGCGAGGTAAGTGGGGATTATCCTTATCCATTAATCGTAAAGCCGGTGGCGGAGGATGGCAGCCTGGGGATCACCGCAGATTCCGTCGTACATGACCGCGAAGCATTACTGGAGCGCGTCGGTTACGTGATCGAATGCTACCGCCAGGCTGCATTGGTTGAGCAATTCGTCAAAGGCCGGGAGTTTAATATTTCAATATGGGGGAAACCACCAGAGGTGCTCCCCCTGGATGAAATCGACTTTTCGGATATAGCAAATCCGTGCAATCGAATCGTGTCTTTCGCTGCCAAGTGGGAAGTCGACTCGTTCGACTACAATCACACTCCAGGCATGTGTCCGGCACACGTGGGCGTTGAGTTAGGCCAGCGGATCAGCGCAATAGCCCTGGGAGCCTGGCATGCTCTCGCGTGCGAGGGATACGCTCGCATCGATATCCGCGTTGATCAGGATGGCAACCCCTACATTGTGGAGATTAATTGTAATCCGGACTTGTCTCCCGAAGCCGGGTTTTACCGCGCAGCACGCACAGCCGGTTATAGCTATCCGGGGATGGTGACGAAGATAGCTCAGATGGCATATAATTCAAATCCACGATTCTGCCGATCCGATTCTACAAGAGGCAAAGAATGACAAGGCTGCTGGATTCTTTCAATCAACTATTCGCACGCCCCCACCCTATACCCGAGGGTATCTATCATTTCATAGCCCCTCCTGATGATCCCCGTAACTACAGGCTTCACCTCAGGGTTGAAAAAGACGGCAATGGGATATTGATTGTCAATGCCTCCACCGTGCTCCACCTCAACCAAACCGCGACGGAATACGCCTATTATTACATCCAGGGAGAGCCTGAAACGGAAGTCATCAAGAAAATAGCCTCCCGCTATCGGGTCGAACATTCTCAGGCCGAGCAGGACTACCGCGACCTGGTGGAACGAATCGATATCCTGGTGACCACTCCCGACCTCGACCCGATCACGTTTCTGGATTTTGATCGCCAGGCGCCATATTCCGCCAAGACCTCGGCTCCATACCGCCTGGACTGCGCCCTGACGTATCGATTGCCTTCCGTGGATGACCGTGCTGCAGCCCCGGGCGATCGCGTAAAACGCGAGCTGACCACCCAGGAGTGGCAAGGAGTGTTCGATAAAGCCTGGAAGGCAGGTATCCCGCATCTGATTTTCACTGGTGGTGAGCCAACCCTACGGGATGATCTGGTAGACCTGATTGCCCACGCGGAGGCAAATGGCCAGGTCACCGGCCTGCTCACCGATGGACTACGCCTGGTGGAGGCCACATATCTTGAAAAGTTATCCCTCACCGGGCTGGACCACATCATGATCATCCTGCAGCCTGAACAAGAGTCTTCCTGGAATGCACTGCAAAACGCCTGCCGAAGCGATGTATTTACCGCCGCCCATCTGACACTGACCGAGGAGAATGCATCCCGTATGCGAGAGCATCTGGAGCGGGCCGCCGCCGTAGGAGTCAATGCCATCTCGTTGAGCGCCAGCACCGAGAGGGTAAATCGCGATCTGCAAGCTGCCCGAGACCTGGCTGCCCAACTGAATCTGCAACTTGTGTGGGACCTCCCGGTGCCTTATTCTGCATCCAATCCGGTGGCGCTGGAGGTGGAAGCTGTGGAGGCCGCTGCGGGTGTCGGTCGTGGTTGGCTGTATGTCGAACCAGATGGGGATGTGCTCCCTGCCCAGGGAGTTCCACGAGTCCTGGGTAACCTGCTTACTGATGCTTGGGAAACGATTTGGGAAAACGCGCAACGCTGAGATGGCATTCGGACGCGCAGATTGGCACCAACGTTACCATCAACAGAGCCTGTGGACGCGTGACCTGCGCAGTTACCTATACTCCCGCCTGCCAGTAGATAACCTGGAAAATATAATCGAAGTCGGATGTGGGACGGGGGTTATCTTGAAAGAGCTGCTAGAGAGATTCGCGGCCAGCTCAAACGGCAGGATATACGGCTTAGACTTCGACGAAGGCAACCTGCGATTCGCCAAGGAATACCTGCCGCAAACCCGACTATGTACTGGCGATGCCCATCGCCTGCCCTATGCCGACGCCTGCTTCGACCTAACCGTTTGTCATTTCTTGCTGTTGTGGGTAAAAGATCCCGGCCAGGTGCTTCAAGAAATGGTCAGGGTGACTCGTTCCGGGGGGGCAGTGGCGGCATTCGCTGAACCGGATTATAGCGGCCGTATCGATTACCCCGAAACCCTCGCCCAGCTTGGGGAATGGCAGGTATCTTCCCTCCAACTCCAGGGTGCTAATCCGAGGATCGGAAGGATGCTCTGTGCCCTTCTTCACCGGGCAGGGTTGATAAATATACAGGCAGGAGTCCTAGGAAATCAATGGTATGAGCCACCCTCACTTCAGGACAGGCAGCGAGAATGGGCAGTCCTCCAGGAGGACCTGGATCGATTGCTCCCTGCGATGACAGACCATGAAATCGCAGAAATTACAAGCCAGGTTGAAAAACTGCGTGCAGAGGAGGAACAAGCCTGGGAGAGAGGTGATCGGATCTTATTCGTCCCTACATTTTATGCCTGGGGTGTTGTGGCAGAAAGACCTTCCTGACCGATTACCGGATTCTTCCGCTTATGTTTCCAGTGGTATTCCGATTTCGACCTGTCCGTCAATAACCCGCACGGGATAAGCGGGGATGTCCACGATCGCCGGCAGTGAGAGGGCCCTGCCGGTGCGGATGTCAAAACGAGCACCGTGTCTTGGGCAGGTAATTTCAATCCCTTGCAGCTCGCCTTCACCCACCGGGCCATCGTCGTGTGAGCAAACGTCTGCGATCGCGTAATAGCTGCCAGCCAGGTTAAAGATGACAATCGGCTGATCATCTATTTCGATAAAAAGCCGTTCCCCTTCCGGCACCTCGTTCAACGAACATACAGGGATAAATTCACATTTCTTGGGATCTACCAAAGTGTAGTTGTACACGTCATTCGACCAGGTCATCGCTTGCCTCTCCCAGGCCATAAACCCCCGCCTTCAAGACCTTCAGGGAGAGCAAGGCGCACTTGATTCGCACCGGCCCTAAATCGATGCCCAGCATATCTAAGATATGCTCTTTGGTGAGCATCTTCACCTGTTCCACAGGCTTTCCCAGGATCGATTCTACCAGGAGATCTGCTGATGCCTGGCTGATCGCGCAGCCATGGCCATCAAAGACTGCATCACGAATATTGCCATCCTTGTCGACACGCAGATCGATCCGGATCTGGTCGCCACACAATGGATTATCGTCTTGAAAACTGATGTCGTGCGGCTCTAAAATCCCCCGATAGAGTGGATTTTTAAAACGATCGATAATGAGTTCCCGATAGAGATCGTCCATTTACCCCATCCGGTTCACGGCAGTCGATTGCCGGGTTGGATCAATTTTACCATTCAACGCTGGAGGGATGGGTCAATATGCAAAGACTTGCTTGACTTTATATAGTGAATCTACCAACCGGTCGACCTCGTCAAGTGTATTATAAAGATAGAAGCTGGCACGAGCTGTGGCAGTCAAGTTCAGCTTCTCGTGCAAGGGCATAGCGCAGTGATGACCAGCCCGTATCGCGATCCCATCGCGGTCCAGGATTTGAGAAATATCGTGAGGATGCACGCCTTCCATGGAAAAGGAGGCGATTCCACCTTTGCCCGTGGCGTCTGGCCCATATACCCGCACCCCGGGAACTTCCTCCAATCGTTCGAGAGCGTAAGAGATGATCTCTCGTTCGTGGTCTGAAATGGCTTGCATACCAATTTGAGTGAGGTAATCGACTGCAGCACCCAGGCCGATCGCCTCGGCGATGGCGGGCGTACCTGCCTCGAACTTGTGAGGGAGCTCATTGGGTACAAAAGACCTCAAGTGGACGCGCTTGATCATGTCGCCACCACCCAAGAATGGGGGCATCTCCTCTAAAAGGCTTTTCCGCCCATAAAGCACACCGATCCCGGTAGGCCCACACATCTTGTGACCAGAAAACACCAGGAAATCCGGGTCTAATCGCTGTACATCCACCCCCAGATGGGGAACCGATTGGGCTCCGTCGATCAAGGTGACGGCACCCGCCTGGTGGGCTTTATGTATGATCTCTGCAGCGGGAGTAATCGTGCCCAGAACGTTGGACATGTGTGTAAAGGCTACCAAGCGAGGTGAGAGTTCTAATAGCCGGTCAAAGACATCCAGATCTAAGCGCCCATCAGGGCTGACAGGGATGAATTCAAGGCGAAGTTCGCGCTCTGCAGCCAACATTTGCCAGGGGACGAGGTTCGAGTGGTGTTCCATCTCGGTGAGGATGATGACGTCTCCAGAATGCAGATGTGACCTGCCCCAACTATAGGCTACCAGGTTTATCGCTTCAGTTGCATTTCGTGTAAAGATGATCTGGCGCGGCGAGGGCGCCTGTATAAAATCGGCGATGCGCGCCCTGGCGGCTTCGTGAGCTGCAGTCGCTTCCTCCGCCAGTGTGTGTATACCGCGATGAATGTTGGAGTTGTAATGCAAATAGAAATCCTGCATGGCCTCAATTACGGGCACTGGCTTCTGGCTGGTTGCGGATGAATCCAGATAGACCAACCGAACACCCGGACGGATCTCGCGAGTGAATATCGGAAAATCAGCCCGAATATGATGGATGTCCAATGAGGGCTTAACGGTTACCTCGGGTTTCATACTCTACCTGATAATGGGGGGTAAAAGTCAAATCACCTGACTCGGGGTCGGGGGCGTTTACGGCGGCGAGCCGGGCGAAGGTTATGTGATTCTTTAGGGCACCAGAGTACACGGTCCGGTACCATCCAGCCATCCGTGAGATAAACATTTTGCTGGAATTGTATGGCGATCATCTTTGGATCGACCTGTACTACCGTGCCTTCCAACCAGTCTCGTACTCGATCGCCTTCTTTCTCGTGATCGCAATACACTTCAACCTGGTCACCAACTTCGTATATGCGCTTGGCGACCGGAGACGAAGTAAAGTGAACTTCAGCCAATCTCCACCTCCCATCGAAAGGGGTCACCCTGGACATCCAAAGGCCAGCGTCTTTCATCGGTGCAATCGTGTGCTTGTATTTCCCACCGCCGTTTTCAGGAGCCAGAGATCGTATTTTTTCAACCAGATATCAACCCATCTTCTCATGGATGGCACTTTGGAAGCGGGTCCGCACCCCTTCGAATGGGATGCGTTGCATGATCGGATCGAAGAAGCCTTCTACGATCACGCGTTCCGCTTCTTTTTGTGGAATCCCGCGGCTGCGAAGATAGAAAACCTGGTCCTGGTCAATTTTACCTACAGTTGCACCATGTGTACAGCGGACATCGTCGGCGAGGATTTCCAGGCCGGGAATAGAATCCGCCCTGGCCTTGGGGCTGAGCACCAGGTTGCGGTTCGCCTGGTAGCCATCCGTCTTTTGGGCGCCAGGAGCCACATAGATCATGCCCTGCCAGACCGAACGGCTCCGATCCTTCAGTACGCCTTTGAAGAGCAGGTCGCTGGTGGTATTGGCTGCCAGGTGGTTCTGTTGGGTATCATGATCCAGGTGCTGGGTGCTATCGGTAAAGTAAAAGCCCGACATCCGGCCAGTTGCTCCAATCCCCACCAGGTCAAGGTCGGAGAAGTTCTTGGTCAGATGACTGCCTACCGCCCCAAATATCCAATCCAGGTTGGCGTCGCGTTCCACCTGTATGCGCTCGTGGCTGAAATTCCAGACATGTTCACCCCAGGACTGGAGCTCGACAAACCGCAAATGAGCGGCTGGTCCGACGTGCATCTCCACCAGGCCGGCATGCAGGGTCTGCCCTGCAGCTTCTGTGGGCGAGGCAACCTCGTGGATGTAGGTTAGGGAGCAATCCTCCTCCAACCACACCAGAATGTGTGAGAAGTAAGCCAGGCCAATTCCGGGTCCCCACAAGATGCTATGAAGTGGCTCTGTAAGGTGGAGTCCACGTGGCACGTAGAGTAACACCCCGCTCTGAGCTAATGCGCCCGCCAGGGCTGCAAATTTCCCAGCTTCGGGTTGAATGATCTTGCCCAAGATTCGCTCTGTCACCTGTGGATAGTCACGTTCGGCGGTCTCCAGGTCGGTGAAGATTACACCCATCTCGGCAAGGCTGGGATCCAACTCGACCTGGGCCTTCTGGCCAGGCGTCAAAAGCACGCGCCCGGCATGAGCTTCGCCCACCAGGGGTTTCAACAGCTCCTGAGGAATTGGAGGCTGGTCAAGGTTTTCTCCCGGCGCAGGCAGATGAAAGCCATGCATTTCCATACCATTCAGGTCTGTTCGCCGCCAGGCTTCATCCTGGGGGGTTGGGAGAGGCAGGCTTTGATAAGCCTCCCAGGCCCGGGCGCGATACTCTTTGATGTAGTCCGGATATTGCCCATCCCCATTTAAAGCCGGGATCAGCTCCCGCGTGAAGGGAAAATCGCCTGGGGTGACAATATCTATTTGGCGTGACCGTGAAACAACAATTCGTTGTGGCATAGACCTACCTAAGTGAAATTACCTGGGAATTAACCGATCGATCCTTCCATCTGGAGTTGGATCAGGCGGTTCATCTCGATAGCATATTCCATCGGCAGCTCTTTGACCAGCGGCTCGATGAAGCCGGAGACGACCATGGTCGTGGCTTCCTCCTCCCTTAACCCACGACTCATGAGGTAGAAAAGCTGCTCTTCGCCGATTTTTGAGACTGAGGCCTCGTGCCCGATGGTGACGTCATTCTCATCGATTTCGATATAAGGATAGGTGTCTGATCTTGAGCGTTCGTCCAACAACAAAGCGTCACACACCACGTTCGAGCGGCTATTCGAGGCACCCTTATGGACCTTCAACAATCCACGGTACGAAGCTCGACCGCCATCCTTGCTGATGGACTTTGAGGTGATCTTGCTGCTGGTATTTGGAGCCACGTGGATGACCTTCCCGCCGGTGTCTTGGTGCTGGTGACGCGCGGCAAACGCCAGCGAGAGGATTTCGCCATGCGCACCTTCCCCAACCAGATAACAAGATGGATACTTCATGGTGAGCTTGGAGCCCAGGTTCGCATCTACCCACTCCATGGTCCCACCCTTGTGGACGATTGCTCTCTGGGTGACCAGGTTGTACATGTTGGTCGACCAGTTCTGGATCGTGGTGTAGCGGAAGCGGGCACCAGGCTTGACCACGATCTCGATCACACCGCTGTGAAAAGAATCAGTAGTGTAAATCGGCGCAGTACAGCCTTCCACGTAATGGGCCTGTGAGCCTTCATCGGCGATTATCAATGTGCGTTCGAATTGTCCGGTTGAAGCTTCATTCAACCGGAAATAAGCCTGCATTGGCAATTCGACCTTGACCCCCGGTGGGACATAGACAAATGAGCCGCCTGACCAGACAGCACTGTTTAGAGCCGCAAACTTGTTATCCTCGATGGGTATGACCGTGCTGAAATATTCCCGAAACAAATCGGGATGTTCCCGCAGACCGTCCTCAATGCTCTTGAAGATGACCCCTTGTTGCGCCAGGCGTTCCTGGATGCTGTGGTAGACCATCTCCGATTCGTACTGAGCGCCCACACCGGCCAGGAATTTTTGTTCTGCCTCGGGGATTCCCAGGCGTTGGAAGGTCTCCTTGATTGTCTCAGGAACTTCGTCCCACGAACGACCCTCGCGGTCGACCGGTCTGGTGTAGAAATAAATCTCATCCAGGTCCAAATGAGAAAGGTCGCCGCCCCAGGTGGGCATGGGACGCTTCATGAAATGCTCCAATGCCTTGAGACGGAACTCCAACATCCACTGAGGTTCACCTTTCATTAGGGAAATTTTTTCTACTACCTCACGATCCAGGCCTTTGCGGGTCTTGAACACATAAGTAGATGGGTCTCTAAAGCCATATTTATATTGGTCGAGGCCTTCAAGCAACGTTGCGTCTGATTTCATTCACTACCTCCAATATCAACCACTCGATGGATACGCTCACGAGATAAAGACACTCAACACGTTATACCGGCAAGGTCTCTGCCTTCTCGCGCAACCAGTCATAGCCATGTTCCTCGAGATGGAGCGCCAGATCAGGCCCACCTGATTCGACGATCCGTCCATCCAACAGGATATGGACGTAATCCGGCTTTATATAGTTCAATATGCGCTGGTAATGAGTGATCACCAGCACGCCGAGGTGTGGTCCTCGCAGGCTGTTCACTCCATCAGAGACCACCCGCAATGCGTCGATATCCAGGCCCGAGTCGGTTTCATCAAGGATGGCAATCTCGGGACCAAGAATCGCCATTTGGAGAATCTCCGCCCTTTTCTTCTCTCCGCCTGAAAAACCGTCGTTAAGATAACGACCAGCAAAGGAATGGTCCATCCGCAACTGGTCCATCTTTTCCTTCAGCAGCTTGCGGAACTCTGGGATCGATACTCCTTTATCATCTGGATTGCTGACCTTTCGATGGGCATTTAATGCAGTCCGCATGAAATTTGCCACCGTTACGCCAGGAATGGCAGTGGGATACTGGAAAGCCAGGAAGATGCCCAGGTGGGAACGTTGGTCAGGATCGAGCTCAAGGATATTTTGGCCTTTGAACAAGACCTCACCCTGAGTGACCTGATAGGCAGGATGGCCCATTAGAGCATACGCCAGGGTTGACTTCCCGGTCCCATTAGGCCCCATCAAGGCATGAATTTCACCGGGTTTGATTGCCAGGTCAACTCCCTTGAGAATTTCCTTCTGGTCGATATTAACGTGCAGGTTGCGGATCACAAAATCTGGCATCGTAGAGAATCTCCTTCATTAAATTATTGGAATTGGCTGACAAACGTTGCATTATAGCAATACAGGGCCGTTGTGTCAATATTTAGGATAAATATCTAGTATATTCACCCGGATTATAACAAGGAAAGGCGACCTAGTCAATAATATTTAGTATAAAAATCTTAATATTGACAAAAAATAATCGTCATGCTATACTGAAAACTCGAGTTTTTGTCTGAGTGCAGAGAATATTTTGTACTTATCTAAAAAAAATAAGAATAACTATGATTCCCAGCGAATTGGTAAACGAAAGATCGAAAAGCACCCGGGATCGTGTGATGCAGACACTCCTGGTGCGTCAACGATGCACGATCAACGAATTAGCGGAGGCAGTCGACATAAATCCTATTTCGGTTCGGCACCACATCACGCGACTGCAAGCGGATGGCCTGGTCGATTCGGAAGAGGAAAGGCATGGGGTAGGCCGGCCTCGCCGGCTGTATTTCCTGACCGAAAATGGCAGAGAAAAGTTTCCCACACGCTACCTGCGATTGACCATCCGCCTGCTGCAACAACTCAAGGATAGCATGCCTGAGCCGATGGTCAACAAGCTTTTCGCCCAGATGGCACAAGCCATGGCTGCTGAATACGAACACGAGCTTGAGGGGTTGAGCATAGAAGAACGCCTTAACCTGGTGACCCATTTGCTCGGTAGTGAGGGATTTTCGGTCGAGTGGGAACAAGAGGGGGATCGGATCCTGATCAAGGAGATCAACTGCCCGTATTATTTCATCGGGCAGAACCATCCGGAGGTATGCTCGGTCGACCAGACGATCATCTCGACTGTATTATCTGTGCCTGCAGAGAAAATCCACTGCATTTTAAACGGCGATGCATTTTGTACCTATGTCGTCCCACATCAACAAATGGGAGAAAAGCCAGCATGAATGAAGGAAGCGGGACTGTCATCTGGCAAGTTGAAAGCACGCATCCAGATCTGGCCGAAAAACTACGTGCATCCCTACGAGAAATTGTAGACCCTGAAATCGGCCTTAACATCATCGAATTGGGTTTGGTCCGCGACGTGGTCGTCGAGAACGGGAATGCAAGGTTGGTCATGATTCTCACCACACCGTTTTGCCCATATGGCCCAGCTCTAATAGATGTAACCCGCCAGAAAACCGAGCAAATCCTGGATCGCCCGACCACGATCGAGATGGGCAGTGAGATGTGGGATTTTTCAATGATGGAAGAAGGCGCTGGCGCCGATTGGGGCCTGTTCTAATCAACACCATAAATCACTTCCTGAGAACCCCGATACCCAGGATTGGATAAACATGTATTCGGGGTTTTTTTTATTAAACTCGCACAGTCCGTCAAGGAATTGCCATATTCCGTTCATCTGCGTAATTCCTGTCTCATTTGAATGAGGCAAATGGCACGAAGCTTGCAAAAACGGTTGATAATTCAACAAAAGAGTCTTTATAATCATGATGTGCCAATCGATATCGGATAGTTAAGAGAGCCAACCTACCCATGGAAATGCCTTCGATCTCGCCCAAGCAACTGACAAAGAAACCAAAAACTGGATCTATCTCCAGACACGTGCTGGCTGTATTTGGCGTGGCCATCGTATTAGCGACCCTCTTTACGGCCTGGACCGATCTGGGTTTACTGCCCGGCAATATTGGGGCGAGATTTATCCTGGTCCGATCACCTCAAGTAACCGCCCAATCCACCGGAGAAGTCGCACCAACCCAACGATCGCGGCCACTGATTGGAATCGTCGCCGGGCACTCAGGGAACGATTCTGGCGCGGTCTGCCCCGATGGCCTGACCGAGGTCAGCATTAATCAGACGATTGCTGCCTATATCCAGCAACAACTGGTTAATGAAAATATTGACGTGGATGTACTCCAGGAGTTCGACCCCCGCCTGAGCGACTACAAGGCGCTGGCATTGATCTCCATTCACGCCGATTCATGCGATTTCATCAATGACCAGGCGACCGGATTTAAGGTCGCCTCTGCACTGGCAAATCCGCACCCGGAGAGGGCTGCTCGACTAACCGCTTGCCTGCGCAATCGCTATTCCCAGATTACCGACTTACAGCTACACAACAGCATTACGACGGACATGACCAGCTACCACGCCTTTGACGAGATCGACAGCGAGACCACCGCAGTGATTATCGAGGTCGGTTTCATGAACCTGGATCGGCAGCTTCTCACCCAGCAGCCAGATTTGGTGGCAAAGGGGATTACAGCCGGTATCCTGTGTTTCGTCAACAATGAAGATGTCTCACTGCAACCGACTCCATGACTGATAGTTCAAGCCGGGCTTCCAATGCTGTCGAGCAGGCAAAAAAAGCCTTGCAGGCAGGAGACCGGCGTTTGGCGCGTCGCTGGGCCCAACAGGCAATCTCTCTTCAGCCGCACCAGGAAGAGGGTTGGTTAATTCTGGCGGCGTTAGCCAGCCCCAGGTCGAGCCTGATTTATTTAAAGCATGCCCTGGAGGCAAATCCAGCCAGCCAGCGCGCCCGCCGAGGGATGCGCTGGGCTCTCAGGCGCTACCGCACACGTTATCCGGAGCATACCCCAATTCCACAACCATCCAGGGCTCTTGTTCAACCACTCACTTCAGAAAATCTGGTGCTGGCAAAGCCAGCCTTGTTTCCGTGGATACTGGCGGTAATCCTGGTATTAGGAACGATGGCGTTCTGGTTTGGTCCTCCTTCTTTCTCCCTGGCGTTTATGGAAGATAAGCCCCGCATCCTGGCTCAATCAGAACTCAATAAGCAGACCCGAACGCCTTCTCCAACCCCAACTGAGACGCCCACTCCGACAAGCACACCAACAGAAACCCCCACTCCTACGCCCATTCCCACAGACACACCCACTCCAACCGACACACCCACCACGACCGCCACCTCGCCTCCAACAGATACGCCTGAACCTCCGGTTGCCGAAAATGATTACGATGCGATGAATCCCGCAGGGGTGGGTGAAGACGAACATTGGATTGATGTGGACTTGAGTCAACAGCGAACACGGGCTTACAAGGGCACCGAGTTGGTGCAGACATTTATAGTATCCACCGGCACATGGAGGTATCCGACCGTCACGGGACAATATCGTATCTATGTAAAATATCGCTTCGCAATTATGTCAGGTCCAGGCTATTTCCTGCCAAACGTTCCTTATGTGATGTACTTCTACAAAGGTTATGGACTACATGGCACCTATTGGCATAATAACTTTGGCACCCCGATGAGTCATGGCTGCGTCAACCTGAGTGTTGAAGATTCGAGCTGGCTGTTTAAATTTGCTTCGATCGGGACACTGGTCAATATCCATTATTGAGGCTTGGGAAAACAGGCAATATATGCCAGCCGGGGAAAGTACAATCAGCCGCAGGGATTTTTTAAAAATCGGCTTCGCCGGGTTGGTCAACCTGTGGGCAGCACCTGCCAGGGGTTGTCTAGACCTTGAGGGATATGTCTACGGCAGGGTGACTGCAAATGATGTAAATGTGCATCAGCGCCCATCCCTCCATACTGATATAATCCGCACTCTTAAAAAGGATACGGTGATCTCGATAACCAGCGCCACCGTGGGAGAGGCTGAACCGATCCACAATCGCATCTGGTACGGCCTGCAGGACGGCGGCTTTGTCCACTCCAGCGTGGTCCAGCCAGTGCGCAATGATATTAATCCGGTGCCAGCAAGTCTGGACATGACCCCGGAACTAGTCGAGGTCAGCGTTCCTTACACCGACGCTCGCCAAGGCCCGGGAGAGAGCTATCGCGTCGTTTATCGCTGTTATTTTGAGTCGGTCTACTGGATTTCGGGGGTTGAGAGCGATCACTTAGGGACCGCCTGGTTTCGAATCTTCGACGACAAATGGCTGAAGTATTATTATGCCCGGGCAGAACATTTCCACCTTTTGACTCCTGAAGACCTTAATCCGGTGCATACAGATATACCTCCCGAAGCTAAGCGTCTGGAAGTCCATCTGCGTCAACAAACCGTGATTGCCTATGAATGGGACAGGCCGGTGTTTATGACCAGGGTAGCTACGGGCATGAAGCTGAGGAGTGGCAAGTATGCCACCCCACCAGGCAGGTTTAACATCAACTACAAGCGACCTTGCCGGCACATGATGGCTGGCGACCTGGCTTCTAACGGATATGATCTGCCGGGTGTCCCTTGGGTGAGCTACTTCACCAAGTCGGGGATAGCTTTCCATGGGACATACTGGCACAACAATTTTGGCTATCCGCAGAGTCACGGTTGCATAAACCTGACTCCGAATGACGCTCGCCGTATCTATCTTTGGAGCCTTCCGAGTGTCCTTCCGGGCCAGGAGATGGTCTATGGTGTAGCTGGTACCTCGGTAGAAGTCTTACCCTGATTTCTGAAATTCGTCCTGGTTATCATATATAATTTCTTTATCGATGGTACTATCACAACGAGACAGCTTGTGTAAGATTTATATCGAATGTTCCATCTAACTATGTGAATAGGTGTGTTATGGCACATAAGCCGATATTTGCTGGTTTAATCGTAGACGAGAACGACCAACCGGTTGAGGTTACCTTCGTGGGTAATGAGCCTTATTACGTGGTGAATGACGCTGGCTTCCGCCGCCATATCCCATCGGAATATGTCGATCGCCAGGTATTAGGCACCATGAGCGAGATGATTGAAGGGCATGAAGATGTCCTCAGCGAGCAGACCGCCAAGATGCTTGGACAGGATGACATCTTCACTCGGGCTCTGATCGAAAGACGGCTCAAGGATATCGACAAACAATTCGATACTTTGCTAGAGACCGGTATCCCCGAAGAAGGGCGGGCATACATGGGTATGATGGGTTTCCGGGTGCGCATCAACATCCATGGTGAAGTATTGGCGATCGATCAACCGGGCATGATCGATCCTGAGGGTGAATAATTCTTCGTGGAGTGAATATAAAAGATGTCGTCGGAAAATATCATCAATGTATCTGAGGAAGATTTTGATATCCAGGTCCTGGCGTATTCTCAGCAAATGCCTGTGGTGGTGGATTTCTGGGCGGAATGGTGTGGTCCATGCAAACTGATCGGACCAATCCTGGAAAAACTCGCTCAGGAAGCGCAGGGGAGCTTTCGCCTGGCTAAAGTCGACGTTGATGAAAATCCAAACCTGGCGATTCGGTATGCGGTGCGAAGCATCCCATCTGTAAAGGCTTTCCAGGATGGCAGGATAGTCTCAGAATTCGTTGGAGTACAGCCCGAATCACGCATTCGAGAATTTCTACGCGCCCTCGCTCCCACCCGTGCCGATTTAGCGATTGAGAAAGGCAAGAGCATGTTGGAGAAAGGGCAATGGAAAAGCGCTGAGGCCACATTTCGAGAGATACTTGATGATGTACCCCATCATCCAGGTGCCCTGCTGGGCCTGGCAAAGAGCCTGATACCTCAAGGATATGCGGGGGAAGCCCTCGGGATTCTCAATAGCTTCCCTACCAGCCGGGAATTTCGCTCGGCTGAGGTCTTGAAGCCACTGGCAGAGGCGCTGTCAGACCTGGATAAAAAAGGTTTCCTGGATGAGAAGAATGAAGATGACCCACTTGCTGCGGCATTCGACCGCTCTCTATGGCTGATTGTGAGAGGCAACATACCTGCAGCCATGGACGGGTTGCTGGATATCATCCGCCAGGACAAGCGTTACCGGGAAGGTGCGCCCCGTAGAGTGCTGCTGGGGATATTCGAGATATTGGGCGAAGAACACGCGCTGACACGCCAATATCGAAACGAGTTGGCTACCGTCCTCTTCTGAAACTAAGGCCCAAGAACCAGGATACCCCACGTGGTGGGATCGGTTAATATCCGGGTGGTCACACTTGAGACCATGGTCTGCTGGATATTACGGTTTTGATTGTCATTATCGGAGATCGAGAAGGCAAATCCAAACTGATCTCCTGTCGATGGTGATACCCCAAACACGCTCCAGGGAATGGCTATTTCAACGACATAGCCATCCGGAAGGGGGAGGGCAGCCACGATCATCTGTATCCTGGAGCCGGCCTTGCTCCGTGGGTACCATAAGTACACGCTGGGATTTAATCCCGGAGTGGGAGAGCCGGGGGAAATACCCACCTGGTAATCATCTCCGTTGAGATCACGAACAGAATAATCGGCTGCCAGATCGGCGTCGAATAACACCTCCACGCTATCCCCCAGGTATAGGTAAACACCCTGGCTGTTTTGTACAAATTCGTTATCGACAACCTTGCTTGCCAGGTACAGGTAAGAAGTGTCCCATCCCGACATGGCGATCCCGGTGAGATCGGCAATACTGCTCCATTTATCTGCACCAAATACTAGGCCTGACACAATAGTAGGTGGGATCGTCCATTCGGCCAACAACCCATCGATCAATGGCGGGCTGCTGAAGCGCTTGGCAGTGATTGGAGTGCCCGGCCTCGGCCTCCGAGTGACTACTGCCCTTGTCAAAGTGAGGTCTCCCCAGGTGGTGGGATTGGTCAATGCGCGGCTCCTGACGTGAGCAACCAGGGTCTGCTGGATATTCTCACCGAAGCTATCATTATCCGATACCGAGAAAACAAAACCAAAGTGCCTACCCATCGCAGGAGTCACATTAAATATGTGCCAGGGTATGCGAGCTTCAATCCGGTAACCATCATCGGTCAGCTTTTTCCCGATCTTAATTCTTGCCTGTGAGCCAGCCAGCGAATTCGGAAACCAGAGATACGCCTCAGGTGCTACGTCTCCACCTATCGAACCCGGTGAAAGGCCCAGTTGATAGTCGTCACTGTTCATGCTGGTATCGTAATAATCCCCTGATACATTCGTATCTATTAACAGCTCAAGGCTATCGCCTTTATAAATGTTATGACCACTGGCATTTTGGACATATCGTTCATCCCTGACTCGCGAAGCAAGATACAAAAAGTGCTCATCCCATCCAAGCAAGACAAAAGCCGACAAATCGCGTGCGCCGTTCCAATCGCTTGCGCCATACACGACCTGCTGAACGGGATATCGCTCCTGGTTCCATTCATCGAAATTTCCATCGATAGTCGGCTCTCGTGCCATGTAGTTGGCCGACAGGCTAATCCCGGAGCGCATGTTCGGGCCGACATAGGAGACCGGGGTGAACGTAGGGGTAGAGGTGCTGGTCGGGACCACTGTCGGTGGAATCCAAGTATTGGTAAGTGTGGGTGAAGCTGGCACCGGCGTGGCGCTCGGCGGCAGAATGGTGGCGGTTGGAGTAGGCGGGGGGACACTGGGCGAGGGCTCTGGAGGGGTGATCTTTTCAGTTTGTGTCGGGGTCGGCGAAGCAAAGGCCGAGATCGTGCCAAAAACCGAGGTCAGCGTGAGATTGGGCGTGGGAGTAAATATGACCGGCTGATTGATGAGGCCTTGTAGATCGCATGCCAGCGATAAGACCAAAACAGACCCAATCATTAGGACCAATGGATGTCGATTGTGATTCATCTGTCCTCCCGGGGCCGCCGGATGTCGATTCCCAAGCAATTATAAAACGTATACAAGGCAAGAATAGTTCCATCCAGCTTCCGGCATGAATTGAGGCTTGACAGCCTAAATACAAGAACGTATAATGCCCCTGCCTGCCCAAGGGGCAGGTATTCTTGTGTATGATCATCACAGATTATTGAAATGCGGCGAATTGTTCTTATCTTATCAGGAGTCAGGCAATGCCCCCTCTACCCAAGCGCAAGCTATCAAAAGGTCGTCGTGACCGTCGGCGGGCTCACGATGCATTGAAAGCCCTTAATCTGGTGCAGTGCAGTAATTGCGGGGAGATGCGCCTGCCCCACACGGTGTGCCCCAACTGCGGGCATTACAAAGGCCGGGAAGTAGTCAGCACTGAGGAGAAATAACTTCTCCGATGGAGAACAGTACGGTGTTTTGTGGAGGCATCCACCCCCTCAAAGCACCGCATTGTTTTTTGGAAACGCTACCTCACTGGATCAGGGAACAGGCAATCTACCGCGATGTATCTTAATCCAGAGCACACTGCCTTTATATTCCCCGGTCAAGGCTCACAGGCCCTGGGAATGGGGCGTGAACTGGCGGAGACATTTCCAATCGCCCGGAGGACGTTTGAGGAAGCCGATGACCTGCTCGGCATCAGACTTTCCCGATTGGCCTGGGAAGGGCCCGAAGACCTGCTTAACGACACAGTAAATACCCAACCTGCCCTGCTGGTGGTCTCCGTTGCTGCTCTGCGTGTATTCCTAGACGGATATCCCGACTTCATTCCAAAATTTACGGCTGGCCATTCCATGGGTGAGTACAGTGCGTTGGTAGCAGCAGAAGCGGCGTCGTTCCAGGCCATGCTCGTACTGGTGCGCACGCGCGGTGAATTGATGAAGCGGGCTGGCGAGAAATCTCCAGGAGGGATGGCCGCGGTCATGGGTTTGGAGATTTCTACGCTCGACGAAATCTGCCTGAAAGCATCCCGGCGAGATGAAGCCGTCCAGGTTGCCAACGATAACTGCCCCGGACAGGTGGTAATCTCAGGTTCAACGCCGGCCTTAGAACGTGCCCTGGAATTGGCCCACCGGGCTGGGGCTCGGCGCATCGTCCGGCTTGCAATCAGCATAGCTGCCCATTCGCCGCTTATGTCCCAAGCACAGAAGGATTTCAATTCAGCGGTAGCATCGACTGAATTCGGCGTGCCTCGCACGGCTGTGATCGGCAATGTCACTGCACGCCCGTTGACGACTGTGGTACAGATTCGCAGTGATTTGCAGGCCCAATTAACTTCCCGGGTGCGCTGGACCGAATCGGTGCGCAACATGATCGCCGGCGGCGTGACGCACTTCCTGGAAATCGGGAACGGCGCAGTCCTGCTTGGATTACTCCGGCGCATCGACCGCCAGACGGAAGGCATCTCTCTGAGCACTCCGGCAGACTTCCGAGCGTTTATGTGAACAGGATTCACGCTGCCAGGGGGAGGGCAATAAATCGCAGTAGGCGTAGGGACGCAACAACCGACCACGCCGTGCGCAAGAGGCCTGAAGGGTCGATTGGAGTATAATAACCCGCACACACGAGATAGAAAGCTATCTCGGTGGGCCTGAATTTATCATGGAACAATCTCCGGTTAGCGAACATCCGAGGAGACCTGAATGGTAGATGATTTTGGTTTGTCGTTAGCGGGTAGAGTGGCCTTGGTTACCGGTGCATCGCGCGGAATTGGTCGGGCCATCGCCATCGAACTTGCCAGACGTGGATCAACGCTGGCAATCAACTACAACAGGTCGTCCCAGGAAGCAGAAGCGGTCTTGGCAGAAATCCTGTCTTTCGGAGGGCAGGCACAGACCTTCCAGGCTGATGTATCGAATTTTCAGCAAGCCCAGGACCTTATCAAACAGACCCTTGAGGCATTCGGCAGGCTGGATATACTGGTGAATAATGCCGGGATTACGCGCGATACGCTGATCATGATGATGAGCGAAGGAGACTGGGACGTAGTCCAAGATACGAATTTAAAGGGTACGTTCAATTGCTCTAAAGCCGCCGTACGACACATGATGCGCCAGCGTTACGGAAGAATTATCAACATTAGCTCTGTTGCGGGATTAATCGGAAATGCGGGCCAAAGCAATTATTCTGCCTCGAAGGCCGGGCAAATCGGCTTCACGAAAGCGTTAGCAAGGGAGGTTGCCTCACGGAATATCACCGTGAACGCAATTGCAGCCGGATACATCGAGACAGACATTTGGAGCGGTGTTGCTGAGGAGGCACGCCAGGCAATCCTATCCTTAATTCCCCTGGGACGAAAGGGCCAACCGGATGAGGTCGCCTATGCTGTCGCATTCCTGGCATCAGATCAAGCGGCGTATATCACTGGCCAGGTCATTGGGGTGGACGGCGGCATGGTCATGGGATAGACATAGTGGAGATGGAATGGAAGAGGGAAAAACCACCATTGCACCCGATGTGTTGATTACGATCGCCCGACTCACAACGCTGAACGTTGACGGGGTCAGCCGACTGAGCTCAATCCCCTCGGGAGTCAACCGTCTTTTTAAACGCCGCTATGTTGAGGGTGTCCAAATCGAAGTCAGAGATGATACGGTCTATGTTGACTTGCATGTAATCCTGAAGAACAACGTTAATATCAGAGACGTCAGCCATACAATTCAACAACGGGTATCACGCGCCATCTCAGACATGGTCGGCATGCAGGTTGGTCGGGTTAATGTCCATATAGAAGACATCGACTACCCCGAGGAGATCGAAGGGTAACCGCTCATGAAACCCCGCACGAAGGCAAGGAGCGTTGCGCTACAGGTTCTTTATGAGATCGATGTCGCCAACCACCCACCGGAACGCGTGTGGGAGGATCGCCAGGAATTCTCTAACCTGGACGAAAGTCTGGCGGAATTCGCTCGCGAGATTATTTTCGGCGTATACCCGATGGTTGATATCCTGGATAAATTCATTGCCGAACACGCCCCTGAATGGCCCTTAGACCAAGTGGCAATCATCGACCGTAATATCTTACGTATTGCCCTCTGGGAAATTGCTGTATACGAAAAGACCCCTTTAAAAGTGGCAATCAACGAGGCTGTTGAACTTGCCAAGGTATTCGGTTCTGACAGCACGCCTCGCTTCGTGAATGGCGTACTTGGCAGCCTGGCGAATCGCCAGAACGAGATTCAGCAGTCGCTGCATCATTATCACAAAGAGGGGTAGATTCTGATAGAAAATGGAATTCCTTGGAATTGGCCCTTTAGAGTTATTCTTCATTCTAATTATTGCATTGATTGTCCTTGGCCCCCATGATATGGTAAAAGCCGGCCGCACGATTGGTAAGTTCTTGCGGAAAGTAGTCACTTCTCCCACCTGGTATACCGTACAACAAACCTCTCGTGAACTGCGCTCCTTGCCCAATAAGCTCATCCGGGAAGCTGGCATAGAAGAATTGAAAAACGACTTGCGCGAAGTCGAGAAGATTGGTCAAGAAGCAGGCTTGAATAAGATCAAAGATGAATTCTCTCAATGGCGAGATGAGATCAGCGAATGGACCACCCCACCCATAACCATCGATACTCCATCGTCTCCACCTGAAGCCACCCAAAACCCGGGTGAGGGCATCGGCGACCAGGATATCTCCGAAACTTCATCTGGCCAGGATCAAGAATCTGGCCTGTCATAGACTATGCGCAGGATCATTCAAACAGTTTGGCGCATTCTGACTGCTCCATTTCGGATTATCTACTGGTTTTTCCGCCTGATATATCGCTGGTTTGCAAATATTGCCATTGAAATTCGGACCTTCATGGGGGAAGAACCCGAAGACGAGCCCCTGGCAGAGACAGTAGCCAAGACAATCCAAAATCCCGGTGGCCTGCTGGTACACATCGACGCCCTGCGAAAGCACCTGCTGCGCGCCCTCGCTTTCCTGGCACTGACCACTGCCTTGTCATTCACATTTACCAGCAAGATCATCGACGTGCTTTCCCAGCCAGTGGGGGGTATCGGCGCATTGCGAGCCATCGACGTGACTGAACCCATCGGGGTATTCATGCGCGTGGCTCTGCTGGCAGGGTTCGCGCTGGGGCTTCCTTACATCGCGTTTGAGCTGTGGTTGTTCGCCGCCCCAGGACTAAAGCGCAATTCCAGGATCATCAGCCTGGTAGCGATTCCAGTGACCACGTTCTTCTTCATTGGCGGAATGCTGTTCGCGTATACTATATTGCTGCCGAATGCGATCCCCTTTTTGGTGAACTTCATGGGAATTACCGCGCAACTCCGGCCATCTTCATATGTCCGATTTGTCACCGGGATCATGTTCTGGATCGGTATCGCTTTCGAATTCCCCCTGGTGGTGTTCTTACTCGCGAGGATCGGCTTGGTTAAGGCGCGCTCATTGTTGGACCAATGGCGCCTGGCGGTTGTGGCGATTGCCCTTCTCTCGGCGATGATCACTCCAACGGTTGATCCGGTGAACATGGCGCTGGTGATGGGTCCCATGGTGACGCTCTACTTTCTCGGCGTGGGTCTGGCCTGGCTGGCGGCGCGGAACAGGTAAGAGATGAGCCCTTCAGCCAGAAGCAAGGCCGGCCGTCCAATCGCCATCTATCGCCACCGCAAAACGCGTACCAGCGAATTACTCCTGGTCGATTTGCCGATAGCCCTGGTGGCTACCGGCTCATTTTTTATTGCCCTGTACCTATCCTTCCTTCACTACCCACGATATGGGCGTGTTCCGAGCATCCTGTGGAGCCGGCCCTGGTATGCCATCTCCTTCGTGTGCCTGGTCATATTGGCTGGCTTGTTGTTGAGACACCTGCGCCTTGGCCGGCAATATATCGCTGTCTATCGAAGCGGCCTGTATTTGAATTTAAATCATCGCCAGGCTATGCACTGGGAAGATATTAGCGGAGTTTCAATCGATTTAAAGGAGAATCGCTTGCTGGGACGGACGATTGCCCGGCGATTCCAGGCAGTGCTGTTCACTCAGCAAGGAAAAAAGATTCCAATTGGGCCAGGCATACAAAACCTGCCGGACCTGATCACCCACATCAAAGCCCACATCTATCCTCGTCTTCAGTCGGCGCTAGAAAAAAGTTACCTGGGAGGAAGCTGGATACGATTTGGGCCTATCTCCATCCACCGGCAAGGATTCCGCCTGAACAGCATCGAATACCCCTGGAACAGGGTGGGCCAGATTGGAGTCCAATCGGGATACCTGGTGGTAGAATTAAAGCCTCCCAAAAAAGTCCGTTTACCAGCCTCTCAAATTCCGAACCTGGAATTACTCCTGGAGATGATAAAAACGGGGGTAAACGCGTGAATCGACGAAAGCAGCCATCAAATCAACACCCACATTCCCAACATTTGCCAGATGCCTCCCACATCCCCAGCGCTGTTCGACGGATATGGATGGGTTTCTCGGTGATCATCCTGCTTGGATCAGCCTGCAGCGGATTTCCAATCCAATTACCGACTCTACCTGCTGTAACAACCCCCTCTTCAACCACAGCACAACCTCCCACCAGTCTACCAGAGGTAGAAGTCTCCTTCCGGGTAAAAATACCACCCAATACTCCAGCAGGGCAGCCTGTATACCTGAATGTTTTGGAAGAAGTCACTGGACTGGCGCTCAGCGCCCAGCCCATCGCGATGCAGCTTGATGGAGACGGCTCATATAGCCTGCGAAAATCGTTCCCAATGGGCAGTGTGGTGAAGTATCGTTATTCACGGCTGAGTCCGAGTGCGCCAGTCTTGGAGCACGTTTCCGATGGACGCCAGGTCCGCTATCGTATCTACCACGTCGAAGGACCTGGTCAGGTCGAGGATATCGTCAGCAGGTGGACCGATACGGCATTCAACAGCCCAACCGGAAGGATCAGCGGACAGATCAGGGATGCAGCCTCGGGGCAGCCCGTCCCAAACTTGCTGGTGCTGGTGGGGGGCGCACAGACGTTGACTACTTCAGACGGGACATTCCTGGTAGAGGGTTTACCTCCGGGAACTCACAATCTGATAGCATATGCCCTGGATGGCTCTTATCGCACGTTCCAGCAGGGGGCGCTGGTTGCCAGTGACTCAACCACCCCCGCCAATTTCTCGATTCAACCTGCCCATAATATCAGCCTGATCTTCGTGGTCAGCGTTCCACAAGACACGATACCCGCCGTACCAATCCGCCTGGCAGGAAATCTCATTCAATTGGGGAATACCTTCGCAGACCTTTCCGGCGGCGTGAGCACCCTAGCTTCTCGCATGCCTACCCTGTCTCTTCTGCCAGATGGGCGCTATTCACTGACTATGCATTTACCCGCAGGAGCCGATATCCACTATCTCTATACGATGGGAGACGGCTTCTGGAACTCCGAAAAGACTGCAGGAGGAGGCACACGCATTCGGCAGATCGTCGTGCCGGAGAACAACGCCGTGATCGAAGATAGGGTTGAGTCCTGGTATTCAGGCAGCTCGGCCCCAATCACCTTCGATATGACTGTACCAGGGAATACTCCGCCTGAAGACTATGTCTCAATCCAACTGAATCCTGTATTTGGATGGACCGAGCCCATCCCAATGTGGCGGCTGGGGAATAATCACTGGGCGTTCGTTCTGACGAATCCCCTGGATATCGTCGCCCATTTTAATTACCGCTTTTGCCGGAATGACCAATGCGGATCGGCCGACGATGCGGCCACACGGGGTGAACGAAGCGTCGGATACCCGATGAACACCAGCTTATTTCCACAGACGATCGTAGACCAGGTCGATTCGTGGGCCTGGATCGAGAATAATCCGCCTCAGATCATACCAAGCATGCCGGCTGTAAATCCCCGCGGAAATGCCTTTTTAGCAGGCGTAGAGATCTTGCCAGCGTATCGCCCGTCTTGGAATTCGAATTTTCCCCGAGCAATAGCCGACCTTCAAGGGCTGGGTGGGAACTGGATCATCGTAACTCCAAGCTGGACATTTACACGCGTGAATCCACCTGTCCTGGAACAGGTTCCCGGACAGGACCCCTTATGGCAGGATTTGATTTCCATGATCGGTGTAAGCCAGCAGAGTGGATTGAACGTGGCCCTTGACCCTACGCCACACATTTCTTTGGGAGCCGCGGCGATGTGGCGAGAGGCTGAACGATCGTTTTCCTGGTGGCTGGTATGGTTCGATCGTTACCGAAGCTTTGCCCTACACCATGCCGACCTGGCGGCGCATAGCGGCGCCCAGGCGCTCATCCTTGGCGGTGATTGGATGGAGCCAGCCTTGCCGGGAGGCGCCCTGGAGGATGGCACTCCCTCAGGTGTCCCGGCTGACGCCGAGAGCCGCTGGCGCAATCTACTCCAGGAAGTCAGATCACGATATAATGGACCTATAATGTGGTCATTATCGTTCCAGCGAGCCGCCGAAAGGCCTCCGGCCTTTCTTGATTCTGTCGATCAGGTCTATATCCTGTTCTCAGAGCCACTGGCAAGCAACAACAATCCAAGCCTGGCGGAGATGGAGACCGAAGCAGCACGTTTGTTGGATAGTGGATTGGCACCATTATTTTCCCGTTTCAATAAGCCCATCATCCTGGCTGCTGGATACCCCTCAGCAGATGGGGCCAGCACCTCCTGTCTGCCTGATCCCCAAGGAGGCTGCCTGGACCAGACTGCCCTCTCACGACCAAACGATGACATTCCGACCATACAGCTCGACCTCCAGGAACAGGCCGATATTTACCAGGCACTATTGAGCACTATAAACAACCGTACCTGGATTTACGGATTTGTCACCCGGGGGTATTATCCACCTGCAATCCTGCAGGACAAGTCGACCTCGATCCATGGGAAACCTGCCCAATCCATCCTTCAGGCCTGGTTCCCACACCTGCTGGGGGTCATCCCACCCTGATCTATCCACCCTATTGGTTTATGGAACCTTTTAGACTCCCCTCTGATACGCATCTTGGACCTGTAACCCTCCAAGTGAGTGATCTCGAGCGGGCGTTGGGTTTTTATCGGGACCTGCTCGGGATGAGGGAAATCCGCAACGGTGATGGAACATGTGGACTCTCATCCAACGGGACGGCACCAGCTCTCCTGGTACTGTCCGAGCGGGAGGGAGCTCGACCTAAACCCCATGGCACCACAGGTCTATACCACGTTGCCATCCGTCTGCCGGAGCGCTACTGGCTAGGGAAGGTAATCGAGAGATTATATACCAACCAATACCCTCTTCAAGGTGCAGCAGACCACGGAGTCAGTGAAGCCCTGTATCTATCCGATATGGATGGGAACGGTTTGGAAATCTATGCTGACCGTCCCTGGAATCTATGGTCGAATAACCAGGGCATTATTCATATGGTCACCGAACCACTCAACGTGAGAGGCCTCAGAGAGGAGGCATCCGCACATCCCGGAGAATGGAACGGGCTGCCTGAAGGAACCGATGTTGGCCACATTCACCTGCAGGTTTCTGACCTGGGGCAAGCAGAGAAATATTATAGCGAAGTATTGGGCTTCGACGTGACCCAAAGAGGTTATTCGGGGGCATTGTTCTTCTCGGCTGGCAAGTATCACCACCACATCGGCACGAATACCTGGACGAGCCAGAATGGCAGGCCTCCACCCGAGGAGGCGGTCGGCTTACTTGTCTACACGATCGTGGTCCCGGATCGCCAGGTTATCCTGATTTTATACAAGAGGTTGGAGGAGGCAGGTATCTCGGTCCTGGAAAAGGAAGCCGAGGATGGCGGCGAATATCTGCTGACTTCGGATTATGACGAGATACGCATCGAAATCACAACCGAGTAACTCTCACCGAACTAGGGGGTAGGGGTTTTGTCAGAAATGTGCTACGGCCTTCAAACACAATCGACTCTCCCGGAAAAACGCGCACGCTTTCGATGACCACCGGGCTTCCAGGCGTTGGCGATGAGCTTGCACAGGCCTGGCTGCCAACCACCATGACGAACAAGGCGATAGCCACCCTGATATTCCGGTTGAATCGTTGACCAGACACACGACTCTCCCAAGTAGCGTAGGGAGCTTATCTCTCCTAATATACAATCACCCGCCCGAGATTGCAGGCACAAGGTTTACCTGGTCACCAGCCTGCAATACCTGGGATGGCTCAGCCAGCCGCCCATTCACGACCAACAACAAAGCATCCACATCCCTCTGTACTCCCAAGAGGTCGAGCAGGTTCGATAATGTGTTCCCCTCCTCCAGGTCTACATCCAGGTGATTGACTAACCCATCAGGAGTCTGCCTCTGTAGAATGGTATGCAGTTGGACAGAAATCAACATTCTATTCTATTTATTGTTGCTGTTCGATACTATGGTTTCGTCTTACCAGTTAAACACGTTATCCAGGTCTTCATCAGGAACATCGAAAATCGCATTATGCGGCGGGAGCGGTTGCCGGCGCATCCACTCCGGGATACGGTCATCGGCGCTGGTAAAGCCAGCCCGGCGATTGAACTCTCTTTCGAGTCTCAGCGTGTCCCTGCCGATCACCTGTAAGATGTCCTCGCCGACATTCCAATCATAACGAGCGTTGAGCAGGTCACGGATCGTTTCGGGAGCAGCGGCGAAGCCAAAGCCAGCAAAGATACAGGCACCGAGCGAATCGTAGCCTGCCATGTTGATTTGCGTCTTCCTGGAGAGCTCCGCCTGGCCGACGGGATCCAGGTGGTCGACCTTCGCTCGGATGGTCAGCCCGCTGGTGTGATCTGCTCCTTGTGGGGAAGTGGCATACGTGACTCCGGTACCTTTAATAGCCCGTGGTTCATAGGCAGACATGGCCTGTCCTTTCACGACCGGCACCCTAGTGACGCTGAATATACGCCCGGTTACAGCCGCTCCATTCCCCAGGATACGCCCGAGGGGAGTCCCCTGGCGGATCTCATCGAGCAGCTCCAGGGCACGTTTACCATCGCCGAACGAAAGCAAGCCAGCTTCCGCCGCCACACCCAGGGCAGCACCAACCTCGATCGAATCCAATCCGATGTCGTTTACCTCCCGGTTCAAGCGCGCAATGGTATCCAGCTCGCCGATCTCAAGGTTTGAACCCATCAGGCCGATGGTCTCGTATTCCAGCGGGGAGACGATGCGTTTTCCATCATCACCACCGAAGGAATTAGAGCAACGGATCGTGCAACCCAACATACAGGCGTGCGTGGGATTGCTTTCACCACCCCGGCTGAGGAGCAGCTCGCGCATATATTCCCCGCTGATCTTCTCCACTTTCTCGAAATTCCCTGCAGAGAAATTGCGCGTGGGCAGACCACCAAATCCATTGCACATCAGCGCCATGGCAGCAGTGCCATAATCGGAGTAGATCTTGGTCTGCGGGTGTTCCATCAAGGCTTTGTTGAAGACCTTCTGCGCTTGGCGAAAGGCTTCGAGGTGGGCGATGGGTGGTTTAGTTCCGGCCCGAGCGTCGAAGATGATAGCTTTCAGGCCTTTTGATCCCATCACAGCACCCAGCCCCCCTCGAGCAGCGATGCGAGAGGGGACGCGATCTTTATCCAGATTCTGGATGCCGGCTGCCGACAGGCGCATTTCCCCTCCCGGTCCGATCAGGGAGATGGCCGCTTTATTCCCGTAGCGTTCGATCAAGCGCTGCGCCGATTCGTAAACACCCAATCCAGCCAGGTCTGTTGCCAGATCGAATCGTGCTCCATCAGCGCTCAGGTAGAGAACCCACCACTGAGGCCGATCTCTTGGCGTAAATTCAGGCTGATTTTCAATGATCAGGGCCTTCATGCCCAGATGAGTCATCTGCAGCCCGGTTGAACCGCCGGCATTGGCCTCCTTCACCCCTTTGGTCAAAGGGCTCTTTCCCCCAACAGAAATTCGATCACAACTGGAGAGCATGTGCCCTACCAGCAATCCCGGAGCGAAGACCAGCTTGTTGTATGGTCCAAGTGGTTCACAGGTCGGGTCCACTTCATCGAGAAGGATACGGGCCGAGAGACCCCTCCCACCCAATTGCTGCCAGCTCTCGGGCACTTCTTCTCGGACCAACGTCTGGTCCTTTACATTAATGCGCCAGATCTGCATGACTATTCACCTCATTCTGATCTACCTGCTTGCAGGGAAAAACGATTGAAAATATGGGTGTTGAGCGGGCGCCCGCCCAACACCCATATTTTCGTCAATTGCATGAAGAACTGGGTAAATCCTACTCATACATTTTAACTGACAACTTCTCTCAGTGACTGATGAAACACATCCAGGGCATGGGAAATCTGCTGCTCGCTGACGATCAAGGGTGGAATCCAACGGATCGTATTATCCCAGGGGCCGCATGTGAGCAACAAAAGCTGGCGATCGTAACAGGCGTGTACGATCGCTTTAGCGGTCGTTTTATCGGGCTTTCGCGAAGGTGTACGTATCTCAGCGCCGATCATCAGGCCAAGGCCGCGCAAATCGCCAATGACAGGGAATTCCTCCTGCAAATGGCGCAGCCCACTCATCAATTGTACACCGCGCTGCTGCGCATTCTCGATCATCCTTTCCTGGCGCATCGCCCGGATGGTGGCGATCGCTCCGGCGGCTGCGACCGCATTACCGCCATAAGTACCACCATGCGATCCAGGAGTCCACTTCTCCATCAGCTCCATACGGCTGAAAACCCCAGATAATGGAAGCCCGGATGCCAAACCCTTGGCGACGACCATAATGTCCGGCACCAAGTCAAAATGTTCAAAGGCAAACCACTTTCCTGTGCGTCCGAATCCCGACTGGATCTCATCTAAGATCAGAAGGATGCCATGCTTATCACAAATCTCTCGCAGGCCGCGCATAAAACTCGCCGGAGGCACGACGTAACCACCTTCTCCGATCACGGTTTCAAGCAGCAGGGCGGCGGTTTCGGAGGGGGCAGTCTGGGTTACAAGTAGATATTCCAATTCCTCCAGGCACCATTGGCTGGTGGTCTCGTCGTCCCAGCCATAGCGATAGGAATAAGGAAATGGGGCAACAAACACGCCGGGCATCAATGGCTGGTAGCCAGCCCGGTAAACAGTCTTCGAAGTTGTGAGGGACATGGTTCCAACCGTGCGCCCGTGGAAACTGCCCTGGAAGACGATGACGTTGGGACGACCGGTGGCACTACGAGCAAGCTTCAATGCCCCCTCAATCGCCTCCGCACCGGAGTTGCTGAAGAAAAAACCATCGATGGAAGAGGGTACGATGGATTGAACTTCTCCCACCAACTCCACCAGGGATTTCGACACGGCAATGTTCACCTGTCCATGAAGTAACTTAGCGGCCTGTTCCTGGATCGCTTTCACTACCTGAGGGTGGCAATGCCCTGTATTGGTAACCCCAATTCCGCAGGTAAAATCCAGATATTTAGTTCCATCTACATCGAAGAGATAACACCCTTCTCCCCGATCGGCGACGATCGGTGTATAGTGCATCCACACGGGAGACAATTTATTTAGCAAACTTTTATCCATCATATTCCTCCAGGTGATGTTAGATGCCCGGTTACTCGAAGTGGACAGAAGGTCCTCCCGGGTTGAGCTGTAGCAGATATGGATCTATTTTGTGATCATCGTCAAACCGCCGTACTGTGAGAGAAAGTAGAATATACCAATAAAAATAACAATGCCAAGCGCAAGCGCTATGTAGTCAAGCGGCTTCAAGGAGATTTCTTCCATATAGGTCCGTTTTACCGGAGCTCCAAAGCCGCGCGACTCGATGGCTATATCCATGTCCGAAGTCCGGCGCAACATGGTAAGCACCAATGGTATGAACAAGGGAGCGTAGCCTTTCACCAGGCGCTTAAAGTAGTTCATCTCCGAAAGGTCGTGTCCACGCAATCTTTGAGCTGCCAGGATATCGGCGTAGGTGCTCATGATCAGGGGGACCAGGCGCATGGCTACTCCCAGAGTGAAGATAAACTTATAGGGAAGTTTGATCTTAGCCAGGCCTGCCATAAATTTCGGCAGCGTAGTCGTCATTGTAAAAAGAGGAATCATTAAAACGACGCTGAGGATCTTCAGACAGACGGATATTCCAAAGATAAGGCCCTCTAATGTAAAAGGCCATTTATAGAGATAGAAGAGGGGCGTTACTCCTTTATAGTACATAAATCCATTGGCGATCAGAAAGATCACGAAGACCCCGGACAGGATCATCAGGAATGTCCGCAAGAGGCGATAAGGCAGATTCGCCAATGGGTATAGAGCCAAAGATAGCAAGCACAAGAAGATCAATACCGGGATGTTGAATGTGAACAGCGCTGTCAACCAATATAACAAAACAAAAAGTAGCTTCGTCAGCGGAATTAAACGATGGACGGGGGTATTCAAGCGGGCAAATTTAAATGCTTCCATAATTTTCCTCTATTCCACAACTGGAATAAGACACCTCAATTTTCCATGGATAAAAACGCCAGGGATTCACAAAGGATGGGTCTGGACGATCAGGGAAGATATCGCTTCTACTACCTCTTGAACATTTAAAAGCCCCTTAGCCAAGCCATTGGGACGGAGCAATTGCGCGAGGCGGATGATCTCTGGCGGTTCGATATACGTTGATCGGAGGACATCAAGATGGTCAAATACTTCCCTGGTCGGAGCATCCAATAGCAACTGCCCTTGACCCAGGACCAGAGTGCGTTCTGAGTACTGGGCAACCAATTCCATGTCATGGGAGATGAGGATAACGGTATGTCCAGCCTCATGAAGCTGCTTTGCAAGATTTGTCAACTCATACCTGCCCTTATAATCCTGGCCGGTTAAGGGCTCATCGAAGATCAAGATTTCGGGGCGCATCGCCACAATCGCCGCGACAGCGACTTTTCTGCGATCACCAAGGCTTAGTTTAAATGGGTAGAGGTGGCGGTAATTCGATAATCCTGTAATCGTCAGGGCTTCTTCAACCCGCTCATCGATTTCTTTCTCATCTAGCTGCAAATTGAGCAGACCAAAACGGATTTCCTCTTCGACGGACATTGTGAATAATTGAGTGTCCGGATTTTGTAAGATCAGTCCAATTACCCTGGCAATCTCTCGTACAGACTTACCCTTCAGGTCCTGGTTATTCAACCTGATTTCCCCAGTAGTCGGTATAAAGAGCCCCACCAGGCATTTCACCAGGGTTGTCTTTCCTGCTCCATTCTGACCGATCATGGCTACAAATTGGCCTTTTGGAATCTCGAAATTGATGTCCTTTATTGCTGGGTCTTTTGTGCCTGGGTAAATATAAGTCAGGTTTTGGACAGTAACAGACGGTTCATTCCTTGATACTGCTTGAACAGTGGCAGCGGGTAATGTTTCGGATACTGGAAAGGGGGTCGGCCTGATCACGCTTCGAATCTGTTCAGCAGCTTCGTCTACTTTGAGGCTGAGAGGTTTGTCCTGGTTTATGTTGAGCATCTTCCCGAGTCTAACAATATCCGGAACGTGGACATAGACTCGGTCCAGAGTTTCAATTTCCCTGAAGACCTGGTCAGGGGAGCCTTCGAGAATAATATTCCCCTGGTCGAGGACAATCACCCGATGGGCATAGCGAACGATTTCGTCAACATCGTGGCTGGCGATGACCACCGTCATGCCATGCTTGCGATTGAGTTCGTCTAAGGTGGCAAAGACTTCTTCTTTCCCAATTGGATCCAGTTGAGAGGTCGGTTCATCGGCCACCAGGATACTGGGACGGACTACCAGATTGGCAGCAATGGCAAGCCTTTGCTTTTGTCCTCCCGAAAGCTCTTCGGATAAGTAATCCGCCAGATGTTCAAGACGGACGATCTTCAACGCTTCCTGCATGCGCTCGAGGATGTCTTCGCGGGGAATACCCCGGTTTTCTGCCGCAAAGGCAATCTCTGAGCGGACATCAGCGGAGAAGAGTTGAGATTCAGGATCCTGGAGGACCAGCCCTACATATTGAGCAATCTCGTATACGTGATGTTCGAAGGTGTCCAGGCCACTGACGCGTACAGATCCTGAGAGACGCCCGCCGATCACGTTGGGAATAATTCCATTGATGTGCAGGCAGAGTGTGGTCTTGCCTGCGCCATTTGCCCCGACGATTGCCAGATATTCACTTTCGTCAACCTTGAGATTAATATCATTCAAGGCCTTCTGACCACCGGGATAGGTAAAGTTCAAATGCTCGATTTGAATGATCGCTTCTTTCATTTGTTCACCATCTATCGTGATACGCTTAGCGCTTGCAATCAGTTCCTTCAGGATACCGGCGGTCGGAGACAATCCATCGAACAAAATCGTCTCCGACCTCCGATCCGGTTATGAAGCTATTAGGATTTTGCCTTCATGAAGTAGGCTGCGCCTGCGACAACGACTCCGATGACGATCGTTATCACGGCAGCGGTGATATTCCCGCTCCCAGCCTCAGCCACAGTATCGGGCGTCCATACACCGCTGATTAAACGCAGCAGACCAGCGACAACGATTAAACCTCCTACTGCCATACCCCAATCGCGCGGCGAGCCCCATCCAGTTTTCGCTTTCTTATCCACAGTAGGCCTCCAATTTCCACATTCTACTCAAGTGCATTTTATGGAACTATCCCCGGTCTTTCTGGGGTACCATCATGCGGCCGTTTCTGCACGATCCAGCAGGCTACCTTGAATGCGGCGCAATCCACTCCGTTCCAATGCGCGCGTCAAGAGCATCGCCACGATACCGCTGGCAACGCAGATCGGGATGATGTAGAACCACCAGGAGACCCAGAAGTTCAACGTCGCAAGGTCGGGTGGATATTTCAAGAAGACGAAGTAAACGCCAATCCAGGGCATCAGCCAGAGGGTCACGGGCGCAAACTGATACAGGATGAACGAAACGATGCGGTTCAAGAAACTTTCGCTGGTCATCCCATTCAGGAATCTCTTCTGCAGGAAGATTGCAGCAAGCACGCCCAGGGTTGCCCAGATGTATGAGAAGAAGAATGTTGGTTGTTGGACCGGAGCAAAACCACCTGCCTCACCTGGAAAGACCCACGGCCAAAGGGAGGTGATGATGATGAAAATGATCCCTACAGGCACGAAGATCTTGATGTAGCGCGGGTGGGCCAGACCCCAACACAAGGGCAGCAGCATACCCGAGAGGATCACGTCAACAAATCCAAGCGGGTAGGAGGCTGGGGAGATGAACATGCCGATCAGTCCGCCGATGAGGCCGGAGATCGAACCTGCCCAGGGTCCGAGCACCAGTCCAGACAAGGGACCAAAGATCACCATGCCGGCAGAGGCAAATCCACCGCCGAACGGGTAGAAGATCATCGGTACGATGCTCAACGCCCCCATCAGGGCTCCAAACAATGCGATCCAGGAGATTGGCGCGCCAAATATCGTAGCCATGCCAGCCCCTTTGAATTCGCGCTCTGATTGTGGTGTCATTTGAGACATTGCTTACTCCTTATAGAAATCATTGAAAACAGTTGGATGCAATATAGACTTGTGGATAAAAAAAATAAATCAATCTATTTTCGGGAACCTCCTTTCTTTTCCTGCCAAATGACCGCTCTTCAGCAGCGTTCAGGTCTTTACCAGATCGCCATATGCTTCAGGTTTGCGATCAGCCAGGTAATCTGTATCGGCTTTTTTAGCGCTTATGTTAGCATCCAGGTCAATTTCAACCACGAACAGGCCTTCCCCATCCCCTGCCTGGAGAACCAATTGGCCCGTGGGGTCACAAACCCCACTCTGCCCGAAGAACTTGAAAGGACCTTCATTGCCTACACGGTTCACAGAGACAATCCACAGCCGGTTCTCCAACGCCCTGGCCATCTGAAAAACACGATAGGAGTGCTGGTTGGGCAGCATGGTTGCCGTCGAGACGACGATCCATTGTGCCCCTCTCAACGCCAGAATGCGTGGTCCTTCTGGAAACTCGACATCGTAGCATATCAGTACCCCGACAGGAGCATAATCTGTTGGAAAAACGCGCACTCCCGTTCCTGCTGTAAACCAATCTTTCTCCTGGTTGTACAAGTGAATTTTTCGATATACACCAACCATTTCTCCCCGTCGGGTAATAACACCTAAGGAGTCGAATGGTTTCCCACCCGATGGATTGCTCTCTACGAAGCCCATCATAACAGCGATATTGTGCATCCGGGCCATCTCAGCTAGTCGACTCATGCAAACACCGCGTAAAGGCTCTGCCATTTCCCCCACCCGATCTTCCAGGTAGTAACCAGATAGATGACATTCCGGAAAAACCACAAAGTCAACATGTGTTAACGAAGCCTGCCTGATATATTGTTCGGCAATCTTGAGATTGGCTTCCTTGTCGAACAGGACAGGATTTGTTTGGGCCAGCGCCACTCGGAATTTCATGCGGTCATTCCTCACAGACCAGTGTTGTCTGCCGGCTTCGATTGAGCTTCAATTGGGTCACATCCGGGCGAGCGTAATGACCCGCCGGATCAAAATTTTGGCGTTCTTCCCGCACACGCCTATGATCCAAAGTGGCGGTCAGCAACGTCTCCTGGCCCACCAGGGGCTGGATCATCCATTCACCATCCGGTCCCGCCAGGCAGGTCCCTCCATTGGCCAGGATTTCGGAGCTGCCAGCCAGGATCTGTTCAAGATGCGGTGTACTGGGTGGAAAATCCGTCTTGCGCATTAAACCCGATATCGAAAGTACATACGATCTCGCTTCCAAGGCAATAAAGCGGGTGATGTCCTGGGTCAAATCCTGGCTGCCAGGCCAGAGGGCGATATGCAGGTCTTCACCTTGGGCATAGAGCGCAGCTCGCGGCAGGGGCATCCAGTTTTCCCAGCAAGCAAGGCAACCAATCCTGAACGGCCCAAGTGCGTGAACACGCAGGCCATGCCCATCTCCTGGCGACCAGGTCAGACGTTCCTCGTAGGTGGGCATAAGTTTGCGATGCACGGGGGCGATTTGCCCTTCCGGGTCGATATAAACCACAGAGCAATACAGGCTGTGACCACCCCGGTCGGACGGTCTTTCGACGCATCCCAGGACGATCGCGATGTGATATTGCGCCGCAAGCTGGATAATTGGGTCGAGATGCCCGGCTTCGATCTGGACTGCCTGATCCAGATAATGGGCATGGATATATTTCTGAATTGGTGAGTTAAACCGGGCGCCATCGGTGCGTTCGATCCAGAAGGGATAGCCAGGCACCAGGGCTTCACCGAAAGCGACCAACCGGCAGCCACGATCAGCCGCGCTCACAGCCTGCTCGACTACCTTATCGAGGGTGGCCTCGCGGTTCAACCAGACAGGGGCAATTTGTGATATTCCAATGGTCAGGATGTCACTCGCCGTGCCATCCTTAAAATGTGCCATGATATTGACCTTTCAGCAAGAAAACCAATCATGACCCAGGGCGTGCCAGATGAGGGCACGCCCCAGGTCTGCCTGGTTATTCAGAGGGTAGCTCCTTGTAGCTCAGCGAGACATCCACGCCCCGGCGTGATTGGATCCACTTCGCCAGGTAATAAACTCCCAGGCCGCTTAGAAAGATGATTATGTCGAAGACGATCATTGTGGGCGTCAAACCTGACATGGGATCATTGATATAAGCCCAGGCCATAATGATGCAGGATATCAGGCTGACAACCCCTATGAGGGAGATCACGGGCAACTTCCCGATGCGACTCTTCACCGCCGAGGTCTCGTACACATCTGGTAAGCGGTAGGGGAGCAGGATGGCTGCAATAGAGACCATGCTGAAGCTCAGTATATAGCCAAAGATGCCAACGAGTGTGGCAAAATAGGGGGTGAAGACGTAGATCGCCAGGGCAAGGATGCTCATGATGCCCATAGTAGCCAGCGCTGGAATCGGTGTGTGCAGCTTTGGATGAACCTTGCGGAACCAGGTGGGGAATAACCCATCCATGGAGTAAGCCAGGATGTTACGGGATCCGTTTAAGATCTGCCCCGGTAACCAGGCATAACTCCAAAAAATGAATCCAAACGTGATCAGGAAAGCGATCACCATATTACCGCTGGTATAGGCTGCCAATTCTGTGTATATCGGGGTCGAGGACATGCCCAACTCAGCCGGGTCCACCCAGGTCAACGCTCCCAGGAACTCATACCCGTAGGCATTTCCTAACAACAATACCGTGATCAGAACGCCCACCCCTACGATGATGACAGTGGCAGGCATCGACCAGAGCTGCAGGCGACGAGCGTCTTTGACCTCGCTGCCGATATAGGCGGAGGACTGCATGAAGGACAGGTTCAGGTAGATCCAGGTCATCGCCAGCAGGGTGCTGCGCAAAGAGAAGGGTGCCAGGGAAAAACCGGCTTCTTTACCCGCCGCCAAAACGTAGGCAGCAACATCTTCTTTTCCCGCCAGCGGTCCTAAGAAACGATTGAAGGCTGCAAACACATCTGATTGGGACCTACCGATGAAGATTAATATGGTGAGGATAGTACTGATGGTGGCAAAGATGATCAGTGTATTTTGGATGCGGAAGAAACTCTTCATCCCCATGGCGAAGATCACAATCAACAGGGTGATCAGCAAGGTGCCAAAGATGAACATCCCGACCGGACTGGCGAACCAATTGCCCACGTCGATCAGACCCAGGTTTCCGGTGAAGATGCCCATCGTCCTGAAGAATGGAGCCAGCCCGTACAATGCCAGGAAGGCTGATGGGACGCCGCCATAGAAGAACCACCACATGGTCGTATTGAAGTTCGACATCATGCCCCAGGCAGGTCCCAGGACGCGGCTGACATATACATAATCTCCACCTGAACGCGGCATTGCCGAGGCGAGGTAACCGAATACTAGTGAAAGTGGCAGTATCAAAAGGACACAGATGATTGTGCTCCAGGCCATGCTGATACCAGGATAGTAAGCCGGGCCGAGCAGGATCAGGAAAGCGAGCAGCAAGCCGATGCTCGTGAAATTGATATTGTATGCCAGCACATCGTACACACCGGCGGTTCGTACCAGGCCGCTGGCTTTCCGGACAAAGACTTCGGGCGTTTCAGCAGTTGTCATGGATGACCTCCTCCAGGTGAATGATGTCAATACGGGATTTAGAATTAGCAAAGGAGTCGCTGAAGGATGTAGAGCATTACGCTTCATTCCTCCCAGGCGATAGCTCGCACAGGTGATCCATCCAGCCCGGGGAGTAATAAGGGTAGGAATGAGAAGGAATAGATCATCCCCGGCGTGAGTTGATTCAGCCTGGCGAGATTCTCAACAATGAGAATGTCATTGCCCAATAAATGCTGGTGGGCATGGGTCGTTTTCCGATGGGTTGAATCTACATTCAAGGCGTCGATTCCAACCAGGCTGATGGGTGCAGCCGACATCACCCGCACGCACTGTTCAGATAAATAGGGGTGGTGCAGGTATCTTTCCTGGCCCCAAAATTTATCCCAGCCGGTTTGGATAAGTAGGGCACCTCCTTCCGGCATACTCGCCAGCATTTCAGTGAATAAATCGGCAGGAATCGCTTCATCCTCGGCCAGATTCCCAGCACTTACGACCATGCCTTGAAGTAAAAATCTGCTGAGGGGGTAATGATCGATCGTAAGTCCATGAGGGATAAAATGGCTGGCAGCATCAATGTGGGTGCCGGTATGAGTACCAAGATGAAGCTGCGTCACCCGCCAGGGCGGTTCTACCCCCTCAGCAGGATCAATCAACGGGACTGGATCGCCTGGAAAAAAACTCATCCCATATTGAACAGGCTGGTTAAGGTCGAATAATAATTTAGCCATACGAACGGTTCAAAGCCGAAAACTCAGTTATCTACCCTGACGTCAGTTGCACACTTTCAACTTGATCGCCAATCAGGTTTATGATGGCACCGCGCAGGATCCCTTCTCCATATTCACTTCCAGGATTTACTGCGGTGGTACGCCCGATCTTGATATTACCCCGCGATTCATGGATATGCCCATGCAGGGAAAGCAATGGTTGATAACGATTGATCGCATCCATTACTGCCTGGCTGCCCGCACCATACATTACAGGCTCTCCTCCAGAGGTGATGACTGTAGGAGGATCGGTTGAATCATCCAACATAGGGCAGGTGTCCAGCGTGCTGTTGATCGGTGGAGCGTGAAGGTTGAAGATCACTTTCGAGAAATCATCGATGCCTTCCACAGACTTCAGAATCTTTTCTGCTAACTGGCTGTCGTCGATTTCGCGTGGAGTTTTCCAGGGCGTTGGATTGGAAAATCCAAGGCTGATCATGGTATGGCCGGCATCATCCAACTGTGCAATCATACCTTCACAAGCAACTACTCGCTCACGAGCCTCCTGCTGGAGCACGTCGACAATCTGGACCGGGTCGTCGTTTCCACCGGTGATATAGCAGAGGATATGGGTACCCGCCAACCTCTCTTCTGCCAGGCGAATCCAGGATGTCAGGCGTTGGCTGGCTTTCTCATAATACAATTTTTCGACTTCGGCCGGCCATTCCCGCAGATGGCGATATTCATCTTCACTCATTACGCTGGAGTAGAAGCCCAGTTTTGCCAACCGGGTTTCGAACTCTTGAATTTGCCCCTCATGCAATACGTTGCTGATACTTTGTACGGTCGCCCTGTATTGTTGATTCCCTGTGGAGATGATGGGGATTAACATCTTACCGGTAATGTCTCCGCCCAGGATCAATACATCGACATTGTAAAATTTGCCTGCGTTTAGGAATTTTCGGAAAGTAGGTTCAGACCCGTGTACATCCGTTGCAAAGAATATCCTTAGACGTCGGGTATCCGCTTTCTTAGACCAAAATGACATATTATATCCCCTTCTTCGAGGTCAAATCACATCATCAACGTCCTGGTACCACTTGACACGATCTCCAACTCGCGAGCGGACTTTCCAGGCCAGTGATTTAGGGGTTGCGTTGATAGTGTTTAAAGCTTTTTCGACCTGTAACTGAATGCGGGATAAATCTGGAGGGGTAATCTGAGGATAATTTTTCGCCAACTGGGCTACTTTCCCTAAGTTCATGGTCACCGTACGCCAGAGACCCCAATCCTGGGCGCATAAATGACTGATGAGGGCAATGTTTATCGTTTCGGAGTCTTGATCGCCTAAGGGGTGCTCCAACAAGAGCATCATCGTATCAATCACGTCTTTTTCGTTGATCTTAACGATTTGCATCTTCTCAAGCAGCAACTCGGCGAGCGGGATCGTGGGAGAATCCTTCTCCAGTCGGTGCGCCCAATGGATGGTATGGCAGAAATCCAGTTCGTCCAGGAAAATATCGATGTGAATACCATTTTTAGGATGATGAAAGATCATCCTCTTCCCGGCGAAGTAAGTATTTACTTCCAGATCTTCCTTATATCCCATAGTTGCCAGGAGTGGGCTGATACGGGATGCTTGTGCACCGTAAGCTGCAAAGTCGAGGTCTGTGTATGCCCGGCCTAACTCCCTCTGCAATGAACCGTAGCGAGGGCAATGTATGTGAAACGCCAGCGAGCCGAGTAAGCGCAGCGTGACATCCACGTGCGAGGCATTTTCAACAATACCGATGGCTTCCGCTTCGAACCGGTGCCTTTGCTCTTCTGACTGTTCACCCATACCAATTGGATTCATCCGTCTTCCTGCCCATCGTCAACATGCTGATAGCCTAATCGGCCGGATAATTTTTTAGCAGCCTTAACGACTTCTTGGATCAATTTGTCACGAATCTGTGGTTTGTAACGGCTCTCAGGGGTGGTAAGCGTTATCCCAGCGACCACACATCTATTATGGTCCATGACAGGGGCACCGATAGCATAAACACCACACTCGAAGTCCTGCTCATCAACCACATACCCATTCGCCCGGATTTCCTCCAGGCATCGACGGAGTTGGTCCTTAGACTTAATGGTATTTGGCGTAAAGGGGATCAGGTCCATTTGCTCGATGATGTTTTCACGCTCATCCTTGGGCAGATATGCAAGTAACAATTTTGGGGAGGCACCTATGTGCAAGGGGAGCGGCTTGCCAATTGGCGTGGCTACCTGGAGCATGTGGTCGCCTTGAAAGCGTTGAATGCAGACTGCGCTGTGACCGTATAGTACCATCAAATGAGCCACATCACCCGTCTCTTGGGCCAACTCGTTTAAAATTGGTTCGGCTTCCCGGCGAAGATCAATTCGTCCAAGGATGCCTTCAGCGATAGAGACAAACTTCAGGCCTAGCTGGTAGCCTTGAGAGTGAGGATCGAAATCGACGTAGCCGCGCTGCTCAAGGGTTTTAAGTATCCGGTAGACGCGGCTGCGGTTGATATCCAGTTGCTTTGCGAGGTCACTGACGCGTTGGAAATCCGGCTCATTTTGCAGCATACCCTCGATGACATCCAGAGCTACATCCAGGATATCGATAATATACTGTCCGGAAGGAGGCATATCTTGCTCCCGATTTGTTGAATGCCAGCGCATCTCGACACTGTTACATTACGAGAGGTTTTTTTTTCAGAGTGATAAAGAAGAAGTTTTTATTCCATGGATAACGCCAGGTGGTAAAGATATATTCGGTGTATGTTCAATCTGTAAAACGATAAATTACTACATGAACAGTGTATAGGAAAATTTTTCCTTTGTCAACAGTATTTGACGACCCATTTGGATCATTTTTCCCCGGTGGCGGCCTTTCGAATTCGATTGAATAAACCGTGGTAGAATACAATCGATATGGAAAAAGCGACACCTGTACTTGATGAAATCCCGTTAGAAGACCAACCAACCGCATCAGCAGAAAAACTACGGCGACAGAGACAGATCACCATCGCCATCGCCGCAGTGGCCATAATTAGCCTGGTTGTCCTTGCCGTGAGTGTCTTCTTCCTGCTTCAACCCACAACCGACACTGCGCGCATCCGGGATATCTTCATTATCCTGATGGCCTTCGAATCATTGATGATGGGCCTGGTGCTGGTGATATTAATCGTCCAATTAGCGCGGCTGATCAACCTGCTTCAAAACGAGATCAAACCTATCCTGGAATCGACAAACGAGACAGTAAGCACTCTGCGTGGCACCACTGCATTCATGAGTGATTATCTCGTTGAGCCAGTGATGAAATTGAATGAATACCGGGCAGCCCTTCAACAGATGGTAAAATTGATCGGCCTGACCCGGGGTCGTAAATAAAGATCATATGCCAAGGAGAAGAAAAAATGGCAGAACGTGAAACGGATTTCGCTTCCTTTCTCTCAGGCTTCGTCATCGGCGGCCTGGTAGGTGCTGCGGTCGCATTACTCTTAGCCCCGCAATCAGGTGAAGAGACGCGAGCAATTATCAAGGAAAAGAGCATCGAGTTGAAAGACAAGGCTGCAGAAACGGCTGAGGAGGCGCGCAGCAGGGCAGAGAAAGCGTTTGAAGATGCGCGCTCCCGGGCCGAGGCTGCGATCCAGGAGACTCGCGTCCGAGCTGAAGAACTGGCTCGCATGACGAAACAAAAAACCATCGAACTGCAACAAAAAGGCCAGGTGGTTTTAGAGGAACAAAAAGCTCGCCTGGAAGGCGCGATTGAAGCTGGAAAGAGAGCAGCGAAAAAGACCCGAGAGGAACTATCCAGCGAGAAACCAGAAGACAAGCCCGCTGAGTCTTAACTTAGATCCCGCATTGCGTCGCTAATCCCACGCAAAACATCACCTGCCAGCACCGCCGCGTCGCTCCCCAGTTTTTTTGCGGCGTGTAATCCTGCCTGCGCATGAATCCACGCTCCGGCAACCGCCGCCTCGAACGCATCTAACCCCTGAGCCCGTAACCCCACCACCAAACCCGACAGCACATCGCCGGTGCCAGCTCTTGCCAGCGCAGGTGTTGCTACCGGCAACAGGCCCATTCTCCCATCCGGACTGGCTATCACGCTGAAGGCGCCTTTCAGCACTACCACATGGCCCCACTCCGCGCTATATCGCTCTGCAGTTGCCATCCTGTCAGATTGTATTTCCTGGATGCTCATACCGGTAAGAACAGACATCTCGCCTGGGTGAGGGGTCAAGATCGCCTGGTTGGCCAGACGCCGCGGCCAATTCGGCAGTCGAGTCAACAGCTTCAAACCATCTGCATCGACGATGAGGGGCGGCAGGGGGTCGGAGCCTCCAATGCCCGCGTGATCGTCAATCGCCTGCCTGGGGTCAGGCAAGAGGCGATCCAAGAAGGCTTGCACGGCTTCGTGAAGGCCAAAACCAGGGCCGAGGAGGAGTCCGGTGATGCGCTGAAGATTATTGCGGACCGTCCCTGCAGCCGACTTGGCGATAAACCCATCCTGGTGTGGCAAGGGAAGCCAGGTTGCCTCGGGAAAATGGCCAGCCAGGGCAGCATGCAGTGGTTGAGGGACCGCCAGTGTCACCAATCCCGCACCGCACCGGTAAGCTGCATAGCCAGCAAGCAAAGCTGCACCGGTGTAATTAACCGATCCGGCAACCACCAGAACAGTACCAAATGTTCCCTTGTGAGCATCGACGGGCCGGTCTGGTAAAAACGAGCGCACTAACTGTTGGTCGATCACTACTCGCGTGAGCTTACTCCAGGACTGCAGAACAGGGGTCAGCTCTTCCAACCCTATGCCGACGACCCTTAAATCACCGATTATTCCATAGGCGGGCATTTTAAACAGGCCAGTCTTGACCGCGGCCATCGTCACTGTCATATCCGCAGGTATACATTCGGGAGCCGCATCCCCGGTATCGCAATCCACACCGGATGGACAGTCAACAGCGACGACGATAGTTTTTCCAGGGGACCGCTCAATGCACTGACGAACTTTTCTCAAGGTATCTGCCACGACGCCTTTCAAAGGCAGGCGGATACCCGTACCCAACACCCCATCGATCAAAACCCTATACTCTTTCAACAAGCCGGTGAGATTTACGAACTTTCGATCTTCCTCGACGTTGTATATTGCACCCCCTGCGTCTTTAAAGCGTAGAACCAGGGGATCATCGACAGGACGTGAGCGAACAATGTAGGCACAGGTGCGCCATCCCCATTTTGCCAGGTGCGTCAGTGCGACGAGGGCATCGCCCCCGTTGTTTCCGGATCCAATCAAACCCAGCGCTCCAGAATCGGCAAGATGCCTATACGAGTTATGCACCTGCTCTGCCAATCCTAAACCGGCATGCTCCATCATCCGATCATACGTCAGGCCGCTGGAGTTCGCCTCGCGCTCGATTTGTTGCATCTCGGCGACGGTCACTAACTTATTGCCCGGTGCCTGCTTCATAGTAAGCGAGACTCCTGAAAAATCTTTGAACTCATTTTTTTTCCTGCTTGTGCTGAATAGCAACGGCTGATTTCATCCAATTTAAGGTGTAACCTCCGATTTCAGCCTATAACTCGCTTGTGGAAGGTCGTTCATCACCCATCCTAATCCTAGCCCCAGTAACTTCTCAATTAAGGATAACCGGTCACCGGGTCCCAGCCCCGCGCCCGGTAATGAGCCTGAAGCATGGACTCGAAGTCAGGCACGAACCGGTCTTGAGGCTCTAGCCGTCGGAATATTGATTGAGAAGTGCTTTCGGCAGGCGGTCACTGGCTCGGGAGAGTCCCAGTCGGTGATTGATTACTCTCTTCAGGTTCCACCCACGCTCACCTGAACGCATCATGCCTTCTAAAATTAAATTCAGATCGCAAGCTGAATTATCCAGGGCCGGCACCTGCTCCGGAGGAATGCTTGGTAGGGTGCACAAAACGAGCGAGTTGCACACCGTTCGCCAATCTTGACGGCGCGCAACATTGGCGGCTTTTTCTGCACCTGCCTGCCGTGGGTAATGCTCTAGTCCGAGGACTGTTTCAGCGCCGCCTACTTCTACCAGGAAATAATCTGATTGGTTATGGCAGGCGCCGCGCGGCGAGGTCGCATAGACCAGCCCCATTCCGGATGCGCCGCGTGGATCATGATAAGCGACCTCCAAATTATTTACCTGTACTGCCTTGTCTTCCGCTCCAAACCGGCGAGCTAAGGCGCGCGCTCCTTCAGCCAGGCTCGCTCCGAATCCCTGGCGCCTGGCAGCGAGGTGGATCAGGCTTTCCACAACGACCGCATCTCCCCATTCCAGGGCAATTCCATCGCTATCCCGGGTTGAAATCAGGCCCATTTCATATAAAGTAAAAGCGAGGCCGATGGTATTGTTCAGGCTTATGCTATCCATCCCATAGCGGTCGCACAATTCCCCCATACGGGTGATTACTATGGGATCTAAAATCATTAAATTCGGCCCAAAGCCTACCAGTGTCTCATATTCGGGCCCTTTTCTTTTCACTCCCACCGACTCCAGTGCTTCCAATTGGACCGCTCTCCCGCATGCGACCACGCACGCGTGGCACGCACTGACCCCCACCAGGATGCTCTCGTGAATGTTTGCGCCGGAGACCGCCGTCGTTCCCTCGAAATAGCGTTTTTGGAAATATCGCTTCGGCATCACCCCTAGGTAATCAAAATATTCTGCTGCGCTGGCGGTCCCCATTTCCCGCAACACCACAGATTGGGCATTCGAGCGTAAATCCCGATTCATTTGGGAGCGCATGTCTGAAAAGGCGCTTCGATGGAACACCGGGACATCGCCATGACCCTTCACCGCAATGGCCTTTAGGTTTTTCGACCCCATCACGGCGCCCATACCCGTCCGACCCGCCACCCTACCATGATCCGTTAGCACCAGCGCAAATGGGATCAAAGCTTCACCTGCTGGCCCAATGACCGCCACGCGTACGTTTGACTGATCCAACTCTGCGAGTATCTCCGACTGTGTCTGGTAGGTATCCAGTCCCCACAGGCGTGTAGCCGGGCGGATTTCGACCTGGGGCTCTCTGCCGCCCCCGCCCTGTATCCAAATATATACCGGCTCAATCGCCTTCCCGGTAACCAGCAAGCCATCGAGACCCGCCATCCTGAGTACCGGGCCCCAAAATCCATCGCAATTCGATTCACCCCACAGATTGGTTGCAGGAGAACGGGCGGTGATAACAAAACGCCCAACTGCCGGCCCGGCAGTACCGGTCAATGGGCCATTCAGAAAGAGCAGCGGTGCTTGAGGGGAGAGGGCATCCAAATCTGGAGCAAGCTTTTTGTACAATAATCTCGCAGCCATGGATGCCCCTCCTAGATAATCCCTCTCCCACTCCGATGGGACATCGATTCGCTTGGTTTTCCCTGTTGTCAAATCAATCGTGAGTATGGGCTGCATATTGGATCCATGGACATTCAAATCCCTGAGCTACACGCATGCATCGAGCCAATATGGTCGTTTCTAGGTGAGCCGCCATTCCTATTCTGCTGTTAGCATGGCCCATCTCCTGGCAAAGTGTACCAGACTTTCAAACATGCGCATATAGACAGGTGAAGGATGGATAGATTCGCGCTCACCTTGACGCGCCCATCTATCCCATGTATGATTACTCAGATTCCCCACTAGATGTGTCGTCTGTAACAATTCCAGCCGTAAGTTCCCCTGGGGCACAGATGATAGGGGGTATATAGAGATTGAGAAAACATGGCTGTTCATATACATCCAACCGCAGAAGTATCAGGAAAAGCCGAGATCGGAGAAGATACATTCATCTGGCATCAAGCTCAGGTGCGAGAAGGTGCCAGGATCGGCAGGAAATGCATTATTGGTAAGGGAGTGTACGTTGACACCGGTGTTTCTATCGGCGATTGCGTAAAGATCCAAAACTACGCCTGCGTATACCATGGTGTAACAATCGAAGATGGGGTATTTGTTGGGCCACATGTATGCTTTACCAATGACCTTTACCCACGATCGACCAACCCAGATGGATCGCTGAAGTCTGACCAGGACTGGTCGGTGGCAGCGACGCTAGTGCGAAATGGGGCATCGCTAGGAGCCAATGCAACAATCCTTCCAGGTATTACGATTGGGTCATGGGTTATGGTGGGTGCCGGAAGTGTGGTCACCCGGGATATCCCAGATTATGGATTGGCATTAGGAAATCCTGCTCGACTGCATGGGTTTGTGTGTCCTTGTAGTGGGCGGCTCGAAGAACGCTACAGGCAGCAGGACTCGGTAATCACTGCCTGTCATGCATGTTCCAGGGAGATTGATATTTCGCTCGAAACGTGGAAAGAGGCACAATGATCGAGATAGCAAAACCTCTGATCGGGCCAGAGGAGAAGCAAGCAGTCCTGGAAGTGCTGGATTCAGGTATCCTGGCCCAAGGCCCCCGAGTGAAAGCCTTTGAAGAAGCTTTTGCAGCCACGTGTGGGGTAAAGCACGCCATCGCCACATCCTCCGGCACAACCGCTCTCCACACCGCTTTGCTATCGCACGGTATTGGTCCCGGAGATGAGGTAATCACCTCTGCATTCACGTTCATCGCTTCAGCAAACAGCATCGTTTATGTCGGTGCAAAACCGGTATTTGTGGACATTGACCCGCGCACCTTCAATCTCAACCCGGATCAAATTGAAGCCGCCATTACGCAGCGCACTCGCGCCATCATGCCGGTCCACCTGTTCGGGCTTAGCTGTGACATGGATGCAATCAGCGTCATCGCAGAGAGATATCATCTCACGATCCTGGAAGACGCCTGTCAAAGCCACGGGGCTTCCTTTCGAGGCAAACGTGTCGGGGGCTTCGGAACCGGAGCGTTTTCACTCTATCCAACCAAGAACATTACCGCAGCCGAAGGTGGGATGATCACAACCGATGACGACCAGGTGGCGGAGAAATGCCGTATGATCCGGCAACATGGTATGCGACGCAGGTATTATCATGATGAACTTGGATATAACTTCAGGATGAGCGATATCCACGCCGCGATCGGCCTGGAACAATTAAAAAAGCTGGAGCATTTCAACCACGCGAGACAAGCGAACGCTCGCCTGTATGATAGGGAATTGCACGAGGTGATAACACCCTACGTTCCCGAGTCCTGCGAACACGTCTATCACCAATACACCCTTCGAGTTGCCGGGGGCAGGAGAGATGGGCTGGCTGCGCACTTAAATCAGCAAGGGATCGGCAGCGGGGTTTATTATCCGGTGCCAGTGCATCAGCAAGCTTATTTTCGCACGCATCTGGGTAACGAAATTCAGCTTCCAGAAGCCGAAAAGGCTGCCCAAGAAGTCCTATCGATTCCTGTCCATGCGGGGTTAACCAGAGACGACGTGCAGGCCGTGATCTCAGCCATTAACACTTTTTTTAACAAGCCAGAAGGAAGCACATCGGCGGTCTGAGTTGGCGGACAGGGCGATGTTCGAAGTGCGGTACAATTACTATCGTGTATCCCCCTCAGACATTGGGATGTTGGTTGATATAAGGGGAGTCTCAAGTATACGACAGGCTGCCCCTGTTTCCCCGGAACGATCGTTATGAGCATCAAGTTGCGCACCATCATCTTCGCAATTGCCGTCATCCAGATTCTGGCAATCGGCGCCTGGTTGACGCCTCGGATTGTGGCATTGTCATACCAGATGCGTGGAGGCAGGCAGATCGATCCGATATTGGAAAAAATCCGGGGAGATGACCAGACAGCCGGCCCGTGCACTCTCACTCCCCTGGAAGAGGGGCAAGGGAAAAGAAGGATTAATCAGGCCCTGGATGATCTGCTTAAGTCTGCCAGGATCGATCCCGGAGCATCCCATACCTATTTTCTACTTGGCAGAGCATACTGTCTTATTGGGGATTACGAAAAGGCGGTTGCAGCATATCAATCCTATACCCGGGAGAGACCTAAAAATCCATTGGGGCATCTGGAACTGGGATTTGCATACGAAGCGGCTGACGAGGATCTCTCGGCTACCGAGGAATGGCAGGCTGCGGGAGTGACTGCTGAGACCTTCTTTACTATTGGCGAGCAAATCTATAAAACAAAGCGAGTCGATGAAGCCCTGCGTTGGTATGAACGGGCGACAATGGTAGCAGCAGATTACGCTCAGGCCTGGTTGGGAATGGGCAGAATCTACGAAGAACGTTCCGAGTGGGACAAAGCCATCGAGAACTACCGGGTTGCCTGGGAATACGACCCTGAATTAAGCACTACAGCCCTGGCGAATGCCCTAAGCTATCAGGGAGATTTCCAGGCTACAGAGGACATCTTGAGAGAGTCGCTCCTGGAATACCCGGATGCTGAAGATCGGTTGAAATGGTGGCGCACATTGGGCGACAGTCTCACCGCGCGCAAGGAATGGGACACCGCAGTTGAGGTGTATCAACAGGCACTTTCGGAGTACCCCGACGATGTATCCCTGCTTATCGACCTGGGCTGGGCAATGTATGAACGGGGTGATGGTGCGCAGATAGCACAAGAGCAATTCGCCACAGCTATCGCTCTCAGTGAAAACGTTGGTGATGGCTATTATGCCATCGCCCAGCTCCTGCAGCGGGAAAAAAAATATTCGGAAGCGGAGGAATGGTATCTAAAGGCTATCGAACGAAGTCCAAATAAATGGTGGTATCTCATGGCGCGTGCTCAGAATGCCCGATTGAATGGCAATCTAGTCCTTGCGATTCAGACTTACCAGGAGATCATTACACGCTTTCCGGGCATAGTAAACGCCTACTATGCACTTGCCCAGACATACAGGATGAATAACCAACCCAAGGAGGCGGTGCAAACCATAGAAAAAGTACTTGAGTTGATGCACCCCATGGATGACCTCAGTTATTCGCGGGCAGGAGAGATCTTCGAATGGGCAGGGGAAAGATCAAAAGCCTTGGCCGCCTACCGCCAGGCGTTGGTCTATAATCCTGATAATGAAAATGCTTTAGCGGGTGTGGAAAGATTGAAATAACATTCTTCAAAACAGTTAGCGGTATACCCAATAAAGAATTATTCATTGAGGGAGAACATAATGAAAATCCTTGTTACTGGAGGAGCCGGGTTTATCGGCTCCCATGTTGTGGATCTCTACCTGGAGCATGGTTATGAAGTTGTGGTTGTGGATGACCTGTCTACGGGGTCCCGATCAAACCTCAATCCAGCCGCAAAGTTATACCAGGTGGACATTCGCAGCCGTGATCTGATCCAGATCTTCGAAGAAGAAATTCCAGACATAATCAATCATCATGCCGCGCAAATAGATGTCCGCCGGTCGACCGTGGATCCGATCTTCGATGCAGACGTCAACATCATAGGGTCAATAAATCTTCTGGAGTGTGCAAGACAATATGGGGTAAGGCACTTTATCTACATTTCTTCGGGCGGCGCAATATACGGAGAACCAGAATATCTCCCGTGTGACGAAGAACACCCCATCAAACCGATCTGCCAGTATGGCGCCAGCAAGCACACTGTCGAACATTACCTGTACATGTACCATCAGAATTATGACATTAATTACACAATCCTGCGATATCCTAACGTGTACGGTCCACGCCAGGACCCGAACGGCGAGGCAGGCGTGGTTGCGATTTTCATTGGGAAGATGTTAAATGACGAGCAGGTAGTTATAAACGGGGATGGCGAGCAAGTACGCGACTTTGTATATGTATCAGATTGCGCTCGTGCGAACCTGTTGGCATTGCAGGCACTGAAAACTAACACTGCTTATAATCTAGGCTCCAACCATGGTACGTCTGTGAATGAAATATTTTCGCACCTGAAAACGATGACGGGGTATAAGAATCCAGAGGTTCATGGTCCGGCGAAGCTTGGAGAGACACGCCGCATCTATCTGAATGCTGATAAAGCTAAACGTGAAATCGGTTGGGTGCCTACGGTCAATCTGAAAGACGGTCTGGAACACACAATAGCTTATTTCAATTCAATCGCATTGAATAAGTGAATCAATAAATCTCCGATTTGCACTTAACCAAAGGAGAGGTCCACGATTCAAAACATTAAGCGCGCAATCAACCGGCAGGCAAAATCATTAATCCAAAAAATCCGCGGAGGTGATCTGGAAGCCGGAGTTATCAGGGACGCTGGTGGTTCTTTTCTCATAAAAACCGCCGGAATGGGCCTGTCTTTTATAACTCAACTGGTTTTGGCGCGCTTCTTGGGTGTGGAGAATTTCGGTGATTATGTCTATATCACCACCTGGATGACTACACTGACTTTACTTGGGAAACTCGGTTTTGATGTTGCAGCAATACGATATGTGGCTGAATACCGCGCAAAGGAAGATTGGCCTCGCCTGATGGGATTCATCCAGCGCGCCATTCAGGTGACGATCATCTTATCCCTGATATCGATGGGGCTTATCGGTGGAATGACCCAAATCATGGCTAATTATGGAGTGATTGAGGGCAGACTCTCGCTTTTATTCTGGATTGGCACTCCCATCTTGTTGTTGTCTGCTTTACGGGAAGTGCAAATTGGCATCCTGCGTGGCTTGGGCCAGGTGTTGAAAGCGATATCGTTGGATATGGTAGTTTTTCCTTTGCTGATCGTCACTACAATTTCTGGATACTCATTACTTACAGTAGCCAGGATCGATGCTACAACAGGTATTTTTTCTTATTTGCTTGCTATTGGATTAGTAGTAATTGTTCAAAGATTCTACATACGAAAATATCTTCCCTCATCCAGCGCCATAATTAGTTCTATCTATTCCACCAAGGAATGGATGGGTACATCACTTGCGATGTCATTTACATCAGGTGTTCAGGTACTGATACACCGGATGGATGTCCTGGCTATAGGCACCTTCATTGGCACCAGTCAGGCGGGTATCTATTCGATAGCAGTTCGCCTGGTACATCTCATCACATTGAGCTTAAATGTTACCAACCTGGCCTCCGCTCACCTATTCGCGCCATTAGAGAGACTTGGGCGTCTGGACAGGTTGCAAAAAATTGTTTATTTAACTGCCAAACTCACTTTCCTCTCCACCCTCCCAGGTATATTGATCTTATTCTTTTGGGCTGATTACATTTTACAATTATTCGGTAAAGGTTTCATTAGCGGGTTGCCGATCCTTCAGATACTTCTGGTGGGTGAAATTGTCAACATATCAACAGGACCGAATGGCCTATTATTGAATATGACAGGACATCATAAGAAAATGGTCTGGATACTGGCGTGTACAGCAGCCCTCGATTTCGGCCTGATCGCAGTGCTTCTCCCATATTGGGGGAGCATAGGAGTGGCCACAGCCACTGCAGTTAGTGTTATCTTTCGGAATGCAATCACAGTGATCCTGGTATGGCATCATTTAAAAGTAAATCCGACCATTTTTTCGATACGTGCCTGGGCATTGAGCAGGGATTAAACTAAACATGGAAATGGAACGACTGCCGACATTTTTCATTCTTGGGGCTGCCAAAGCAGGCACCACTTCATTGCGGCACTACTTAAATCAACACCCTCAGATTTACTTCCCCGTGGTCAAAGAGCCACATTTCTTCGATAACGACGAAAGCTATTCCCGAGGTATCGATGCATATATCGAACAATTCTATAAAAACGCAGAATCCTATCCGGCACGTGGAGAAGCAACAACTTCCTATTTTCATTTACCAACGAAAGTTGCGCCACGGATGGCACAAGTTTACTGTGGTAACCCGCCTCTTTTTATCGTCATCTTTCGCGATCCTGTTGAACGTGCCTGGTCCCATTATTTGCATAAAATTAGCATTCATCAAGAAACCGAATCATTTGAAGAATCGTTACGCCTGGAGGAGGAGAGGCTTAATCAAGGATGCCTCAAGTGGGTTGGATATTTTTCAGATGGTCTCTATGCAAAACAATTGAAAGTATGGCTGGAACATTTTGATAGCAAACATTTTTTCTATATATTAAACGAAGAATTGAAAAATGATGCCAAAAATATAACCCAACGATTATTCCGGATTCTGGGAGTGGACGAGACGGTAAATGTCGATACCGATACGGTAATGAACGTCGCTTCAATACCCAGGAGCAATCTACTGCTGAAATTTATTAGAAAACAATCCATCATCAAAATTACACTAAAAAAGATAATACCCTTGCCTAAACAAAAGGAGATATCGTATTATCTAATTCGCAAGAACATGCGACCATATCGAGTACCCCCAAAAATGGACCCAGAGACTGAGATGAAATTACGAAAAAGATATGCAGAGGATGTGCTTAATTTACAGGAAATAATCCAACGTGATCTAACCTCATGGTTACCAAAGTGAAGTATTTTCATTCATCGAAAAAAATACTCCAAAATAGAGGTAATGAGATGGATCTTTCGAATATTCCGGTAACAAGAACTAAAGATATTCGCTATGTACTACCTGAAATAGAGCAAGACCAATTTAATGTTCGTACTCGTGCAGCTCTGAAATTAATAAAATATGCATTAGGAGAGCCAAAAATCAATCAGAAAATATTAGATCTAGCATGCGGACGGGGTGAATTATTAAGACTCTTAGCTGAAGACCATTACAATGTCATTGGTCTGGATAGCGATCCTAATTGCGTACAATCAAGCCAACAATACGCCCAATGTTTATTGGGTGATGGGCTACTAATCGATAATTTATTTCATGAGAACGAGTTTGATCTGGTAGTTTGTTCCCATTTCCTTGAACATACAGAAAATCCAAAAGTGGTTGTGGAAAAAATAAAATATGTTTCAAATCGCTATATTGTGTTGTTGGTCCCTAACCTGGCGCAATTTATCACCCTTGAACACAAAGCACCGAGATATGTTACCCCCGGACATCTTCATGGATGGGATCCCGGTCATTTTAAAACATTCTTAGAGCTGCATTGTTCCCTAAAGATAATTAAATGGGAATCTGATCAGGTCATTATCCCTGGAAGACCACTTTGGAGAAGATATAAATTTATCCATAGCATTATTCGAAAGTTGGAAACTAAAATACTGCCTAAGGTATTCCCCTACATTTCCAACTCACTTATCGTCCTTTGCGAAAAGAACTCAACTGGCACCGACTCCAATCGGGATATTTAGAATTATAGATGTCTTACGAACGATTGCCTACATTCTTCGTCCTTGGTGCTGCCAAGTCAGGGACCACTTCCCTGTACTACTATATAAAGCAGCATCCACAAATATATCTATCCCCGGTTAAAGAGACGCACTTCTTCGATAACGATGAGAACTACTCCCTCGGCATCGACGCTTATATAGAATATTTTTTTAAGGGGGCGGAACGATTTCCTGCACGGGGAGATGCGACTCCTACGTATTTCCATTTACCGGATAAGGTAGCGCCTCGACTTGCTCAATTATATTCGAATCAAAAACCCCGTTTCATCCTCATCTTTCGTGATCCAGTCGCCCGCGCATGGTCTCATTATTTGCATAACATTCGCATTCAACATGAAATTGAAAGCTTTGAGGACGCCCTTCGCTTGGAAGAAGAGAGACTGGAAAAAGGAGAATTGAAATGGATAGGGTACTACTTAGAGGGATTGTATGCACAACAATTAAAAAAGTGGCTTACTTACTTTAATCGAGACCAATTCTTTTTCTTACTCAATGAGGATTTAAGAAATGATCCTCATACAACCTTTCAGCAATTATTCGATTTCATTGGTGTAGAAGATACATTCCAGCCAAATACAACTAATATTATGAATCCTGCATCTCAACCCAGGAGTCTTTTCCTGTCAAGATTGATCAAGCGTAATTCTTTATTTAAAACCGTTCTAAAATCGGTCATCCCGCTACCTCAGCGTAAACAGATATCAGATTATTTAATAAGCAAGAATCTTCGTCGATATGATTCACCTCCTAAAATTAGTGAGATGACCGATGCAAAGTTAAGGCATAGATATGCGGCTGATATTCTTGAATTAGCAGAAATAATTAATCGCGATCTATCTGCATGGCTTCCGAAAGATAATCTCAGAGTATCCTGAATTCATATTCTTCCAGGGCAATAAAGCAGAACTATCTGGTCAAGAAAGGTAATTATCGACTATTAGTTATGAATATCTTATTCATTCATTATGGCACGACAGGGAATGCAAAGATTGCTCCAGTAGATTATTTTCCTGTAATATTGACCGAGATGGGTCATCATGTATCCATAGTTGCAAAAGCAGGGGGTAAGAGCAATGAATTAATTCAAGCAGGAGTGCATGTTTTCGAAGCTGCTGGGGCTTTTTCATTGATTCCAACGATCATTAAAGCAGCTAAATTATTTACTCCCCAGATTGTCCACGTATTTATTCACTTTGGGTGTGGATTGTATCCTTTTTTACTAAGATTAGGCTCGAAGCCTTTATTCGTACTGGATGTTCAATCCCCATTGTTACATAGGGGGATTACCCGGCATTTGATTCGCCTAAAAAATCGGTTAGAAATACTGGGTTATGATGAGGTAGTCTCTGTCAGTGTAGACACGGCCCCGACCGCCATAGGAAATTCGCGTCCAGTGCATGCTGTGCCGATTGGGGCGGATTTGAACGCTATCCCTTACAAAGAAAGGCCCGATACTCACTCACCACCATTGAGGACAATCTACGCGGGTTCATTGAGACGCCTGCGCAATATCCCACGGCTGGTACAGGCCTTTTCTATCGCCGCAAAAGAATTACCAATAACGCTTGACATATACGGTGAGGGCGACGATAAAGAATCGATCATGCGAATGATCCATGAGACAGGTTGTGGTAATATTGTCCGTCTACTTGGAAAGATTCCCCGTGCAGATTTATTTGCCAGATTAAATGATTATGATCTTGCTCTGGCCTATGTGCCAAAGTTGCTATACGACCCAGCTCCCCCACTCAAGACCATTGAATATCTAGCCAATGGACTCCCCACCGTGGCGACCAACACGAGTGGCAATTCGCTAATTATCACTAACAAAGAGAATGGTATTTTGGTCGACGATGACCCGACATCCGTTGCGAAAGGGATCATCCAGTTGGCAGGAGACACTGAGCTGCAAAGAAGAATATCCAGAAAAACCCGACTATCGGTTGCAGCTTATGACTGGAAGAGGATCGTAGAGGATAAACTCCTGCCAGTCTACAGAATAAACGAGGAACGATGAATGCCCTGGCCTAACTTCCTGATCATCGGGGCAATGAAATCCGGCACGACCGCGCTGTATTTTTTTCTAAAACAGCACCCCCAGGTCTTTGTAAGCCCGATCAAAGAGCCAAACTACTTCATCGCTGGAGGAGAGGCAACGTTTCCTCAAATCGAAGGCGCCAGGCGAAACATCTCAGACCTCGATACCTACCTCGAACTATTCAATGGGGCATCGGAGGCGGTTGCCATCGGCGAGGCATCCCATTCTTATCTTTATTATTCCCAGGCTATTGAACGAATTCGAGCAGACATTCCCGATGTAAGGTTGATCTGTATCTTACGCAACCCAGCAGAACGCGCCTACTCACACTTCTTATTTCACGTTCGGGATGGTCGAGAGCAAATTAAAGATTTTTCCCAGGCAATCCGAGAGGAAGAAAATCGAATTAGCAGCGGGTGCCAGTTTGGGCATTATCTGCGCCGCGGCTTTTATTTCCAACAGCTTCAAAAGTACTTCGCCGTCTTTCCCTCCAACCAGATTTATGTATGCCTGTATGACGACCTGATCACAGAACCGGTCTACTTAATCCAGAAGATTTACCAATTCCTCGGTATCGATTCGAGTTTTACCCCAGAAGTGACCACCCGCCGCAATCCGTCGGGCATTCCGAAAAACCAACTCATCCACAACCTCCTGGTTAAACCCAATCCGGTTAAATCGTTTCTTCAGCCGCTTCTCCCCCAGAGGATTTATAGAATTGCCACGACCTGGAGGGACCGCAACCTGATCAAGCCCGAAATGCCAGCCGATCTTAAGCAAGAGCTGATCAGACTATACCGCGATGATATTCTCCAGCTCCAGGACCTGATTCGGCGGGATCTCTCATGCTGGCTGCAATGAGATTTGATTCATGAACCTGATGTGGAAATTGGCCTGCCCACAATAAGTAAACGATAATGACTTCACGAATCCAACTACTCCGTCTTCAACTACCGTTGGTATACGACCTTTCCGCCATTGGCATGACCAGACTGCAATTGGTCTATCTGCTTGTGTTTACGGCAACGCTCTTTGCCTGTTGGTCTCCCTATAAGTACCTGCCCTATCTCGTGCCGTTCGTTGCCCTGGGAATCGTTATTTGGATGGTCCCCTATAGGTCGATTCTCCGTAACCTGCTACTATTGATAGCCATTTGGATTGGGTGGATTGGAATAGGGGCATTGCTAAACCCGGATTTTATCTTCCAGAATGCATTATTAGCCGTTATGACCTACAATTCATTTTACATCCCGCTGGTCATTCCGGCACGCTATCTGGCAGGCGAGACCCTCTATCGGTGTATGGCAAAAATATTGCTCGTTATAACGATCATTGAGGCGTCGATTGGGTTCATCCAGGCGATCTATGGATATACCCAGAAGGGGAGCTTTGACCTGGAGAATGGAGATTTCGTCGAAGGTACCATCGACCTGGCCCTGGCCCAAAGTCCGGGTTTTGAAACCCCAATGTTTGCCACCAACATGGCTTTTTCTTTGCTGGCGATGATGCCAATGATACTGGTTTACAAAAAGAAAAGTTGGACCATCCCGATTTTATTCGGAGCTGCAGTGTTGGTGCTGGCATCCGTGGTGCACGTGTTGATTTATCTATTTGCCGCCATAGTAGTGGCTTTAATCATATTTAGACCTATTACACTGAAACACCGACGTGTAGGGCTTAGCCTGTTGATTTTTGGATTGTTGATAGCCTTTCTTATTGGATTGACGTCGGTGCTGTTGCCAACTAACCTCAATCGAGTTACGCTGCAATTCGAGAGAGCCATTCAACTGGGGAATCCGAAGGTTATTTTACTTCAGAGATTGTTTACCGTTGCGCCGCAGGAATATCCCTGGCTGCCAACCATGGGCATCGGCCCGGGCCAGTTTTCCAGCCGTGCCAGCCTGATCGGGAGTGGCTATTATTATGGTGGAATAGAAAATCCAATTACTTTGCCTTTATTAAAACCTGCGGTATCCAAATCGCTGGACCTATATGTCTTGGATCTGTGGATGCGAATTCTAAACTGGCCCGGCACTGCTGGTTCCACGATGAAACCATGGGCTTCTTGGCTCTCTATATTTAGTGAAGCAGGCGCGGCTGGAGTAATCGCTGTGATCTTTGTCTTCACCGGGACTCTTTGGATAGCCAGAAAATCCGCTAAATCCTGGTCTAAGCGAGTGATCGGCTTCTCGTTTGGTGCCGGGGTGATCTTATTATTCCTACTGGGAATGCAAGAGAACTATTGGGAGACTACCCAAGCGATATTAATCGGATGTCTCTCGTTGAAACAGTTATATGCAAACTTGATCAATCTCGAAATCACAACGATTAAATAGTCAGCATGGATTTGACCAATCCCATCATCATCCTAGGCGTCGAAAGGTCCGGCACCACATTATTGTACAGCATCCTGGCGAACCACCCGGACCTTTATTGGTTCTCCAGGTTGGATTCTCTCATGCCAGGTATGCCAGTGCTGGCATCCATTCTCCGCCGGGCAAGTCTCATCTTCGCCAAGGGATCGTACATAGCCGTTCCAGGGACAGTCTCGCGATCGCGTGGGCTTATCCCTCCTTCGGAATGCGTTCCTTATTGGAAGCGGATCTTTAAATGGGGAAATGAGGATGATTATCTGATCGAAGATGATTATTTTGACGAGACTGACCTTACTTCCGAAGAGAAAGAACGTATTCTTTCCGACTTATCCAAACGCCTTCGATTAATGCATAAAAGTAGATTATTATTCAAACAACCTGGCCTGACTTTAAGAATAAAGTATTTGAACGCCCTATTTTCTGAGGCGAGATTCCTACACGTTATCCGTAACCCGCTTAACCACCTGTATTCGTTGAGGAAAGCCAAACAGGACTCGGGTCAAAAATTCTGGGGGATAAAGATTCCTGGTTGGAGAAATTACCTGGAGGTCGACCTAGCGATACAATCAGCCATGCATATCAAATCAGTAATGGATATCCTGGAAGATGATTTAACAGCTAAAGCGGAAATTCGCGAAAGATATCTGCAAATCAAGTACGAAGACATCGTCACGAAACCAATGAGGACGATGACAGGAGTATTGAGCTTTTGCGAGCTGGATTTAACACCCGAGATCGAAGTTTCCCTGGAAGGCATCCAAAATCGAGACCACCTGGTAGAACAAACCAATATCCCGGAAGACGCTGTAAAAATCCTGGAGCCTCTCTACGAAAAATATAATTACGCACTGGAAGGCACAACTGCCGGAGGGAAATAAGCCCATTGACTGCCAGAACAATCTTGATCGTAGGACAGACCCCACCCCCTCTAGGGGGACAGGCGATCATGATCGAGAAATTGCTTCAAGGCGATTACGGAGATATCAAACTGGTCCATGTGCGTATGGAGTACTCAAAGGGAATGGACCAGGTGGGGAAATTCCAATTAAACAAGCTCGTCGAGCTACTCAAGGTGATCTTCAAGATCATTTACGCTCGCTTTGCACACCACATACAAGTCCTGTACTATCCACCGTCAGGTCCGGATATGATCCCTTTCTTCAGGGATATTCTGACTCTGGTCCCTACGCGCTGGCTGTTTAAAAGAACGATCTTCCATTTTCACGCCAGTGGATTAATGTACCTGTATGATCGATTATCGCCATTTATGAAGTCGCTCTTCCGGATCGTATACTATAATCCGGATGCGTCAATTCGAACATCCGAATTTACCCCTGAAGATGCCAAGGCCATTCGAAGTAAGCGTGAGTACATCATCCCATACGGTATTGAGGATTGTTACCTTGAGTATCAGGATTTGAGGTGCAGGGAATCACATACTCCTGTAAATATCCTTTTTATCGGAGTTTTACGCCCATCCAAGGGCATCGATGTTTTACTTCAGGCCAGCACTATACTCCTGAAGAAGGAGCTTCCTTTCCACATCTCAATCATGGGGAAATTCCATACACAGGAATATGAAAAGGAAGTCCTGGAGTATGTTCAGGATCATCATATTGGAGCGACAATCTCATTCCTGGGAGAGCTAAGCGGTGATGCCAAGTGGAAAACCTTTGCCTCGAGTGATATCTTCTGCTTTCCCACGTACTTCGAATCCGAAGCATTCAGTGTCGTCCTGGTGGAAGCACTGAGCTTTGGATTGCCTATTGTATCGACTAACTGGCGGGGTATTCCATCAATGGTCCAAGATGGCGTGTGTGGATTCCTTGTGCCCATTCGAGACGCCCTTGCGGTGGCGGATAAACTGGAAGTATTGATTCGCGACCCAGAGATAAGACGTAGTTTCGGTGATCATAGCCGCCAGAGGTATCTCGATATGTTCACGATCAAGAAATATCATCAACATCTTCATCGGGTATTTCAGGATGTCCTCAGTACCTGTTAAGGATAAAATGGGCTCAGTGAAGCACAGGGCGTATATTCAAAGCCTGGCTAGGACGAGCTACCTCGAGGTAGTACGGGAGGGCCTGGATTTCATCCAGCTCCATAAGCTCGTCAAGCCAGATACACGCGTATTTATTAAACCCAACCTGACTTATCCAACATTCCGGCCCGGGGTGATGACCTCACCAGAAGCTGTCGAAGCAGCCATACTGGCATTACGCGAATACACTGCAAATATATATATTGGGGATTCGGATTCCGGAGGTTACAACCGATTTTCCATGGATCAGGTTTATAACGAAACAGGGTTGAGGGGATTCGCGGATAAATACCAGGTCGAAGTCATCAACCTGAGCAAGCTCGAGCGGAGAACAATTCATTTTTATTACGAGGGAAAAGAATTCAGCCTTGGCCTTCCCCGTCTATTAACAGACGAGATCGATCTCCTGGTAACCATGCCGGTTCCCAAGGTGCATGTCAACACGGGGGTCAGCCTCACTCTCAAGAACCAATGGGGGTGTATCCCGGAAAATGAAGACCGCTTGAAGCTGCACCCCTATCTGCCGGGTATATTGTTAGAAGTCAATAAGGCAGTAAATGCAAAGGTCGCAATTATCGATGGAAGGTATGGATTAAACTTGAATGGCCCAATGAACGGAATCCCCGTCGAACTGGACTGGCTGTTGGTCACTGATGACATCGGCGCTGGGGCAATGTTGGGATGCAAACTAATGCAAATTGACCCCGATGACATACGACATCTCAGGTACGCCAGACAACAGGGATATATCCCTGAGATGGACGATATCCTGTTAAATCAGGATCTGCAACCGTTTATTAAAGATAAATTCGTCCTGCACAGAAAATTAACAGACTATCCTGGATTCCTGGCATTCCACAATCCAATGTTGGCATGGCTGGCTTATTTCTCCCCTTTGTCCGATCTCCTACATAGAGTATTGTATCTCTTCCGGGAACCCCTTTATGATTATAAAAAGTACGCGGGGCGTTAAATCACATCCAAAGATTCACCATACCTTCAGGAGCTTGCAATGATCAATCCGAAAATAGTAGTGACCGGAGCGGGTGGATTCATCGGAAGCCACCTAGTTCGGTTTCTTAAACAGAATGGATATTGGGTCAGGGGCGTGGATATCAAATATCCGGAATTCAACTCAACAGAGGCCGATGAGTTTGAGCTACTGGACCTGCGTCGATGGGACAACTGCTTGCAAGCGACCCGCGGTGTCGATTGGATTTTTGCACTCGCTGCCGATATGGGGGGAATGGGCTTTATCTCCAAATATCACGCACAGATTCTACACAACAATCTCTTGATCAATACACACACCCTGGAGGCGGCCAGGGTTAATGGAGTCTCGCGCTATTTTTTCACCTCTTCAGCCTGTGTTTACCCTGAGTTTCTTCAGATGGAGACCGACGTTACCCCATTGAAAGAAGAAGATGCCTATCCCGCGCAACCGCAAGATGCTTATGGCTGGGAGAAATTGGTGACCGAGAGAATGTGCCAGCATTACTGCGATGAATTTGGCATCGATACCAGAGTTGTCAGGTTTCATAATATCTTCGGCCCGTTGGGCTCCTGGGATGGGGGCAGGGAAAAGGCACCAGCCGCCCTGTGTCGAAAGATCGCAATCGCCAAACTAAGTGGAAGCCCAATTGTCGAAATTTGGGGTGATGGAGAACAAACCCGATCGTTCTGCTATGTCGATGATTGTATAACAGGCATCTGGAAATTAATGCAATCAGACTACCGCAACCCCTTAAATCTGGGACAAGATCGAATAGTGACGATCAATCAATTGGTCGATATCATTGCCAATGTCGCCGGCATCCAACCAATCAAGAAATATGTTCCAGGACCACAAGGTGTACGCGGGCGGAATTCGGATAACACCCGATTGCGGCAGGTATTAGGATGGGAACCTGAAATATCCCTGGAGGAGGGGCTAGCGCGCACCTATGCATGGATTGAAGACCAGGTAAGAATCAAGTATCAGCTTTAGGACGATGAGAGATTTGACGGTGAAGGATAGTGTTGAGATCCCACGGGTGAATATTCTGGGTGTCGGGATATCTGCTATAAACATGGCATCCGCACTTAAGACAATTAATGGTTGGATAGAGCGTCGAGAATCTAACTACGTGTGCATTACGGGTGTTCACGGGGTGATCGAAAGCCAGCGAGATGAACAAATGCGGAAGATCCATAATTCAGCAGGTCTGGTGACGCCAGATGGCATGCCTTTGGTATGGATTAGTCGCCTGAAGGGAAGACCTCAGGTCGAAAGGGTGTATGGTCCCGATTTAATGTTGGCGGTTTGCGAACTATCGCAGATAAAGAGGTATCGCCACTTTTTTTATGGCGGTGCCCCAGGGGTGCCGGAAAAACTCACCAAGAATTTAATCGATCGCTTTCCGAATATGACGATTGTCGGTTCTTATTCACCCCCTTTCCGTTCCCCTTCTGAAGAAGAGGATGAACAAATCGTGAGTTTGATAAATCAATCCAAGCCCGATATCGTATGGGTCGGTTTGAGCACCCCAAAACAAGAGAGGTGGATGGCGGAGCATATCAGTCGTCTCAAGCCAAGCGTATTGATTGGTGTTGGAGCCGCATTTGATTTTCATGCCGGATTGAAAAAACAAGCCCCACGTTGGATTCAAAAGATCGGGATGGAGTGGTTTTTTCGCCTGCTCAGTGAACCGCGTCGTTTGTGGAAACGTTATTTGGTAAATAACCCGCTGTTCTTGCTGTTAATCATCAGGCAGACATTTCGGCTAAAAAACTATACCCTTGACTGAGCAAAGGACTTATATTATTGGTACATTACTCTGACCCCAAATAATGGTTGGAATAGTAAATATTGGGTGTATAATCGGTAAGGTTAAGATTAGTAGAAGATGAAAAATCGCCCTGGCAGATAGAGCAAGGTGGAAAGCCTCCTGTCCTCGTCCGAAGGCCAGTGATCTGACAGTTAGAAATAGCTAAGGCGATACTCCCTCCTTAACTCGATAGGAATAGCCTGGCCTTTTCCTATTAATAAATTCCATTACTGGTTGGAACATGGAAGTACATCCTGGAGGAGAGAATATGTTCCGCCGTTTTTCCGTAAATTTCGCCCTGTTTTCAATGGCATTGGATGCAGTGCTGGTGGCAATCTCTCTATCAGCCGCTAACCAGATGCGTCCTTTACTTAGAACGATTCCCTTTGCGGCGACTGTCCGTCAGGCATTTGACCTGCCAGATATCCTCTACCCACTCTTTGCACTGATCTGGGTGGCGATATTTTCGGCATTATCCGTCTATGATGGAAGACGAAATCTACGCATCACGAATGAGGTCACCAACTTAAGCCTGGGGTCACTCCTGGCAGGAATATCCCTGGCCGGGACTTTGTATTTTACTTACCGGGATGTATCGCGCATATTGTTTCTCACCTTCGTAGCCATTGCGTCGCTCTCACTTCTCTCCTGGAGGCTGATCGCCCGGCTTGCATTTCGATTGAATCGAGGACGGTCCATGCAAATGAGACGCGTTCTCATTATAGGGGCAGGACCGGTTGGGCAGGAATTGAAAGACAAAATCAATCACTACCCGCATTTGGGCTTGACATTGGTAGGCTTCCTGGATGACGACCCGCTAAAACAATCCATGCTGCCGGATGTTTGCGGATCGCTGGATGATGCCCGAAAGATCATCAAGGAGAAGGAAATCCATGATGTCGTCATCGCCCTACCCAGAAGGGCATACGAAAAGGTCAATCGTCTGGTGGCAGAGCTGCATGACCAGGCGGTGAAGGTGTGGGTTATCCCCGACTACTTCCACCTGGCTCTGCACAAAGCAGTGGTAGAAGATTTTGCCGGCATTCCTATGTTGGACCTGCGGGCCCCGGCATTAAACGATTACCAGCGAATGATCAAGCGGGCATTCGACCTGACAATTACGATCCTGATCCTGCCTCCTTCGCTGATCTTGATGGGAATAATTGCTCTGGCTATACGACTCGAGAGTCCTGGACCGGTGCTTTTTCGGCAAAAAAGAGTAGGCGAGAATGGAAGACTCTTCGAAATGCTCAAGTTCCGCAGCATGGTACGTGATGCTGAAGAGCTCAGGCACCTGGTAGAACGCAAAGACGATAACGGTAACTTGATCCATAAATCATCCCAGGACCCGCGTGTAACAAGAATTGGGCGCATCCTGCGCAATACCAGCCTAGATGAACTTCCGCAATTGTTTAACGTTCTGAAAGGCGAGATGAGCCTGATTGGCCCTAGGCCGGAGCTCCCCTACCTCGTGGAAAGTTACGAACCCTGGCAACGAAAACGCTTCGCCGTCCCCCAAGGCATAACGGGGTGGTGGCAAGTGAATGGCCGCAGTGATCGCTTAATGCACATGCATACCGAAGACGACTTATATTACGTTCAGAATTACTCCCTTCTTCTGGATGTTCAGATTCTCATAAAAACCATCGGGGTAGTATTGCGCGGTAGAGGGGCATTCTAGATCTAACCAACGGCTCTACCCATGCAAATTATTTAATATCATTCCCTTCCATAAGGGGTTTATAATTCTATTTATCCCTGTTCATGCTGAATGTAAAAATGGTATGAAAATCAATATTTTTAAACAAGTATATCCGCCATTTTTCCGGTTCTTCAGAACGCGACGAATGCAAAAATTTATCAGGTCTTTTCACGTCACAGGTAAGACAAAGATCCTGGATGTTGGCGGTACACCCGCTATATGGAAATACAGTCCTGTGCAACCTGACCTTTTCCTTCTCAATCTATCGGGAAGCAAACAAGCGGATCAAAACATAGAACGAAAAATTATCATAGCGGATGGCAGACATCTCCCTTTTAGGGATAAATCCTTTGACATAGCCTACAGCAACTCGACAATTGAACATCTCGGCGGTTATGAACAACAAATCTTGTTTTCCAATGAGATCAGGAGGGCAGCTCGCAGTTATTACGTGCAAACCCCCAACAAATGGTTCCCGATAGAACCCCATTATTTTACGCCCTTGATCCATTGGCTTCCAAGAAATATTCAGAAGAAATTGTTGCGGAATTTTTCAATCCGCGGGTTATTGATGCGCCCTTCACAAGAGGAGTGCGAAGAAATCATAGACAGGAACCGATTGCTTGAAATTGGGGAATTCCGTGCATTATTTCCGGAGGCGGTCATCTGGCGAGAAAGAATTCTTGGACTCACCAAGTCCTTAATTGCGGTTAAAATCACGGAATGAAGTTGCACACTCGAATATACAATAACAATAAAAGAGAAAACATCGGTGAGGGATTCTTCTTCCCTGGAGTCCAATAACATGAGTGTATACGACGAGGAAATCGATCTAAGGCCTTACATTCAAGCCATTTTTCGGAGATGGTGGCTAATCGGAGTACTGGTGGTACTATTTGCTGTAGTTAGCGCAGGATTCAGTATAAGAACACCCATGGTTTACGAAGCTACGGCTTCTATCTTACTAACACGCAGCCAGCCGAGGCTGGAACTGGCAGAACAGTTTCCCACCATTACTGAACTGCCAGACACCAGGTCGCGTATGGACGCACTGATATCTCTCGCTAAGAGTGATTCAGTGGCCTTGAAAAGCTATGACATGTTATCGAATAATTTGTCGCTCTCAAATTCCACAGTAAGTGATCTAAAGCTACAAGTGAACGTGAAGAACACTGGTGACCTGATTATGGTGACAGCCAGGGATACAAATCCAATACATGCGGCTGAAATTGCCAATACATGGGCTGAGCAGCTTGTCGAGGTGATTAATCAGGCTTATAGTGGGGAACAACCCCTGGCAGTGATACAAACCCAGCGCGAGACCGCGCGTCTTGAGTATGAGACTGCCCAACTCGAATTAGAGACTTTCATCCAAAACAATCAAATGCACGAATTGAATGCCAAAATATCCGAATCGAAACAATTGCTAGAGTCTCTGAGAGATGATCGCTCACAAGAGATCAGTTATTATAGTGATCGGATCCTGGAATTAGATGACTTACTTATTCGGAGTGAGACGCTCAAAAGCCAACTCCAGGCTGGCAACCACTCGACCGCTGGGGATTATGGTGATGCGCTGGCGGTTTTACTCGCCCGTGCAAGCAACCTGGGAGTGGGGAAAAATTATACGCTTGATTTTCAGGTCGATGCAATAGGTACGCTACGTGACGACACCATAAATTATGTATCTGACCTGGACGCATTGACCGAACTGTTACAAGATGAAAAAGAACGATCCAGTAAGACGCTTGAGACCTTGGTTCAAGAGATATACACAAATGATAGTGATTCGATGATTGAGCTGATATCTTCACAATTGAGGGAGTTTGAGACCAGATTAGAAAGAGAAGAAGCTCAACAGAAAGAATTGACCAGCCAGAGAAATCTGTCCTGGGAGACGTACCAAGTTCTGGTTCAAAAAGAAACAGAAATAAAGAATTCTGCCCAGGCAACGACATCTGTCAGCCTCGCCAGCCAGGCAATATTACCCGACAAGCCAATGCCCAAAAGCACGGCACGGAATGGATTAATTGGGGGCGTCTTGGGATTAGCGGTGGGGATTGTTGGCGTGATGGCGATCGAATGGTGGCAGCCGAGAAGAAAATCAACAAGCGGTGAACCGGTCTCCCTTCACGAAAAAGAGAAGGGGAAATCCCTGGTATGATCTTCAGGATAACTGGTTGGATAAGACAACCAGAGGAGCACCGGGAATTAGGCCTGGTGCTCCTGTTGGCTTGTGTACATGGATTACTTTTTTTACTCTTGGTGCCTCCCTGGCAGCATTATGACGAGCCAAGTCACCTCGAATATAGCTGGTTAATCGCACACAACAGGACATTTCCCGCGACAGGGGAATTCAACCAGGCGTTGCGCCAGCAGTTGGCGGCCTCGATGGTTGAACATAACTTCTTCCGAGGGAAAGCAACCAACCTCAGCCTGATCTCCCCAATAAACCCGGTTTGGATTGGTGTTACGCAAATAACCAAGCTGCCGCTCTATTATGTGGTGGTTGCAGGGCCTCTCAGCCTGATACTCTCAGGCGATGTGACGCTTCAACTGTATTCAGCCCGGTTGATTTCTTTCATATTTTTCTTGATCAGTATTATAGCGGCCTATGGTATTGTCAGAGAATTATTTCCAGGTAAACATCCACTGGTCTGGATGGTCCCGGCCACACTGGCTTTATTACCAGGATTTGTCGATGTGATGACCTCGATAAACGATGATGTGGGGGCTGCAGCCATTTTCTCCCTCTTTTTGTGGGCATGTGTGCGATTAACGGTTCGTGGTTTTACAATCCCGCTATTTATATCTGTGATCTTGCTGAGCGGCCTGTGCTTATTTACAAAAAATACAATCGCGTTTGCTGTCCCCCTGGCCCTGGTACCGCTCACCTTTTCGATATCGATCGGTAAACGACGCTACCTTCCCTGGATGATCTTGGTTTCCCTGGCAGCCATGGCCTTGGTGGCCATGTTGGGTTGGGGCGAGGCTGCGCACTGGTATCGGCAATCCTCAGAACAAAAGGTTACCAGGGTTGAGCGTGAGGATGCACCCCTGGGAAAATTCGCATTTCAACTCACAAGATCAGCCGCACCTACTTCACGCGTCTTCCAGATCATTCCAGCCAACCAAGTGGATCGATTGCGTGGTAAAACGCTAACTCTCGGGGCATGGATATGGGCTGAGACCGCGGGCAAAGCACGTACTCCCATGCTCAGTGATGAGACCCAATCCACCTATCACGAGGTAGAGGTTGGGTCAAAACTCAAATATTTCGCTTTTCCTGTCGTACTCTCAAATAATGCAGGGCGGGTTCAAATCATCCTTTCTACCGGCACTTACACGCAAGGGGATCCTGGGAAAATATTTTACGATGGCATAACGCTCATCGAAGGCAATCATGACCCTTCGACTCCACCGAACTTCGAAGATATAAACGGGAGGAAGGGTGTCTGGCAGGGCCAGCCCTTCACAAATATTATTAAGAACTCCTCCGCAGAAGACAGCTGGCCTTGGGTGCGTCCCTGGGCCGATCACACTGTAGGCGCTTACTATCCAGGTCGACCATCGTTTTTTGTGCCCGCCCTGTTGGATTTGCAGGCTGCTCAATGGTATTACCAGATAACCGTAAAGCAACTCCTCCAGACGTTCTGGGCAAAATTCGGTTGGGCGCATGTGAACCTGTTGGGTTACCGCCCGTACACGATCCTTGGCATAATCACCCTGAGTGGAATGCTCGGAGCATTGATCAGCTTCTGGCGCTACAGGCATAAGGTTCCCTGGGAAATAATAACCCTCTTTGGGGCTGCCTTAGTCTTCGTTTGGATCGGAACCATCACACGTGGGATAAGCTCGATTGCCAGCGGATTGATCTTCATTCCATCCGCGCGCTATGCCTATGCGGCAATAGTCCCAACAGCCTTAATATTGAATATCGGTTGGTTGGAAATCTTCCAAGGCCTGCAGAATCGTCTGCGATTACGCCAGTGGGTCCTGAGGGCCACATTCTTTTCGTTTTTCCTTATTCTGGATTCCGTGGCGTTATTCAGCCTGTACAGCTTCTATTACCGTGCCTAATCGAAACAAAGCCAAGCCTTAACTACGCATTAACCCAAAATAAAAAGCCATTGGTACTATTACATTATTGCCCATGGGTGAGGCTGGTTAATCATGGGCATAGAAATCCATGCGAATAGTGAAGACCGTAACGAGTAACCTGAATTCATTGGAGGTAAGTCAATGCGGAAACGCAATAAATTGCAAAGGTTTGCACGATACTTAATATTGCTGACGATCACGGCACTTCTCTTTGCAAGTACGTTTATCACACCTGTCCAGACAAGTAATTTCAACTTACTCCAATCCGTGAGGGCTGCCCCGGATGGTCCGATTCCAGTCTTTCTGCCGCAGGTCAACAAGGTATTTCCCGTAAAAACCATCTTTGGCATCGAGATGAATAATATCTCCAAGGAACAGGGATTAGATTTGATGGCTGAAGCAGGGGCAGACTGGATTCGTCACAATGCCCTGGTCTGGTCAGAGGTAGAGACAACCGAGGGGAGCTACAACTGGTCTGTATTGGCCGATCTGGAAAGACAATTAATCAACGCCCAGCAAAATGATATTGAAGTAATCCTGGTCGTGCGAGGTACCCCAAGTTGGGCGCAGAAATATCCCGGTGTGTCATGCGGCCCTATTCGAAGAGAGAAATTTATTGCTTTCGGGAAATTCCTTTCCGAGGCCGTTAAACGTTTCAGTGTACCGCCCTATAATGTAACCTATTGGCAGATATGGAACGAGCCAGACGTAGATCGAAATTATGTAGATCCCGATAACCCTTTTGGCTGCTGGGCAGAATATGAGGACGCCTATTATGGAGGTGGGTATTACGGAGACATGTTGGCTGAGGTCTACCCCTGGATAAAACAAGCCAATCCTCAGGCTCAAGTCCTGGTGGGCGGACTGCTCCTGGCATGCAACATGGCATTCCCGGATGCCTGCCGATTCCATGGGATGAACTTCCTGGAGGGCATCCTGCGCAGGGGTGGCGCTAACGATGGTCGGTATTACTTCGATGGGGTGGCTTTTCACACGTACGATGACTATTTTGGTGCATTGGGCCATTATGGTAACTGGGCCTGGCACAGCACCTATTACAGCCCAGGACCGGTCGTCATCTCCAAGGCGCGCTTTATTCGCGATGTGTTGGCCCGCTACAATGCGGCCGATAAATACCTGATGAACACAGAGACCGCACTGCGGTCTTGCATTACCCCGCCCGATGCAACTTTCGAAGAGACGAAAGCTTATTACGTCGCTGAGCTATTCGCATCTTCGATCGCCGTAGAGATGCGTTCTACGGTATGGTATGCTGTGAAAGTCGGGTGGTGCCAGGTTAACCTGCTCAATCCAGACCTATCCCCGAAGCCGGCTTATCACGCCTATCACTATGCTCGCCAAACATTGCGGGATGCGAAATATATAGGAGATATCAGTGAATACAACGGGGTTAGAGGATACAGGTTCAATCGGGGAGATCGGCAAGTCTGGATTTTATGGTCGTTTCTAGACAGCCCTCAATGGGTCGCATTGCCAGGCACTCCTAAAGAAGCCTATGATGTCTACGGCAACTTCGTATCCATTGCCAACAATCAACTCTCGATCGGGGCAAAACCCATCTACCTGCTCTGGTAGAATCAATAAATGCTTTTTTCATCAACCAAAGGAGCCTGCTAGCTAATCCTGGCAGGCTCCCGTTTGCTTGACATCCCATGATCAGGTGAATATAATCCAGATCAGCAGGCGGGTGTTGCCAAGCGGTAAGGCAGTAGCTTCCCAAGCTACCATTCGTGGGTTCGAATCCCATCACCCGCTCAGATTGCCTGCTGATTCAGCAGGCTTTCTTATTATTGATCTCACAGCGTCGTATCCGGGATTGTTATAATGTAGTTTATCACCATACGATCAGCTCCCTCGTCAGTTATCATCCTATGCCACTTAATATCCCATCGCGCTCCAAAGGTATCCTGGCAGCATTAACCTCAGCATTGTTATTGGGGACATCCTCGACACTGGGGAAGCAAGCCATTGAACTCGGTATTTCTCCCATGGCAGTAGTGATGCTGCGAACGGTAGCTGCTGCCCTTTTATTAATATTTGTTCTACCCATATTTCGACGGGGGGTTTTTTCATATTACCCCATCGGCTTGATCGGTTGTCTGCTGGCGGGAGTGATCAATGGATTTGGTTCTATTTTTTATTACGATGCGATCAGCCGTATCGACCTAAGCCTTGGACAATTGCTGTATATGATGTATCCACTGTTTGTCGCATTCTGGCTGTGGCTGGACAACCAGCCACCCTCAAGAATAACCATGGCGCGTTTTCTTTTGATAATCCCGGCAATTATCCTGCTGACCCAGGCCAGCAGCAGCCATATAGACTGGTTGGGAATCGTGGAAATGCTGGCGGCAGCAGCCCTATATGCGCTGCATTTACCTATCAATCAGAGAGTCCTGCAGGTGATGCCGGCACCAACGGTCACCTTATACACATTATTTGCCATGAGCGTGGTTCTCCTTCTAGGCTTCTTCCTTACTGGGACGAACCTCCATCTCAGCCAACAGATTTCACAAGGAAGCATTCCGGTAGAAGCCTGGTGGGCAGTGATCGGCATGACACTGGTCACCTTTTTTTCTCGTTTAGCGCTGTTCATGGGCGTCAAGTATGTGGGTGGGATGCAAACCTCGATCCTGGGATTAATGGAATTAATGATCACCCTCACCCTGGCTCAACTTTGGCTGGGAGAGAGATTGAGTAATCTGCAATGGATTGGGGCGGTATTGTTGGTAGCCAGTTTAATGATGGTAAGCCTGGATAGATCCAGGCCTCAAATGGACGTACCGAAGGGCTGGCTTAGCTGGCTACGTAAGACCTCGGTACCGGTGGAGCTTTCCCGTCACCATCGACGTAAGCCGGCACACACAAAATAATGACATCCGTCAATGACTTTCACTGTTTAATTTCAGTCAGTCTGATTAGGCTGCTATGATATACTGCTCTGAACCCAAACTGGGAACGCAGTATGCATATCCCTTTTCACATCCCTTACCAGGAGATAACCAAACATGAAAGACTTCCTTGCGATCTCTGATTATTCTTCCCAGGAGATTCAAGACCTGCTAAACCTGGCAATGAAATTGAAGAAGGAATGGCAGTCTGGAGGTAACGCGCCATTGTTAAAAGGCAAGGTGCTGGGGATGATCTTTCAGAAGCCCAGCCTGCGCACCCGGGTCTCCTTTGATATGGCTATGCGACATCTGGGGGGGGACGCTTTGTATCTCTCACCTAACGAGATCGGACTTGGAAAACGTGAATCCATTGCCGATATTGCCCGGGTGATGTCTGGGTACGTGGAGATCCTCATGGCGCGCGTCTTCGAGCACGAACATGTGCTGGAGCTGGCCCGTTGGTCGTCGATTCCGGTGATCAACGGGTTGAGTGATTATAACCACCCCTGTCAGGGTATGGCCGACGCGCTGACGATTCAGGAAAAGTTTGGCAGTCTGAAAGGCTTGAACGTGACCTTCGTCGGGGATGGCAACAACGTCGCTACCTCACTGATGCACGTTTGCTGCAAATTGGGGGCAAATTTCACTCTGGCAAGCCCGGAGGGATTCGACCTGTCTGACAAAGCGCTGGAGATCGGGCGGAGCATCGCAGCAGAAACGGGAAGCGAGATCCGCTTACTGCGTGACCCCCACGACGCGGTACGACACGCTCACGTGATCTATACCGACACATGGACCAGCATGGGCCAGGAAGAAGAAGCCAGGATTAGGGAACAGGTCTTCCCACCCTACCAGGTGAACGCCAAACTGGTTTCGGAGGCAGACCCAGATGTCATTGTCATGCACTGCCTACCGGCGCATCGTGGCCATGAGGTCACCGACGAAGTAGCGGATGGCCCGCACTCGATGTTATTTCCGCAGGCCCACAATCGGCTGCATGCGCAAAAGGCGATCGTGGCCAGGTTGCTGGGGGCTGCGTAGAGGAGCGACTTGTTTCCTGCTGGCATCTAACAGTGGAAAAGACTAAGGACAAGGAATGAATATTGGAGTCCCAAAAGAAAGGCGTCCCTTCGAATTCCGAGTTGGAATAACACCGGCTGGAGTGAATCTGCTCACCCAGCAAGGTCACACGTGTTATATCGAGCATGATGCCGGCAAGGGGGCAGGATTCAGCGATCTGGAATTTGAGCAAGCCGGGGCGCGGATCGTTTATACACCTCACGAGGTATTCGGGCGGGCGGACCTCTTACTGAAGGTAGCCCGCCCCACCTCAGAAGAGATCAATTGGCTGCAGCCTGGGTCCGCCATCGCAGGTTTGTTGCACCTGACGTCGGCGCGCCAGGACAAGATCGAGGCATTGTTGAACAACAAGATAACTGCTATCGCTCTCGAGCAGATCCAGTTACCTGATGGCACAGTGCCCGTCAGACGCCCGCTGGCAGAGATCGGTGGATTCATGGTGGCCCAGATAGCAGCCCGGCTGCTTCAAAATGATTCGGGAGGCAAGGGCATTTTGCTGGGCGGGGTTGCCGGGGTACCACCCGCCGAGGTGGTATTGATCGGCGCAGGCGTCGTAGGTACCTGCGCCACCCAGGCTTTTCTCGGAATGGGCGCCCATGTCACGGTATTGGACAATAATTTGGCAGCCTTGCAGCGCATCCGAGAACGCTTCATGAGCATCGCGACCATGATCTCAAATCCCGTGAATATCGCTCGCGCCTGTGCTTATGCTGATGTCCTGGTGGGTGCGGTGCTGGTACCTGGTGAACGTGCACCGATCGTAGTAACTCGCGAGATGGTGCACAATATGAAATCTCGATCCATTATCATGGATGTCAGCATAGACGAAGGCGGATGTGTGGAGACCTCGCGACCCACCACACACGACCAGCCTACGTTTATAGAGGAGGGAGTTATCCATTATTGTGTACCGAATATCCCCGGCGTGGTAGCGCGCACTGCAACCCACGCCTATCTCAATGCTGCGTTCCCATTTATCCTTGAAATTGTCAATCGAGGTATTGTCGAGGCCATACGGAACAATCCGGCGATTGCTTCAGCAGTCAATACCCACCAGGGTGCGTTGGTGAGCCTGTCCCGGTTTTACCCACTGGAGCCGGCGGAGTGAGCTATGGCCTGGAGTAATATATTCGAGTCTCGTATCGTTACACCTGAGGAAGCAGTAAGAAAGATTCATTCGGGCCAGCGCTTATTCCTTACCGGAAATTGCTCTGTTCCACAGAGAGTCCTGGCTGCCCTGGTAGATTATGCCCCCAACCTGACTGATGTAGAGATCTGCCAGGCCCTCACCGTAGGCCCTGCAGATTACGTGAGCCCTGAGATGGAAGGGCATCTGCGTGTTAATACCATGTTCATCAGTGCGAACATCCGGAAGGCCGTGAACGAAGCTCGAGCGGACTTTACCCCGGTATTGCTCTCAGAATTTCCACTGCTGTTCAAACAGGGGATACTGCCGGTGGATGTTGCCCTGATTCACGTCTCACCACCTGATGAACATGGCTTCTGCAGCCTGGGGATCGAGGTTGGATTGACCAAAAGCGCAGCAGAGGCTGCAAGAATCATCATCGCCGAGGTGAACCAGCAGATGCCGCGCACCCTGGGAGATTCATTTATCCATGTCAGCAAGCTGAATTACGTGATCCCGGTGGACTATCAACTGCCGGAATTGGCGATGGGCGAAGAAGGTCCCTCAGATGTGATCGAAAAAATCGCCGGTTATATCGCTGATCTGATCCCAGATGGTGCCACCATGCAGATGGGGATTGGAGCGATTCCGGATGCGGTCCTTAAATACTTATATGGCAAGAAAGATTTGGGCATTCATACCGAGCTGCTCTCGGATGGGGTCATCGACCTGGTTGAAGCGGGCGTGTTGACCAACGCACGAAAATCACTCCACACAGGGAAAATCGTTGCCGGTTTCATCCTCGGCACACATCGTCTCTACCAATGGGTGGATGATAATCCGATCATTGAATTACACCCGACAGAATACGTAAACGATCCGTTTGTTATTGCGCAAAATAATCGCATGGTTGCGGTGAACTCAGCGATTGAGGTCGACCTCACCGGCCAGGTTTGCGCCGACAGCATCGGACCGCGTCTATATAGCGGCGTGGGCGGGCAATTCGACTTCATTTATGGAGCATCACGGTCCAAGGGAGGGGTTCCCATCATCGCCTTGCCGAGCACTGCCAAACAATACAGCCGGATCGTCCCAATGTTGAAACAAGGGGCGGGGGTGGTCACATCCAGGAATCATGTACGCTATGTGGTCACAGAGTACGGAGTTGCGGATTTATACGGTAAGACTATTCGCCAACGAGCACAGCTTCTTATCAACATCGCTCACCCAGAATTCCGCGAAGGTCTCATTAAGCAAGCCAGAGTACTGCATTACATGTAGCAAGATAGAGGGGCTTAACTACGGGCAGGTAACTATATTGGATCTGGTGAAATAAAGGCATGAGATCTCCCCAGGAGCGACGCACAAAGATCGTCATTACAATTGGCCCCGCAAGTGATGACGAAAAAACCATCGAGAGGTTAATCCAAACAGGAGTAAATGTCGTCCGATTGAATTTCTCCCACGGGACTCACGCCGAGCACTTGGCACGGATAAAGCGGCTACGGACCATTTCTCAGCGTTTGGAGCGCCCCATCACGATCCTCCAGGACCTGCAAGGACCTAAAATCCGAACCGGCAGGTTAGCGAAGGGTTCAATCACCCTCGTCAATGACCAGGTGTTTTATCTTACAGGTGAGCCTGTCCTCGGCGATGAACACCAGGTTAGCGTAGATTTTCCGGGAGTGGATGAATACCTGCAACCCGGGAATCGCATTTTGTTGGACGATGGAAAACTAGAACTGGTCGTCGAGGCGCTGGAGGGGAGACGGATCAAAACCAGGGTCGCGGTAGGGGGCGAATTGACCTCCCATAAGGGGGTCAATCTACCAGGAATTAAACTGGAAATCCCCTCCCTGACTGAGAAAGATGAAGCCGACCTTGCTTTTGGTTTAAAGCACGAAGTTGACGCCATTGCGCTCTCCTTTGTGCGCAGCCAAATGGACATCGTCCAGCTACGCGAGACAATTTCCAACCTTTCGCCTCACCTGGCCAATACCCCGGTCATTGCCAAACTGGAAAAAGCGGAAGCATTGGAAAACCTCGATAAGATACTGGATGCCGCAGACGGTGTAATGGTGGCACGCGGTGACCTGGGGGTCGAGATGTCACCCGAGGAGGTGCCCATCGCCCAAAAGCAGATCATCGAAGCGGCTAATATTCACGCTAAGGTGGTAATAACCGCAACACAAATGTTGGATTCGATGATCCACAATCCACGCCCAACCCGCGCCGAGGCGTCGGATGTGGCGAATGCGATCTTCGATGGCACAGATGCAGTGATGCTCTCTGGAGAGACAGCAGTCGGTAAATATCCGGTTGAGTCTGTTCAAATAATGGATGCGATCATTCGTAAAGCCGAGGATCGGATAAACCGCTGGGGGCACTGGAGAGGAGAATTTAGGGAAACGCCTTTTCTGGGTGTGTCAACCGGAGAAACGACCCACGATGACGCGCTTTCGATCACCCGGGCAGCGCGCGAATTGGCGCATGACCGCAACGTCGCGGCAATCGCCGTCTTCACTCAAACTGGCAGAACTGCCCAATTAATGGCGAAAGCCAGGCCAAGGACTCCGATCCTCGCCTTTACCCCCATAACAAGCACTTACCGTCGATTGCCTTTATTATGGGGAGTTATTCCTCACCTAGTTCCCTACGCTGATACGTTGGAAGCAATGCTGATGGAAGTAGAGAAAGCAATCATGACTGCGACCCCAATAACACCCGGCTCGCAAGTGGTATTAATTTCCGGATTCCCCGTAGGCGCGCTGTGCCCACCAAACATGGCCCTGCTCTATACGTTGGGAAGTTTTCATAAATCAGGCGCATGAATGCTGTCACCGGGGCTTACAGCTATACAGGCAAGTATATTGCCCGGCATCTACTCGCCATGGACGAGCCGCTGATTTGCCTGACGAATAAGTCTCCAGATCAAAATCCGTTCAATCAACCAATCCCAACCTACCCCCTCGATTTCTTAAAACCACACTCCCTAGCCGACAGACTGAAGGGGGTAACCACGCTCTATAACACATACTGGGTTCGCTTTAATTATCACACCGCCAACTATGAACAAGCGGTACGGAACAGCCGGATATTGTTCGAGGCTGCCAAGAGGGCGGGGGTGAAACGGATTGTACAGATCAGCGTCAGCAATCCTGCGAGAGAATCACCACTACCGTATTTTCACGGCAAGGCGATGGTGGAAGAGGCGCTGCAGGAGATGAAGATCTCATACGCCATCATACGACCGACGTTAGTTTACAGCCTGGAAGACATCTTAATCAACAACATAGCCTTTTTTCTACGGCGATTTCCGCTATTTGGCATTGCAGGCGATGGCGATTACCGGGTACAACCGATATTTGTAGAAGATCTGGCGCAAATCACGATACGTGCCGGAAGGGCGGAGGAAAATATCATCATAGATGCTGCCGGTCCTGAGGTATATCGATTTATCGACCTGGTACGCTTGATCCATGGAAAAATCCACAGCCGAGCAGTGATTCTACACATGCCACCGTTCGTAGTCCTGGCATTATCCCGTTTCTTGGGCGTTATCTACAACGATGTCGTATTAACAGCCGATGAGTTGCGCGGCCTAATTGCCAATTTATTGGTGTCTGCTACCGCGCCGGCAGGCTGGACACGATTTAGCTCCTGGATATCTGAAAATGCCCAAGATCTCGGCATACGCTACGCATCCGAGCTTAGCCGTCACTTTTCCCGCCACTGATCTGCAACCTTCTACTCCTTACGGCGCAGTGGGGATTATTTATTACAGGAGTTACGAGGTCGGGAAAGGAACTTCCTTTTACGGTTAGCTGCATAATTCCTGAACAATAATGAAATGTTCGTTTTGCTAATCATTACTGCAGCCGTCTATGATTTCCTGAACGGTTTCCACGACTCCTCAAATATCGTGGCGACTGTGATTTCGTCCCGGGCGCTCAAGCCGCGCACAGCGCTTTCCATGACGGCGGCAGCAGAGTTCGCTGCCCCATTCATCTTCGGAACTGCCGTCGCCCAAACCATAGGAAATGACCTGCTCATTTCCAGTGCAATCACCTGGCAGGTGGTGGTGGCAGCTACGCTGGCTGCCGTTATATGGAATCTATTTACATGGTGGGTTGGAATGCCTTCATCATCATCGCATGCATTGGTGGGAGGGCTGGTAGGCGCTGCAATCAGCTCGAATGGGGTGGAGGTGATCCAATGGTATGGGTTAGTAAATGTAGTGATAGCCCTGTTCATTTCACCTCCATTGGGGATGCTAATTGGTTTTATAGGGTTTCGCCTGGTGCTTTTTCTATGGCAGGGTTCAGGACCGCGTGCCAACCTGGCCTTCCGCAGGCTTCAGGTGCCGACATCGCTCATCCTAGCGCTCGCCCATGGGACCAACGATTCTCAAAAAACCATGGGGATCATCACGTTAGGCCTGATGGCAGAAGGCTTGATTAGAGAATTCCAGGTGCAAACGTGGGTGATCGCACTGAGCGCGGCAGCACTCTCCTTGGGGACGGCATTGGGGGGTTGGAGACTAATCCGCACCCTGGGTGGAAAGGTATACAAGATCAGGCCGGTGCACTCATTCACTTCTCAAACTGCCGCTACCCTGGTCGTCCTGGGCGCCACAATATTGGGAGGACCGGTCAGCACTACCCAGGTAGTGGGTTCAGCGATCATTGGCGCGGGAGCCGCGGAAAGGCTCAGTAAGGTCCGCTGGCAGATTGCGAGAGACATACTGGCAACCTGGCTGATAACTATTCCGTCGAGCGCCTTGGTATCTGCCCTGGTCTTTCAGGCCCTGGTCAGGCTCTAGAAAGGAACAATAGAATTATTCCATTAATATGTTAACATAGAAAGCAATATGAAGGAAATTGCGTACATTCCGGGTATTCCACCTGCCAATCCTGGGCCACTGGCTCGCTACTTGCCACCGATCCCGGTAGGTATTATCGGCAAGTGGTTAAAATCCCAAGTTGCGCCTGGAAGCTGGGTAATTGATCCATTTTGCACGGTGCCACGATTGGATGTCGAGGCAGCCCGGGCTGGATATCGTGTTTTGGCGGCAACCAATAACCCCGTGGCAAGGTTTCTACTGGAGATGGCTGCCCAACCTCCCATAGAGATGGAGCTGCGAGCTGCATTGGCCGAAATGGCTGCAGCCCGCAAAGGAGACGAAAGGCTCGAGCCCCTGATACAATCGATGTATGCGACCCAGTGTGATTTCTGCGGAAATATGGTCACTGCCGAGGCCTTCCTTTGGGAGCGAGCCGACAACGGAGAAAATGCTCCCTACGCCCGTATATTCAGGTGTCCGGCTTGCGGTCGGAGCGGAGAATATCCAACCAGCCTGGAAGACCGTGAAAGGGCCGCAAATTATTCTGCCCACAGCGGTCTGCATAGAGCCAGGGCGCTCGAAAGGGTGGCCTCACTACATGATCCCGCGCGGTCCAACGTCGAAGAAGCCTTGGAGACCTATCTTCCCCGGGCTCTGTATGCATTATTTACATTAATCAATAAATTAGATGGCCTGTCGATAAGCGCACTGCGCAGGCGCCTGGTGAGCGCACTGCTGCTTTCGGCATGCGATATGGCAAATACCATGTGGGGGTCAATCGCTCCCAGACGGCCAAAACAACTCAACATCCCACGCAGGTTTCGCGAGAATAATATCTGGCTGGCTCTGGAGGAATCGATCCAGCAATGGATATCCACGGAAGGACCTGTACCCCTGGTACATTGGCCTGACGAGTTGGCCGAGGGAGCAGGCATATGCCTGTATGAAGGGCGGTTGAGAGAGCTTGGAGAAAAGGCAGCCCCGCTCAAACCCGGTGCCATCGTTACAGTCATACCGCGCCCCAACCAGGCTTTTTGGACATTATCCGCATTATGGTCTGGTTGGCTGTGGGGAAGAGAATCCGTCGGGCCTTATAAGAGCGCCCTGCGTCGCCGACGTTACGACTGGGACTGGCATTGTTCTGCCTTGCAGATCGCTTTGCAGAGCCTTTACCCAATGTTATCCGTTGGGACTCCCTTCCTTGGGCTGATCGGCGAGGTGGAATTAGGATTTATCTCGGCTGCTCTGGTAGCTGCCTCTGCGGCATCATTTGAATTGGAAGGGCTCGCTCTACGTGCCGAGACCGGCCAGGCCCAGATCCATTGGAGATTTAATGGCCCAAAGAAAGCAACTGTCGCTGCCCAACCAAATCATCGAGGTGATATGGGCAGGATGCGCCAGCAGATCCATGAAACCATACGGCGGTCTGCTGCCGCCTATTTGCTCAAACGGGGAGAACCAGGTAATTATTTACAGATTCATACCGCGGCACTTTTGGAGATCGAAGCAGGAATTGGATTGAAAATATTCACTGACCGCGAAAGGTTTACGTCCACCGATGGACAGATGACTCTAGAAACTGTTGGCCTGCTCAACTCCGAATTCGAACAGGCCTTTGGGAGCGCAGGCGAGTTCATCCGCTATGGGGGCAGTGATAAAACCCTGGAAGTTGGGCAATGGTGGTTGGTGGACAGCAGCAAAGCAGAACAACCTCTGAGTGAACGGGTCGAACAGGCGACAATCAAATATCTCGCCAGTCGACCAGAGACCACGCTGCTTGAAATTGACTCGGCGATCTGCCAGCAGTTCCCGGGACTACTGACCCCCTCTGCAGAATTAATCCAATTATGTCTGGAATCCTATGGAGACCAGGAACAGCCGGAGGGCAGTTTGTGGCGGCTAAGATCAGAAGACAGACCTGAGAGGAGGGCTTCCGAAACCGATGGTATAACCCGCGCCTTGCATGAGGTCGCTGGAAGAATCGGATGTCAAGCAGAGGGCACGGCGCCGATGCTGTGGAGAGACAATTCCGGAGAAATCCTCTACCATTGGACAATCCTGGCTTCGGCAACATTGGGGGATATCGTCTACAACTGCAAATATCCACCAGAACGAGGGTTCATCGTAATTCCGGGTGGACGGGCAAACCTGGTGGCTTATCGACTACAGCGAAATCTACGCCTGCGCAAAGAGATCGAAAAGGGCTGGCACATTATCAAATTCCGCCAGATTCGCTGGTTAATGGAAAACCCGGCTCTAAACCAGGAGATGCTCATCACCCACCTGGCACAGGACAGCCTAAAGTACGACCTCCCCCAATTGCGATTGCTGTAAAATCCTACGTCTTATCCGGCCAACCGGAAAAGACCGAAGATGTTCTTCGGCTTTATAAGTACGGGATTCTAGGGGTTTCGAATGGTCGTCTCAAGGTAAGGGGTTGGAAGTCACCCAATCGCTGCCCAGGATGACCTTTATATCGACCGGGCTGGAAGGGTCGAAACTGGAGCGAATACGCGTTGGGGAGAGACCCAGGATCTCGAGCAGGTAACGCAGGGTGTGCGGCCTCCCGCGATGGTCAATCAGGACAGTTTGCGAGTAGGCTTGCGGGGCAATCCCTTGTGAGATGACATTTAGACCTCTCGAGCGCAAATACTCTGCAGATTGCTCAAACAGGCCAGGATTTTGGGTGGCGTCCAATACAGCCAGGGAGGCATTTTCTGCACGCATCTTTTCCTTGTTAGTCCCTGCCGTGAGTGGACCAAGCGATCCTGAGATGGTGAAGATTTCATCCCTCAATCCATGGACCTTGTCCATCAGGGGAATCAAGATGCTCAAATCATCCGGTGAGTGGCCAAAGAGCACGTAACCCTTACCAATTACGCCCCGGCGGATGTTTTCTTCCGGGATCTGGCTGGCCAGGGTAGCCAGCTGAATTGCCTGGTCCAGGTTGAGATTGGTATGAATTCCAGAGGCAAGTTCCTGGTAGAGCACATCCGCCTTGGAGATCAATACCGGTAACATCTCAAAGCTCAATACCCGATCGCGGATCGCCAGGATCACCTGCTGCTGCCTCTCGGCGCGATCGAAATCACCTCCACTGGTGTAGCGCGCCCGAGCATAAGCCAATGCCCATTCCCCGGGAAGCACCTGGATACCAGGTGTAAGCCGTTTCTTTGTCTCGACTCCGCTGCCCAACAAATCGATAGTGATAGGCTCAGGGATATTAAGCTTCACTCCACCGATCTCGTCTATGAAACGAATAAAAGCAGCGAAATCGACCTGGGCGTAGAAGTTGATCGGTACTCCCAGGAATTGCTCCACGGTATCAACCGCCAAACCCGGGCCGCCGCCGGGAAGATGATAGGCGTCTCCCAGATAGTGGGCAGTATTTATCTTGCCATGTTGGAATCCGGGGATGGCGACCCACATGTCACGTGGGATTGACAGGATGCCTGCCGAATGGTTGATCGGGTCCAAGGTCAGCAGGATCATCGTATCGCTGCGGGCGGCCTTCTCACCCGCCTGCCAATCCCGATAATCCAAGCCAAGCAAGAGAAGGGTAACCCGGCTGGCGCCATCCCATGGAACCAGGTCAGGTTCGATCGCTGGCGAGAGCGGGTTAGCAGATTCAGGCTGTTGAACAGCTTCACCGGGAAGAGCCGCCTCGGCTGTTTGGGAGCCGCTTGAACCCGTGATAGCCTGGAACACGCCGGTCAATGAGCCTTGACCGCCCAAGCGGGAAATGGTCAGGTAGCGGGTAAACATAAATGAACCGAATCCAAACAACGAAGCCGTGATAAGCAGGATGGCTACAAGCACGATAGCCAGTAGGGTTGAGCTCTCAGATATTACCTTAAATCGCGTATGGCGGTTGATTTCGGTAGGTCTCATATCAGGAGGTAATGGGATGCCACCTGTAGAAGATGTACACTCACCAGAGGGGCATCCCCAGGGCTGGTCTCAGTCGCAGTGGGGGTGGGAGGTTCAGGGGGTGATGTCGGAGTCTCACTGGGAGGGATCGGCAGGGTCTCTGAGGGTGTGGGAGATGGGGGAGGTGTTGGAGTTTCCGTCAATCCAGGCGTCGAGATCGTGGGGGTGATCGATGGGATGGTCGTTGTCTGCTCGGTGGGTGAGAGGGTAGAAGTCCAGGTAGGAGAGGGGATCAGCGGGGAGGTCGAAGTCGGTACAATCGTGGTCCCCTGCAGAGTAGCTGTGGGCGTCTCGCTGGGTGGGAGAGGCGTATCGGTGGGTGGTGAGCACTTCAGGGCAGCATAAGAAGCAGTCGCCTGGATGGACTGATCTAGGCGCACAGCCAGCGCCACCTCATACTGGGCCTGAGCCGAACACCAATCTCCCTGGCGAGCAAGCCGATCGGCCATGTGGACCAAAGACATGCGATATCTCTCAAAGGCGGTCCAGCCGGAGGCATCCCGCAGATGAGGAGCAGCGGCAGCCACCTGACCGAAGTAAAAGGCTGCCTGTTCAGGATAGACCTCCCAAAAGCCGGACCCGATCATGTACAGGCGAGCCAAATCTCTCAGGGAGTTGGCCTCAGCATCTAATGGTCCAAAGCGCTCCGCCAAAGCCAGATCATAGATCCCTCCTTCCAGGATGCCCTGCTCATTGATCTTCGATACACCACGATAGCGGTGTGCCAGATAGAGCATCCCATCGACATCGGCAACGCGGAAGATTGGATCCACCTTGCGCAGCGCCTGTAATAGGTCGATAGCTCGATCCCAATTCCCGGCTGCTATTTCAGCCGCCGACTGGACGAAGAGCTCTTCCACGGGGCGTAGGTCGGGGGTCGGGGTCAAGGTTGGGGTGGGTGGAAGTGGGGAAGGAGTCGCGGTTGCGTAGAGTATTTGAAGGGTTTCGCTGAGCCTCTGCTCTGCACCAGGGAAACCAGGATCTTGTTCGAGCACATACTCGAAGCGCTGTTTTGCCAGGTCATAACGGCCGGCGTAATAGTCTTGTAATCCCAATTCGTACTGCTGCTGGATCGAATACACCCCCTGAGCTATCTCTCGCCGACGATATTCCTGGATTCCGCTCCAGTAACCGCCGGCGATCCCCACTGAACCAAAGCAACCATAAGTGATCCCGGCCAGCAGAAACCAAATGATCCATCGTCGAACGGGCGACCCGGGTTGGGATTGCCAGGGCCTACTTACTGCCAGATGGTCTTGCGGTATCTTCCTTAGACTCGACGGCATAGCGAATCAAATCAGAAATACCCTATGTAGACGCTCTAAACTCAGCACAGGTTCCAGAAGGGATAGTGTAAGTGTATTCAACTTGTCATGAAAAATCCACAACAACGGCACCTCTTGAGAAACGGGAGCCTCAAGAGGTGCCTCTCTCTTTCTTCACCAACCTTATCCAGGTGGCTCAGAAAACGTTTACCCCACTGTGCCGTGTGCTGCGAAGTTTTGAACCTGCCTTCGCAGGTTGGGTTCCGCCTCACAAGCTCCGTCTTGGCTCAGGCCTATCACGTTACTTTACGAAGATAGGAACCCCATCTAAGAGTGTTGGCTCAAAACCGTGGTGCGGCATCACGCGCACAGCAGGGCTGCCATTCTTATACCATAAAAGATTGTGGGTGAATAGGTAATTTAGATTAAAGTCAATCCATAGCGTACAAAAGTGGAATGTCAACAGACCATGACCATGGTAAATCAATTGCAAGGAGGCTACGCACCAGCACTATAAATCCAGCTTGATGTGCAATTCCTTCAACTGCACCAAATCAACCGGGGAGGGTGCATTACCCATCACATCTCGGGCAGCCTGGTTCTTAGGAAAGGCAATCACTTCGCGAATATTGGGTTCATCGGCCAGGATCATGCACAATCGGTCGATGCCCGGAGCGATGCCGCCATGGGGGGGAGTCCCATATTCGAAGGCCTCCAGCATATGCCCAAAGCGCTCCATAGCGACAGCGGGATCGAGCCCAATTAATTTGAAGACCTTCTCCTGAAGCTGGCGATCGTGGATGCGGATCGAGCCTCCCCCGACTTCATTGTTGTTCAAAACAAGATCATACTGCTGCCCACGGGCTTTCCCAGGGTCGCTATCCAGCAAGGGGATGTCTTCAGGCATGGGTGAGGTGAAGAGGTGATGGCTTGGGTCCCATCGCTGTTCTTCTTCATTCCAATTTACGAAAGGAAAATCTATCACCCAGCAGAAGGCCAGGATATTGGGGTCAATTAAGCCCAGTCGCTCACCGAGCAACACCCGCAGGCGTCCCAGTGCTTCGAACACGACACGTGGTTTGTCGGCTACGAACAGCAACAGGTCGCCAGGCTTACCTTCCAACCGATCAACGATGGCCTGCAGGCGTTCTGGAGGGATGAAGCGAGAAAATGTAGAACGTGTCTCGCCTCCTGTCCAAGCGCCAAATACGCCAGCCCTTTGGCTCCAAATTGTTTGGCATAATTGGTGAGTTCATCGATCTGTTTGCGGCTGTAATGGGCCAGCCCGCTGGCGTTGATCCCCCGGGCAGCCCCACCTTTAGCCACGGCTTGCTCGAAAACTGCAAAGCCACAGTCATGGGCCAGGTCGGTGATATCTTTCAACTCCAGCTCGAAACGTAAGTCAGGGTTATCCTTGCCAAAGCGCGCCATGGCTTCTTCATATTTCAAGCGCGGGAAAGGGCTGGCAAACAGCCGCTTGTGGGGCACCACTTTTGCCACCATCTGAGTGAACATGTCTTCGATGAGCTGCATCACGTCCTCGCGCTCGACGAAAGACATCTCCAGGTCCAATTGGGTAAATTCAGGCTGGCGGTCTCCACGCTGGTCTTCATCCCGGAAACAACGGGCGATTTGAAAGTAGCGTTCTACTCCAGCCACCATCAACAATTGCTTGAGTTGTTGGGGGGATTGGGGCAGTGCATAGAACTCACCGGGATGAATTCGAGAGGGGACCAGATAATCTCGGGCGCCTTCTGGTGTGGTTTTAAACAATATGGGCGTCTCGATCTCAAGAAATCCACGTGCGTCCAGGTAATCGCGGATAAATTTCACCACCTTGTGGCGCAGTTCCAGGTTACGACGCATCCGCTCCCGGCGCAGGTCCAGATAACGATAACGAAGGCGAGTATTTTCATCCGTCTCTTCGTCTTTGTTTATTAAAAATGGTGGAGTCTTGGCGAGGTTCAACACGCGTATCAGGTGGGCCTCCACCTCGATTTCACCGGTGGGCAGGCTCGGATTTTCAGATCCAGCGGGTCTGGCCCGCACAATGCCTTCGACCTGGATGACCCACTCCATTCGTGAACTCGAAGCCACCTCGTGCGCCTGGTTTGAGACGTCGGGATTGGCTACTACCTGGACCAAACCGAAACGGTCACGCAGGTCCAGGAAGGTCACTCCTCCATGGTCTCTACTGCGATGCACCCAACCTGCCAGGGTTACATGGATTCCGACATGGGAAGAACGTAACTCACCACAGGTATGCGTCTTATACATAAATCACCTTCATAAAATAAATCGCCCTCCGCACAACGCGTCGGGCGATGGATGGACAAGGCCCGGGATACTCAAAAGGCCAACCTGCGCACCTCCGCCCATGTGGATCGTGAGTGATAGCAGGTTACTGGGTCGAGCTAGACCTCCTTTGCAGCGAGATCTCCAGGCTTCTCGACTCCAGAGGTCTCTATTCCTGCAGTCAGATGGAATTCACTGGGCCTCTCGCCCTGCTCAAAACCCGATAAGATGATGGCAGCCTGGGTGGTCTTGCGCGAATGGTTGCGCCAGCGATGCTGCAGATGAGCAGCGAAGATCAGGCTGTCGCCTGGTTCAAGCACAAAACGCTGACCCTCTACTTCGTATTCCAAGGCTCCATCGAGACACAATACAAATTCGTGTCCGCTGTGCAACATCGCATAACGACCGCTGCCAGCGCCTGCCTCCAGGGTCACCATAAACGGCTCGACCCCTCCGACGAACAATTCGCCTCCCAGTCCTTCCCAGATGCCGCGTGGGAACGGAACCCGGCTGCGTTCGTTAGCCTTGCAAAAGACGATCTCCTGCTTGGGAGGCTCCAGGCGAAAGAAGGCGGTAATGGGTATTTCCAAGGCATCGGCAATTTTATACAGGGTGCTCACGGAGGGTGAGGTGCGAGCCCTCTCGATCATGCTGAGGGCGTTCGTGGACAGGCCGCTCGCCCGCGCCAGGGCGCGCATCGACATGCCTCTCTCCTGGCGCAAGGTTCGAAGGCGTGAACCAACATCAATAACTTGTGGATATTTATCCATTAATTCCATGTATAGCCTCCATAAAACCAATAAATTATACACTCAAAGTCCATAAGTATAATGAATACAACCCATCCTTGTTGAAATGGCATGGGTTGTACTCTATTTTGGTATGCTCGTCAAGGTAGAGAGAGCATAAATGCGCCCGTTACGGGAACTGGTCTATCGAAGTGATCGGGGGTGGAACCGTCTCTACGATCACACCCAGATTGGCGTTCAGCTCTTCCGGCGCCAGTTTATCCGCGGTGAGGAACAATGATGGGTTCCCATGACAGGCATTGCACGACTCGGTCTGAGGGGTTTTTCTTTGAATGTTATGGGGAGTTGCGTATTTCCAGGTCTCCGCTTCCGAAAACCGGGACAACAAACCGGTGCCATAGGCAGCAAAGGTATCAGCTGCGACCGGCACATGCCGGACAGTTACATATTGATAAGGCCGTTCATAGGATTGAATGGGATTGCGACCAATGAGAAACAAGAGCTGAGAAGATTCCAATTCAAATGCCGCCTCGCCCGTTGCGGTTGCAGAACCAACGTGGCAACCGAAGCAGTTGTTATAAGAGATGGAGTGGCACACCTGGCAGGCCAATTTGCTTCCATGAATATTATGCATCAGAACCTGGTCCTGCCCGGCTGAGACAGCGGGGTGGCACGATTCGCAACGTGGACTTTGAACGCCAGCGTATCGATGTCCAGGTGGGGGTAAGTGACTCTTTTCAGGGCCGGGATGACAATCCTGGCAGGCAGCAGGCTGCCCATGTAATTCTTTTCCCGCATGGCAACTTACACAGGTCAGATCAGCCTGGTAATGGACATCGGCGGTTTGTCCCTGGTTTCCTCCTAAGAACTCATTTCCTGCCCGGCTTCCATGACAGGTGACGCAATTTTGGTCCATCGAGGGAGTGCGATAAAAAAGGTGGCCGTCGAAAAATCCACCACCCGCCACATTTGGCCGGCTAACATGGCAATCACCGCAGGTTGCATGGCAATCCGAACAACTCTCTTCCAGCGCGCTTTCAAGCACTGAATGGTTGCCCGGAAGACCACGGTTGTTCACAGCAGCATAAAAACCTGCCACATTACTATGAAGACTGTTACTGCTATAAGCGACAATATCTAAATGGCAACGACCGCAGGTTGTCTCGGGATCGCGACTCGGATTGCGAATGACGCCTTGATGGGCGATTTCTTTGTCTGGGTCCTGAACGCCTCGATGGCAACTCAGACATCCATTCAATCCATGGATGGAAGCGGGAAATATTTTTCCATTCACCCAGACCTTCTCCCAGGGCTCCATGGGGGCTGCTTCTCTGATCAAGTCTTTCCATGGTGTAGCCTGGTCGGCAATCTGGTCCGGGTTAGCTGACGCAATTAATTTCTCCTGATTGGTATGGCATTCCTGGCAATAATCAACAGCGAGATTGCCGGGCGTGGGCGCAGGTTTGGAAGGCTGATCATTGAGCGTTTCTGCCTGGTCGACAATTGGGGTAAGGGAGGGCAGCGTTGCAGTTTGGGTAATGGGCTCGGAATTATCTTCACTACTACACGCCACCAGTATCACAAGAACCAAAAAGATGCCAGGAAGCAACAGGATGCGGTGCATGAATCAGTCCTTGGTTTGTAATCTATTTCACGAATTCATTATAAAAGAAAAAATCATGCAAACAAGTGACAAATATAACATTCTCTTATCACTTCTGCTTATTCTTACGATAAGCATAAACTATCAATTAGTGATATTTGTCACTTGAATTGCCTATAGGATTTGTGTTAGTATTCACAAGAGGCTATGGGGATTATGTTAGATATCCATCAGCTAAATGTATTCCTGGTTGCCGCTGAAACACTAAACTTCACCCAGGCGGCCCACCGGCTGCGCATGACACAACCCAGCGTGAGCCAGCATATACAGAGCCTTGAAAGGCACTTCGGAAACGAGCTTTTCCTGCGTGCGGGTCGAAACCTGGAGCTAAGCGACGCCGGAATTGCCCTGATAAGTCTGGCCAGAGAAGCCGTTAACCTATCGATTCGCATCGAGGAGAAGATGGCTTCCATCAAAGGGAATGTATACGGACACCTGCATGTCGTGTGCAGCACCGCACCGGGTAAATATCTCTTGCCGCAGATTCTGGCTGGTTTCCACCGTCAACATCCTCAGGTCAGGGTTACATGCCAGGTCACTTCTCAGAAAGAGGCAATCCGCATGTTGTGCGGTGGAGAAATCCATTTCGCCCTGACAAGCATGCCCTGTGACGTCTGCCCAGAGGTGGATTTTTATAAATTCTTGTGCGACACGATCGTGTTAATTGCGCCGAACACCCACCCCTGGACGAGAACATGCGAGATCGAGATTGAGGAGCTAAAACAGGCCGAACTCATCTTAAGGGAACCTGGCTCGGGTACCTATGAAGCCGTGCTGGGGGCTTTAGCCAGTCACGGAATTTCGATGAGTGATCTCAATGTCTTGCTGACATTAGGCAACTCAGAAGCCATCGCCCTCGGGGTACAAGAAGGAATCGGTGTGGGCTTTGTTTCAGAGATCATCGCAGACCGCCTGTGCGGAGACCGGGTTTCTAAGATCGAGGTGCGCGGGTTGAATATTAACCGGGATATCTTTCTCGGCCGTAATTTCCAACGCCCTCATACCGTCGCTCAAAAGACTTTCTGGGAGTACATACACAGTCCAGACAACCCGGTCACCAATCTGTTAACCCTGGCAATTGATTAAACCGGGGTATGTGACGTGTAATCTTAGCTTTCATCTTCATGAGATCGATATCAGACGAGGGAACCATGACTAGAGTGACCAAATACAAGTACTACACTTTGGCAATCGGCGGGGGATTGGTAGTAGCCGTGCTCTCCATGATACTGACCGTGCAGTTTGCACAGGCAGCCCGTACGAGCCAACCATCGATACAGAGCCGGGGTGGTGAAGTGGTCGAGGTCGTTCCGGACAAGGACTGCAAGGACTGCCACCTGGATATCTCAGAGTCCTGGTCTCACAGCCCCCACGCCCACGCCTACGATGATCCCTACTTCCAGGAACAATGGAATGGGTTGGGGAAACCGGGTGACTGCCTGCTCTGCCATACGACCAACTATCAGGCAACCACCAGCTCGTATACTGCCGAGGGGGTTTCGTGCGAGGCCTGCCATGGAAGCGTGCAGGCAGATCACCCTCCCAAGGCGGTCCCAATTCGCGCCGATACGGAGTACTGTGGCGAATGCCATACCACCACGCTGCATGAATGGCGATTGACCGGCCACGCCTCGGTAGATGTAGGCTGCATGGATTGCCACGATCCACACAGCCAGAAACGCCTATTCGAAGTCTCGGATGATCTGTGCATCAATTGCCATAAAGAAGACATGGGTGACTATCTGGAAGATATCCATATCCAGAAAGATATCGGCTGCGTCGACTGCCATGCCCTGGTGATACCACCCGAGACGCCGCCTGTGGATGGCATTGTGCCCACCGGGCACACCTTCACCATTACACCGGCCACCTGCGTTGCCTGCCATACCGACACGCTGCATTCTGGATTCCATCTACCCGGATATGAAAATGGGGCGAAAAATGCTTCCACAACCGAGCTCAGCGACACCACTATGGGTGTAGACGATGGACTTACCAAGCCAGAGTATCCCACGGCCGAAATTGGGCCCACTCCTGAACAGCAGATCCAGGCATTAGAAGCCGCCCTGGCAAGCCGGCGATTAACTTCGATCTTCCAGGGAGGCATAATCGGCCTGGTGTTGGGAGGAAGCACGGCCTGGATCATTGCCCACAACGTACGACGGTCCCTGAATGGGGAAGAAGAAAATGGAGAGGATGAAGAAGTGGAGAGCGAGAATGGCTAAACCAACAGCCCAGAATAAAAAACGTAAAAAAGCGCCCATCCTCTCCCGCCGTGACGTGTTGAAGATCGCAGCCGTTACTGCCAGCGCGGTGGTAGTGACCGAGGTAGGCATCTCGGGACCGCTCTCCCCAGAGGCCATCCAGGGGATCGGCGAGGAGACCCACCCAAACCAGGGCTCATCCGAGCACGAGTGGCACATGGTGATAGATCTCTCCAGGTGCATCGGCTGCTATTACTGCGTGCGGGCCTGCCAGGCGGTCAACGACGTGGCCGATGAGGAGATGCGCTGGAACCTGGTCTTCCCCGACCAACTCGAGGATGGCACCACCTTCTACATGAATCGACCATGCCAGCATTGCAAGGAACCACCCTGCGTACGGGTCTGTCCGGTAGGCGCCACGTGGGTGAGGCCGGACGGCATCGTGACCATGGACTACAAGCGCTGCATTGGCTGCCGTTATTGCCAGGTGGCGTGCCCTTACGATGTCCGCCGGTTCAACTGGAAGAAACCCGAAACACCCAATCCCTATTCTCCCGCCTGGGGAGAGGGCGAGGTCGAAAGAAGGCCACGCGGGGTAGTGGAGAAATGTACTTTTTGCCAACAGCGCATCGATAGGGCGATTGAACAAGGGATGACACCCGGTGTGGATTGGCAAGTCACTCCAGCCTGTGTTGCGATATGCCCGGTGAATGCACGTGTGTTTGGCGACATCCGTGATCCAAACAGCCCGTTGTCTGTATATTTGAAGGAACATGCCACGTTCCGACTGCGTGAGGATTGGGGCACCCAACCCAAGGTGCACTACGTCATGCCGGAGAAGGAGGGCGTGTAAGATGGCGACCGGTACTATCCCCCTGCAAGTCCCGCGAAATCGCCCCCTGGCACTGTGGATTGGCGGCCTGGCGGCCCTATTCCTGGTCGGGTTATTCGCCATGGGCCAGGTGCTGCTGAAAGGCCTGCAAGTCACTGGATTGAACGACCGTGTTCCCTGGGGATTGTGGATCACCCAAGATCTTTCGGGGATCGGATTGGGGGCAGGCGCGTTCACATTTTCGGCTGCCGTATACCTGTTTCGTATCAAGCGACTTGAACCCATGGCCAGGGCTGCGGTCTTCATTGGTTTTTTGGGCTACACTTCCGCAATGCTTGTACTGGCTATGGATATCGGGCGCCCAGATCGCTTCTGGCATCCGCTGGTCTATTGGAACGTGCATTCCGTCTTGTGGGAGATCACCTGGTGCGTGGTGCTCTATTCCGCTGTGCTGGTGTTGGAGGTGCTGCCGGTAGTCTTCGAGAGCCCATTCTTCGACCGCTGGTCCTGGTTAAGGGCCGCCGGACATCAGGTCCACCGCCTGACGCCCATCCTGGCAGTGGTGGGTATGGCCCTCTCGTTACTGCACCAGTCATCTCTAGGGGCGACTTATGGCGTCCTGAGCGGACGGGCAATCTGGTTCAAGCCTTCCCTGCCGGTGATGTTCATCATCTCCGCAGTCGCCGGAGGAGTTTCCTTAACCCTGCTGGCGACCATGGTTACCTCAAAGTTGCGCAACCGCAACCTGATTCCCGAGAGCATCAAGCTTGAGCTGGCGCGCTTTATCGGTTACACCCTTCTTGCTTACCTGTACATAAAACTATGGGATTGGGCTGCGACATCCTATTACAGCAGCGCACCCGGCACTGCCAGCGCGCTGGCGCGCCTGCGAGCCACCACTCCATATACTGCCACTTTCTGGTGGGTGGAGGTCGTTTTGGGTGGAGTGGTGCCGGCAATGATCCTGCTCTACCATCGATTCCGGCTGAACGACCAGGCGCTTATGGCGGCATTGGGTTTGATTGTGGTAGGGCTGATCGTCAACCGCTGGAATGTGACCCTATCCGGCCTGGTTGCGCCGCCAGACTGGTCCCCCGGAATCCTAGGGGATGTCCTGGCAGCCACTTATTCCCCCACCTTGTTAGAAATCACTGTGTCGCTGGGTGTACTGGCGTATGGGTTGCTCGGTTTCACCCTGGGAGCCCGTTATCTTCCGCTTTATACAACCCATCCCACGCAAACCGAGTCCACCGTGTAACCAGACTGCTCTCCTCTTACAGTTTGCTACCATAAATCTATCAGGAGATTCGCAGTTCAAAGGAAAGGGAAATTATACGGGGAATTTCGTAAGCCATATACAAATCTAGTAATGACCACCCCCATGGCGTTATCCTTGGGGGTGGTCTTGTGTTCTATTCGTGTGACAAAACACAGGATGTGAACATGACAAGTTACACTGTCAGGATCATAAAGATTAAGTTAAGATTTTCACAATTTGATTTATACGAGTATGTGAATATATAGAATTTCATTCAATGGACCAATCCAAGTTACCCGACGAAATCATTCAATTACATGCAGACATCTGCTCTGCCCTCGCAGATCCAAGGCGCATCTTGCTTTTATACGCCCTTTCCGAGGAGCCGCGCACCGTAGGCGATCTGGCGATTCGAATCGGCATGGGCCAGCCGGCCGCTTCGCGCCACCTGAAAATTCTGCGGGAGCGCGGCCTGGTAAGACCCATGCGGGTTGGCGCCAGCGTCTTATACAGCCTGGCAGACCCAAGATTGATCGAAGCCCTGGACCTGCTGCGGGCGGTCTTACGCGATCGGCTGGTGCACAGCGCCAGCCTGATTGAGCCAGAATAATGGAGCCTTTATCGGGAGGAGCCATGCGCGTGAGGAGAGCTTTGACGTTAATCCCTGTAATCCTGAGCCTGTTTATCGCCAGCGCGACGATTGCGCTATGGCCTAGCAGGAATGCGCATGCACAATGCGGCTCGCAGGCCTCGTCCTGTAGAAACTGTCATGAAGTCCAGGGCAAGGACCCGGTCAACAATGACGGCACAGGCTGGCACGAATCGCATGCCTTTGGCGACTTCTGCTATCTCTGCCACGCGGGAAACAATCAAAGCATGGTCGAAGAAGAGGCCCATGCAGGTATGGTGGCTCCCCTATCCGACGTATATGCAGCGTGCCAGAGCTGCCATCCAGACGACCTGGTGGAAAAGGCAGGTGTATACGCGGCCGTGTTGGGTGTAGAGGTCGGCACGGGTGGCGGTGACACATCTGGCAGTGAAAGGCCTGAAGACACAGTGAGTGGACCCGACAACGCCCCCCAGCCTGAAAACGAATCGACCGGCACGCTGGAAGTATCCGGGGATTTGATCGACTATAACCAGCGCTACGAGGAAACCCTCCCTGGCAGGAAACAAGTCAACTGGGGCAATGTCGTGCTGGTAACCTTGATTATCCTGGTAGGTGCCGGCGGAGGAGGCTTTGTCTACTGGAATGAGCGCCGCCTGCTGGGTCTCCCTGTTTTCCGAAAACGAGAACTTCCCACCAGAACCGATGAGGCAGGAGCGAGCATTCCTCGGTTGAAGGAATATCAGGACGAGGTGGTGGCCCTGCTGCCGATGATCAATCGCCTGGATCCGCGCGGAGTGCATGCTCTTAAGAGGTTGCTGGAGAATCCCGAGGCCGCCACGGAGATCCTGTATGGAATATCCCGGCTGGACCCGGACCTGATCAAGCGTATTCGCTCGCTCGACCATGATTCACGGGCTTTGTTGATAGCGTTAGCAGCAGGATAACGGAAGAGCAGAGATCGAGGCATGGAGGAAAGATGAACTGGCTGACGAAACAATTTCGCAAAGAACTCTGGTCACCATACGCGGCAGGCGTGCTCCTGGGCGTGATCGGAGTGCTGGCGGTCTGGATGAGCGACAGCCTGTTGGGCGCCTCGGGGGCGTTCGAAAACCTGGCCGGCATGTTCGGCAAGGCCCTAGCGCCTGCACTGTTTGATAACCTGTACTTTAACTTTATCATGCCGCCTGGCATCACCTGGGGAGTGGTGCTCTTATTGGGGGTGTTCTTTGGTGGGATGTTTGGCGCCTGGTCTTCGAATACACTGAAGTTACGCTTCAACGATGACGCCCAATGGCGCACGATCTTTGGAGCGCAAAATTGGAAACGCTGGCTGGCAGCCTTCGCCGGGGCAATCATCCTGGAGTACGGCGCAGGCATCGCCGGCGGCTGTACCAGCGGGCTGGCCATATCGGGTGGCATGCTGCTCGCACCAGCAGCGTTTATTTTCATCGGGGCAATGTTCGCCTCCGGCATCCTTACTGCCTTACTTGTCTACAAGAAGAGGTTCTAGACCATGACGAACTATTTGATCGCCTTATTGCTCGGCGTGTTCTTCGGCCTGTCGCTCAATAAGGCCGGGCTGACGCGCTACAACAAAATTGTCAACGTATTTCGCTTCACGGACCTGGCCGTGTTGAAATTCATGATGACCGCCCTGGTGGTGGCGATGAGTGGACTGTACGCCCTGCGCGGCATGGGCTGGATCACCTTCCCGAATATTCCCGCCACGTACATTGCCGGCAACCTGATTGGAGGGCTGATATTCGGGGTCGGCATGGCCCTGACCGGGTTCTGACCGGGTACCTGCGCCGCCGGCGGCGGCGAAGGCAAACTCGATTACTTGATCCCCGGACTGCTTGGCTTCCTGACAGGGGCTGTTATTTTCGGACTGACCTACGAAAAGGTATTTCCCAAAATCTCGGCGCTGGCGAATCTCGGCAGCGTAAGCCTTCCGGAGCTATGGAATCTGAATCCATACCTGGTGATCCTGCTGTTTACCCTGATCAGCCTGTTCCTGTTCTACCTGATCGATCGCAGCGGGTTATATCGCAAGAAAAAGGTAGGCTGAACGACATAGGCAAGCAACGGATCAGTTAATACAAACCAATGGATTCACACTTGTATATGACAGATGCTGGATGAAGGGATGTATGGCACCACCTGAGATCACAAGACGAGGATTTCTTAAAGCTGGAAGCGCAGCGCTAGGTGCACTGACCACCAGTCAATTTGCCTTTCCTCCGGCAGCCCAGGCTGCACGCACTCATCACCTGGATGCCGATGGAGACGGCTACATTCCAACCATGTGTGAAATGTGCGTGTGGCGCTGCGGAGTTCTCGCCAAGGTGGAGGATGGGAAAGTCATAAAGCTGGAGGGGAACCCCGATCATCCCCATTCCAGGGGCAAGCTGTGCGCCCGCGGGCAATCGGGGCTGATGAACACTTACGATCCAGACCGGGTGCTCTTCCCTCTCATCCGGGCCGGGAAAAGAGGGGAAGGCCTCTTCCGCCAGGCGTCCTGGGATGAGGCGTTAGACGTGGTTGCCAGGAATATGCTCAAGATCAAGGAGAAGTACGGACCTGAGGCGATGATTTTCTCGTCTACCCATAACCTGTCCCAGGTCCAATTCGAGAACCTCTTGAATGGCTACGGCTCCCCAAACTATGGAACCCAGCGCAGCTTATGTTTCAACGCCATGGTGACTGCCTTCTCGCTCACCTATGGAGTGGAGGAACCATCTCGCAACTACCAGGATGTGCAGTATATATTATTGACCGGTCGCAACATGATGGAGGCGATATCGACATCCGAGACAGGTGAGATGGTGGATGCAATCTCACGCGGCGCCAAGCTGGTGTACCTGGATCCGCGTTACACCAAGACAGCCGCCAAGTCAGCCGAATGGATACCTATCCGCCCGGGCACAGATGCTGCCTTCCTGCTGGCGATGATTCACGTGATTGTCACCGAACAGCTTGCGGATTGCGAGTTCGTCAAGCGATATGTGGTCGGCTGCGATGATCTACCCAAGGCTATGGAGAATTACACTCCAACTTGGGCCGAGAGCATAACCGGCATACCTGCAGAGACGATCGACCGGATCGCCCGCGAATATGCCGCAGCCGGTAAGAACGCTCTGGCCCATCCCGGATGGCGTACCTCGAATTTTATCAACTCTTTCCAAACCGAGCGCGCCATAGCAACCCTGAATGCACTGAGCGGCAACGTGCTTACCCCAGGAGGTTGCCTGGCAGCTGAAAGTCCCGAGGCCAGCGGTGTGCACTTGGGCAAGCCACCCCAACCAGCCTACCCGCGGGTGAGCGCCCTGAGATTGGACGGTGTGCCATGGAAATACCCGCTGGTGCCGCTCAAGCTAGGGGTATTCCAGGAGCTGAGGGATGCCATCCTGACCGGCCAACCCTACCAGGCGCATGGCTGGTTCATATCCCGACAGAACCCGGTCCTGTCGCTACCCGACCGCCAACGCACATTGCAAGCGATGGGCAAGCTTGATTTCATTGTCGTCGTAGATATCCTGCTCAACGACAGCGCCTGGTTTGCCGATGTGGTGCTCCCGGAGGCCTCGTACCTGGAACGGTACGATCCCCTGGCCGTGGTGGATGGCAAGATCTTTATCCGCCAGCCGGTCATCGAGCCCCAGGGCGAAGGCCGTTCGGCGTTGTGGATCTATAAACAACTGGGTGAACGCCTGGTCCTGGGAGATTTTTTCCAATACCAGGATGAAGAAGACTATATACGCCAACAACTGGCACCGCTGGATTTAAAACTCGAAGAGCTAAAGCTCAAGGGTTTCTTGATCCCACAGATTGATACAGAAAATCCAGCGGAGCCGGTCTTCAACACTCCTAGTGGAAAGATCGAGGTTTATTCCGAGACGCTAGGCGATGCGGGTTTCTCTCCCTGGCCCACCTGGGAAGAACCCCCTTATCCCAAGCCTGGTGAGTTTTACCTGCTCACCGGCAAGGTAGCCCAGCACACCCAGATGGGCACGCAGAATAATCCCCTGCTGCACAAGTATGAAGATGAACCCAGGTTATGGATCCATTCCGATCCTGCCTGGAAACGAGGCATCCGGACCGACGATATGGTCCGGGTCAGCAGCCCGGTCGGAGAGGTGAAGGTGAAAGCGCTGGTGACCGAAGGCATCCGCCCGGATTGCGTTTATCTGACTCCCGGATACGGCCACCTCTCAAAAGGACTGCGCACCGCTTATGGGCTAGGCGCCAGCGATTCAGACCTGCACGTGACCTATACCGACCCGATCAGCGGTGGGCAGGCCTTAAGCCAGACATTTGTGAGCATAAAGAGATGAAGAACCGCTACGGATTCGTGATCGACGTCTCGCGCTGCATAGATTGCCGCGCCTGCCTGGTGGCGTGCAGCGTGGAAAACAACGTGCCGATGATTCACACCCGCATCTGGGTGAAAGACTCGGGGGTGAAGGGGCAATTTCCAGGCTTGCAGCGCACCTTCGTTCCGTACAACTGCATGCACTGCGACCATCCCCCGTGCGTGGAGGTGTGTGTCAGCGGGGCGACCTACAAAGACCCCAACACCGGGCTGGTGCTGGTGGACCCGGAGGCCTGCATCGGCTGCGGTTTCTGCGTGGAAGCCTGCCCTTATGACGCCCGCTACCTGGACGAGGCCCGCGGCGTGGTGGACAAATGCAATGCCTGCCTGCAGCGAGTAGAGGTCGGCCAGCAACCGGCCTGCGTGGCTACCTGCGTGGGGGGATCACGCCTGTTCGGAGACCTGAATGACCCTGCTTCTGAAGTCTCGATGGCGCTTAAGAATGCCCGCAGCATCCAGCGGCTGGATTACGAAGCCAACGGGCACGATACCAATCCGAACATATACTACATCAATGGAGATGTGTTGGAAAGCGGATTTCTACCACGCGATCCCCGGTACAACATAGCTGAAGAAGGCTGGAAAAAGGTGCTTGTTCCGGCAATCTTCGCTGGGATCGGCGCCTCTTTCCTGGTGCAGGCAACCTACTTTACCAAACAGTTGGTCGAGGGCGAGAAGGAGTTTGACGAATGAGCGATAGCCATACCATCCCACTTCCCCAACGGAAACGACTGCGGGAGAAGCTGTATAAGAAGCATAATCTGGCGAATATCCTGACTCACTGGTTCAACGTGGGGATGTGGTTGATGCTGCTGCCTACTGGCATTGCCATCATCTCCTCTCCGCGCCTGGGCTTGAGCCCATTGTGGTGGCAAGAGCTGTTCCGCAATTTGTTTGGCTCTACCGCCAACCTGATCCGCTTCCACTACACCCTTGGATTGTTATGGACTTTCGTGCTGAGCTTCAACATCCTGGTAGGGTTTCGAAGATATTTCGTGCCGTTTGCGACAACGCGCATGCTGCTAGACAAAGACGACATCGAGTGGTTGAAGATCAAGCCACTTCAAATGCTCGGTTTTTATCGAGGGAGAAAGCTGCCACCTCAAGACGCATACAATGCCGGACAGAAACTGTATATGTACGTAGTGATCCTGGGAACGGTGAGCATCATGCTGAGCGGGATTGTCATGACTTTCAAAACAATCTTCCCGCCCCTACTCAAACAAATCGCCCAACCGGTGCACTGGGTTTCTGTCGGGGCAATCGTCGCCGGGCTGATCATCCACGTTTATATGGGGGCCATCTTCCCGGAGGAGAAAGAGGCTTTCTTTTCAATGTTCACCGGGAAAGTCTCTGCCTGGTACGCACGAGCTCACCACGAAAAATGGTACCGGTTGAAGATCAAGGAAGAGCTGGCCTGGGAGGAGCGCGTGGAAAAGGAAATGGCAAAGGAGGTGCAGCATGCCGATCTATGAATACACCTGTCAGGTCTGTGGTCTTGAATTTGAAGAATTGATCTGGAATCGGTCCAACATTGACGAGGTGCACTGCCCGTTTTGTGAAAGCGCTGAGGTCAAAAAGAAGATTTCCATTTTCGGCCCAAAGGCCGGCGCATCTTCCGGTTCGACGTGGAACATCAACTCCAGTTGTGGGGCGAGCAGTGTCTGAGGGAGCTGAATGATTCCGGCCGTGAGTCGGAAATAAGTCAAAAATTAGCAAGAACAATCTTGGCCAAGCTGCCAAAGGAATCGAAATGCGGCAGCCTGGATTTTTTTTCATTATGACATTAATCCAGCCATTTTGTGATTTATAACACTAATCACCGGAACTTGATTCGTTATAATTTGTACAAATAATATATTCATATATGCATATATTAATATAATTTATATGTGACAATATGTAAATAATGAACCAAATACTTGAGCATGAGGTCAACCAATTACACGCCGAATTCTGCGCTGGACTGGCCGATCCCAAACGGATCTTGATCCTGTACACGCTGATCGATGGCCCCAAGAATGTTAGCGACCTTGCAGAAAGCCTACGCATGAGCCAACCGGCCGTATCGCGGCATTTAAAAGTCTTACGAGAGCGCGGCATGGTGATAGCCACGCGCCTTGGAACGAGCGTGGAATATCGCCTGGCAGATCAGCGGTTGATCGAAGCGCTCGACTTGTTGCGGGCAGCCCTGCGCGATCACCTCTCTCGTCGCGCTGAGCTCATCGGGGCGATCGAAGAATAATCTCATCTTTAAGGAGTTTCTCATGGATACGGTCTATAACTCATTGGAAAGCACATTGCAACTGCAGGGGAATGGAAAAGCCACTAAAAACAAGCTTTCCATGGTGGTCTTCAGCGGCGACATGGACAAAGTGATGGCGGCGCTGATCATCGCCACTGGCGCGGCTGCTTCCGGGATGGAAGTGAGCATGTTCTTCACCTTTTGGGGTCTGAAAGCGATTGAGAAGCCAGGCGTCATGACCGGCAAAGGTCTGTTCGGCCGGATGCTGGGGGTGATGAACCGGGGCGGCCTGGACGCCATCGGGCCAAGCCGGCTGAACATGGGCGGCCTGGGGCGCTGGATGTTCAAGAAGATGATGAATGCCAAGGGCGTCTCGACCCTGCCAGAACTCTACGAGATGGCGGTAGACCTGGGAGTGAAGATGATGCCCTGCCAGATGAGCATGGAAGTGATGGAGCTCGATCCCGGTGTCTTTCAACCCAACGTTACCCCGCCTGTCGGCGTGGCCGCATTCCTCGAGGAAGCGAGCGAGAGCAAGGCGACATTGTTTATATAGAGAATTGAGAATAGTGATAGAGAGAAGAGCTGGATAAAAGCTTTAAAGGGGAAATATCAATTCTGGAGGAAAAAATGAACGACGTAACGATTTCTCGATCCCTGGATATGAAGGGGTTGCTTTGTCCAATGCCTGTGGTAAAGATCGCCAAGGCGATCAAAGAGATCAAGATCGGCGAGACGATCGAGGCCTTCGCCACCGACCCAGGTGTGATGGCGGATATTCCGGCCTGGTGCCGATCGACTGGCAACGAACTGGTCGCACTGGAAAAACAGGACAGGCAATTCCACTTCGTGGTTCGCAGGCTGAAGTAGAGACCGATATGGCCCTTAACCAGATCATGCAACTCCTGGCGTTCATCGCCCTGGCATTCACCGTGGCAACATTTACCCATCGGTTGAGGCAGTTTCGAGCGCTGGCGAGACCTGGCGAACGTTCGACGCCGAAGGGCAAACCAGGATATGGGATTTTATATGCCTTCACATTGGGCATGGCACCCTGGGCGAAGGAAAGCACGCGGCGCCACTGGCTGGCCTACCTGCGCGGGGTGGCTTTCCATCTGGGCATATTCATCGGATTGGGGATTTTCCTCATCAGCCCGTGGATGCCAGCGCTTCCCAACGACACAAAAGACTGGCTGTGCATAGTCTTGGGTATAGGAGCGCTCCTGGGTCTGGCCGGTATGGTGGCCCGTTTCATAGAACCCAACCTGAGGCACCTGAGCACCCGCGATGATTATATTGCCTCGCTGATCGTTTGCAGTTTTTTGGCAATCAGCAGCCTATGGCTGGCCGGCATGGTAGGAATGCCCATCTACTACCTGACTGCCTCAGCCATGCTGGTATATGCCCCGTTCGGCAAGATTCGGCACTGTCTCTATTATGGGTATTCCAGGCTGTTTTTCGGTAGATACTTCGGCATTCGCAGCGTCTTGCCGCATGGACATCCGAATGGGTTAAGTTGAGCGATGACGAATAGCAATCTTCAATGTGCAATGGACGTATTGGACCGGCAATTGAACCAGCCTCTAATTGCCGCACTGGAAGTGTGCGCACGTTGTGGCATCTGCGCCGAATCCTGCCATTATTACAGGGCTGAACCCAACCCGGAATATGTACCAGCCGCTCGTGCTGAGCATTTGCGCAATGTATATCGCGCAAAGCACGATTTCCTAAGCCGGCTGTTTCCCTCCTTGACAGGAGCAGAGCCACTGACCGAGCAGAAACTCGCACAACTGGCCGATATCGCCTTCAATACCTGCACCCTGTGTTATCGCTGCACGATTAACTGCCCAATGGGAGTCGATACTCCCCTGCTGATGACAACGCTGCGCGCCATGGCGACAGCCAGCGGGCATGGCTCTGAAATCCTGGAGATAGTTGCAGATGCGGCGATAGAAAAAGGGAAGGATCCTTCGATCTACCTGGAATTCTTCCTGGACAGCATACAGGACATGGAGAAAGAGCTGCAGGCGCTGACCGGGAATCCGGAGGCCCGAATTCCGGTGCATAAGAAAGGCGCTCACAAGCTATACGTCGCCCTGGCTGGAGCACACACCATCCTACCGGCAGCCGCAATCTTCAATAGCGTTGGGGAAGACTGGTGCCTGAGCATCTACGAAGCCGCCAACTACGGTATCTTCCTGGGCGATGCATCCCGCGCAAGGGCGATCGCCAGACGAATCGTCGACGAAGCCACCCAGATTGGCGCGGAGGAGATCATCATCTCCGAATGCGGGCACGCCTATTATGTCATGCGCTGGCTGGCGCCAAACTGGTTCGGGGATGACTTCCAATTCAAAGTGCGAAGCATCGTCGAAATAATCGCGGAATACATCCAGCAGGGAAGGCTGCGCCTGGATGCCAGCGCCAATCCGGAGCCAATCACCTACCACGATTCGTGCAACCTGGGCCGAAAAGGCGGCATCCTCGATGAACCCCGCACCATCCTGAGGTCTGTCGCCATGGATTTTCGCGAGATGACGCCCAACCGAGAGGAAGCCTTCTGTTGCGGTGGAGGAGCTGGTCTGGTCGCCGTACCGGAGGCCGCCGAGATACGGCTGGCAGCCGGAAAACCGAAGGCCGAGCAGGTCAAACGGACGGGGGCCCAGGTCGTGGCAGCCGCCTGCGAAAACTGCCGTCTGCAACTCGGTGATTTGAGCGGCCACTTTGGGCTAGGAGTTGGGGTAGTTGCCCTGGCAGACCTGGTGGTCAAGGCCATGCGATTACCCGGCCAAGCTGAGAGCATCGAGGAGAAGATGCGCTCCGAGGCTCGGGTACGCTCTGGCGACTGATATTCTGCCATTCCAACGACCTTCAACAAAATATTCATTGACCTTACCCCTTCGCAAGTGGAAGGGATTTTTTTTGTGTGCACCCTTCCCGGGAAAATTACGATTGACAAGAGATAACATATAAATATAATTAATTACAAACTGTGTGTAATTAATTAATTCACCCTGTCAGATTCAAAATAAATGATCATGGGGTGGGTATGAAGCAGGCCGCGTCGGCCAGCCTCTTGCGCAACCTGAATCGTTCTGCCGTGCTCGACCTGTTCCTGCAGAACCAAGTGATCTCGCGCTCGCAAATCGCCCGCAAACTGAACATGAGCCTGCCAACAGCGCTGCGCATCATCGCTGAACTCGAGGATCGAAACCTGGTACGCCCGGCAGGCTACAGCCAGGAAACGGCGCTAGGGCGCCCGAGCGCCTTGCTGGAGTTCAATGGGGGCGCTTACGCAGTGATCGGTCTAGACCTGGGCGGCACCAAGATGCTTGGCGCAACGATGGACCTATCTGGGACCACGCAAGCTGAAATCAGCCTGCCGGCCAGCCCGGGGGGCGCACAGGACAACCTGGAGTTGGTCTACGAGTTGATCGAACGGTTGCTCGCCAGCCCACGGCCTGTCGAGCAACAAATTCTGGGCATCGGTATCGGCGCTCCAGGTGTAACCCTGGTAAATCAGGGCATCGTCACCTGGGCACCCAGCCTGGGGTGGCGAGACCTGCCGCTGAAGTCCTTGATCGCTGACCGATTTAAATTGCCAGTATACGTAGATAACGATGTCAACCTGGCTGCGCTTGGGGAGCTGCGCTACGGGGCTGGCAGAGGGGTGAAAAACCTGGTGGCAATCGCCATTGGCACCGGAATTGGCGCGGGGATCATCCTCAATGGAACCCTTTTTCGGGGCACCAACCAGGCAGCCGGGGAGATTGGCTATCTCCCCCCGGGGATCGAATTTTTAAACCGGCATTACGACCAATTTGGCGCCCTGGAGATCCTGGCCTCCGGATCAGGTATCGCCGAACGCGGGCGTAGAAACCTGGAGCGAACCAGGCGATTTTATCAGGGCACAGACTTCAACGCAGAAGGAGTGTTCAATGCAGCCCGCCAGGGTGAAGCCTGGGCGCTGGATACCATCTCAGAGACCATCGATTACCTGGCCCTGGCAATTGCAGCAACCGCCTGCCTGCTCAACCCGGAAGTCATAACGATCGGGGGCGGGGTGGCCCGATCGGCAGACCTGCTCATCGAGCCGATCGTGCAACGAATACAGGGCGTAATTCCCTTCGTCCCACGCATCGTAGCTTCGCCCCTGGGCCAGCGTGCTTCCCTGCTGGGCTCGATCATACTTGTACTCAACGAGGTGATGGACTATGCCGTGGTGAATTCCTACGGCACAAGCTAGATGTACGTGTAAGAACGATAAGGGAGGGCAACTTGGCTTCATTTATTGCGGCTGTGGCGGGGTTAGGTTTCATGGGTCCCACACATATTCAGGCATTGCGTCGCCTGGGAGTTCCCATCGCCGGCATTCTGGGAATCGACCTTGAAGAAGGTCGGCGGAACGCCGAACGTTTGAATATCCACAGGGTCTATAGCGACTACGACGAAATGCTCTCCGACCCACAGGCCAACGTCATCCACATCTGCACCCCCAATCATCTGCACCACCCGATGGCAAAGGCAGCCTTGCTGGCAGGTAAGCACGTGATCTGCGAGAAACCGCTGGCGAACACGAGCGCTGAATCTGGCGAGCTGAAACAACTGGCCAAGGAGAAAGACCTGGTGGCGGTAGTGAACTACAACCTGCGCTTTTACCCTTTGTGTCAGGAGGCACGCGCCCGGGTCCAGGCAGGCGAGTTGGGTGAGGTTCGGCTGGTACACGGCGCCTACTTGCAGGATTGGCTATTCCTGCCAACCGATTGGAACTGGCGAATCGACCCTGCCATGGGCGGCCCGCTGCGGGCGGTGGCCGATATCGGCACCCACTGGCTGGACATGATCCAATGGCTTACAGGACTTCATGTCACAGAAATCCTGGCCGATATGTCGACTTTCATCAAGGTCCGCCAGAAGCCGCGCCAGGAAGTCAGGACCTTTGACGGGAAGCTGGTAAAGGCAGCCGAGGCAGATGAAGTGCCGATCAGCAGCGAGGACTGCGCCACGATCCTATTGCGATTCGACAACAGTGCGCGCGGCGCGCTGGTCTTGTCTCAGATCAGTGCGGGTCGCAAGAACTACTTCTGGTGGGAGTTGAGCGGATCCAGGGCATCGCTGCGATGGGACCAGGAGAACCCTAACCAGTTATGGCTTGGCTACCGCGAACAGCCCAACCAGAACCTGATCAAAGACCCGGCGCTTTTAAGCCCGGAGGCGCGCCGGGCGGCTGATTTCCCGGGCGGACACGCCGAGGGCTATCCGGATACCTTCTACCAGCTCTTCAAACGGGTATATGCCTGCCTGCGGGAAGACCTGCCTGTGGATCCGAGAGAGATCCCTACCTTCGATACAGGCCACCACGAATTGGTTCTATGCGAGGCAATCCAGCGCAGTGCAATGGAAGGTCGCTGGATGTCTCTGCCTGTGAGAGGGGAGTAAACAAGGCTACCTAAATTATTTTCCTGGAGGTGGAATGATTTCCTTAGCTGATGCAAACCCATTGAAAATCGTCATCCAATAGGAAGGAGGAAGAACAAATGAATACAAACATCTATAGATTAATCGTCATGCTGTTGCTGGCCAGCTTGCTGTGGGGCTGTGCAGCACCACCCAGCCCAACTCCAGAGGCCACGGCCCCGCCTGTAGAGGAATTGTCCGCATTCGACCAGTGGCTCAAGGATACCAAGGCCACATTCGAAGGGACGGAAATCAAGGTCGCAGTTGCCTCCCACCCATCCATAGAGGCCTTCAAGAAGATGACACCCGAGTTTGAAGAAAAAACCGGGATCAAAGTGGCCTGGGACGAGATGGAAGAAGGTGCGCTGGCGGAAAAACTTCTAATCGATGCTTCTGCGGGCACCACCAGCTACGACGTCATCATGAATTGCCCCGAGTTCACTCCCTCTCTCGTCGACGTTGGCATGCTGGAGTCTATTGACAGTTTCTTACAAAACCCGGCGACCAACCCGGACTGGTTCGATTACGAAGATATCGAGACAGCCTATCGAGATATGTTGAGCTATAACGGGAAGCATTACGGGGTGCCCTTCGCAGGTGAGACTGTTTTCTTGATATACCGCAAGGACATCTTCGAGAAGCACAATCTCAACGTCCCGACAACGATGGACGAATTGCTCGACACTGCCAAGACAATCCAAGAAAAAGAGCCCGGCATGGCAGGCATCTCAATGCGGACGCGGTTGGGTTGGGAATTCACCTATATGTGGTCGGTGTTGATCTTCCCCTTTGGTGGCAGGATAGTAGACCCTCAAACCCAAAAAGCCGGCCTGAATAACCCTGAGACGCTTGATTCCTTGAAATATTTCATCGATCTGGCAGGTTATGGGCCGGTTGGCATCTCGGCATTCTCTTTCCCCGAAGCATGGGACGCCTTCATGCAGGGGAAAGCCGGGATGATGCTGGAGGCATCTGCTGCGGCACCGGAGGTCGAAAATCCGGAAAAATCCGTGGTTGTTGGCAATGTGGGATATGCCCCCGTACCTGCTGGCCCGGCAGGAGCGTACTCCGGCGTTTGGGGATGGGGTTTCGCCATCACGAAGGATTCCACCAAGAAGGATGCAGCCTGGGCTTTTATCTCCTACATGACCAGCAAGGAGAAACAGGATGACTACCTGGCGAATGGAGGCATCGTCTCGCGAGTGTCCCGATTGCAGGATACCGAGCAACAGGCCAAGTTCCCCTACTACCAAGCAATCCTGCAGACCCTGGAGCAGGCTGCGGCATTACAGGAACAGGGCCTGGGCGTGGTGCTCATGATCCCAGCCTGGTCGCAGATCAGCGAGGTGATGGGAACCGAGGGTTCACGCGCCCTGACCAAGGAGATCACTCCTGAGGAAGCAACTGAGAGCATGCAAACTCAGGTATCAGCTATATTGGGTCAATAAACTACCAAAAAGGGAGGGCCAACATATAACCCTATATAGGCCCTCCCTTCACAATCGTGATCACCAGGAACTATCCAGTTGCATAGGCGAAATCAAGGCCAATCTTATATACCCTATTTATTAATCTTCCCCGCTTTTACGGCAGTCTTCCTGATCGCGGCGTATAGTGTGTTCTGGCTGGCGCGGATGAGCCTGGTGGATTGGGTGTTCGGGGCCGATTGGGCGCGCGCAAGATGGGGTGGGTTGGCAAACTATATCTGGCTGTTGTTCGATCCAAACTCTCTCTTGTGGACTTCGTTGAAGACAACCACAATTTACGTGGCTGCGACGATTGTAGCGGAATTTCTGCTGGGTTTTGGATTGGCACTGCTGCTGAACGAGAAGATCTATGGACGCTCGATATACACCGCCATACTGATCATACCCATTGTGCTGATGCCTTCGATGGTTGGGATGGTCGGGAGGTTGTATTTCAACTACGATGGGTTGGTCAATTTCTTCGTGGAGAGCATTTTTCACGTGAAGCTGAACTGGTACGGGCCGGAGCTGGCGCTTTGGGCGGTCATACTGGTGGACATCTGGGAATGGACACCCTTTTTCGTGCTGATCATGCTGGCCGGGCTTCAATCTCTACCCCGCGAGCCATACGAAGCGGCGGTGGTAGATGGGGCTTCAGGGTTTCAGATCTTGCGCCTGGTCACGATCCCCATGCTGGCGCCAATTATCCTGACAGCCATCATCCTGCGCTTCATGGACGTGCTGCGCATCTTCGACGTCGTGTTTGCCATGTTCGGTGGAGGGCCGGGAACGGCAACCACTACACTACCGCTGCTGGTCTACCGACTCACCATGGTTGCCCGCAACGTTGGGCGGGGATCAGCAGTAAGCATCATGCTGATCATCTTGATCGTCACCTTGACTTACCTCTTGGTCAAATGGTTCGAGCGCACAAAGTATGAGGGCTGAGACCGGTATTCCTGAGATGAGTCTGCTCCCATGAAGTATCGGAAACAAATCGCCTTGATAGCCCTGAATTGCCTGGCATTTGCGGCAGTCGCAATATTTTTATTTCCCTATGCATTCATGGTCGCTTCGGCATTCAAGAGCCGGCTTGAGACCTTCGCCTATCCACCGATCTGGATCTTTCGACCTACCCTGGAGAACTTTCGCACCATCCTGGCGGACATCCACATCATGTTCTACATGAAGAACAGCACGATCGTGGCGTCTGCCAGCACAATCCTGACCATGCTGTTTGCCATCCCCGCCACCTACAGCCTGGCGCGATACAGATTTCCGTTCAAGGAGGGAATTGCCTACGGATTCCTGTTCTTGCAGATGGTGCCGGCGATTTCCATTGTATTTTCCTTGTTCTACATCGCGCGCACATTCGGCCTGCATGATACGTACTTGTTCCTGATTTTATGTTACCTGCTGTGGAATGTACCTTACGCAATCTGGATGCTGCGAGGTTTCCTGGAGGCGATTCCGGTCGAACTGGAGGAAGCAGCCATGGTCGATGGCTGCTCGCGCTTCAAGGCCTTCTTGGTCATCACACTGCCTCTCATGGGCGGAGGATTGGCTGCCTCGGCGATTCTCATCTTCATCGGGGTGTGGAACGAGTTCGCCCTGGCATTCTTCCTGACCTCCACAGAAGCGCGCACCATGCCCACCACCATCGCCTTCTTCCTAACCCACGCCGGCATTAAATGGGGGCCGATGTTCGCTACTGCCACCCTGGGCACCTTGCCGGTGGTGGCTTTTGCCCTGATCGTGCGAAAATATTTCATCTCCGCTCTGACCCTGGGGGCCGTGAAGGGATGAGGTATTTTCAACCCGAAGGAATGCCGGATTTGCTCTCCTCGATGAGGAATTATCAGATCAATAAATCAGGAGAATAATAACCATGGATTGGTCAACCAAGATCGATACTGCTGTAGAGGCGCATCGTCACCAGGCCCTGGATCTGCTGCAACGCCTGGTGCAAACACCTTCCCTGGCAGGGTCCGAAGCCGGTTGCCAGGAAATCATCGCCAGCTACATGCGGGAGCTGGGCCTGGATGTGGACGTATGGGAGCCGCCTGATGCCGAGCTGGCTGCACATCCGGCCTTCGTGCCGGTAGGCATGTCTTACCAGGGTCGGCCCAACGTAGTCGGGATATGGAGAGGAACGGGCGGTGGTCGATCATTGATCCTCAACGGACATGTCGATGTAGTGCCCACCGGCGCCGAAGAGACCTGGCAAAGATCTCCCTGGAGTGGAATCTTCGAGGACGGCAAGGTGTTCGGGCGCGGGTCTGCCGATATGAAAGGCGGGCTGGTGAGCAACCTGCTGGCTGTAACGGCATTGCAGAACGCGAAACTCCACCTGAATGGAGACCTGGTCTTAGAATCGGTGGTAGATGAGGAGAGTGGCGGAAACGGAACCCTGGCCTGCATCCAACGCGGCTACCAGGGCGATGGCTGCATCTTCACAGAACCGAGTGGATTGACCAACGTAGCCATCTCGAATCGGGGTGCCCAGTTCTTCCGGCTGATCGTGCCAGGCCAGGAAGGCGGGGTGGAATATAAACACGACCTGGTCAACCCAATCAACAAGGCCATGGAACTCATCCAGGCTGTCGATGCTTATTCCATCTATCGCGAGTCCAGCGTGTCTCACCCATTGTACGATCCTTACTACAACACCAAAGTGCCATTGGCAGTGTGTAAGATCAACGGGGGAGAATGGCCTTCCACCGTCCCTTCACGCTGCCTGCTGGAGGGCACCATCGAATGTCTGCCAGGTGAAGATATCCACGAGGTGAAGGAAGCCTTAAAAAGTTATCTGCTGGAATGGTGCCAAAAGGATGCCTGGCTCAAAGACCACCCCATCCAGGTCGAATGGTTCGGACTGTGGTTCGATGCGGCTGAATTGAAACCGGAAGACCCGTTGGTGAAGGGACTGGTCTCAGCCATCGAGCAGGTTACCGGCAATTCCCCTATCGTAGCCGGCGCAGGCGGCTGCGACCTGCGCCTGCCCATCCTGTACGGGAACACGCCGGCGGTACTGTTCGGCCCGGCAGGGGGCATGATCCACAGCACCGATGAGTACGTGGAATTCGAACAGGTCGTCGCTTGCGCCAAGATCCTGGCGGTGATGGCCATCCATTGGTGTGGCCTGGCGGAATGAGCAGCATGACCCATGTGCCAGGACATATCATGCACTGTATATTCTTGGCGGAGGTGGAGGATGAGCAACTGGTGGGAGCAGCCTCTGAGGGCCATCACTTTGGAGTTTCCTGCCTCGAACGTGGCCCAAATCGACGTAGCCACCATCATCGACGAAGCCCAGCAAAGCGGCGTCAATACCCTGTGCGTATTTTCAATCGGATACTACCCAGGTGGTACGGCATTTTACCAGAGCAAGATAGCGCCACACTACCCTGGGTTGGGAGAGCGGGACCTGCTGGCAGAATGCCTGGAGCGTGCTCATCAGCACGGCCAGAAGGTGGTCGCATACGTGGCTTCAATATGGGGGGGGCGAGAGATGTACCTCGCCCATCCAGATTGGGCCCAGCGTAAAGCCAACGGCAGCGTAGATAGCTGGGACGAAGATTTCAATTCGGTGGCGATGTGCCCCAACAGCCCCTATCGGGATTACCTGGCTGCGCTTGTGCGAGAGATCGGCGATAACTACCCGGTGGACGGATTCTACTTCGATGAGCCCAGTTTCCAGAGCTGGTGCAATTGTGAAAACTGCCAGAAGAAATTCTACCTGGAGAAAAAGGCGGCCATCCCTACCCGAGAGGAGTGGTCGAATGCCGTGTTCCACGATTTCCTATCCTGGCGCTATCGCCAAATATCATGCTGGCGCCAGGAGTTATACAAACTGAGCAAGCGCGGCGAGCGGTGTGTATTCTTCCAGGGTGCATTCCCCCTGGCCAATTTACGCAAAAATCCAATACAAATATCCGGACTGACCTTTGATAACCCATATCAACAGCGTTTTGGGGTGGAGTGGCTGGTGCCACTGGCCCACGGCGACGATATGCTGCAAACTGCCCGGATCGGGGATTTAGTCCACTTCGAACTCTACCGCCGGGCAGTCGGCGAGCCGTTGTGGTGGTACGGCGTGGCGCTCAGATACGGACAGGCCATTTCCAAAGGCAAGCAGATCCTGGCCTTGAGCATGATGGCGCAAACTCCATTCGACCTCTACGGACTTCCGGATGCTGAATTGAAGCTCTCGATTGCCGAGCTGGCGGCGAACTGCGCCTCCCCCTTATTTGCCCGTTATTACCCAGACCGGGTCGATGAAGAAGCCTGGCAGCGCGTCTACCGCGAGCTGAAAGGCCTTCAGCAGATCGAAGGCTATCTTTCGAACCGTGAGAGCGTCAAGCACGCCGCCCTCCTGTACTCTCAATCTACCATCGAACAATACGATTACCTGGAGGGTAAACCTGCACACCTGAGCTGTCTGAAGGGTTTCGCGAAAATATTGATGCAGGAGCACATCCTGTTCGATATCCTGGTGGAAGATGATTTACCCACCCGAATCAAGGACTACCAGGTCTTGATCCTGCCTAACGCCGCCTGCCTGTCAAATGAAACCAAGGAAGCTGTACGCAGGTATGTAGACGGAGGCGGAGGACTGGTAGCCAGCTACGAATCCGGTTTATATGACGAACATGGCCGCCGATCCCGAGGAGATGACTTGGCACGCGTGTTGGGTGTGAGGTATCTGGATGAACCGCCTACCTGGCACGGCTTCGATGTCTACACGCGCTTCTCCCCAACACACTCCTTGACCAGCACCAGCGGGATCGTTAAGCCAATCCCGACCGGGGGAATCATGGTGGGAGTTGAGCCCGTCGGGAGTGAGGTGGCGGCGGAATTGATGAGGGGCGCAGCCGTGCATTATGGCCCGCTGGGAGAGCAGGGCGGCCCGCCGACGGTCTTGACACACCGCTATGGGAAGGGCAGAGTGGTCTATCTGGCACCATCGATGGGGAACCGCTACCTTGAATTTGGTATTCCTGACCTGGGCCGATTGGTATGGGGGGCGGTTTCATGGGCCGCAGGACAGCCTGCTGCGGTGAGATTAGAAAACGCGCCCCACAGCATGGCCCTGACAGCCTATCGCCAAGCCGAGGCTAGCCGCACTGTGATCCATCTTGTGGATAGCGTGCGAGATGAGATCTCACAGCCAATCATAGAATTGCCGGAATGGCGGAATGTATCTGTCGTGCTCGAAACCACAACCAGCCCGCGATCATTACAATTGTTGATTAGCAGGGGGAGGCCTGAGCTGCGGCGGGAAGGCAGCCGTCGGAAGATTGATCTGCCTCCGATCAAAGGGCATGAAGTCCTGGTCGTTGAGGAATGAGCGAAGTAAAGCCCATCTGGTTGTGCGCCACCGGATGAGATAAGTCCGCCTGAAGGGAACAAATCGATGCAACTCATCTGGCCGTTACCAAAGATCGAATTCATCCCGTGGAGCCAAATCGAGGAAAAGCGGGAAGTAACTTTGCTGACCAGCGGTCCTGCCTGGTTGGCGGTCAAAGACCGGTTGAAGCTACCCATAATCTGGCAATCAGAAATCACCCAGGCAACGGAAGCGGACTGGTGGCGCTACCTGGGGCAGGTACGGGGGGAGGTGATTTACTCCGTAGGGGGAGGGCTTACGGTTGACGCTGCCAAATATCTGGCCTCGCGGCTGGATTTACCCTTAATCTGCCTGCCGACAGCCTTGTCGGCGGACGCATTCCTCACGCCGGCTTCAGGGATCAGGGATTCCGGTTGTGTGCATTACATCGAGACGAAACCCCCTGACCTGCTCTGTGTGGATTTCAGGGTTCTGGCTGATGCACCATCATCGATCCGGGCTGCGGGTATCTGCGACCTGCTATCCATCGCTACGGGAGTATGGGACTGGAGGTTTGCCGAGGAGAGGGGGAAGAACTCTCCAGAAACGGCTTATGTGCCATATGTAGCGGAGATCGCCAGTGGAATTTTGAGGGGTACGCTGGATTGTGCCGAAGCGGCCGGGCGAGGCGATCCGCAGGGTTTGAAACAACTTCTGGACTGCCTGGCTTTGGAAGTCCAGCTCTGCAACAGCATCGGTCACTCGCGGCCAGAAGAAGGGAGCGAGCATTACTTTGCTTATTCGGTTGAGAACCACATGGGCCACGGCCAACCGCACGGTGACCTAGTAGGACCGGGTATTGTGTTGATGGCTGCCCTCCAGGGGCAGGACATCACCCCTTTGAGCAGCGCTCTGCACGCTTGCCACATTCCTCTCGACCGGATACCCGATGATATTATGGGATTGACGCTACGAGACTTGCCCAGATATGTCTGGGAGCATAATTTGCCATACAGCATTGCGCATGAATCGATCGATGACGTAAATAAACTCGTCGAGTCGCTTCGAAAGATCTAAGAAACTACGATAATTAGGGTGTCGCTTTTTCAGGTGTGCGCTGCTTCGCAGTTCGCACCTGAAAAGCGAAACCCTCCCTCAATGTTCGGACAGAACCTAAATCAGGTGGCAAGCTACCCAGTGGCCGGGGCTTTTTTCCTCTAGCGGTGGGTGATCGTTGTTGGCACAGAAATTGTTTGCCATGGGACAGCGGTCCAGGAAGCGACAACGCGGCAGGGGATTGATTGAGCTGCTGATAGTCCCTTTGATCTCGGGTGGCCGACGGCAATATCCTGGGTCGGGTATGGGCACTGCCGATATTAATGCCCGGGTATAAGGATGGAGTGGTTTGTTTAACAGCTCCTCGATATCCCCCAATTCGATGATCTTCCCCAGGTACATAACCGCCAATCTCCTGGCCATGTAACGAGCCACAGCAAGGTCATGAGTGATATACAGATAGGTAATCCCGAGCCGATCGGCCAGGTCCTGCATCAGGTGCATCACACCGGTGCGGATGGAGACATCCAACATGGAGGTGGGCTCATCGGCGACCACGAAGACCGGCTCGACAATCAGTGCCCTGGCGATCGCCACCCGCTGCCGCTGCCCGCCGGATATCTCGTGCGGGTAACGGAACAGGTAGCTCCTGGGGGGTATGAGGTCTACCAGAGCCAGGATATCAGCCACGCGCTGATCTTGCTCCAGAGCATCACCAATACCCTGCACGACCAGGGGCTCTACAACCGTATCATAGATGGTGTGGCGAGGGTTGATGGATTCGTAAGGGTCCTGGAAAATCATCTGAACAAAGCGGCGGAAGCGGGTTAATTCTTGTTCTCTAAGGCGAGAGATATCGGTCTGGCCTTCGTGGAGATTGATATAGATGCCACCCGCGGTTGGCAATAAGAGCCGCACCAGAAGCTTGCCAGTAGTAGTTTTACCCGACCCGGTTTCTCCCACTAGAGCGAGGCTTTCGCCCCGCATGATCCTGAAGCTGATCCCATCCACGGCGTGTACGAAAGAGGTCGAATTGCGGAATAAGCCGCGATTGAGGGGAAAGAGCTTGGACAGCCGGTCAACCTGAACGATTGGCTCCAGGGTATATTCTGTGTCAAGTGAATGAGCCCTGGCAGGCTTGTATTTATAGATTCCCATACAGATATAAATACTCGATTATAAGGAAAGATGAACTACCTCGCCATTGTACCATCGGGGGCGAGGTAAGGTTCAATCCGAGATTGCTATGGGATTATCTATTGGGAAAGGGAAAACAGAGGCTGTGGAGTTCCCCTATAATATATTATGGAATTAAGGCAGCGTTTAGAAGGCGGGGAGGTTTGGCGAGATGGCTATCCTGAGGTAGAATTGGCGCCAAGCCTAGTGGGCAGCAGCGGTTCGCAGCCAGATACGATTGGAGGCGCCTCATTGAGTGAAGATATGGCCAGCCGAGGTCGGGTGGATGTCGACGATGAACACATCAGCCTGACGGCATCGAATATCAGGGAAGCAGAGCCGGAAACAATCCAACCTCACATGTCCGAACGTCACAGCTCGGCCAGAAGCAACTCCACTCCAGGCGCTATTGCTATCCTGGTAAATCTGTTGGCACTGGCTTCTGTAGGAACCGCAGTCTACCTGGGTTGGGGACGCCTCCGCCAGGCACAAGCCAATCCCGTTGCAGATGATGGCGGACCCCCGATTCTCGAAAGGCAGGACATTGACCAAACTGCCGCTGCCATTTCCCAATCTGTTACCCTGTTGCCGCTGACGACCCAACCATCATTTGCTGGGGAGGGCATCGTTCGGATTGCCCAGATGGATACCATCATCCCTCAACGCCCGCGTGTGGAAGTGATCACGTACACGGTACAGACCGGTGACAGCCTGTTCAGCATCGCTGAGCAATTCAGTCTTAAGCCAGAGACGCTCCTGTGGGGCAACTACGAAGTGCTGGAAGACAATCCTCACCTGCTGAAACCGGGCCAGGTATTGAATATCCTGCCGGTAGATGGAACCTACTACCAATGGTCAGAAGGTGACAGCCTGGAGAGGGTAGCAGTGTTTTTCGGCGTAGACGTCCAGGCTATCGTGGCATTTCCTGGCAACCAAATCGACCTGACCAACCTGAACAGCAGTAATGCCGGGATAGAACCAGGGACGTGGTTGATGGTCCAGGGAGGGAAACGAGCGATAAAGGACTGGGGGCCGCCGGCCATCAGCCGTAGCAATCCTGCCTCGGCACGCTATTATGGCTCCGGGCATTGCGGCGAGATCTACGAGGGCGCAGTAGGTAGCGGATACTTCATCTGGCCAACAGCGGAACGAACTGTATCGGGCTATACCTACGACCCAGCGGTGCATCCTGCCATTGACATCACCGGACAGATCGGGAATGCGGTTTTCTCGGCAGACAGCGGAGTGGTGGTGTATGCTGGCTGGAGCAACTTCGGCTATGGCTACCTGGTGGTTATTGACCATGGCAATGGATGGCAGACCGCCTATGCCCACCTGAGCGCGGTCTCGGTTGGCTGTGGGCAGAGTGTGCTGCGCGGCAGCGTCATCGGCGCTGTGGGTTCCACTGGCAATTCCACTGGCGCCCACCTGCACTTTGAACTGGTCTACAATGGCGTGAAGGTGAATCCACTAGATTATTTGCAATAGTAAGATCGAAAGCTCCCCCTAAAAGAACCGGTATGCTCCCAACGAAAATCGTCTTGATCGGTGCCGGCAGTGCTTCTTTTGGACTGAACACGCTGGTCGCCCTCATGCGCAGCGAGCGCCTGCGCGGCAGCAAGATAGCCCTGGTCGATTACAACCAGCCGGCCCTGGCAGCGATGGGAAGGCTGGCTGAAAGGATCAACCGGGAGTGGGACTCCGCGATGGGGATAACGACCCATACCCAACTGGAACAAGGAGACCATGGCGACTATCCCTTGGAGGGCGCTGAGTATGTGATCCTATCGATTGAAGCCCAACCCAGGGAACAGCTCTGGCGATCCGATTTTGAGATCCCGTTGAAATATGGCGTGCGGCAGCCGTATGCGGAAAACTCGGGTCCCGGAGGATTTGCCCACGCCGCCCGCAACCTGGGGCCGGTGATGGAGATCGTGAAAGCCATGGAAGCTACCTGCCCAGAGGCCTGGCTGATCAATTTCACCAACCCGATGATGCGTATTTGCGACGCGATCGCGCGCCACAGCAGGATCAAGGTTGTCGGGTTGTGCCACCAGATCCACGTGGGTTACGCCATGGTCGGAAAAACCCTGGCAAGGGATTACAACATCCAAGTCCCTGCCGGGTTCGACAGCACCCAGGCATCACCGAGGGTGATACCTCTCAAGAATCTGGTGGCCAGACAGGCGGTCGAGCATTTCGACATCCAGGCTGCCGGTCTGAACCACTTCTCCTGGATGCTCGAGCTGCACGATCATCAAACCAGCGAAGACCTGATGCCGCTCTTTGCCAGACGATGGAAGGAGCTGGAGCCAACATTCGAGCCACTCACGCGGTTGATTTACCGGGTTTTCGGTTTATTCCCGATTGCGGGCGATGAACATCTGTGCGAGTACCTGCCCTGGATGTCGGACCCGATCACTCGTCCCTGGGATGAATTCGATTTGACCCTGTACGATTGGGAGACCTGGCAGAGACAGCGCGAAGAGGGATACGCAATGATTTCCCTAATGGCAGAAGGTCAAGGTAACCTGGCAGAAATAAAGGGCGTGCCCAGTGAAGGCGCGGTAGAGTTGATAGAAAACCTGAACAGCGAGAAACCCCGCCGTCACCTGGCGGTGAATGTACCAAATCAGGGGTACATTCCGAACATGCCGCAGGGGGCGGTCGTGGAAGTACCGGCCTTGGTCAGCCAGAACGGAGTAAATGGAGAGACAGTCTCATCTTTGCCCGATGCCATCGCCGAGCTATGCCGCCGAGAGATCACCTGCACACGATTGTGCGTGGATGCGGCTATCCATGGAGACCGCCAGACTGCGCTGCAGTGCCTGCTGTTGGATCCGGTGGTCTCCGATTTGGGGGCGGCGGATAAGATTCTTGGAGATTATTTGACGGAATATCGCTCGTATCTACCGCAATTTTGGGGATAATAAATGCCAGGGAGATCGTGTGACACTATTTCTAAGGTTTAAAGGTCATCGATGGGAATAAGAATCGCAATTACCGGAACAGGATTTATCTCGAGAGTACACGCCCAGGCTGTCCAGAACATCCCTTCAATTGAGCTGGTGGCGGTGGTGAATCACCGATCTGAATCGATGGCTGACTTTGCCCAGGCCTACCAAATCCCGCGCCGATACGCTAACGTGGAGGAGCTGCTCAATGACGGGCAGATAGAGGCCTTGGTGGTGGGCACACCCAATTTCCTCCACGCGCCACAGGCTATAACAGCCTTGAACGCCGGTGTGCACGTCCTGGTAGAGAAACCCATGGCGATGAACACACAAGAAGCTGACCACATGTTGACCGCCAGCCAGCGGTCCGGCGCGCTGCTCATGGTTGCCCATTGTTGGAGGTTCGATCCAGAAGTAAATTGGCTGCGAGAGCAGGTGGCCAACGGTAAGGTGGGAAGCGTGATCCGTACCAAAGGATACGGAGTGCACACGGATTGGGGACCTGGCAATTGGTTCACCAAGCGAAAATTTGCGGGGGGCGGCGCGGTAGTAGATATGGGCATCCATGCCCTGGACACCGCCCGATATTTGTTGGGCGATCCCGAACCGGAAAGTGTTTACGCCCGTATCGGCACATATTATCGGGACAGGCGATCAAGTTCAGTAGGCCCAGGCCAGCCCGAATACAATGTGGACGACACGGGCATCATCCTGGTGAACTGGCAGGGTGGGGCTGTCAGCTACATAGAATCTGGATGGTGGCAGTACCACTCCGATGGGCCAGAAGCTGCCACTCAAATCTACGGAACGAAAGGCTTCGGGCAGCTCTTTCCAACCCATTTAAAGCTCGGTGGCGGAATCAGGGTCGACCCCGGATTCTCATACCCCCGCCAGCCACATGCTCCCCAAAGCATGTACGACGCCCAGATGAGATATTTTGTCGACTGCATCCAGAACAGGCAGATTCCAAACCCCGGTGGAAAGGAAGGCCTCACCAATATACGCATCCTGGAAGCAGCCTATGAGAGCTCCCGCGGCGGTGAGATAGTGAGGCTATAATTAAGATTCTGACAGCAGCTTGTTTGCGCGCTCCAGTGCTGCCTGGAGCTCCAGGCGGGTCATCAACCAGTCTTCGGATATCCCTGTGCCACCGCTTTCGCTGGCAACGATCGACCCTAAGGGTGAACCACCCTGGACCTGTGAGACCATCTCGCCAGCCCAATGGCTGATCTCCGCCAACGAGGTGCGGGCTTCAGTCACCTAGTTGCGGGCAGTATCAGCCTGGTCGAGCGCTTGGTTGCGCTCCTGGGCAGCCTGCTAGGCCGTCACAGAAGCCGTCCTGGCGGCCATCTCAGCCGTCTCAGCGCGCAAATCTGAGCTCACCTTATTGAAGTAGTAGCCGATAATCACCCCCAGCAATGGATTAATGAACAGCAGAAGGTCCTTGACGCGTGCATATTGATAGAATGCAGCGGCGATCATAGAAAATGCACCAAGGATGACAATTATCGAAAGTATCGCAGCCACCCATTCTCGGAAGACCTGCATCTTGCTTATCGGAGCGAGCTGAGAGGTAGGTTGATCATTCACCGGTCTCACCTCAACCTGATAAAATTAGCGCCGGGCTGGCGATAGATATTGTCACCCCGCTACGAATGATTATAACACCGGACAGGAATACGGATATATACGCCTGTTATAGGTATATTTATTTTCTTCAAGTGTTCATATGGATACTGCGGCACACAGATCAACTCAAGCGATCTTCAAACGTCACATCGCCCTGCCATCCGACCATGGTTCGTGGGTATTCATCCTGAGCCCGCTGCTCATCGGGCTATTTGCCGGCGAACACTGGTCGATCTCCTCGGTTTTTCTGGTGGCTGCGGCGATGGCTGCCTTCCTCATCCGCCAGCCGGTCACCATCGCCATAAAAGCCTACAGCGGCAGGCGCGCCAGGCGTGATCTTCCTGCGGCGTGGGTATGGATTGCTACATACGGCCTGGTCGGCCTGGCTGCCCTGCTCGGCTTGGTTTTACAGGGGTTTGCCTACCTATCTATTCTTGCTATTCCTGCGGTGCCGGTATTTGCCTGGCATCTCTACTTGGTGAGCAAGCGAGCCGAACGGCGCCAGGCTGGCATCGAGATCGTAGGCAGCGGCGTCCTGGCGCTGGCAGCCCCAGCAGCAATGTGGGTGGGGGCTGGCCATCCCGATCCCAATGGCTGGTGGCTGTTTGGCCTGGTCTGGCTACAATCGGCCGCCTCTATTGTGTACGCCTATGCTCGCCTGGAGCAGCGCTCGCTGGAAACTCAACCGGATATCTCGACCAGTTGGAGAATCTCTCGGCGGGCCTTGTTTTATACAACCTACAACATGGCATTGGTCCTTAGCCTGGCGATGTTCGATCTCCTGCCCACGCTGCTCCTCCTTCCCTATGCTGTCCAATGGCTCGAAACCATCTGGGGCACACTTCGCCCAGCGGTTGGATACACGCCGACGCGCATTGGGATGCGGCAACTGATCGTAAGCAGTGTGTTTACCATCTCATTTATCCTCGCCTGGAATCTCTAAGCGCAGGCCAGGACAGCCTAAATGCGCCCTTCTTTTTATCATCATCTTCACCCCCCCACCATACCCTCCCCACAGGCGCGCTTTCGCTATACCCTGGGGGCTGGGGGTATATCCGTCTACCTGACCCTGGTGCTGTTAGTTACCGGGATATTGGAAATGTACTATTACGTGCCGACACCCGAAGGAGCGACACACTCGATCCAGACCTTGACCTTCTTGGTCCCATATGGAGGTTTGGTGCGCAATCTGCACTACTGGGCTGCGCAAGGCCTAATGGTCTCCGTTCTGGTCCACTTATTGCGGGTGATATGGACGGGAGGCTATGCGCCGCCACGGAGATTTAATTATCTACTGGGTGTGCTGCTGTTGGTGGTTATCGTCTTGTTGGATTTCACCGGATATGTGTTGCGCTGGGACGAGGGTGTGCGCTGGGCTCTGGTGGCGGGAACAAACCTGCTGAAAACCGTACCATTGCTGGGCAACGATCTGTACATCCTGGCGGTTGGCGGCGACCAAACCGGTCCTGCCACCCTAGTGCGATTCTACGCCTGGCACGTCTTCGGCCTCACACTCCTGTTAGTGGTGCTTGCGATCTGGCATCTGTTTCGCATTCGCAGAGATGGTGGGATCGCCGTACCTCCACCGGAACTTCGCAGAGACCCTCGCAGGATCACCCGCTTCGAGCTGGCCCGCAGGGAGGGCACGGCTGCCATCGTTGCCAGTGGGGTATTGATCCTGCTGGCCACGTTCATCCCAGCACCGCTGGCCCAATCCATCGACCCATCGAACCTGGCGACAACCGAAACGCAGGCACCCTGGTTCTTCCTGTGGGTTCAGCAATTGCTCAAGCTTGGCAGCCCATTCTTATGGGGTGTGCTGCTGCCACTGGGATTGATCGTTATCTTAGGACTGATACCCTATATTCTCCCACTCGCCAGGCCAGCTGAACTAGGCACCTGGTTTCCGCAGGGAAACCGATCAGCCCAGGCAATGATACTCATCTTGCTGCTCGGCATCCTGCTCCTCTCCCTGCTGGCATGGTTGGGTTGAACTCGATAGCGACCGGGCTGCGTCGTACCGCGCTGATCCCAGCCGTATTCTTGCTGCTGACCATTATTCTGGCAGGCTGGCACAATAACCGGCGTCCCAGGGCTATCGCCCTGTTACCCTCTCTGACGAACCAGCCTGAGTATTGTCTGAGCTGCCACCAGGACCTGCCTGAAATCAGCCGATCTCATCCGTTTCAGGCATTCGGTTGCGTGCTGTGCCACGGAGGAGAGCGGCTATCCCTGGAAGCCGATCTGGCCCACAGAAGCATGCGCGGCGGCAGGAATCCCTCGGACCTGACTGTGGCGCAGGATTCGTGCGGAGGGAGCAATTGTCACACCGGAGAGGCTGCGCAGGAGCGCAACCACGTGCAACGGGTGCTGACCAGCGTCCAGGCTACTTACGCAGGCGCGATTGCCAACCTACGGTATTCCTTCGGCGCGCAGCCGGACCTGACAGCTCGAATGGGCATCTTTGCCATCCGCGACGAACACATCCAAACCCCTACCGGGCTGCCTGGGCTGGAGGCCTTCGCCCCAGAAAACGAAACCAACCCGGGTATTCAGGCATTCGCTCAGAACTGCCTGAACTGCCACCTCTCGGCTGAGCCTCTTCCTGGAGAAGAAACCTCCCGCCTGACAGGATGCGCAGCCTGCCATAGCCTGACCGCCGGCGACGACCTGGACCAGCCACTTCACAGCCTGACCCTCAAAATTCCCTATACGCAGTGCAACACCTGCCATAATCGCGGCAACTACGACCTGCGAAACATGCACTTTGTTCCTCGCAGCGATAAGCCCCAGGACCGACTGCACGACTATTACCAACCGATTGCACAATTCGTGCGCTGCGAGTGGACGCTGGACTGCATAGACTGTCACACCCGCTATGAGATCATGGGGGACGGGGACCTGCACAGCAACCAGAGAGAAATCCGCTACATCCAATGCCGCACCTGCCACGGCACCCTGGATGAGCTGCCGCTCACCCGCACGATAACCGACCCCGAGGACCTGGCCCTGAGGATGTCATTTCTCAACCCAGTCATCGATCTGGGGGGTGGAGATACGGTGCTGGTCAGCTCGAGAGGCGAGCCGCTCTGGAATACCCGGCGGCTGGCGGACGGCTCGTATGAGTTGTTCGGCAAGGCCAGCGGACAGCGCTTCACCTTCCGGGCGGTGAAAGGCAGCGCCTGCCAGCAAAACACCGCTGAGCAAGAATCGAGATATTGTCATGAGTGCCACGCAGTCGAGAGATAGCTCAGAAAAGCAGGCCTCGATCCAGGTCGCTCGAGGCCAGGGCACCACCCGACGAGGCTTTCTGAGCCTCATGACCAAGGGAATGGTGTACTTGAGTGGCCTGTTAGGTCTGCGAGGGTTGATCAGCTTCCTGGTGTATGATTCCGGACCGACAACACAGACGCGGATCAACCTGGGTGCATCCAGCAATTATCCTCCCGGCACACGCACCCTGGTCGCGGAAGCCAACGCAATCCTTATTTCTCAAGAAGGCGGGGTCCTGGCATTGAGCCTGATCTGCCCGCACCTGGGTTGCCTGGTGGGAGAGACGCCCGATGGTTTTACCTGCCCCTGTCATGGATCACGGTTTGACAGATCAGGGGGATTGATCCGCGGGCCGGCCCGGCAATCAATGGTGCGCCTGGAGATTGAGGTCGATCGGGATGGAAACCTGATCCTGAGCATGGCATAATAATTGCACCGTAACTCAAAACGGATTTTGGGGTTATGTGTGATTGGAAAAAAGCTTGCATTGAGATCGTTTTGTTGTACAATGGTTAAGACCTTACGAACATCGAACGTTTTATCTCAATCTCACAGGAGGACCATCCATGTCTGAGCAGTTCTCAACTTCCGATATCACCAGTGATGACAAGCTATGGTCTGCGCTTGGCTACCCGATCCCATTGATCGCCATCATCGTGCTCTTGATGGAAGAGAAGAAATCGAGACCGTTTATCAAGTTCCACGCAGTGCAGTCTCTGGCGTTCAACGTGATACTATGGGTTGCGATCCTTATCGTCAGTGTAGTCACGCTTGGCTTTGGCGCTATCTGCGCACCCCTGCTCTGGTTGGTAACCCTGTGGCCGGCGTTCGACTCCTACAAGGGTAGCTACACCGAGCTGCCTGTGATCACTAATTTCATCAAAAACCAGGGGTGGGTATAAGCACATCGCTGGAGAAAGGACCCCCATCTACCGGTATTTGGCAGCCGGTGGGTCATCCAGTCGATTTGATCAGCAAGGAAGGGAATCTTGGAAGCTAGCCCTGGCGGCAGCGCGCCGGCTGCGCCGCTCTCCCCTTCAGACGAGCGCACTTGGGCCATGCTCGCCCACCTGAGCATCCTGGCAAACCTGGTGACCGGCTTTTTAGGCCCGGTGGCAGCTCTGGTGATCTACCTGGTATATAAAGACCGCTCCCGCTACGTGGCTTACCAATCCATGCAGTCGCTGATTTTTCAATTGATCGGATGGATTGGAGGGGCAGCCCTGACGGCAATAGCCTGGGCGATCAGTGGCATTCTATCTGTCATCTTGATCGGTTGCCTGCTGATGCCAATTGCCCTACTGATCAGCGCCATCCCGATTGCGGCGCTGGTTTATGGGGTGATCGGTGCCGTCGAGTGCAGCCAGGGGAAGGACTTCAAATATTGGCTGGTGGGCGATTGGGTGCGCGCCACTCTGCAGGGAGTGTGACATCTTTCAAAATCTCACCCGATATTTGAGAGATCTCATCCGATCTTAACTTGACTTTTCCCTGACAAGCTTATAGAATGAGATCGGAAAATCTAACGAGAGCAGGGGAGAGTCCTGGCATCCTGCCAGGCACCGAAGGGGCAAATCTGACTGATGCGATAGTCAGGTGAAACTCTCAGGTAAAAGGACCCTCTTCTCGCAGACCCTCTGGAAAGTATACCGGCTTGGTGTCCGGCACCAACGGGGCAAATGCCAGTCTCACCCTGGCACGAATCTCTCAGGTCCAAGACAGAGGCGCACGCGTTCTAGGCGTGTGCCTTTTCTTTATATTGTTCACGTTCCCCATCCCGGGGGAGAAGAGCATTATCCTGGTCAGGAGGCGACAACATGAATATACCAAGCGATCTCAAATATACCAAGAACGACGAATGGATCCGCGTCGAGGGCAATCTAGGCACCGCAGGGATCACCGATTACGCGCAGGGACAGCTCTCGGATATCGTTTATGTAGAAATCCTGGTCTCGGAGGGCCAGACGATTGCCCAGGGAGAAACATGCGCGACCATCGAATCCGTCAAGGCTGCCGCGGATGTATATGCTCCCGCCAGCGGCAAAGTCCTCGACGTCAATGAATCGCTGCCGGACACGCCTGAGCTGGTTAATACAGATCCATATGGCCAAGCCTGGATGATCAAGGTCGAGCTTAGCAATCCTGCAGAGATTGACGGGTTGTTAGATGCGGCCGGCTACCAGGCGTTGATCGACGAGCGAGAAGGATAACAGCGGCCTGATGGAGGACCGGAATGTATTTTCCACACACCGAATCTGAAACTACCAGCATGTTGAAAGCGATTGGGGTCAAGCGCCTGGAAGACCTGTTCCAGGACGTGCCTGTTGCCCATCGCTTTCCCAACCTCGACATCCCTGCGGCACTCACAGAGATGGAAGTGCTGGCAGAACTGCAGGGCCTGGCGGAGGCCAACGAATCTGCCCACGAGCTGCCTTGTTTCCTGGGCGCCGGGGCATACCACCACTACGTCCCCGCGGCGGTCGACGCGCTTCTGCGGCGTGGGGAATTCTTGACCGCTTACACCCCTTACCAGCCGGAGGTCTCGCAGGGCACTCTCCAGGCGATCTTCGATTACCAAAGCCTGGTCGCAGCGCTGACCGGCATGGAAGTGAGCAACGCCTCCCATTATGATGGCGCCTCGGCAGTGGCTGAGGCGGTCAGCATGGCGATCGCAAACTATCGCGGCAAGCGCACCAGGATTATCATGTCGCCTGGATTGAATCCTCAATATCGGCAGACCGTCCATACCTATCACGGCGACGCTGGAATCGTTCTGGTGGACGCCTTCGAGAAAGGGGACAGCCTGAGCCTGAAGGCCGGTCCTGAGGCTCTCATCCCCCAGATCGATGATAACACCGCCCTGGTGATCGTCCAATATCCGGATTTCTTCGGCAGGATCTATGATTTCAGCGCCCTGGCCGAAGCGACCCATGCGGCAGGGGCGTTGCTGGCGATGGCGGTAAATCCCATCGCCCTGGGCCTGCTCAAGCCTCCAGGCGAGATGGGCGCCGATATCGTCACCGGCGAGGGCCAATCCCTGGGCATACCCCTTTCTTACGGTGGGCCGTACCTGGGCATTTTCGCCACCCGGATGGAATACGTGCGTAAGATGGCCGGCCGCCTGGTTGGAGAGACGATCGATAACCGCGGGCAGCGGGCGTACACCCTGACACTCACTGCGCGCGAGCAGCACATCCGGCGTGAGAAGGCTACCTCCAATATCTGCACCAACCAAGGCCTGATGGCCCTGGCAGCCACGATCTACCTCAGCCTGTTAGGAAAACACGGCCTGCGGCAGCTATCCGAGCTGTGCTATCACAAGGCGCACTATGCCGCCCAGCGCATTGCGAACTTGCCTGGATATCAGGTCTGGGGAGAGGTGCCCTTCTACCACGAGTTCGTGGTGCGCTGCCCGGCGCCCGTGCAGGAGATCAACGATCACCTGCTCGACCATGATGTCATCGGCGGATTCGATCTTGGACAGGTAGAAGAATTTCAGCCGGCATTGGAGAACCACGCGCTGCTTGCCGTTACCGAGATGAACTCGAAAGAGGAGATCGACCTGCTGGTAGAAACACTGGAGGAGGTGAGCAATGGCTGAGCCTTTGTTGTGCGAGATATCTGTTCCAGGCAGGGTGGGCATGCGTTTCCCAGAGCCCGATGTTCCAAAGGCTGCCTTGCCGGCGGATTTCGTGCGGCAAGATTTACCACTGCCGGAATTGTACGAGACGGACGTCGTGCGCCACTTCACGCGCCTGTCGCAGATGAACTACAGCATCGACACCGGCTTCTACCCGCTGGGTTCTTGCACGATGAAATATAACCCCAAGATCAACGAGGAAACAGCCCGGCTGCCTGGATTCGCCCACGCCCACCCGCTCCAGCCACCCGAGACCATACAAGGCTGCCTGGCATTGATGTACCAACTGCAGGAATGGCTTAAGGAAATCGGCGGATTTGCCGGGGTGACGCTGCAGCCAGCGGCCGGCGCCCATGGCGAATTGACCGGGGTGCTGATCATTCGTGCCTATCACAAGTCACGTAACGATCACCAACGAGTTAAGATCCTGATCCCCGATTCAGCGCACGGCACGAATCCCGCCACGTCGGCAATGTCGAGGATGCAGGTGGTGGAGCTCAAGTCGGATGTGCGCGGCAACATCGACCTGGACTCGCTGCGCGCGGAGCTCGACGATACCCTGGCCGGTATAATGCTGACCAACCCGAACACGCTAGGGCTGTTCGACGAAAACGTCGAAGAGGTGATCCGGCTGGTACACCAGGCCGGGGGCCTGGTGTATGGTGACGGGGCCAACATGAACGCCCTGTTGGGGATCGTCAAGCCCGGAGACCTGGGATTCGACGTGCTGCACTACAACCTGCACAAGACTTTTTCCACGCCACACGGCGGAGGAGGCCCGGGCTCGGGGCCTGTGGGGGTGGCGGCTCACCTAGTGGATTTCCTTCCGGCGCCGATCGTCGACGTGGTCGAGGACGGCGACGAAGACAACCCACCGCTTTTCGGTTTCGTTACGCCGGCGAGGAGCATCGGTCGGGTGAAGGCCTTTCACGGGCACTTCGGGATGATGGTAAGGGCCTATACGTACATCCGTATGCACGGCCCGGAAGGACTGCGCATGATCGCAGAGAATGCAGTGTTGAACGCCAACTACCTGTTGAGCCGCCTGCGCGGCACCTACACCATCCCATACGACCGGGTGTGCATGCACGAGTTCGTCGCCGAAGGGCGCTGGCCTGACGTTCCCGATATCCATGCCCTGGATATTGCCAAACGCCTGATGGACTACGGCTTCCATCCACCAACGAACTACTTTCCGTTGATCGTCCACGAAGCCTTGATGATAGAGCCTACCGAGACCGAGAGCAAGCAAACGCTGGATGCCTTCGCCGAGGCCTTGATGAAAATCGCCGAAGAAGCCCGCAACCAGCCGGAGCTGCTCAAGGAAGCTCCACATCGCACGCCGGTGGGCAGATTAGACGAAGTGAAAGCCGCCAAGGAGCTGGTATTGTGCTGCGCGGTGGATGCTGTACAGTAAGATCCTTGCCAGATTGCTGTATCTCTGGTTAAAGTCAGCAACCCCGCTCTACCCGGAGCGGGGATTTTTTTAATCGTTGGGATTTGCCGTGATATCCCCACAGTCCCTATCGAACCTGTGATGTTCGCAGGCCTCGGCTCCCGAACAGTGATAAAATAACACTCCAGCATACCCACCATGAGGATAATGGAAAAACCTGCCAGCTCAGAAATCCACTGGGCCACTGCCAGCCCAACGGTGGAAGTGCATCTCCCCGATAAGCGGGTGATCTCGGGGCCACGCGGAGGAAAAGTGGGGGATTTTCTGAAGATACTCTCCACCGAGGGCGCGCCGCCCATCGTCGGAGCGATCGTGAACGGGGTGCTGCGAGAACTGACCTACTGCATCGAGATGGATGCAAAAGTCCAGCCAATGACCATGGCCGATGCAGACGGGATGCGCATCTATCGCCGATCGCTGACCTTCCTGCTGGAAACCGTGTTCGACTCCCTGTTCCCCGGGGCGGTGCTGACCGTGGACCACTCGGTGGCTTCCGGAGGCTACTACTGCCAGGTCTCGGGCCGGCCACCGCTATCCCCAGAAGAGCTGAAATGCCTTGAAGACCGGATGCGCCAGATGGTGGAACAAGACCTGCCATTCGCCCGCTCGGAGGTGCCCCTGGCGTTGGCGGTGAAATATTTCGAGGCGGAAGGCTCAACCGACAAGGTGCGCCTGCTGGCACACCGCAAGAAGGACTATCTCACGCTGTATGAGCTGGACGGGCATCACGACTACCACCACGGTTACATGGTGCCCTCAACTGGTTACTTGAAATGGTTCGCCCTTTCTCCGACTGGGGAAGGATTCACCCTGCGCTTCCCACGCCGCCATGTCCCGACCATGTTGCTTCCCCAACCCGAATACCCCAAGCTGTTGGCGACTTTTCGCCAGTACGGCGACTGGCTGGCGCGGCTGGGCATCGCCAACGTAGGCGCATTGAACGACGCCATCCTTGCCCGGCGGGTACAGGAGGTGATCCTGGTATCGGAAGCATTCCACGAACAGAGGGTGGCTGAAATCGCAGCGCAGATCGTCTCCAGGAATGGGCAGGCGCGTGTGATACTGGTCGCCGGCCCCTCCGCCTCCGGCAAGACTACCTTCTCCAAGCGATTGGCCATCCAACTGCTGGCGCAGGGTTATTCGCCGTTCTCCCTCGAGCTGGATAATTACTTCGTGGACCGAGAGCTCACACCGGTCGACGAGAAAGGCGAGCTGGATTACGAGAGCATCGGCGCACTTAACAGGGCGCGACTGGCTGATGATCTGCTGCAATTGATCGCCGGGAAGAATGTGCGCCTGCCGCGCTACAACTTCATCACGGGTAAAAGCGAAGAAGGCGAAGAAATCCATTTGAAGGCGGGGCAACTGATCATTCTGGAAGGCATCCATGGTTTGACCCCGGACTTGATACCGGAAGTGCCTGAAGAACATACATTTCGTATCTACGTATCGGCTTTGACCCAACTCAACCTGGACCGCCACAACCGGGTATCGACCACGGATACGCGGTTGATCCGGCGCATCGTACGCGATGCCCGCGAGCGCGGCTATACCGCCCAGGAAACTATCCAGAGGTGGGAATCGGTGCGCAGGGGCGAGAAGCGCTACATCTTCCCTTACCAGGAAAACGCCGACGTGATGTTCAACTCCGCGCTGGCGTACGAGCTTTCGGTATTGAGGCCACTCGCCGAGCCACTGCTGCGCCAGGTACCCTATGGCACACCGGAGCACGTGGAAGCAAAGCGCCTATTGGCTTTCCTGGAATGGTTCCTGCCCCTCGAGGCAGACCTGGTGCCGGATAATTCGATCCTGAGGGAGTTCGTAGGCCTCTCGATATTGAAAGAATTCAACCTGTGGCACCATCAAATCCCCTGAAGAAATACAAGCACACGTAAAAAAAAATAAGAGTTATGCTGTTGGGAGGAAGAGGGAAAATTCTCGACGACCTGCCATAGTCATAATGAGGCCTCCGAAATCGAGAGGCCAAATAAACCGGACCGTTTACTTGGGGAGGATCTTCGAGGAGGGTGGGTTATGGAACAACGCGCTTCCGACAAATCGATTCTGAGATTCTTCTTTCTTTCTGGCCGTAATCCCGCTGGCAGCCCTGGCTGCGTTGGCTGCCCTGCTGGCAGGCTTGCGTGGCCATAATGCAGCCCAGGCAAAAAGCATCGCGGTGGGCCTGATATTCGATAGCCCCAACATCGATCAGACCAGCTATTGCTGGCTGGCCATGGAGGGATTGCGGCGGGCAGAGAACGAGCTGGGTGTGGCCGGAACCGTCTATACCACCACCAAGCCAGAGGATTTCCTGCCCAGGCTGGAAACCTGCATCCAGGATGGCAACGATTTATGCATTTCGGTCAGTTTCTTCTCCGCAGATCCGGCCCTGCAATCGGCTGAACAACACCCAGGGCGTCACTTTGCGGTCATCGATTATATTTTTCCCATCAGCACGCCGCATAACCTGCGAGGCATCTATTTCGCCGAAGACGAAGCCGGCTACCTAGCGGGCGTCCTGGCTGGCATGCTCAGCAAGGATAACCTGGTCGGCGGCATCGGCGGCATTCCGGTTCCAGCCGTGGTGCGCTACCTGGAAGGTTATCGCAATGGCGCTTACTGCCAGAACGCCTCGACGCGGGTGGCACTGGCCTACACCAACGATTTCGACAATCCCCAGCATGGGGCACAGGCAGCGCTGGGATTGATCGACCTCGGCGCGGACGTCATCTTCGCTGCGGCAGGTCTCAGCGGGCATGGAGCTATCCTGACCTCCACCCAGTCCGGCATACTGGCGATTGGGGTGGACAACGACCAGTACCTCACCCTGTTCATGAGTGGAACGGTGCCCGGCGCTCAATACCTGGTGACCAGCGCCATGAAACGGTTTGACAACGCGGTTTACGATACCATCGCGGATGTCATTAGCGGCACATTCACCTCCGGCAACCAGCTTTATAACCTGGAAGTGAATGGGGTAGGGCTGGCGCCGTTCCACGAAGCCGACCCGCTCATCACGACGCAGATGAGGCAGGCGCTGGAAGCAGTTGAAAAAGGGATCATTTCAGGCCAGATCGAAATCTACGACCCCTGCCGCCAGTTTCAATACCTTCCATTAGTTATTCACTAAGTGAAAGTTTGGAAACCAGGGGTAGGGAGATGGGCGAGGAGGACGAGCAGAACGTCAATTGGTTCCCGAATGTTTTTACTAAATGACAAAGGAAATTCCGAAAATGTGGCTGGTGGATGAACATCCACCAGCCACATTTATAGTAATCTGAAGTTAAATCGGCTAACATCTGAAATAATCAGGCCAGAGCAGCGCGGGGTACCTTGGCCCGCAACACCCCACCCAGCCGCGCGATGCCCTCCTGGATCTGTTCAGGAGAGGCGTTGGAGAAGTTGATCCGCAGGGTATTTTGCCCGCCGCCGCAGGGATGAAACGGAGCTCCGGGAACAAAGGCGACCTTCTGCTGCAGGGCATCCTGCAGGACTGCTGACGCGTCCAGGTCTTCCGGCAGGGTGGCCCACAGGAACAAGCCTCCCTCAGGGTGAGTCCAGTCCACTTCGGATGGGAAGCTGCGGTCCATGGCGGCCAGCATCACGTCACGCCGCTCGCCGTACACCTTGCGGATCAGCTTGATATGGCGGTCGAGGAAGCCGCCATGGGAGACCTCGTAGGCGACTAATTGGTTAAAGGTTGCGGTATGCAGGTCGGCTCCCTGCTTGGCCTGCACAAGCTTACGGATCACCTCTGGCGGCGCAACCACCCACGCCAGGCGCACCCCGGGAGATAAGATCTTGGAGAAGGTGCTGAGGTAGATGACGTTGCCTAGATAACAGGCATCGTGGTTGCCGCGGAACTCCCCGTCCAGCACCACCACCGAAGGCAGGTGTTCCCCCTCGTAGCGCAATTGGCCATAGGGATCGTCTTCGATGATCGGAACCCCGTAGCGATCGGCCAGCTCGACCAGCCGCTTGCGGCGGGTGGTGGACATGGTCACCCCGGTGGGATTTTGGAAGTTGGGCAGGACGTAGATAAATTTGGGTCCGCTGCGCAGGGCTTCTTCCAAATCGTCGGTGCGCATGCCCTGGTCATCGGTAGGCACCGGGATATATTCGGCGCCATAGGCATTCCAGGCCTGCAAGGCACCCAGGTAGGTGGGCGATTCGACCAGGATACGGTCGCCGCGGTTGATGAAGATTTTGCCCAACAGGTCGAGGGCTTGCTGCGAGCCGGAGGTGATCAGGATATTCTCGGGGGTGACCTCGATGCCATAGCGGGCGGTGTGGCGGGCAATCAACTCCCGCAGTGGGAGATAGCCCTCGGTGGTGCTGTACTGCAAGGCTTGCGGACCAAAGTCCTGCAGCACCTTGACACAGGCTTCTTTGAACTCCTGCACCGGGAAGACTTCCGGCGCAGGCAGCCCACCGGCGAATGAGATGATGTCCGGCAGCTCGGTAAATTTCAGCAATTCACGGATGGCCGAGCTGCCCATGCGTTGGGTTCGCTGAGCATAGCGATGGTCCCAAGGGGTCTGCATGCATTTCTCCTTGTTAGATATGAGGATATTCGAGGTAGCGCCTTAATAAACCATGGAGAAAAATAGTCCGTCATTCTGAGGAGGCCGGGTGTGGCCGGCCGATGGAGAATCACGTCCAATTCCAGGAAGTGGGGAAGACTCTTCGGGCGCTGCGCGCCCTCAGAACGACTCCGGTCATGGGAATATTTACATCCACGGTTCATGATAATGCTGCTAGCTCTGATATCCGGTTAAATCCTTTCAACTCATAAACCGACTAACCACGGTCGCTGCGGTCGGCAAGGTGGTTTTATCTCCCAGCGACAATGCAGCGGGGGCTTTGCCGACCTGGTCGGGGGCGCCCTGGTAGACGAGCAGGGGCGTGCCTTCTTCGGCGTTCTTCAGATCGACGTAGGCCTGCCCGGTGAGGAAGCCATCGCTGTCGATGGCGCAGCTCGTCACCCAGCCGACGACCTTGCCGCGGCGATCGAGCACCGGATCATCGCCATGGGCCATGCGGACGCCTTTCTCGTTGAACCGGAAGCGCACCACGATCCCCTTGCGCCCGGCTTCGCGGGCAATGAAGGCCTGGCGCCCGATGAACCAGGTCTTGTAGGTCTTGACGTAGGAGCCAAATCCGGCCTCGCCCACGCCCAGATTCCTCTCGCCGCCCATCTCGTGCCCATAGAGGGGCAGCCCGGCTTCGGTGCGCAGGGAATCGCGCGCCCCTAATCCGGCCGGCCTGATGCCAAACGGCTCGCCGGCTTTCAACAGGTCCGTAAACAGTTCGGCAGCCTGGTTGGGGTGAACGAACAACTCGAAGGCCATCTTCTCGCCGGTATAGCCGGTGCGGGCGACCACCAGGTCGTAGCCGCCGACGACGGCCTCGCAGAGCTGGGTGCGCTTGAGGTGCAGGATGCGCCTGCGGTCGGCGGCGCCAGCGTCCAGGGCGAGCAGGATGTCGCGCGAGCGTGGGCCCTGCAGGGCAATGTCTACACGCATATCGCCGGCTTCCTTGGGATCGCGCAGGTTGCGCAGGATCACGCCGCGCCCGAAGGCGCGCGCCCAGGGACGGCGCCCGTCCACGCACACCCGGCCTTCGCGAATGGCGTTCAGCCAGTTCCAGTCCTTGTCATCGTTGGAGGCGTTGACCACCACCAGGTACCTCTCGGCGTCGCGGCGATAGACGTACAGGTCATCGATCACGTTGGCGTCCGGGTCGAGGAAGTGGGAGTAACAGGATTCGCCCACCTGCAGGGCGGCAATATCATTCCCGACCACGCTGTCCAGGAAGACCGCCGCCTCAGGGCCTTCCACCTGGTAGACCCCCATGTGGGCCACGTCGAACAATCCGGCCGACTGGCGCACCGCCAGGTGCTCTTCGACCACTGAGGTGTACCATACCGGCATCTCCCAGCCGGCGAAGGGGATCATCTTGGCGCCTAACTGGCGGTGGGCGTCGTTGAGCGGCGTGCGGCGCAGGGCACCTTCTTGCTCCTCCCAGCTAAACCTGGGCAGCGCCTCTCCCACAGTCTGCCAGCCATCGATGCCAATGCAATATGGCTTGGCTGGCCAATGAGCATCTCCCGGCAGGGAGGGCGCCCCGGCTTGATCGGATACCCGCACGACGACCGGGCCGGGCAGCTTGCGCAGAGGGTCGTCGTCGAAGGCCACGTAGCCATCCGAGAGGGCGCGCAGCCAGGCGGCCGCCAGCCCGGCTTGTTCACGATCCAGGCTGAGACGAAATTCCTCCGGCTGATCGCAGGTCAGGGTGGCCGGCAGCACTCCCTGCGGGGTGACCAGCGTGGTCGTCTGGCTCTGGCCTGGGGCCAGGGCCTCGACGTCGCTGGTCAGGGCGTAGTTGAGGAACTGGCGCAGGCGTTCGCCACTGAGCTGCAAAGCGACGCGCTCCATGTGCGGCAGCGCATCGTCGAGGTAATAGAAATGCGGATACCCATGGTTTGAGGGCTCCAGGTCGATGCCGGCCTTTTCCGCCAGGGAGCGCAGGCGCAGCCTGGCAGACTCCTGCACCTGGAAATCCACCTTGACGCGGCGCAGGGCGCCCTTGCGGCTGCCCAGGTTGTAGGGCGTGGTGGCGTGCAGTATTTCGGCGATGATATCGGCCAGGGTCACCATGTCGGCCTCGGTGAGGCCGCGCTGGGTGACCCAAGGCGTGCCCATGCGCAGGCCAGAGGGGTCAGCGGCAGAGAGGTCGCCGGGGATAGTGTTGCGGTTCACCACGACCCCCGCCAGGTCGAGGATACGGGCAGCCTGGTCGCCGGAGAGGGTGGCGCCGTCGGGGCCGGCGATGGTGCGGCAGTCCAGGTTCATCATGTGAGTATCGCTGCCGCCGTAGGGGATGCGGAAGCCGAGCTGCCTGAAGCGCTCGGTGAAGGCGATGCAATTCCTGACGATCTGGTGCTGCAGACGGCGGAACTGCTCGCTGCGGGCCAGCTTGAATGTGACGGCAATGGCGGCGAAGATGTTGACGTGCGGTCCGCCCTGCTCGCCGGGGAAGACCGCCCGGTCGATCTTGTGCGCTAGGGCTTCCTGGGTGGTCAGGATGCAGGCGCCGCGTGGCCCGCACAGCGACTTGTGTGTGGTGAAGGTGATCACGTCGGCGTGGCCCAGCGGAGAGGGATAGGCGCCGCCCACCACCAGGCCAGCGACGTGGGCGATATCGGCGAATAAATAGGCGCCCACCTCCCGGGCGATAGCCTTGAAGCGCGCCCAGTCGACCGCCCAGGGATAGGAGGAATACCCGGCCACGATCACCCTGGGCCTGTGCTGGCGGGCCAATTCGGTAACCTGCTCGTAGTCGATCTGCTCGGTGTGCGGATCGACGGTGTAGTGAATGGCCTTGTACAGCTTCCCGGAGCGATTGACGGACGAGCCGTGGGTCAGGTGGCCGCCGTGCAGCAGGTTCATGCCCAAGATGGTGTCGCCGGGATCTATCAGGGCGTGGTAGACGGCGTTGTTGGCAGGGGCGCCGGAGAGCGGCTGCACGTTGACGTAGATCTCGTCAGGCGAGACCCCGTTGGCGGCGAAGGCCTCGGCGCAGCGCCGGCGGGCCAGCGCCTCGACGATATCGGCGTATTCCACGCCCTTGTAGTAGCGCGGGTCGGAGTAGCGGCGATACTCGGCCAGGCGGGCCGGGTAATCCAGGATAGCGGCCTGGGGCAGGAGACGGGTGGATTCGTCCGGGTAGCCTTCGGCGTAGATGTTTTGGAAGGCCGAGGCGATGGCTTCGCGCACGGCCAGGGGGGCGGCACTCTCGCTGGGGATCAGGATCAGCTTGCGGTACTGCCTCTCGGCCTCGAGGGCGGTTAATTCGAATACGTCCGGATCAAGCTCAGCCAGCGATCCGCGAAAGAGGAAATCCGACATTCCATGCTCCTGTATTGTGGGGGTTAAAGGGATATGGCCGGCCCAGGGGAAGTGTGCAGGCAAAGCGACTGCTGCCGGTCCAGCCACGTGTAGGCATCGATAACCATCCGGTACCATCCATTGTAGCCCGATGGTGGAGTTGGGTCAAGAGAGATGGAAGATGGAGTAACGAGAGCATTAGAAAATTCTTTTGGATGAAGGCCATCCACGAATCGAGATCACGAACACACGAATAGGTACTGTCCATGACTATGGAATCCCCATTTATATTAATGATCGAGACGCTTATTTTTGCGCGAACTGATGCATAAAAGCCCTCAACCTGGTGAGAGATGCGCACATTCATAGTTCCATTCGTGGACGGTGCTCCGAAGTTACAAGTTGCCGACCGCTTTTTAATGTATAAATGGCCTATACACAGATTCCACCGCACATTCCCGGCATGATTCCTGGTTATCTTGTATAATACCGACCAAGAATAAACCTCGCCCGGCGGCTATCAGGCGGGGGGAAAACACAACTTGCTAAAGCCTCAGCGAGAAGAGTGCGTACAGGCAATTATATTTTCGAGGGGCGCCCGGTCTTCGCAGGAGGCCGGGCGCGATCGTATTTTATAATAACTGGTTGCTCAGTTGCAAACATGTATTATATGTGGTAAACATGGGTCATGAATGCACGAGGGAGCCGTTACGTCAAGTTTGCCCGCATCGCCAATCACCTGACCCAACAGGCGCTGCCGCGGTACTCCCATCCGAAAAGCCCGCATCATTGCCGCAGTTGGCAGCTTGTGTGCTGATGATGTTCTACCTGGACATCAGCTACCGGGAGATGGAAGAATGGCTGCTGGCCAGCGACCAGGTGTGCCAGACGCTGGAGCAGCCCAAGATCCCTGACCACACCACCTTGCAGCGCACCTACAAGAAGCTGCGCCTGCTGGACTTCGAGAAGATGAAGAACCAGCTTCTGGATGAGAATGGGGTGGACGAAGAAGGAATCACTTCTGACAGCACCGGTTTTTCGCCGGTACAGGCCAGACTGTAGTATCAAACCCGCAGCGGTCGAATGTACCGTCATTGGGTGAAGGGCGCCTATGCCGTGGGGACGGAGACGCAATTTATCCTGGCCTGGCAAGCTGTCAGTGCCGGTGATATAAGTCACATAAATCGCGGTTTAAAAAGTCCACTTAATCGCAGCTAAAATGTACCTCGGCTTGTGCGAGCAAAAGGAGGTACGCATGTTACGAAAGGAGGACTTTGCCGTGATCAAATCTCTCAACCAACATGGTGTCTATCAGAAAGACATCGCCATAGAACTCGGGGTGCATCCCCGAACCGTGAGCCGGGCACTGAAACGGGATGGATATCCCAGGCGAGAGCGGAAGCGCTCGGACAGCAAATTGGATCCTTACCAACCGAAAATCGACCAGTTGTTGTCGGAAGGGGTGTGGAATGCCCGCGTGATCCTGCGCGAGATCCAGGCCCTGGGCTACACCAGCGGATATACGATCTTGCGGGATTACATCCAGCCCAAACGTGTTTTGCGACCCGGTCGAGCCACAGTACACTTTGAGACCCAGCCAGGTAAACAGCTGCAAAGTGACTGGGGCGAGGTGATCGTGGAGATCGCCGGTAAGCCGACCAAGGTGCACTTCATCGTCAACGAATTGGGCTACTCTCGCCGATTCCACTTCTGGTGCACGGACAGCGAAGACGCCGAGCACACCTATGAAGGCCTGATCCGCAGCTTCGAGCATTTCGATGGCGTGACCGAGGAGGTGCTGGTGGATAACCAGAAGTGTGCGGCGCTGGAGTATCCCAGCCAGGGGAAGCCGTACTTCAACGAGCGCTTTGTGGATCTGGCCGGGCATTACGGCTTCACCCCACGCGCCTGCAGGCCGTACCGGGCCCGAACCAAGGGCAAGGATGAGCGCATGGTGGGCTACATCAAGGGCAATTTCTTCATGCGCTACCGCTCTTTTGAGAGCTGGGCGCATCTGAACCAGTTAGCCGAGAAGTGGCTGGCAGAAGAAGCCGACCCCCGCCTGCAGGGAACCGTCAAAGAAATCGTAGCCGAGCGCTTCGAGCGCGAGCAGCCAGCTCTCAAGTCCTTGCCGAAGGTGCGCTATGACACGTCCTACTACGAGCTGCGCCGGGTGGCCTGGGATGGCTACATCGACGTGCGTGGCAACCGCTACAGCGTCCCGGCAGAACTGGTTGGGCAGCGCGTCGCCGTGCGCATCGGTCTGGACGGCTTGCTGCGGGTCTATCAGGCTGAAACCCTGGTGGCGACCCACACCCTGCGCAGCGTGCAAGCCGGCTGGTCAACCGTTGCCGCCCACCATGTCGAGCTGTGGAATGAAGCCCTGAAAGTGGAGCGTCGCTCCCTGGCGGTCTACGAGGAGGTGTCCTGATGGAACTGGATCATTTGCTCGACAAGCTCAAACTGGACCACCTGGAAGCTCAACTGGATGCAGTCTGCGAACAGGCCGCTCAGCGGCAGCTGGACTACAAGACCTTTCTGACCCAGGCACTCGCAACCGAATGGCAGGGACGCTACCAGCGCGGCATCGAAGCCCGCCTGGGCCAGGCGCGTTTTCCCTGGCTCAAAACCCTGGACCAATTTGACTTCGACTTTCAGCCTAGCCTGGACCGCAGACAGGTGCGTGAACTGGCAGGAATGAGCTTCGCCGAGCGGGCGCATAACGTCATCCTGCTCGGCCCGCCTGGAGTGAGCAAGACCCACCTGGCCATCGCCCTGGGCGTCAAAGCCGTGGAAGCCGGTTACTCGGTGCTGTTTCTGACCCTGGAAGCCCTCATGACCCGCCTGGTCAAAGCCTTTCACGAGAACCGCCTGGAGCGCTCCTTGCAGCAGCTGGTCTACCCCAAGGTGCTGATCATCGACGAGATCGGCTACCTGCCCCTGTCCAACCTGGAAGCCAGCCTGTTCTTCCGCCTGGTCGCTCGCCGTTACGAGCGCGCCAGCCTGATCGTCACTTCCAACAAGAGCTTCCTGGATTGGGGCGAGATCTTCAACGATCCGGTCTTAGCCACGGCTGTCCTGGATCGCCTGCTGCACTACTCGACGACCTTGAACATCAAGGGCGAGAGCTACCGTCTCAAAGAGAAACGCCGGGCGGGGCTTTTGGGTCGTCCCAGTCTCACTATCAGTGAAGAACAGCAGGTGACAACTCAGTGATCCACCCGTTGCGCTCTGATCGGCTAGGATTGAGTTTTTCGCTTTTTATCCATTGCCAGGGCAGGACGGAAAGAGCAGAGAATGCTGCTACAGCCTCTCTCTGCCCTGGCATCGGAGCTCGCGGGCGCTCGGGTCGCACTCCTGCGTTGCCCTATCCTCCCACGAACGAGGCGATTGTATCATTGGCTCCTTACCAGGCAACTATGATTTTGTTAAGGTTCGACGACTCCTGACAAATGTTAAAGAATTAAACTGGACATTTCATTCGCGAAAAAGTGGACATTTTATTCCGCGATTCTGATGACTTTTTATTCCGATATTGACATGACTTTTTATTCCGATATTGACATGGAGGAGGGTCATTATTATCAATAACGAATACATAAAAAAACCTCTCCCGATTAGGGAGAGGGGTAAGGGTGGGGATTGTGGGCGCTGAGGGACTCGAACCCCCGACTTCTTCGGTGTAAACGAAGCGCTCTGACCAACTGAGCTAAGCGCCCAGGTAGACCATATTATACTTCGAATGGGTGCGTAAACTCGACCATCCCATTTTTGTGTCTTGTTTCTCCTGATTGGATATTTCCGTATAACACTCTCTCTAACCCCTTGGTCGCATAAAGCTTCCTGACTCGCTTGACACAGGACCGGCTGACTGCCAATTCAGCCATAATCTGCGTATCAGTCTTGCCTTCATCTGCTTTCAATATGATCATGGCCCTTTTATACCGGTAGCCCTTGAGTTTGTCCGTACCGGTAATTTGATATAGGTATTCTCTGTCTTTATTGGATAGCGTGATAACGTACTTCTTTTGGAATATCTCCGGGATCGCTTTGGCCCTGAATATTCCCGATGGTGTTTCGATTTTTTCATGATGATTGGCCGACCTAGTAAACAGGCCTTTAATGTTTTTTATCAAAGTCCTTTCCGGTATATATCCATATCCTTTGTAATATTCCATGGAGGTTTCTTTAACCATGTGGTTACAAATACATCCCAGCAGATTGGCATTCGCTTTTTGCAGGTCAGAAAGGGTCTGCCTGATGGCCTTGCACCTCGATTTTCCTGCTCGAATAACGAGAATTACCCCATCTGCCAGGTTAGATAAAATCGTTGCGTCGGCAGCCAATAATGCGGGAGGACTATCGAAAATGATTACATCGGCTATTCCCTCCAGATACTTGATAATGCCCGACATTCGTCCACTACCCAACAGCTCTGATGAATTTAGCAGCGGCCTGCCATTGGTAATTATCTGTAAGTTTTCAATCCGAGTACCTTTCAAATAGCCATCGAACTCAGATCGCTTCGAGATCAACATGTCTCCCAATCCAGATTCACGATTCACATTGAACACTTGATGAAGGGTCGGACGTCTAAAGTCAGCATCAACGATGATAGTCTTACGGTCTGCTTGCGCCATGATCACTCCCAGATTTGCTGCAGTAATGCTTTTTCCCTCCCCGGAGGCAGGGCTGGTTACAACGATAGACTTCGAAGGGCTAAAAACTGAACCAAATTGGAGCTTATTGCGCACCATACGATACGCTTCCATCGTGGGTGAATAGGGCTCGAGGTGGGCGATAATTTTTTCAGAAAATTTACGGCCTTTGATTCTACCAACCGCGCCGAGGATATTCAGATCAGCAAATTGATGTATATCATCCAATGACCTAAAGGTATCATCGAGCATTTCCAATAAGAAAATAAGACCCAGGGCCAGAGCCACGCCCACTCCACCACCAAGGAGGCCAAATAATTGAACCTTGGGTCTTATAGGGTCTTCTCCAACTTGGGCCGACTCAATGACGCTCAAAGAATTTGGCTTCCTTTCCTGCCCGGCATAGTTCAACAACTCTACATAATTCTTCACATAATCAGCTATCAATCCTTCCAAGGTGGTTTTTTCGACTTGAAGCTCAGCCATCTCCGTCGGCGAGAGTGAGCCTTCCATTGCTGCATCGATTTCCCTGACCCTTTGTTGACTATTCAGGATTCTTTCTTGCGAATCTACGATTTGCTGTTGGATAAAACTATTTACAAAACTATCCTCGCCAGCGTTCGATTTGGTGGGGCTGAGCAAAATCAATTGATTGGCAACTTCATCGGCAATTTTTCGGGCCATCTCGGGCGAGTCATATTCAACGACGATTGAAATCAACTGTGTGCCTTCGACCGGTGAAACCCTCACTCGCTTCCTCAATTTTTGCCAGGACTCTATCAATTCAAGTTTCTCAACTACTCCCTTCAAAACCGGCTGGCGTACAGCGATGTCGGAATAGGTTTGAGCGAAAGCCACGCTCATTTGAACGTCTTCCCTGCTCAAGCTGGTCGATTGCATTATTTGACCGACCAGCATGGTCGCCGTCGCCTGGTAAACCGGGGTTTGGCTGCGGCCGAACAACCAACCCCCTCCTCCACACAGGAGTACGAATACAAACAACCAAATCCAGCGTCTCCGAACAATGCTCATCACGCGTCGGAGTTCTACAAAATCGTTCATTCTAATATCCATTGCAATGTCCACCTTTAGCCGAGCTTCTCGAAATCAATTAATGGATATTCTGTTAAAAACACCCTTTGAAATCGTCTCTTATTGTTGAATCCACATTGGATGAACGAGTGAATATAAAAATTATATACCAAAACACCTCCCGTCGCCCGGGCTTACTATGATCTGTGCGTATTGATGAAGCCTGTATCATTGTATCGTTTATGCCCATCAAAGTTTTATCGATAATTCTAATAGGCGCCATGCCGTCGGATAACCGCGGAGACCGTTCGGATAATGATATAGAGATTCATCCAGACCGAACGATTACGCACGTAATATTCATCCAGTCGTACCCGTTGTTCATATCCAACATCGTTGCGCCCAGAAACCTGCCAGAGTCCAGTAATTCCAGGGGGTGCCTGGGCATAATATTTGAATCGATCACCATAGCGCTCGATTTCGTCAGCAACAATGGGGCGTGGTCCCACCAGGCTCATTTCACTCTTCAAGACATTCCATATTTGGGGCAGCTCATCAAGGCTGGTTTTTCTCAGGATCTTACCGAAGCGGGTAATCCGAGGATCATCTTTGAGCTTATGATTTTCTTTCCACTCGGCCTGCAATTGTGGATTCTCTTTAAGGGTTTTCTCCAGCACGATATCAGCATCGCTGAACATGGTGCGGAATTTAAGGACTTTAAATTCACGCACCCTCTTGCCGATTCGCGTCTGTCGATAAAATATGCTGCCCTTTGAATCGAGTTTAATGGCCAGCATGATGCAGAGGAACAGAGGTATCAGTATGGGGAGCGAAACAACAATCAGTGAAAGATCGAGGAGTCGGATTTGCCAATCTTCAATAATATTCAGCTCGTAGTGGCGTTCCTCGAGGCCCAGAACGCCGCCGAAATCAAGTGGCATGAGACCAAAATTGCGAGTGTTGAATTGTTTGGCCACTGTAATGATCCTCGAGAATCCAAAATGTTCGCCGCGGGCAATCGATTCGCTGATGGGAGCAGGAAGCTCCGGCGTCACGACAATTGCGGTGTTTACACCCATGTGGGATCCAATGTTTGAGTTATAGCGCCATTTCTCAAGCGGAATGACCGGGATCGGCAAATCTTTCACAGCCAACTCAATCGGATCGTGCACCTGGCTATTGATCACCATGACTGGCCTCATTCCGCAATATTTATTCTTCAGCAAGAAATGTACTATTGAACGACTTAGATTCCCATTTCCGATGATCACCACAGGCTCGCCCCATATGCCAATGAATGACCCAACTCCGCGAACAATCCATCTTGAAAGGGGGAACAAAACAATGACGAACAACCAATTAATGCCAAAGAATGCAATCGGATAATATGACTCCACGATTAAAATATAAAACAATGTCAGGGAGGCGTAAATAATCGTGGTTGTCAGGCTCAATAAACGCAATTCTTCGACTTGGTTTGTCCCTCTCAAGCGATACAGGCCATTTATTGCGAATAATCCACCAAAAACCGGCGCCAAAAGAAACATTCGGAGGTCATCCAAGTCAACCCAATTCAGCTCCAATAGATCGAACGTTGCATCAGCAAGTTGGGTTGAGGAGTACAAGCTGAAGACATCAGCTATTGCGATCACGAACAGGGACCAAATTGGAGAGAAGCGATGTAGTCGGAAAGCAGAGGTGGATTCTAAAAACCTCCTAAAAAGGTAAATCGTCCCATTAATATCGGATGTGGAACTCATCAATACCTCCCTGCCAGGTACACACTGATCCTGAGAGGAGCAAAATTATTCAGGATATTGGAGCTGTCGAACGGAAAGAATAATCCTTTGCAAACCGAGAGGTAGCGTAATGGAGCTCTTCATACAAAGCCTCAACTTGTTCAACCATCTTCTGAACTGAAAAATGACCAGAGCGCAGATAAGCAAAATGTCCCATTTGATTACAGAGCTGCTCATTATTCAGCAAGAACAATATCCGTTCTGCCATTTCCATTGGCTGGTGGGGTGTCACGAGAAAACCAGTCTCTCCATCTACGACAACATCCCTAGCGCCACCCACATTGTTTGCTACAATAGGTTTCTTCGCACACATTGACTCAAAGAAAACAATGGGCAGGCCTTCCCATAATGAACTCAAGGCAGTCATTGTCAGGATGGGCAAGATACGGGCAACGTCGTCTCTGAAACCCAGCAAGAATAACTTTCCTTCCAGGTTCAGTTCATTGATTAATTGCTCACATTCTGGTTGTAAGGGTCCGCCGCCAATCATCAGAAATTGAACATTAGGATACCTCTTGCAAACTTCGGCTGCAGCGCGAATAAAATCCAATGGGTTCTTCTGATCCTCAAGCCGGCCAATCATTCCCACAAGTTTGCTGTTGGGATCTAATCCCAATTCTGCCCGCACTTGTTTCTCATCGATCGGTTGCCGGAACGCCTCCAAGTCGATCCCATTGTAGATCAATGCATACTTATCCTCTCGACCGATGTGATTTGCTAATCCTTTTTGAATGTCTGGTCTTGATACAACGATTATGCGGTCCGTAAACTTTGCACACAGCCATTCCATGCCTACATGTAGCAGATGGATCCCCTTTGACATCCCTTCTTCAGAACCCCAGCCGTGAACATGGTGGACTACGACGCAGTTTTTTGCGAGTCGGGCTGCGATCCGTCCAACGACCCCAGCGATCTTGGTATGTGTGTGAACGATGTCATAATTCCCTTCAACGATAATGCGCCTGATATCAGCAACGGCTTTTGCATTCACGAATGGGTTTATTTGATTAACCAAGCTTGGTAATTCGATCGTCTTGATTCTTAATTGGTGAGCGAGGTAGGTCACATCTTTTCTATCCGGTGATGGCGGGCCTGTTATGAGTCGTACGTCATAATTGGGATGGTTATTAAAATAATTTGCGATGTCCAAGGCTACGTTCGTTGCACCACCCATAGCCAACTGGGTGATGATGTACAATACGCGGATCTTCCGATCCTGAGCAAGAGAGACCTCATGCTTCGTTTGTTCCTGAGGAACTACATAGATTTCTTCGTTTAGATTCCTTAGGATAGTCGCCATCTGGATTATTCCTTTCTCAGCACCGCTGCCGGTAACCCATATGTGATAAATCCTGTATATGCCCGCAATAGTCCATCCCTACTGGATGCGGGTATTTTTGGTTAGCAGTTTTTTAATTGGGGGGTTTATTACAGGAAATTTGAAGAAGAGGGGGGATTACAATACCGCCCAGATCGCCTTTTTAACTTCTAAAACTGTTTGATCAAAAGGCTGATCCGTATTTACCTGATGGATGGGTGCTCTCCCAAACTCCAGATTGGAGCTTCTAGCATGTCTGCGTCGAACATAATCCTCTGGTTCGTTTTTGCCACGGGTTGCGTTTCGATTAATTGTCACTGTTATAGGGGCAGTAAGATAGATAACCAGATCTGGGGGTGGTATTTGCCTGTATAGCCTGGCTTCGATATTTGCTAACAAGCGGCGAATGTAGTTCCGTCCTGTGGAAATTGGCAGTAAAGACAACTGGGGGCTATCTGGGGCACCGTAAGTCAACGAGGGATATCGATCGCACAATACAATTATCCCGTTAGACGCCTGTCGAAATGCGCGCAAGAGAAGTGCATTGCGATCATGAGACAGTAGTACCGATCGAATCGCAAATAATAGCGGGAATCTCGAAGGTGGCCCTTTAACTAGATCCCGATCTGCGGAGAAAGTATCTAACTGGGTTGTCCTTGCACCTGGGAATAACGCGCGTAAGACAGGCAGGAACAGATTAGGAATAATAGTAAACATGGTTGATGGTGGCTTGCCAACGTGGATCTGCCGTACAGCAAATTGCTTACCGAGCCAAGTTCTCATTTCCTCAATCAGTGTAGATTTGCCAGTGGCTTCCGAGCCAACAAAAGCAATCATCGCGCCCCCATTTCGAAGAACCATGTTCTTCCTGGACTGAGCAGATCTTCGAAAAAACATACCTATAAATTTACGAATCCCTTCCAGGCGGGCTCGCAGGATTGAATGCCTGGCATAAAGACCAAGTTGTGCGCGGAGACGATGGCCCAAGATTACCCGGCGATAAAGTGGTGCAGGCGTCTTTATTGCTGCCACGCAATTGAGAAACAAATTGGTATCCAGGGAAGGAAGATAACACCGGAGCAAATCGATGGTTTCGTCGATAGGATCTTCTTCCATCAACCAATTTATTTCCCTTTGCACCAGTTTCCAGTATCTGCTAAGCAATAAAAGTTCGACCAGAGAGGTATGCTTTAGCATCATCCGTAACGTGAAGACAATGAGTTCAGCACTTTTCACAGGAAGTCGAAGAGAATTTATTACTCGCGTATTTTCCAAGAGCATATTTTCTATAGGAAAACGATAATTCTTTGTTAAGCTATCTCCAGTGATCACCCGAAAATAGGCATGAATATGAGCTAGAATACCGCTCTCCTCATCAAGGGCGAAATGATGTTCAATCGATGGGAATGGGTCGCCATTCGTGGTAGTGGCGGGCTTGAATCCGAGTTGGCTGAGGATGGATCTAAATTGATTGGCATCTCTTCGGTCTATGAGCAGATCAATATCTGTTCGACCTGATAATGTCTCAGCGATCAAATAATTACTCTTCCAATGACAATATTTCAGGTTATTTTCATTTAGTTCTTCAACGAGCTTTTGGATCTTGGTCACTATGAATTGTATATACTCATTATTTACAGACATAGAATGATGAATATTTCCCATTGGTTGAAAGTTTAAAGTTCAATATAGATTCAACTATATATTGCACCAGGTTTTCATATTTATGTTTCATGGAATCAGGGTTATCGACGATCAAGACACGATTTTTAATTTGCTCGGTCTCGATAAGTTCTTCAAACATGGCGTTGGCTCGCCGGAGAAATATTTCGTTCTGTGTTTGATTTTTATTTCTCATGATCCTGGGAGGATCGGCCCGCTGTAGTGAGCGTTGGATTAAATCGTTTAATGGAGCCCTGACATAAATAATCATGTCCGGCATGGGGAGCAGACATGAGAACCTGGCAAGCTCCTCTGAAGTGTACAGCCAGTCATTAAATACGAACAAATGGTGCGCTTGAAGAACGGTTCCTTCATCCACCAGAATAATTTTTCCGTGCCCATTACGCTTGATTAATTCGTAGACCCCAACCTTTCGCTCAAGGCTTCTAAGATTATTGAATGTAAAAAAAGGTAATTTTGTCTGGCGTGCCAGGATCCTCAAATTAAAACCGATGAACGCGATATTCTTAAACAGCGAGCGAATAAAGAACGGCAATCCCACGATCTCCTGGATGATGTTTCGTGCTGATGAGTGCCTTATACCTTGTAAACCCAGCGGAGCTGCAACCAGCTCATAAGAAGTAGTCACCTCTGCGATTTCGGCTAGCCTGTTTCGCACCTTTGAGATTAGCATCGTTTTCCCCGCACCAGTGCAGCCAATGAATTCAACAATCATCCAACCATCTCCAAGGTCGAGATGGCGCGCTTAGCCATGACCTGTGTATAGATTTTCAAATATCCGGCATGCATAGCGGTCAAGCTAAATCGCTCCTCAACCAGCTCTCTGCATTTTTGACCAATTGCCGCTCTCTCCGAGGCTGGCATCTCTCTAAACTTCCTGATTTCTCGAGCAAATCCCTCGACATTATTTGGCTCGATCACGGGAATGAAATCCGCTCCATCAGCTATCTCCCGATGCGGAGGAATATCGGATAGCAGCACCGGGCAACGACAAGCCATTGCCTCGAGCACAGCAATAGGCAGACCTTCCCCTCGCGACGCCGAAATGAATAAATCGGCATTGAGCAAATGTTCAAATACTTTCTCGCGTGGGATCACTCCCGTGAACTCGATCTGATTCCCAAATCCAGTATCCATGCTTCTCATGATCAGTGATTTTCGTAAGCGACCGTCACCAAGATATATCAGGCGGCTGGTCTCGTCAGCGCTCTGTTTAAAGGCTGTAAGAACAGTAAAAGGATTTTTTACCTCGACCAACCGGCTAATTGCAATGATGGTGAAGTCCATCGTGCGGTGGGGTCGTTGATAGATGTTTGATGCTACATGGTCTACCCGGGCAATATCCAGACCATTTTGAACGATAGTCAATCGTTCACCGGCTATTCGCTTATATAGGGCGGGGAAGCTTTCGTAACTCGCCCGGCTACAACAGACCACTCGCTGGAAACCGGCAAAAACTGGGATGAACATCACTCGGTTTCTAAGTTTGAAATCCTGATAACTGTCATGAACGGTTACCACAGGAGTAAGTCTAAACTTTCGATTGGAGAATAGAGCGACTAACAGATATAAAAACGCAACATGGGGTGAATGGACGTGAATTACATCATATTCTCTATCGTTAAGCGCAGATCTCAAGTTACGGATGAATTTCCCTAGAGATCCATCTCCTTCATACAACTTTATCTTTTTTGGGGGAGCAATTTCTGATCGAAAATACGAGCTGATCGTAATATCTCGCTTGTCTGCCCATGGCAGACAATGTTCGTTATATGGAGCGCTGGTCTCTCTCACCGCCAATATCACGTGCAAGATGCTCAATTTTCTTATTGGGTAAATCAAGGTGACGTGGCTCCTGGTTCGTGCGCTAGATCCATGCGCTATCAGATCATACCGTTCGATAAGATGCTAACGTATTGATCGACCACGGTTTCCAGGGAATAGGGGTGCCAGCTTTCTGCTGTAGGAGGCGGTATCCTGCCCGCCAAGCCAGCTTCAATCGCGCTCGCCAGGGCCATCACATCCCCTACCGATACCAGAGATCCGTATTTTCCATCGGCCAGTATTTCCCTGGGACCGCTTGGGCAATCTGTGGCAATGATGGGAGGACCACAGTAGAGCGCTTCGATGAGGGCCGTTGGCAAACCTTCCCAGCGCGAGGAAAGGATATATAGAGACGCGTGGCTCATGTAAGCGTATGGATTCTCCACAAATCCCGGCATGGCGACATTGGCACCTATGCCAAGCTGGCTGACCAGCGCTTCCAATACCTGCCGTTCTGGTCCTTCGCCTAAAATTAACAAACGGACTTGCTGCGTCTGCAGTACGCTAGCAAAGGCCTTGATCAGGGTTTGAAAATCCTTCTGCTTTGTCAATCGGCCTACCGCCAGCACAACCGGAGGTTGACCGGCATCAAACCAGGGATGATCATTGGGCAAGCAGGCCTTCTCTCGCACCTCAGGAGTCACCACTGGATTGTAAAGCATTTTAATTCGCTGTCGGGGAATCCCTGTCACCTTACTCAAGTCGTCGACCACCCCCTGGGAATTGCCGACGATAAAATCGGCCCAGGGGTAAAAGTGTTTAACCAGGTATGGCACGAATCTTTGGCGTTGTCTGGTCGAATTGCGCGCCGAGCGTGAGATCGTGTTCTGTTCATTTACCAGCACTCGGACAGGAATACCGGCCAGACGTCGTGCCCAGAGAGCCACTACATTTGCATAGTCTAACGCAGAAATCAACGCTTGAGGTCGCCTGGTACGCAGGTAGCGTGCTAAAGCCGGCAGGCTCGCCAATACACGAGAAGCCTTCAGGTCTTCGATATGGACCGAATCATGAACCTCGCTAAGATATGGTCCTTTAGCCTGGGCTAACACCAGATCTACAGAACAATCCGCACATGCAAGACCGTAAGCCAGGTTCAGCATGGCGCGTTCAGCCCCACCTCCACTCAACGAAGGCAAATAAATCGCGATATGACTCAACTTTTTTACTGTCATCTTAGAAGCAATTCACAGTTCCATCTGCGGGATCACGTCGCGCTACATTTTCCAACAGCTCAAATCGATCTGTAAACATTGTTCCAGTTCATCAAATTCATCCCGATATAACTGGCTGAGATCTCTCATCACTTCTTCGGCCAATCGAGGGAGTCGGTCACCTTTTGTTAATATCCGCAGGATGCCGAGCCGTCCGGCAAAATCGACAATCGGTTCCAAGTTCCACCTGCGAAGCTGGCGCCCTGCCTTGGTAGCAAGACCACTAAGCAATTGGTATTTTGGCACACTGCTGGCATTTACTTTATTGCTGGTATCAAGTGAAGGAAACTTGTTGACATCAATCTCCAGGAAATCTGATAGGACTTTTTTCGTTTTAAAAATATCAACAAAGATCTCTTCGAATAACAACGCTAGGATTTGGTTTCTATCAAAATAGTGCAGGTACCGCTTGAGATATCGACTGTAAAATCCTTTTTCCAGCGCCCTATATCGGGTAGCCAGAAATTCCTCAAATGTGCCTCTGAAATTCCTTCTCTGGACAACAAAACCATAATGTGAATATGCACGGCTAACCGGATGCCGCAACATAATGATCATCTTGATTTGGGGGAAAACATGAAAAATACGCTCTGGGCATTCCCCACAACTGTAATATTGGGTTGAGATCTCTCCAATGGCTCGATATTTATCAGCCTGCTCAGGAGGGCAAAAGAAAGTCTCATACCAGCTTAGACCACGTGTATAATAGCGATCGAAAAATCGGATTTCCTTTCGAATGGTGGGCATGTATACATCGGGATGGCTCGCCAGCAGCGAGTGCAGCCAGGTCGTTCCAGCTCTTGGCACCCCAATGCCCAAGAATGTCGGTAATGTCATGCGGACCGATTCCTAAGATTCAATTGTGTGGCGTATCCGATGAGAGGATCATATTTGACGGGGCATTAGGCTCCATTGAGCCAAATCGACAGATCGCGGTCCAAAAGGTCCTCAAGCTCGAGGATGTCTTCTCGATAAAGTTTGATCAATTCAGCGCGCAATTCCGATGGTAATTTCGGGGTGGACTTGATATTGAGTTGGCGGGTTTGTTTCGCTATCTCCTGCAATCTCTCGGGAAGCACCGATTTGGCGGCGCGTATCAGGAACCAATTGTAGAAGAGACGATTCAACAATCTGCTCTTTGGTATCCCTGCGGAATTGTACTTGATGGAGGTGTCTGGCACAAAGTCCGTATCCACTCCCAGGTAGTCGAACAGGTCGACAATTACCCTGGCTGGATTTGCTTTAAACTCTTCGAAAATGTAGATCTTGATTTGATCTCTTGGGAAAATTTCATAATATCTTTTCAACCGGCGAAAGTAAAAACCTTCCTTCACGTGACTCGATTGAGGTGTCAGTTCTTCGTGGAAGCTTTTCACCGGCTCTCCCCTGCGGGTGCGCATAAAAAAACCAGAAAATGCACGATCGGCCGGATTGCGTAAACTCGCCACAAGTTTCACATTCGGAATGCATTCGTGAATTCGGCGCGCTGCGTTGGGGCAGCGGAAATACTGAGGTGAAACCTCCCCGACAGCAATTTCATTTGAGACTCCACTAAACAAGGCTTCATATGCCGCCAGGGTTTTTACCTGAAAGTGTCGTAACAAAGGGGGATCGCCTTCATCTGTCCAGATCCAGTTAAGGGCATCTTCATATCCAAAATAGTTGGTTCCCTTTATCGGGCACATGAATATATGAGGATGTTGATCGAGATAGCGGTAAAGCGACGTCGTTCCCGATTTGGCTACTCCAATGATAATAAAATTAGGCAAGGTCATATTGCTGTTCTTTATCCCATCTATGTTCTACAGATTCACCAAGAGGGCTGACAAGGCTCGCGCTGGCGATGATCAAACTCAGAAACAGCCAAGTTGTCTTCCTGTATTCCCAGGTCAGGGTAAAAGAACCAATAGCCCAGACCAAGAGTACGGTAATCCAAAATATCGCATCCCATTTCGGCTGGCCCCACGCATTAAAAACGGCCATCATCAGAATGATGCCAAAAATACCAAATCCAATCAGCCCAACCTCGACCAGGACGGATATATATGAGTTGTGAGCTACTTTTTCCCAGGTATTTACAGACCGATACATATTACTGCCAACACCTAATAGTGGATGCTCCGTAAAGGACTCCAGGCCCTCGCGCCAGTTATTGGTTCGATTATTGAGATCTCCCTCGGTAAGTTCTGCACTGACGGTGCTGAATCGCTGGAAAGACCTCAATGTCTGAATTTGAGGCAGCAAGACAAAAGAGACCGATATCAAAAGCAACAAGATGCTGATTCTTACCCAGAGTCGAGCACGGTTGAGTGAGGCGAGGCCGAAAGCATTACCAACTATGAACGCAAACAAGGCTGTGCGAGTGCCGGATAAGGCAAGGCCCAGAAAAGCAACCGGGATATATGCATAGTTTATAAACTTCCAGAAACCATTCATCTTGTTGGTGCTCGTTAAATTAGCAAGATACCAGGCTACTGGAATGCCCAAGGCCAGCAGGAAACCGAATCCATCCGGATTCGTATCTCCAGCGCTGAAACGTTGATAATGTGAATAGAAAGGGTTGCCAGCGAAATAATTACTAATCGCGCTGCCAATTGCCACGTAAGTCCCTAAAACGTACGCTTGCAGCCCAGCCAAAAGAGCTGTTCGGGTGGTATACAGATCCCACAAAATGATGACTAATACAAGCAACTGGAGCCACGTCCAACCATGCGCTGCCGTTCTTTCGGGATCTGCGCTCCAAAAAATACTCGCAAGATTCCACAGCACGAACAGATAAAACAAGATGTGGAATAAGTGTGGTTTCCGCAGTTGACCCGTGATAGCAACCGTCGCGACCCAAAAAGCAACCACCACAAATCCCAGGAATTTTGCGCCATTACCCAGTCCATACAGCTCTACCACACCCTCCCAGGGAAGCATAAAGATAAAAACAAGTGACAATACACGTGTGAAGGTGCGCATCTTAATGCTCTCCGGAAATATCAATGGTTTGGTTCATCATACTTTCACTTCGCCAGGATCTGCTATTCAAGCAAGCTGGCGAACTTTGAGCCAGCTAATGTTTCCTTGACTTTGTCGTAGTTCAGGATCACCTCGCGATGTCCCTCAGTTCGTATTTTGACTAGTGTCGACCGGGGTATATTCTCTTGAGGATCGATGCAGAGAAAATTCAGGATGCGACCAAAATTAGCCTGATCATGGAACAATTCTTCGTAAGCGATCTCAACATGAGGCAATCTACACCAAAGCAATAGCTTTCTGGCGATGCTCTGCTTTCTTTTCAGCCACTCCAATTTCCCGATGAGGTTTTCCGTATCCAACTCGACGTGAATATCATCTGGCGCCGATTGTCCTAAGAGCAGATGAGCCTGACCTATCTTAGCTTTAACTGCATAGGAGAGGAGAACATCCAGATGATTTCTGCGGACAAGATGTAATACTCGTATGCGATGCCTGATCAGATATACCAATATCTCTGGATATTTACCAAGTTGTGCATACATAAGCTTGAAGCCAACCGTGCCTGGGATGCGGTATAGAGAATCCAGATACGAGAAGACAGAAAATGGGCGAAAGGGCAATCCCTCCGGTTTTGTTTCGATAAATCGAGGACGGGCATGAGATGAATCCCACCTTCTTTCTTTTACTCTTGTCCTAGGAAGGAATAACTCTCCCTGTGCTGTCACGTTTGGAAGGCTATTAAGAGTGCTTATCAGCCATTCTGATCCGCTTCGATTTGTAGTAAGAACAATAAACCTAGATGCTCCAAGGAGTGTCATTTTAGAACGTCTTTCTTAGCTTCCATCCAGGTAAAACGAGTCTTACTAGATCCAATATCTCTCTAATGAGATTGCGTGCTGTCAAACCGATCATTAACACATAGGTGATCCCACCAGCAAGTAAATAAATAGACAGCTCAAAGATGAGATTTACCGATTCATCCTGAATTAAGGTTTTCAAACCAAGTACGACGGCTACCATCATCAGGGAAGCAAAAAGTGGTGGCGCATACTGCATAAGGTAGGTTTTTAAATTGATCTTGATGAGCCTGTGCACCGCCAGATAGGATACTGGCGAGATTAAATAACCAACAATCACAAATGAGGCAGCGACAGCCACGATCCCCCAACGCACAGCTATCAAGAAACCGATCACACTGCAGATTGTATTCAGGAGCATAATACCAAATTCCCATGAAGGTTTACCAGATGCCCTGATGACGCTGCCATTAAAAAAAAGCACCGATTGGAGAATGCCAATTAAGGCCAGGACTTGCATGACGGGAATGCTTGGTGCCCATTTTTCTCCGAAAAGTGCTGGGACTAATTCTGGCGCCATGACAGCCAACCCAATGAACACCGGAAAGGCCAGCAGGCTGGTGTATTGCGTGACGTTATAAAAGGCATTCCGCATGCGCTCTGGTTGGTGTTGAATGCGAGAAAATGTTGGAAAGGCGACGGTATTAATAATTTGTGTGACAAGTCTGATAATGACTAACAGCAGCCGGTAACCGATTGTGTAAAAACCCAGCATGGTTGGTCCCAAGTAATAACCGATGAGAAAATCATCTGAACGACGGACCAAGACGTTCAAAGAATTATTACCCACGACAGAAATGCCAAAGGTGAAAAGCTCTTTATAATGTTTTTTCGACACATGAAAGCCTGGACGCCAATCACTTGCCCGCCACAAGACGATGGCGGCAGCCAGCCCCCTCGCCATCTCCTGGCCAACCAGACTCCAGACACCGAACCCGTTGAGCGCCATGGCAACGCCGACCGTCCCACCGACCGTCGTGGCCGTCAGCGAGCGGGCAGCCAGGCTTTTGAAGGCCAACCTGCGTTGGAGAATTGCTAGCTGAGTGGTGCTAAGGGCGTTAAGGATAAAGCTAACAGACAGTAAGCTCAAGACGGGGGCCAAACGCGGCTCCTCGAATAATGTAGCCACTAATCCAGACGCAGCAATTCCGACGGCTGTCAATAATATACCGGTCAATATACTGATCCAGAAAGCTGTGTCCAGATGTTCCCTATCAAGGTCGGCGCGTTGCACGATCGCCGCACTGGTACCCTGGTCCAGAAAAATTTCCACAAAGTCCGTGAATATGGTAGCCAAGGCTACCAGGCCAAAAGCTTCTGGGGTTAAGAGGCGCGACAGGATAATAAAGAAAACTGTCGTGATACCCGCTCTACCCCACTTTTGGATAACCGACCAAATAATTCCTTTTGCAGCTTTTTCTCTCAGTCTCATTGGTTTCACACGACTACGACGCCCCTTCGATAGAGGTAGAGTAATGGCTTATAGAGTAAGTATTGCTTCAGGCGGGACAGGGTTAAATTCCATTTATTAAAGCTATCACGCCTGGTTTGCTGGTAAGCCATCACATCTTCCTCAAGCGTAGCGCCATAATTATTTTGTTGAGCGGGGAATAACTCTCGCCTGACAAAATCATAAAGTTCTAGGTCTGCCTGGTTGGCCTCTATCAGCATCCGCCGAGAAGTTTCATTTGCGATAAGGTTCTCTGCCAACGAATTCTTACGGGCTACATTGATTCGCTTATAAGAGATGTCCAAATTGTTAGCAATCAGCGCCTTCAACATGACTATTGATTCATCAAACCGCTCCGTCAATCCCACGAAGATGTTTTTTTCCTGAATGATGCGAATGGCCTCAGCTACATCCTCCACGCCGGCTATCATCTTCGTTTGTCGGTTTCGCGTCCAATCCCGCTGGATCCACTCTTCAAAGATCAGGTTTTTCTTCCCCCTATGCTGCACATTGTATTGAAAACGGGAGGCACATGTTTTCAATGGCTCACGCATGAATGTAAAATATTTAATCTCCGCGCCATTCTTCTGAAGATCAATATGCCCTGTGATGCGGTGCCCGGCAATGCTTTCCAGGTGTGGATAAATCTTGCGCAAACGTTCCAGATCATGAGCCGAAAATGGCGGATCGCTCCACTGAGCATGCCAGGGCTCCACCTCGCAATGACGAAGGCCAAAAGAACTACGTAGAATATAGCGGATTGTCCTACCACCAGTCTTGTTGATATGAATGAAAACAAGCATTAGCTTCTCCCAAGCGGGGTCCCAATAAGAAGTTGAGTTTGCAGCTCTCCCCCGCCATCCTCGATCTGATTAAATACTAGGCCCTGATGGAGCTGCACACAGCAATGACCTCATCTGCGATATCTATCATGGTTGTTTTACTCGTATCGAACCGCAACAATGATGGCTGCCTGTAAGCGGCCAATTTGTCCAATATCTGCTCATAGGAAGATCGATAGCGTGCTAGAAATCGCCGTGCTTCCGACATGGACTTGCCTTTCATTGCATGCTTCTGATCACGTCTGTTGATGCGTTCTACCAGAATGGACTCTGGCGCCTCGAGCCATATAACCATATCCAACGTGTGAGCCCATTGCATGTACATCCTATGCCACCAGCTTTCATAATGCTGATCCTTGAGCCTAACCGGACCAAACTCATTTAGCGTGGCTAATTTGAAAATGGCCCCATGATCCAGGAGAACAGACTTGCGGCTGGTATTTGCTTGTCGTCGTAATACATGTGGCCAACCTTGTAGGTAGACCATGTATTTAATCTCTTCCCAGGTGAACCAGCGGCTCGATTGACATCGATGAAACAGGACCGGCAGCATATATGGAGAAATTCGGATGAATACTGGAAGGGACCCCTTCTTCCGAAGCTCGAGTTCAGCACCGATCAGAAGTTTGGAATCTCGTTGCCTAAGAGCCTGAATGAGCGTAGTCTTTCCTGCGCCAGCTAGACCGGCGACCTCTGCAATAAGCTGTGATTTATAGTCTTCTGCTACCACATTTACAGTTGCGACCAAACGAGAGTCTTGAGCTCAGCCAAAACTTCTGATTTGGATTTATCCGCGTCAATAATGTTGGCGTCAGTAGGTTCCCAGTCCATCTCCCAAATCTCTGTTGAGCGTTCTCGTACGTAAGAAGATTTTTCATCTACCTTCCTTTGTACGGCAAGCTCTGGATTGACTCTGAGAACAATGGTCAGATCTGGGATGGTTATTTGTTGGTAGTAACTTTCCTCTAGCTTTATCAGGCTCAGGACGAATTTATTAGCCTTGTGCGGACTGATAAATCTCTTCCCCTGGGGTCCATCCATGAGCTGGATTTGAGGGTGGGGAAAGCGGTCGAGAACGACAATGCCACCATTGGCGGCAAACCGCCGGGCTTTTAGATACGTCATGCTGCGATCGCGAGCTGTACAAATCTGCCTTATCAGCCATGGATATACCGGAGAAATTCGAGATTTTTGGTTCAGCATCTCATTGTATGTTGATGCAGGTGGATATAAGCCCAACAAACTGCCGATCTTCAACGTTCCTCTAATTATTTTGGTGATCAAAGACCAGGCCGGTTTCCCCATGTGGACTGTTGTCGTTTTAAGATCCTTCGAAAGCCAGGCGTATAACCCATTCACCGCGGTTGACTTTCCGGCACCATCCCCACCGATGATAGCGATTAGTGCTCCGCCACTCTGCAATTGATATCTGGTCCTGTGTCCGAAGAAGCGCCAGCTGATTGCCAAAGCTGCACGTCGCCAATACTTTATTAATAAATCGGATATCCATGGGCGAAGGGCATTCATCTGAAGTCTGGCCTGTAGCCTTTGCCCAGTTTTTATGCGCTTCCAGAAAGTGGTATCTGCATGGAAAGCCTGGAGACAGTCATTAAACAACTCGACGCTTATATAGGGTAAATGGCGCTGCAATATTGGGTCGATACATTCCGGAGTAATTCGAGCCTGTAAAAAGTTAAACTCTTCTTGCTCGGTAGATTTCAATCTGCCTTCTCGGCTGAGAATAGCATCCCACGTAAGATGTTTTAAAACCATCCGGATAACGAAGACGATGAATTCAAACTCTGGCGCAGGAATTTTGAATGGATCGCCCTGAATGACCGACTCAAGGTAGGGTTTCTCGATTGGAAGGCGGTAATTCTTGGACATGTCGTGACCTACAATGAGTTGATCGTGGGCGTGAACATGGACAAATTTATCTGCCTCTTCATCGTAGCCAAAATAATCGAGAACACCCAATGACCGTTTCTCCGCTGGAGCCTTTGCCTGCTTAAATCCTAATCGACATAAGATCTCGATAAATCGTAGCATGTCAGCCCGATGGACTAAGAAATCAAGGTCGTTATCACCGCTGGCCGATCGGGCAAGTGCGTTATTGCTTTTCCAATGACAATATACGATTTCTTCTTCCCCCAACGCCTGACACAATTTTAATACGAGATTCGGAGCTGGCTGTCCGGCCTCAGCCTTGCTGGGATGTAAGCCGCCCATATTATAGAGATGAGGCATGTTGGTCTATACACGAGAAGCGCGCATCGCGTTCTCATTGGGCTGCAGGGCAAAGCTTAACGTGGTCGTGTCAGGCGATAGTAAAGTGCCGAGCGGGTGGGGATCATCAACCGGGGCTGGCGATTGGTTTGGCTTCGCTTTAATAACGGTAAATACATCTTATTAGGTAATTTTGGGGGTTGCCCTATGTCCACACAGGCACCAGATCCACTATCCTGGAAGGTCTGCCCTGCAATCGGGATGAACTGCCAATCGTAGCTGCCCGGATGGAGAGTTAGCTTCAATACTCCCCAGGTGGTGTCGTTGCGCACTTCACTGTTGGGCTGGATGGTGAGGAATGTATAAAGCTTCGCTCCACCGGTCCCCACAACGAACTCGCGTATGCCACGATTGGGCTCAGCCTGTGCATCCGGATTTTGAGGGGCAAACCGTTCGTAGGCATGATCATGACCATTCAACACGACATCTGCCCCAAAATCGTAGAGCGCCTGCCAAAAAGCATTAATGCTGGAGTTATCTCCGTGCAAGTTCGAGCTAAAGCGCGGCCTGTGCCAGTAGGCCAGGGTGCATGTGGTCTGATTTGCAGCCAGATCAGATCGCAGCCACTGCTCCTGGGCTGAGCCTTTGGTGTGATCGATCTCGCTGTTGAGGGCGATGATGTGCCACGTCCCCAGGTTGTAGGAGTAATAGCCCCTGCAATCGCTGGTGCAGTTTTGGTCCATAGGTGAGGCCGCTGAACCGAAGTAGGTGAAATAACCGGCTGCACCGGCAGTATGGTAATCATGATTACCCGGCGAGGGTCGGGTGCGGTCCTTGTGCCTGCCCCAGGCCGGCCCATAGCAGTCGTTGAATTCGGTTAGCGTGCCATCGGGGTAGACATTATCGCCCAGGGTAACCACAGTGCCAGGGATTCCGTCTAGAAGCTTTGCAGTCTCATCGTCCTGAGTCCGAGAGCATTTGGCGATGTCACCAGCTGCGATCAAAACCGGATCGGCCGTTTGATCGAGAGGAGATTCAGGCCATGGTGCTCGACTTCCCAGCACCAGTCCAAAAAGCACCAGGATTACGGAATCGGCGAACATACGATGTAATATCTTCATACTCGCTTTTCCTTAGAGCAGGCTTGTTAGCAATAGCTTATTTTACTAGGGTTTATTCGCCATCAGGGTAGATCGATGGCATCCAGGTCGCTGGTGTCCAACCCCCACAAGCTCCCGTCGAAAAAGAGCGTAGATGAGTACGCACAAGCAGTAACGGTCCCCAGCGAGGCAGGTGTGCATACGAAGACATCCTCATCAGCTCCAGAAACACCGGTCACAGAAAAGTTACCCCGCGTCGACAGATAGATGTCGCTATTTGCAGCTAAAGACACACCGTCTACGTCCTCTTCACTACTGGTAGACAGTCCAACGTCAGACCCATCGAAATAAATTGCCCATGTGCCACTGGTGGTTGCGCCGAGAGAGATAGGTGTGAAGGTCAGCAGGTCTTCATCAGCACCACTGGCCCCAAGGACTGAAGCGCCACCTGAGGTTGAGATTAGCAAGCGGCCATCGGGCAGTAGTTCGATTGCATCTATATCCTCACCATTGGTATCCAGCCCAACGGCAGAGCCGTCAAAGTACAGGCCGAAACTTCCCCCTGTATTCGTGCCAAGCGAACTAGCATCGAATTGCACGATGTCAGAATCGTCCACGCTACCCAGGACGCCGATTGTGACCGGATTGTCGAAGGACATCAGGATAGTATCCCCATCAACGACGTAGAAGGCATCCAGGTCTACACCCCCTACTCCTACATCGGAGCCATCGAAATACAAAGTGAAGCTGGTTCCATTAAAATCGAGGATATCCTCATCCCGCACAGCTACGCCACCGACGGTGGCATTATTGACCAGAGACAGGCGGACACTGGCCATCAATGGTTCGGGTGTATTGGTCGGCGTCGGGGTATCGGGCGGCAGCAGCGTGTTCGTCGGGGTCTGTGTTTCCGTCGGGGTAGCGGTGACCGTGGGGGTGTCAGTCGGCAGGGGCGTATCTGATGGCGTCGGCGTGATAGTCGGTGTGGCTGTGACCGTGGGTGTGTTCGATGGCTCCGGTGAGGACGGTGCAGCCATCTCATACATCTTGCCGTCGATGATCTTTGGATCGGTGTTATTATCGATGCCTCGATCTACGATGTAAAAGCTTGACAATGCAGAGCCACTGCTTGCCGGTGCATAAGCCAGCCCAGCTGGTTTTATCGAATTTGCCAGCGAAATGTCTATCGTCTGGAGTAAGGCGCCGCTGGTCGTTGTTTCGATGATCACCCTATTCTGACGATTACTACTCATGACATACAGCGTCCCCGTATCGGGATTATATTCGACACTCTCCGGATCCACAACTCCATAGGCCTCGACATCAAACTGGTCAACCAGGCTGCCCGCCAGCGTATATTGGTAGACTTCCATATTTACCCCGTCCGCCACGAATAAGCGGTTATTCCAGGTGTCGAATGCAATACCTTCCGGGTCTGCATTTCCCCCAGCCAGAGTATCGAAGCTTATCCAGGTGTCATCCGAGGTGCCAATCTGCCTATCCGGTCCCGGATTCAGATCAAAGACCTCCTTCAATCCGTCGTCCGTGATAAAGAAATGCCCATTTATTGGATTCCAGGCAGCGCCTGTTGGTTCGTTCGTCAAAGGGACCACCGTCGGCGCCACCTTGGAGATATTCGCAGTACGAACCACGCTGCCGCCCAGGGTCAGTTCCCACACGTTGGCCCCCTCAAAGTGGGTGATCCCCCCGACGGTTTCTTCAACCTCGCCATCGCTCATCAGCAGGGTATTGCTAGAGGCGAGGTACGCCAGCCCCGATGGGTCAGGGCTGGGTGGGGAGATCGTCGACAGGTCGGTGGTATTAATCAAGGGGGCTGTAAATGAACTCGCCGCAGGCGCTGGAAGCTCGATAAAAGAAAGCTCCAATATTTGGCCCGCACTCTGGACGTACGCAATTCCACCTACCGGTTGGGCCTCGTACTGTCCCTCTTGGGTCTGGGAAATGCCCTGGCCAGGATGTGCAGCAGCCAGACCACTATCGGCCAGATAGAGACTCATCTCCAGTGGATCGTCTGTCTGGTCACCGCTAGGAGCAAAGACCACCCCCTGAGGGTTGATGACGCGGAATCCTGTTAGATCGCGACTGTCGACCACCTGGCCAGTCTGGGTCAATTCATATAGCTTTTGGTTAGCCAGGCTCACAAGATGAAGATGACCGGTAGTTGGATCGAATGCCAGACCCCTGACATCCATAAGCTCGGCGGAGGGCAGGTTCACAGAGGAAATTACGGCCTGGTCAAAGCTCCCGTCTGGTTCTGGCTCGATTCTGACAATGCGGGGGCCGGTGGTATCCAGGAAAAATGTGAGTCCACTCGCCGGATCTACGGTCATACCTTGCGGGGTCTGCAGGCCAAAGCGACGAGCATCGTAGCGGGTCAACGTCGCAGGATCGAGATTGCCACCCTGATTTTCCTGGATGGCGAGCAACTGGTTGGCGCTGGCACGATAGAGGAGCAAGCGACCGGCATGAGGATCGAAGGCGATGTTGATCGGATCCGGAAGCTCGGCAGCGATCCGGACTGAGCCAATCTGTTCCGAATAGGACGTCAACTTGAAAATGTTCGTATCGAAAGGTGGAGGCTGGCCTTGCCCGCGAGCCTCCAACACAAAGAAGGCGTTAGTCTTGGGCGAGAATGCCAGGCCGGCAGGATTTGAGAGACCTGTCTGATTGGCTTCCATCGCCCGCACCAACCGGATGAAAGCCGCGTTTACTTGAGCCCGAGTCGGGGGACTCCCCTCCAAGAAAAAAAGAGGAATGGGGATCATCAATACCAGTAAAATGTGTAAAAATCTATGCATATTCATGGGTAATCCGGAGATCTTCCTGGTCGATACAATCTTGGTGCATCTATGTGGAAAGTTCTAATGCTAAACCGCTCTTGATTGCAGAAATGAAATCTTGGGGAGTTGAGATCAATAAGTCACTCCGGTGAAATACGCTCACCCGGTTATCATGGAGACTCAAAACAACGATCTTCATATTGGGGTGGTTGATCAATAGATTGGATAGATATGTTTGCTCGGCCGAAAGCAAGTTTTCGTCCAAGATAAGCACATCGGGATGATGTTTATCGAAGGTTTCGGTCAATGGACAACCTTGGACATATATCGTGCTTTCAACGGTTATGTCGGATTCCTCTGACAGCAGGCTTACGACACCGTTTGCAATATAGGAGTCACCCAGCACGATGAGGACTTTCTTCACTTCGATTCCTTTCAGCCTGATCCATTGACGATAACCACCCATTCATAACTGCACCCACCCAAGGAAAACATGCCATACGAAAATTCCGCCTGCGACCTATGCTGCGCAGGCCAAAGCGCCCGGTTTGTCGAATTTTCGCCCCGCTTGCAAGCGTACGGGGACTTTATTGGAGGAATGAAAACAGATCGTGGAAAAAGTGAACCTGGATATAGCGTGATGGGCAAGTACGAGGAGGAGATGGCGACCGAGGATAAGGAACCCTCTGAGGATACAAGAAGAAATATGGAAACCCGATCAGGTTATGGAGTCAGGGGTTCCATCGGAAGCGTGTACGCATATACCTCCTTGCTGATCTCGAAGGCGCGCTTCTCTAACTCCAAGGCCTGGGCGCGGACTTCTTCCAATGCATCGGGGCTAAGCTGGATGACCTCGACCAGCTCCAGGGTTTCTTTGGTTGCATCCGCACCTCTCCAGCCCACTCGTACGTTGCCTACCCCTGGAGCGTAATACTTGAGTTGAATGGCATCCGGTTCTGATTGGCTGGATTCGGCTATCACCAGTACATTCTCGTAGCAGTCAATAGGAACGCAGGTCTGTTGACCCATTTGGTCAACTTGACCACGGTCGGTAAAGTCGACAGCAGGCGCCCATCCTTGGGAGTAGCTGGGGTCTCCCAGTTGAGGATTGGCCGTCATAATGATGCCCGCTCGCGCCCCTTTGAGACCGGATATCCAGGCCGGGGCTTCGACAAACTTCCCAAACTCATCGTATACCTCTGGATACTCGCCCAGGCGCCAGACGTTGCCGTCGTCATCCTGGGCAAAGAAAGCCAGCTCCGTCTCCACCAGCATATCCGCGCTGAAGTCCTGGTCCCATGTGACCACTGTACGCACGCCATCGATTACCTTTGTCAGATCAGTAATGGTGATGGTCACGCGATGCGGGATGCTCTCGCCGCCCTCCTCGGTGACGCCTTCGAAGATATACTGCATTCCTGGTTGCAGCGGAAACCATTGGTTATCAATCATGGTTGGATTGCTAAAGTTGGAGGGATCGAATTCTTCCCACAGATTTTCGCCTCCAGTATCCGCGATAACCTCCCCATCGATACTCAAAATAGCTTCCACTGTATTGGTTGGCTCGGCAGTGGGTGCATTCGTAGGGATGGGGGTGGTGGTGGCCTGGGCCGGGGCAGGCGTGCCGCCACATGCCGTTGCCACGATCATGAGAAACAATGCAGCGGTTGCCGAGATAGTGTGTAGATGGTGCACGTTGTATTCCTCTCAATGCGGGATTGTAGGATAATATCTTGGAGCGTCCATTTCTTCAAAAGCATCCCCAAGATCGTTCACTGTCGAGCCAACCTTTCAGGCTGCTGGCAGTGCGCCGCCAGCGTTCAGATTGGATAGCTCCCTCCTGGGCTTCCCAAAACGCAGATACAGAGTGGGCACAACCAACAGGTTGAGCAAGGTCGAAGTGACCAGCCCACCCAGGATGACGATGGCCATCGGGTGTTCGATCTCGTTGCCAGGGATACTACCTGCGAACGCCAGAGGCACCAGAGCCAGTCCGGTGGTCAAGGCGGTCATCATGATCGGGGCGATCCGTTCGCGCGCCCCGCGCATGACCAGCCCAGGACCAAAGGGCTCACCTTCCTCCTCTTCCAGATGTTGGAAATGGCTGATCATCATGATCCCGTTGCGGGTGGCGATACCCAGGATCGTGAGAAGACCGACCAGCGAACCGAGCGAGAGGATGCCGTTGGATAAAAATGCTGCCAGCAGGCCACCGACCAGCGCCCACGGCAGGGTGAAGAAGGTCAGCGTAGCCATGCGGAAGTTCCCGAAGGAGGTCACCAGCAGGAAGTAGATGGCAACCACCGCCACGCTTCCGGCAATGAGCAGGTTGCGTGACGCCGCCTGCCGCTCGGCGAACTCGCCGATCACCTCGGCATGGTATTCCAGGGGGAAATCCACTCCCTGGAGGGCTGTTTCGACGTCGCGCGCCACGGAACCAAGATCCCGTCCTTTGACGTTGGCCGAAACGTCGATCTTGCGTGACTGGCGTTCGCGCTCAATCACGTTCGGGACAGGTGCGATGCGTATATTGGCTACATCCGCAAGGCGTACCTGCCCACCGTAAGGTGTGTCGATCAGCAGCTCACGGATGTCACTCAAGCTGTTGCGAGTCTCCGGTGTGCTCCACACGTTAACGTCGTAGGTCTTGCCACCAACGAAGATGTCGCCGACTTCTTCGCCCTGCAACAAGAAGGCTGCCGCCCGGCGGATATCGCCCGGTTTCAATCCATACTGCTGGGCCGCCGCCAGGTCGACCTCGATTTCCACCTGGGGTGTGTCCATGTGGAGCTCTTTCTTCAAGTCCACGATGCCTGGGATGCCATCCAGGGCGTCGCGCACCTCGTCTGCTTTCTGCTGCAAGGTATGCAGATCAGGACCGTATATGCGGACGACGACGGTGTCGCTTGACCCCGTCAGCACCTCGCGGATCCTCTCTTTCAGATAGGTCTGCACATCGCGAATCAGCCCGGGGTAGCCATCCACAGTCTCCTGGACTTGAGCGAGCGTGGCGTCGTAATCGACAGCAGGATCAATGCTGATCCAGTTTTCAGTGAAATAGATGCCATAGGGCTCATCCGCCATCAAGGCCTGCCCGATGTGGGAGCCGCAGTTGCGCACTCCGGTGATGGTCAGGAGCTCGCGGCAGGCTTGCGCCGTGATGCGCCACATTTCCGGGTGGGAGGTGCCGGGCTTGGTGATCCAATGCATCAGGAAATCTCGCTCCTTGAACGAAGGCAGCAGTTCCTGCCCGAGCATGGGCCACACGAGCACGCCAGCCAAAACAATGCTGCTGACCGTGCCATACGCCAATGACGGCGTGCGCAGGACCCGGCCCAGGACCCCGTCGTAGACCCGGTGCATCCAGGGGATGATCGGGGACTGGCGGTGCTCAATCGGGGCATTGGATAGCAGGATCAAGACCATCGCTGGCGTGACGGTAAGTGCAACCAGGGGAGAGACCAGACCCGCAACCACATAAGCAGTAGCCAGGGGCTGGAAGAAGGCGCCAGACAGGCCTTGCAGGAAGAAGACCGGCAGCAAGGCGGAGATCTCGATGAGCGAGGCGTAGACGATAGCCCCGCGCACCTCGAGCGAGGCCTCCAGAACAATGCTCGCCGTCGATTGGGTGCTTCCCTCCTGGCGCAGCCGGCGCAGCCGCCGCACGATGTTTTCGACGTCAACGATAGCGTCATCGACGACGGCACCGATAGCGATCGCCAGGCCCGCCAGGGTCATCACGTTGATCGTCACGCCTTGCAGGTTGAGCACCAACAGAGCAGCCATCAGTGATAGAGGAATGATCGTAGCGCTGATCAAGGCGACGCGCCATTCGTAAAGGAAAAAAAGCAGCACGATCACCACCAGGACGGCGCCGATCATCAGCGACTCGGTGAGGTTGTCGATCGATTGCTCGATGAATGTCGCCGGACGGAAGATGGTGGTGTCGATATCGATGCCTTTCAGGCCGGGTTTCATCTCCTCGATGGCGGCTTCCACCCCGCGGGTAACGTCCAGGGTGTTGGCCCAGGGGAGCTTTTCGACGATCATCATTAAGCCAGGACCTTCGTTGATGACAGCGTCCCCGAAGAGAGGCCAGGTATCCCAGACCATATTCCCCACATCTTTGAGGATCAGTGGGGTACCGTCGGGTTTCTTCCGATCGTAGATGGGTACTTCGCCCAGCTTTTCCGGCGTTATGATGGGCAAGATGGACCGGATGTTGTAGCGTTGATCGGGGGTATCGATGAATCCCCCGGTTCCGATGACTGAGCCTTCGGAGTACTGGAGTAAGCCAACATCTAGGGCATCAGCAGTCACATCCATGACTTCATTGAGCGTGACGTCATAGGCATGCATTCGTCTAAGATCGACCTGCACCTGGGGCATCTTGATGCGCTCACCCCAGATGGGCGCGTTGGCCACGCCTGGGACGTCCAACAGGCGGGCACGGATCTTCCAGTAAGCGATCATCGACAAGTCCATCAGGTCATATTGATCCGAGGAAATGCCGATCTTCATGGCCCGGCTGGTAGATGAAAGAGGCTGGATCATCACCGGTGGGGCAGCCCAGGTGGGCAGTGTCGGGTAAACGGCTTGCAAGCGTTCTGAGACTAGTTGCCTAGCAAGTATGAGGTCCGTCCCGGGTTTGAAGATGAGCACAATATCCGAAAGATCGGGCACTGATCTTGAGCGCATCACGTCCAGACCAGGAACTCCATTGAGAGCATTCTCAAGCGGAACGGTGACCAGTTCTTCCACGTCGGTCGTGGATAGCCCCAGGGAGATGGTCTGGACCTCCACTTTGGGCGGCGCGAATTCGGGAAAGACGTCCACCGACGAGTTCCTCAACCGGACAATGCCGAAGATCAGCAACACCGCAGCGGCAAAGACCACCAAGTATCGATATTGCAAGCTCATTTTCACAATCCATCGCATTTTATTCTCCTCCAGGCGCAACAGCGAGGTTGCATGCCCGAGTGCGGCTGTGTGCGTTTACCGTCTGATCCGCCAAACCTGCTATTTTGAAACCCCGGTCTCGGCACCGAACAGCTCGGCGGCTCCAACCGTAACAACTTCCGCGTTGACATCGGGGCCTTCTGTCAAATAGGCCAGGGATCCCTTGATGAAATCCACGATGACCGCCTGGCGGACGAAAGACAGGGCGTTGGGTTCTTTTACATATACGAATGTATTGCCTTCTGTGTCGTAGATCAACGCCGCGTAGGGGATGACCTTTCGCAGTGCCCCGGTCTCCTGCAGTGGAAGATTGACAAGTACAGCTTGCCCCGTTACCAGCCTGGCTTTGGTGTTGTCTGCCACATAGTACAGCGCATCTTCTTCCGCGTCGTCTGCGCCGGCCTCATCTGGTTCGACCGTCCAGCCTTCTTCATCATCGTCGTTATCCTCATCGTCGTCTTCCAGGAGCTGGACCACTGCGGGTCGATCGCGAGCCACCAGCTTGATATTCGTTTGATTCAGGGGCACACGCACCCATATGTGGTCGAGACTGCCAGACGCAGTTCCCCGATCCGAGACCACCTCGCCCACAACGGTCTGATTCAGCACCACGATCTCTTCGCGAACCAGGGCAGTCTGGAGGTCAATACGTTCAGCCGCTTTTTCGGTCAGAGTCACCCGTTTGAACTCAGACCCTTCGATCTCTTCGACGTAAGAGGGTTGAACTTTTTCCGGTGCTGCTGATTCCCTGGCGCATGCCGATAACAGCAGAACAATCATCGCCAGAACTATTAAGATCCAACGAAGGGTGAGCTTCATCGCAGCCTCCTCCTCAAATTCTCTCTCCAAAGATCCTGACCAAATACTCGGAATAAAACTCATTTTCCTTGGTAACCATAGCTGGTCAGCAACAGGGATTGATCCTGCACCAATCCAATGCCCGGGCAGTAGGTTTTTTGCTCGATGGCCGGTTCGATTTTCGATGATTCTCTGGTGACCAGGCAGTTTTTGAATTCGCCAGCCGGAGTCATAAACGTGTAAGAAAGATCGATGACTTCTGCCCGGTCCATTGCAGCCCCAGGGGCAAGTTCCTGATAATACTTCATCCCCAGCACAGGATTGCCAGGCATGATCATTCCAGGTTGATTTTTACCCTCATAGGCTAACCATTCACCCTTGTGACCGATGATTACGTCGTTCTCGTAGAAATCGACTTCTTCTCCAAAATAAAACGCATCGCCGGTTTCTAAATCCATGGTGTAGAAGTTTCTGGAGATCTCGTATAAGTTCCCGTTTTTCTCTTCTCTTTCTTCAACCACTCGGGTGGTGATCCCATTGATCAACCTGGTTTCGTCGAGCACAGTGACGATCAGGCGAGCGTTTCCGGACTCCAGGATCGTCTGAAATCCCGGAGTCAAGATAAAATATCTGGCCTCCCCTCGATCCGATAGTTTCCGTGCGGTGAGATTGAATTCTGTTTGCCAGTCCTGGGACACTACAACCGAGGCTTGAGGATTGGGGATTGATCCATGGGATGGAAGAAGTGTACATGAGAAAGTAACGATTAACATCACGATAAAAGCCATCAGGATATATCGACGAGAATGCATAGTGGGGCATCCCTCTTTGTTTGGTGTAGCAGGTGCGGCAAGCCGGAATTTCAATCGAAATTCGCCGCACCTGTATTATTTTGTTCAATCGCCGGTCGGTGCCGGGGCAAACTCAAGTTTAAGATCGGCTTCCCGCCTGGCCCCAAACCTAAGGTATAGGACGGGGATGACGAATGAATTGAGCAACGTCGTTGTGACCAGGCCACCCAGGATGACTATCGCCATGGGCCGCACAACCTCATGACCGGGGATATTGCCAAAGAGCACGAAGGGCAGCAAGGCCAGACCTGTTGATAGCGCAGTCATCAATATCGGCACGATGCGTTCGCGCGAGCCATGCAGTACCAGCTCCGGTCCAAACCTCTCGCCCTCCTGGTCCTCAAGCTGTTGATAGTGCTGGACCAACATCACCTGGTTGCGCATGCCAATGCCCAGGATGGGGAGAAGGCCTGCCAGAATGCCGAGGGAGGCCAGGCTGTCGCCTCCCAGAAAGGCTGCCAGCACACCACCGGCCAGAGCCGAGGGTAGAGTCAGGATGCCGACCAATGCCATGCGCCAGCTTCCATAGGCCGATTGCAGGAACAGGAAAATTCCGAAGACAGCCACCAGTACAGATATTAGCATGCGCTGTTGAGTGGCTTGCTGCTCAGCGTAGTCAGACAGCAATACGGCATGATACTCCAGCGGGAATGCGAAGTCCTGGATGGCTGCGTTGACGTCGCGCGTCACCGCGCGCGCATCCCGTCCCCGCACGTTAAAGACAACGTCAAGATAGGGCGAGACCCCTTCACGCCGGATGACGGCAGGAGACGAGGCGATGCGCACATCCGCCACCTTTCCCAACTGCACGTGACCGCCGCCGGGCGTGTCGATCAGCAACTGGCTAATATCGTCCACGCTGTCGCGTACCTCTGGGATGCTCCATACCACCACGTCGAACACCTTCTGCTGCTCGAAGAGGCTGCCAACCTGAATGCCGGAGAGCAGAGTAGCTGCCGAGCGGCGAACGTCGCCGGGCTTGACGCCATATTTTTGGGCCGAGGCCAGGTCGACCTCGATCTCCACTGTGGGTTCTTCCTTTGGCAGCACAACGTGGGGAGCGACAACGCCGGGGATATTCGCCAGGACCTGCTGCAATTGTTCCGCCTGGTGGCGCAAAACCCGGTGATCCTCGCCCAAGACGCGCAAGGTAAGGGTGTCCCTGGCGCTTGCCTGCAACCGTTCGAGCACCTGCCCGAGATAGGTCCGAACCTGGCTGTCAAATCCCGAGTAACTTCTCATCTTCTCTTCAATTGCAGTTACTGTGGCGTCATAATTGGCTTGCGGATCGATATTGACCCACAGTTCGGCAGAATTGACATTGACTACCTTATCCCCAAATACGGCCCGCCCCACGTGGGCGCTGACGCTGCGGACTCCAGGAATGGCCCTCAAGTCACTGCTTGTCTGGCTTACGATGCGGTTCATTGCCGGAAGGGATGTGCCCGGCGCGGCATCCAACTGGATCGAAAGGTATGGCTCTCTGAATTCAGGAAATAGCTGATTCTGCCTGATGAATGGCAGTGCAGCGAGGCCAGCCAACGCCAGGATCACAGCGGCCGAATAAGCCAGCCCAGTATTTTGCGTGGTCCGCGCCAGAAGCCCGCCGTAGCCACGTTGCACACTGGCGGCAAGCGGGGATTCACGGCCCTCGAGGCGGGTTTTGGATAACAGGATGACACTCAGGGCCGGCGTTATGATCAGGGCGACGGCCATGGCGGCGAGAACCGCCAGAGCATAGGAGACGACCAACGTGCGGAACATGGCGGCTGAAGGGCTCTCCATGAAGAAGAAGGGCACGATCGCCAGCAGGGTGATCAGCATTGCAAAGAAGATGCTGCCGCGTGTCTGGACGGCGACTTCTATGATAACGCTCTCGTCTGGCCTGGGATTGCCTGCCTGGCGATTTTGATGCAGACGCCGTACAATGCGATCTACATCAATTATGGCTTCATCGATTACGATCCCCAGCGCAATGACCAACCCGCCCAGAACCATGCTGTTAATCGTGGACCCGCGCAGGTATAGCACATACAGCGCGGCGAACAGTGCGAATGGGATAGCCGCCAGGCTGATCAACGCTGTACGCCACCCGAAAAAGAAAGCGCCGAGTACCAGGACCACGAGTAAGGCGGCAATGATCGCCGCCCAGCTGAGATTAGCGAGCGCCATTTCGATGAAGGTAGCCGGGCGGTAGAGTGTTGCGTCAAAATCGATGCTGGCAAAACCGGGCCGGAGCACGTCCAGCGCCGCTTCGATGCCGCGCGTCACCTCCAGGGTGTTGACGCCGGGCAGTTTTTCGATGACCAGCAACAGGTTAGGCTGCTCGTTGATCATCGCATCGCCGATCAAAGGCTGGTGATCTTCAACCACCCTGGCCACGTCACCCAGGAGCAGCGCTGTACCCTGGACCGGCACCTGGGCCAGCTCTTGCGGAGAGTTGATCGGCAAGACGTGCCAGACACCGAGCCGCTGCTGAGGGGTATCGACGAACCCACCGCTGCCTGGCGTCGAGGCCTCTAAGAAGCTTAATGTCGATACCCACAGAGCATTCCCGGTGGTTTCGACGACCTGTTGTAATGTAACACCGACATCTTGCAATTGCTTTGGATCGACCTGCACCTGCAATTGCCGGTCGCGATTTCCCCAGATGGCAACATGAGCCACACCGGGCACACCCATCAAGCGAGGAGCGATCGTCCAGCGGGCAAGCACCGACATCTCGATCAGGGATAGCTCCTTCGAGGAAAGCCCGACGATCATGAAGCGGCTGGTCGAAGAAAGTGGCTGGATCATGGTCGGCGGTTTGGAGACGTGCGGCAGCCCGACAGCCGACTGGGCAATGCGCTCCGCCACCATCTGCCGCCCACGGTACAGATCGGTCCCCGGCTCGAAGTAGATGAGGACCGACGACAGACCGGGTATAGACTCGGAACGAATTACATCGAGCCAGGCCACACCGGCGAGCAAGTCTTGCTCCATCGGAACAGTGATCATCTGTTCTACTTCTTCTGCCGAAAGCCCGAGGGCTTCGGTCTGGATTTCCACATACGGCGGATCAAACTCGGGCAAAACGTCCAATGGCATATTGCGCAATTGGGCAACGCCAAAGGCTATAAAAGCCACGGCAATTACGATCACCAGGTATCGAAACTGGATGCTTGTCCCTATGATCCCACGCATCATGTCACCTCCTCGCAAAATTATGGTTCATTCTTATACTGATATTTATTTATGAGGATTCCAAAGTTACGTTATGAGCAGATTAAGGGAAGCAACCTTCTTATTTCGAAAAGCCACTATGACGCGCTCCGCCCTTGCGACAATCCTAAATAAATAAAGGCCCCTCCTATTATTCGTTCCTCTATTTATTAATATTACTAACAGGATATAATTTGTCTTAATATATTTTAAGAATTTCTTATTTTTAGTAAATGATCTAATAGTGCATCCCCCAGGATTATATACAGGCTATATGGACGCTTAAATACCCTTTCGAACTATCACCCAATAATAATTCTATGTGAAAAATAACACTAAATAGCTATCCGGAATTTGAGATCGTGTTATGCTTTTTCAGTTGTGTTCTGCGAAGTAGCGTATACCTGAAAGAGAGACTATCTAATTTTCGGACAGTTTCCAAAGGAAATACAGCGTTTTATTGGGCTATGCGCCCAAAGCATTTAATTGGGAGACAATCAGCTATGGTACAGTTTGGTCTTTAACCAGCCCGGTGTGGCGCGTGAACCAAATAATTTCCTGGCGGCTTCGAAGCTTGATCTTGTTGTATATGTTTCGGACGTGAATTTTCACGGTGTTTTCCGAAATGTATAACCGGCGAGCAATCTCACGATTGGTCGCACCGGTTCCAAGCTCTTTTAATATCTCAAGTTCCCTAAAAGTGAGGTGATTCACCGTATCTGGAAGCCTACGGCTAGGAGGTGCCAGTCGGGAAAACTCATCCAATATGCGTGCCATCATGGTGCGCGAGATTGCCGCCTCGCCCCGTTCAAGGGCCCGGATAGAGGCCAGTAACCAATTGAAGGGTGTGTTCTTCAGCAGGAAACCCCTGGCGCCGTTGTGTATAGCGTTGAACAGAATCTCATCCAAATCACTCATTGTCAGGATGACGATTTTAAGTTTGGGGTTGCTGGCAAGAATAGGCTTGATGGCGTCCAGGCCATTCCCATCCGGGAACCAGATGTCCATTAATATCAGGTCAGCATCAAGTGAAGTCCCTTTTTCGACCGTCTCCTGGTATGAGCCCGCTTCTCCGACTATGGTGATATCTGGCTGGTTTTCGAGCAGACTTTTTAACCCCTCTCTGAAGAGCACATGCTCATCGGCAATCAACACCTTCATCGCAACACCAATAATACTTCAGAATATGAAAGCGGAGAGAGGATGCAATCGGCGATGATTTAATGCGCTTCTAATTATGGAGTATAACACATGAACTGGAGCCAATGAATGGGAACCTGGGCGAGTGCTGACACGCTGTTACCGGCATATTGGGGTGTAAGTTAGGCTTGCCACTCACACCCCAATATGCTGAAGAATGAAACAACTTTCTTGCGCACCCGTGACTGGGTGCCTGATTAACCTTTCTCTACCGAAGGGAGGTAAAGGTGATACTCAGGCGGGGGAGGTTCTGGGGTCGAGGTCGTAGTGGGTGTGGGTGTATTCGTGTTTGTGGGTGTATTCGTGTTTGTAGGAGTGGGCGTATCGGTGCTGGTGGGGGTCGGAGTCCTTGTCTTTGTAGAGGTGGGTGTATTGGTGTTTGTCGGGGTGGGCGTGTCGCTTGGGGTCGGAGTCCCTGTCTTTGTAGGGGTGGGTGTATTGGTATTCGTCGGGGTGGGCGTGTCGCTAGGGGTGGGGGTGAGGGTCCCGGTGGGTGTGGGGGTGAAGGTCTCGGTGGGGGTAGGAGTTAAGGTCTCGGTGGGTGTGGTTGTGGGTGTGTCTGTGGAGGTTGGAGTGGGAGAGTTCGTGGCGGTGGGGAGGCTGGGTTCGCCCAGCAGAACTTCGTATATCTTTCCATCGTTTTCGAGTGGATCGGTGTTGTTGTCTACATCGCGATCGGTAATGTACAGATGATTCACGCCTGGATCCACGCTGCCCGGGCCATAAGCCAGCCCAGAGCGCCTTACGCCGCCCAGCACAGAAAGATCGTATACGCCGACCACTGTCCCCGTGAGGTCTGTCTCCATAAGCTGCACATCAGCACGGGTAGAACTGGCAATGAAGAGCGTGCCATTGTCCGGATTGTACTCGATGCCTTCCGGAGTCTGAAGATCCATGGAGGAGGTATCAAAATTGGTCACCTGATCATCGCCGGCAGGCGGCACCCCATCAAAGGCGCCGTTGGTGCCAGGATCGACTGTATACACTTCTTTACCCTGATCATCCGCTATGAACAATTTCCCCTGGCCGTAGGCCAATCCTTCCGGATCGAAGCTGTTAAAATCTCGGGTATTGAAGGATGTCCAGGAGTCATCGGAGGTACAGTACAATCCATCCAATCCAAGATCCACTTCAAATATCTCATCCGCATCGTCATCGGAAAAGAAAATGTGGTCATTATCCGGATTCACCGCCACTCCGGTCGGTTCGTGAGTGAAGGCAAGCGTGACACAGGTCGTAATCAGAATTCCAGCTCTCGTGGATTCATAGACATTCGTCCCGGTGTAATAAATCGTCTCATCAACTTCGCTATCGCTGACCAGTAGGGTCTGGGAGTCTGGCAGATAGGCGATCCCCATCGGGTCTGGGCTGGGAGGATCCCAGGCGGAGGTATCGATAGTGTTCACCAGAGACGATGGTGACGATGCCGGCATGGCGACCAGCACGGGTTCTGTCAGTGACAATTCGACGATCTTCCCACCCCAATAGCCGTTGCCCTGCGATCCATCCGTGCCTTGATCGGCGATATACAGATTCACGATCGCAGGATTATCCGTCGGATCGCCACTTGGAGCGAATACCATGCCTTGAGGATCGATCAGATCGAGATCAGAAAGGTCCAATGCTGAGACTACCTGGCCAGTCTCGCTGAGCTCATAGATCTTTTTTACAACCGGGCTATTGACGTATAGGTGTCCATCATTCTGGTTATATGCGATGCCACGCAGGCCTTCACCTCGAAATGACGTAAGCGAAATACGGCTAATCCGGCCATCTCTGGCAATGACGGCGCCTTCTAATGATCCTGTGGAGGTTGGGGTGATGCGCAAGATGCTTGGACCGGCTGCATCCAGGATAAACAGGTCTCCGCTCACCGGGTCGAAAGTCATTCCCTTGGGATCATTCAAACCATATGAAAGGGCGTCAAAGCGCGTAGCCGGCTGATCTGCGAAAGGAATTGTCCCGACCAGTCCAACTCTAATTTGAATCAACTCCTGGGCAGACTGACCCAACACAAACAAACTCCCGGTCTTTTGATCGAAGGCAGCGTTGAGCGGGTCGGAGATAAAGAACTCCAGGGAGGTAGAACCCAGCACATCCTCGAACAGGTTGACCATCACAAGTGCGGAATTATCGGATCCAACTCGCCCCGCGGCCTGCTTCTCCAGTATGAACAAGGCTGTCGCGTCCGGGGAATATACTAATCCGGCGGGTGACGAGAGTCCAAGATCGGAGGCTGGGATGGATCGAACATGGTGGAAATACCCATTCGGTGGAGATGATAAAGCGCTTGCTATCGCCGGAAGGGACAAGAAGAGCACAATAGGAACAGCCAGAATGTACAGCAAGAAGGAAATATTGCGCATACGACGAGATAATTTATTAAGCATGGCGGTCAATCCTTTCCAAACATCAGCATCAGACACATTTGGTGAATCGGAGACGCTATCAAATTTCAATAGCTGGCGCAGGCAGGCTCCGCCCTCCTGACATAGGTAGCTTTGTCATACGGATCTCAGTTGATCGAAAGATCGTGCCCTGCTAGCCGAAGCTCTTCCTCATTCCAACAGATAAGGTTTATCTCGAAATCGGCAAGCTGGATAATGAATCAGGCAATAGCTTTGTTACTGCTTTATCTCACTCATCGAACTATCGTTATTCCAGTCTATTTTTGCTAATGGGCTATGATTAAGGCTATGACGAAATTACTGAACTACCCCATAAATAGCAACGGTATTATCCTCATTATGTGGATGTAAACTGCTCTCAGGCTCTTTGTGGAGACCTATTGCGAGCCACCAGGCTATAATGACTAATCTGATGAATTATTAACAATTTATATGAATTTTATGAGGGAAAGTCAATCAGCCCTTATAGATCAACAGGGACTAGAAAAAGGACTATTTACCTCGAGAAAAGCATAGTTCTTTTAGTCTTGCCATAGTAGAATAACGAATGTGGAGTGTGAACGTGAGGGCGCATGCTCACAGCCCAAATCCGAATTCATCCATGAGAAATCCCATAGAATTAGAAAATATTCAATTGATTCGTAAACACAAATTGGGAATTACGTAGGGCGGAGAGAGTGATTATTCGACTGGTTCGGAACAACTCGTGAATTGAAGGACTGTCGTCTTCGCACCAATAGTGCAGCTTCTCGGCGATTCCTCGCTCCGGTTTTTGCGAGGATTTGGTGCACATGGTTCTTTACTGTATACTCAGAAATCACCAGTTGCGATGCGATTTCAAGATTCGAAGCGCCTGTTGCCAGCAATTCGAGTACCTGAGTTTCCCGTTTGGTGAGACCATCATAGATAAGATCTAGAGCTCCATTGGTGCTATCCTTCAGAAGCTCATCGACAATCCTGCGGGTCATCATCCTGGTAATGGCTACTTCACCGCGTTCGATGGCGATCAAAGAGGACATTAAGCTCGTGAATGGCTGATTCTTCAACAAATAGCCCTTCGCCCCTGCGCGCAGACATTCAATCAACAACTCGTCGGAATACATGAAGGTAAGAATCACAACATTCGTGGATGGCGTGCTCGAGAGAATCATTTTCAGCAATTCAAGACCATTCCCGTCATCAAATGCCAGATCTAAAAGCACAAAATCTGGTTTCGTCTCCTGCAACTTGACGGAAATTTCGGAGGGGTCGTTCGCGAAACCCACCACCAAAAAGTTACTTTGTTTGGAGAGCAGGCTTATGAGGCCTTCGCGAAAGAGGACATGGTCATCGATAAGGAAGATCTTCATATTACCCTGTATTCAATTTCCAACAACATACGCAAGGATATGAATAACCCCTACCCTTAAAGAGCACGAACTTGCGTTTAAACTAGTACTCAGTTAACCTAATTTTAACAATAAACAGGGGAAAAATCAAGCATTTATCTTAGAGTGCTTTTAATATATCATTAGTATTTCGGTCAATGGTGTAATAGTACTTGGCAGATATATATTAATTGCATTTTTTCTCTCTGGATAAAAGTTGCTGACATGGGGGAATCATACACTTTGATTTGCATCTGGCCGACGATTGTGATAGACTCTGGTACAGCGAAACGGATGGTTTGTGGCCGAGCAGCCAGGAGGTTAACATGGAGTACGAAGACCGTATCAGAAAAGAACGGCCGAACATGTCGAAGAGCTTCGCAAAACTGGCCGATTACTTGCTCGATTCCTACGTGGAAGCGGCTTTCATGACCGCCAGCGAGCTGGCCCACGTGTTAAACCTGGACGCCGCGACGGTTGTGCGCTTCTCACAGTACCTGAACTACGCCGGCTTCCCCGAGCTTCAGGCGGAAATCCGCGAGCGGGTCAAGACCGATCTGTTGATCCGCCCGAAACAGGCGGAGGTTGCCGATTCGGCGCCCGGAATCGTGGCTGCGGCGATGCAGGAGCTGGCGCTGGCCCTGGAACACACCCGTATCACGCTGGATACCCAGGAGCTCGTCCGGCTGGTGGAGCAGATCGGGCAGGTGCGCCGGATCGTGATCCTTGCGGAAGGGCCGGCCCAACCCACCGCCTACAGCCTGGTGCATTACCTGGAACAGGGCGGCTTCCCGGTGTACATTGCCCGCTCCGGGATCGCCGATTTGGCGCGCACGGTGAACACAGCCACGGGCCAGGACCTGCTGCTGGCAATGGAAGTCGCCGGGCAGTCTCCGTACATTGCCCGCGCCTTGGGGGAAGCCCAGGCCAAGGGCATCCCCACCGCCGCCATCGTCGGATCGGCTTCCCTGGCCTCGGCACGCTACGCCGACATCGTCCTGGCGGCCTACGCCCACCCTTCCCTGGGGGTGGGGATTGTGTCCGTCGAGGCCCTGGTTTATACTCTGGCCCAGGTGCTGCGCTGGCGCTATGCCGCTAATTTCGCCGGCACCGAACAGGCCATTGCGGACCTGTCGAACCGTATCCAACAGCCCATGGACTGAGCCCGATCACGGAGGGGACCATGCGATTCGTACGCTACCAGGCAGGCGCCGAACCTGCCCGTTTCGGCTGGTTATTGGAGGATACAATTGGACCCGTGGAGGGTTCCCCGTTCGGTGAATTTCACCGCCAGGAAGCCAGCCTGCCCCTGGCGTCTGCTCGGTTGCTGGCGCCAGTTCATCCCGGCAAGATCCTCTGCGTGGGCCGCAACTACGCCACCCACGCCAGGGAGCGCGGCGCCGAGGTGCCGGAGGTCCCGCTGCTGTTCTTGAAGCCACCCAGCTCGGTGATCGGCCCCGGCGAGGCGATTGTCATGCCGCCGCAATCGCAGCAGGTGGAGCACGAAGCCGAGCTGGCGGTGGTGATCGGCAGGCGAGGGCGCTGGATTCCCCCCGAAGAAGCCCTGGGCCACGTGCTGGGATACACGATCGCCAACGATGTCACGGCGCGTGACCTGCAAACCAGGGATGGGCAGTGGACGCGCAGCAAGGGCTTCGACACCTTCTGCCCGCTTGGGCCGTGGATCGAGACCGACTTCGACCCTTCCGATGCCTTGATCACCTGTTCGGTGAACGATGAGATGCGGCAGATGGCCTCCACCAGAGACATGGTGTTCAACATTCGCCGGCTAATCGCCTTCGCCTCCTCGGTGATGACCCTGGAGCCAGGCGATGTCCTGCTTACCGGAACTCCTGAGGGAGTGAGTCCCCTAAAAACGAATGATGTGGTAAAAATAACCATCGAGGGGCTGGGAACGCTGGAGAATCCGGTGGTAAGCGAACCGGTCAGATGAGGAAAATCGCCTGCTGGACTAAAGGCGTGGCTGCGTGGCTTTAGACATCCATACTGCTGTACAGACGGCCCTGCTGATCATGGTGGTGGCGATTGGCATCAGCATCTGGCGGGGCATCGTCTCCATAAGATCGGCGCGCCGCCTGCCGTTCTTCCGCATGCGGCGCATGCGGATGGTGCACGGCTGGCGGCTGCTAATCACGGCAATCGTCCTAGTGCTGCTGCTGACCCTGATGAACAGCCAGCTAGAACCCTTCATCTACCGCTTCTACCCCCCGACAGCCACCATCACCCTGACTCCAACCCTGCGCTTTACCCCTACCATCAGCCTGACGCCGACCATCACCCTCTCCTCCACGATCACCCTCACCCCGTCCATCTCGGACACTCCTACGATCACGCCGACGCCTTTCGTACCGCTGGCGGTTGAAGCCCGTTTCGAGAGCACCATCACACCCAATCCGGACGCCCTATTCAGCAACCTGATCTTCACACAAGGCATCGACGAAGAGTACCGCCCACTCAATCCCAATACAGTCTTTCAGAATCCGGTCGGCCACCTGTATGCTTTGTTCTCCTACGACCGGATGGTAGATGGCTCCCAATGGACGGCGCTGTGGTACCGCAACGGAGAGCTGGTCTATTTCGAAACCCACTCATGGAACGGCGGCACGGGCGGATTCGGCTACACCGACTGGGACCCGATTTCCACCGAATGGCAGCCCGGCGTATACGAGGTTCAGATTTTTATCGGCACGGTTTGGAAGATCTCGGGACGATTCACGGTGGAGGGGATTCCACCCACCCCCCTGCCATCGGCAACCCCGACGAACACTGCCACGCCAACCCGGACACCGACGCCCACACGGACACGTCTCCCGACCTACACCCTCACCCCCAGCCTGACGCCGCGCCCGACGCGCACGCCTACGCGCATACCCAGCCTCACGCCGACCAAGACGCCCTACATCAGCCCCACGGTGACGCTCACCCCCACCCCCTACCCCACCCTGACGCGCACCCCGGTCACGCCCAGCATCACGCCCTGGCCTACGCTGACGCGCACCGTCACCAACACCCCCCGGCCCGCTGGGACCATCACCCCGACCGCGACTTCCAGATAACCAATTTTGGGGATTATTCCGAATGTGCCATGCCCAATTAAATGGCCTGCCCTGGGGGCTGTGACAGCCGTTCTGCCAGGCTGCGGGCGATTCCGGCGGCCACCAGGGCGTTATTGCGCAACAGAGCCAGGTTGGCCTGCAGGCTGGCGCCGCCAGTCAGCTCACTGACCCTGCCGAGCAGGAAGGGGGTCAGCGCCTGGCCGCTGACCTGCTCCATGCGGGCATCCTCCAGGGCGCGGCGGATGGCGTCCTCAGCCTGTTCTGCCGGCAGGGCGTCTTCACGCGGGGGAGGCACTACCACCAGGATGGCGCTCATCAATCCCAGCTCCCAATGCGCCAGGGTGAGTGAGACCAGCTCTTCCGGCCTATCCACCCGGGCGCCGACAGGCAACCCGCTGGCGCGGGTATAGAAGGCCGGGAATTCATCGGTCTGGTATCCTACCACCGGGATTCCCCAGGTTTCCAGGTACTCCAGGGTAGCGGGCAGGTCCAGGATGGCCTTAGCTCCGGCACACACCACGATGAGCGGGAAACGGGCCAGGGCAGGCAGGTCGGCGGAGACATCCCAGGCAGCGGCGCCTTCCAGCAAGCGATGGACGCCTCCTATGCCGCCGGTGGCGAACACCCGGATGCCGGCTTTATGGGCCACCAGCATGGTCGCGGCCACGGTGGTGCCGCCACTGGCGTGCTGGGCGATAGCCACTCCAAAATCCCTCAGGCTGATCTTACGTATGTCGTTTCCAGCTGCCAGGCGGGCCAGTTGATCGCCCTGCAGCCCGACATGCGGCCTGCCATCCAGGATGGCTATCGTGGCAGGCGTGACCATCTGCCGGCGGATGATGTCCTCCAGCTCACCTGCCAGGGCCAGGTTGTGGGGATAAGGCAGCCCATGGCTGATCAACGTCGATTCCAAGGCCACCAGCGGTCGCTTCGTGCGCAGGGCGCGCGCCACTTCGCGCGAGATGACGATCTGGCCAGATTTTCCTGTATCCATATCAAATCACAAGGTGGTCGTAGAGCTTCTCCAGGGAGAGGTCCGGCAAGACGGCGCCGGGATGCTGCAGGGTGAGCGAGGCAGCTGACACCCCCAGGCGAACGGCGTCATCGAGCGGGATGTCATTCAACAAGGCAAAGATCACGGCGGCAGTCAATGCATCGCCTGCACCGGTGGGATCGGCAATCTCGGTGCGAATGGCAGGAATGTAGCCGCTGGTTTCCGAGGTAGCGTAGCACAAGCCGAGCTCGGCCAGGGTGACCAGGGCGATCTGCACCCCGCGGCCCACCAGGTGCTTGGCTGCCTGCAAAGCCTGGCGACGGTTGGTGATCTGGCCGATATCCTGGTAATAGATGGCGGCCTCGGCCTTATTGGGATTGATCAGGAAAAGTCGGGAGAGGTAAGGCGCCAGTTTGGGAGCCAGGGTATTCGAGGTCGGGTCGGCGCACACCGGCAGCCGGGCCTGGCGGGCCTGTGACATGACGGCGCGCAGCGTCTCACGCGGCAGGTTGGCGTCGATAACCAATAATGAGGATTTGCGGAAAAGGTCAACGTGCTGGTTGATGTAGGCCGCGCTCAGGTCCGAGATGGCGCGCATATCGTCCAGGGCGAATTGCAGGGCGCCGCCGGCATCGATCGCAGCGATATACGAGCCAGTCGGGTAACGAGTGGTGCACAGGACGGCGTGCGTATCTACCCCCAGCTCCGATAGTTGTTTGAGCAAGCGTTCGCCGGTATCGTCGTCGCCCACCACGGTAATAAGGTTCACGGGCTGCCCCACAGACGGACCAGGTTTTCGGCCACGTTGCGCGCCACGCCGCCAAAAGAAGCCCGAATGCGGGCCGGATTCGAGGTGCCAGGCTGCAAGTCGGCCCGCAGACGACCGACGAGATCCAGCCCAGCTGCGCCGATGACCAACACCGGGGCTTCTGAGGAAGTTGGGATTTGAGATAAAAGCAAGACTCACCCCGACCAGATGCATCGCATTGTATCCCTGGGCGAAGGGATTTGTCAAATGGATTTAGAGGGCAGGGGATAGGGGATTGGAGTGCAGGGAAAGTGAGTAGAGGATTAGGGGCAAGGGAATAGGGGTAGAGACGAGTGGGGGAAATGGTGATCAGATATTTGATGAAAAGTGACTGGGTGCCCAGGCGTTCATCGATCAAATAGTTAGAGTTTGATCAAAAGGATTCAGGTCTGATGATTCGACAATCCACAATCTTGTAAGAGGATAAAATCATATCATTATGCATGAACATCTCTTGATAAAATTGGCAGGGCTGTAAATCCTGGATGGAGGCTTTGGATGAGTGAATACCCCGGAAAAGGTAAAGTGGCTGTCCTGAAGACCACGCCCGAGACGGTATTGGACGACATTGAACGGGTAATGAAGCTGGCGGATTTTGAAGCCGCCTTGCCGAAGGATATGACCACCGGACTCAAGATCAACATCTCATGGCAGACCTGGTACCCGGCCTGCTCGTCCACTCCCTGGCAAATCGAAGGTGTCATCATGACGCTGCGCCAATCCGGCTACCAGGACCTGGTAGGCATCCACAACGATACCGTGGTGGTGGACACCTCGGATGGAGAACGCAACAACAAGCACCGCTACGTGACCGATCATTACAATGTCCCATGCCTGTACCTCTACAACCAGGAGTTCGAGTGGATCGAATATATACCCAAGAAACCGTTCCTGGTGCTCGATAAAGTCTATCCGGAGGGGGTGTTCATCCCGAAGTCGCTGGTGGGCATTAACATGGTCCACCTGCCCACGGTGAAGACGCATGTCTTCACCACCATCACCGGGGCGATGAAGAACGCCTTTGGAGGGCTGCTGCACCGCAACCGGCATTGGACGCACTCGGTGATCCACGATACGTTGGTCGACCTGCTGGCTATTCAGCAAGACATCCACCCCGGCCTCTTCGCCGTGATGGATGGCACCTTCGCCGGGGATGGCCCCGGGCCGCGCGCCATGCGCTGGCACGAGAAGGATATCCTGCTGGCCTCGGCAGACCAGGTGGCCATCGATGCGGTCTCGGCGCGGCTGCAAGGCTTCAACCCGCTGGGCATCCACTTCATCCGCCGGGCCCACGAGCTCGGCCTGGGGGTGGGCAATCCTGGGCAGATCGAGATCGTCGGCTACGACCTCGAGCAGGAGGGGCCATGGGGCTTCGTGCAGGAAGACACCTTCGCCAGTTGGGGCCAGAAGCTGATCTATCACGGGCCGTTGAAGCCATTCGAAAAGCTGCTACTGCAGAGCCCGCTGGTGCCGTGGTCCTACTTCGCCAGCAACTTCTACCATAACGTGTACTGGTATCCCTTCGTGGGTCGAGAGCGGGTCGCGGCAGCCCTGCAGACCAAGTGGGGCAGGTTATTCCAGCAGTACGGCGATGGGACGGTAGTGATGCCAGGGATGGAGCCGAAGACGGTGATGCAGGCCGCCCTGGGGATGGCGGTGCTGGCAGCAGGCGTGGCAGGGCTGGCCTACCTGGCGAGCAGGCGGAGGAGTTGAGGGGAGAGAAGAGAACCGAGAACAGTAATCAGAGATCAGTAATTAGCAGGCAGCAATCAGCAGGTAGCGAACAGCGGGCAGCGATAAGCAGGCAGCAGCCAGCAATTAGCGAATAGCGGTCAGCGGTTGGCAGGCAGCATTCAGCGATTAGCGAGCAACGAGCAGCAAGTAGAATTCTGGATTCAATTCATTGGAGCTTATAAGGATCGAGCTGCACTGCCATACCGATTGCTCGAAGGATGGGCTGATCAAGCCCGAACAGTTGCCGATCCTGTGCCAGAAGAAGGGCATCGACCGGGTGGCGGTCACCGATCACAACACGATCACAGGCGCGGTGCGCGCGCAAAAGGTTGATCCCCAGCGGGTGATCATCGGGGAAGAGGTGATGACCACGGTCGGCGAGCTGCTGGCGTTCTTCGTCCAGGAGGAGGTGCCGGTTGGGCTGCCACCTGAAGAAGCGCTGCGCAGGCTAGGGGAGCAGGGGGCGTTCATCAGCGTCTCGCACCCCTTCGATAGGCTGCGCTGCGGTAGCTGGAAAGAAGAAGACCTGTTACCGCTCCTGGCGCAACTGGACGCCTTCGAGACCTTCAACGCCCGCGCCTTGTGGCCCAATGCCAATCGCAAGGCGGCGGCCTTTGCTTATCGATACGGGCTGGCTGGCACGGTCGGCTCGGATGCGCATTACCAGGGGGAGATCGGTCAGGCGACGCTGCTGTTGCCTGCCTTTCGAGACGCCCAGGGGCTGCGCCTGGCGCTGCCGCAGGCGCGCATCCAGGCGCGGATTTCGCCGCCCTGGGTGCACCTGGCATCGCGCTATGCCGCCTGGAGCAAGGGGCGCCGCCAGACATGATCTTGACCTGGAAAACACATGGAGTAAAATATGGGCAGCGCCGGGGGCGGTGGCGGAACAGGCAGACGCAGGGGACTTAAAATCCTCCGGAGGTGACTCCTTGTGGGTTCGATTCCCACCCGCCCCATTGAACGGGAGTGGGGTTTAGTTTATGCTACAATCTCCGGCATGGCGCTGCGCATCGTGTTCATGGGCTCGCCGGATTTCGCCCTGCCGAGCCTGAAATCGCTGACAGAACGGTACCCGGTGGTGGGAGTGGTGACACAGCCGGACCGGCCGGCGGGGCGCGGGCGTCAGATGCGGTCGCCGGCGGTGAAGGCACTGGCAGACGAGCTGGGCCTGCCGGTCATCCAGCCGCAGCGGCTGAGCGAGCCAGCGGCTATGGCCCAAATGAAGGAGTGGCAGCCTGACCTGATCGTGGTGGCGGCCTTCGGGCAAATCTTGCGCCGGGAGGTCCTGGAACTGCCGCGCCATGGCTGCCTGAACGTGCACGCCTCCCTACTGCCGCGCTGGCGCGGGGCGGCGCCCATCCAGGCCGCCATCCTGCACGGAGACGACGAGACAGGGGTGACGATCATGTTGATGGATGCCGGGCTGGACACCGGCCCGGTGCTGGCCAAAAGGGCGCTGGCCATCCAACCCCGTGAGACGGCCGGCGAGCTCAGCCAACGCCTGTCGCAACTGGGTGCGGAGCTGCTGCTCGAGTCTCTGCCGCGCTACCTGAGCGGTGATATGCGGCCCATCCCCCAGTCAGAGCTGCCCGGCGAGCCAAGCTACGCCCCGCTGATCCACAAAGAGCATGGCCTGTTGGACTTTACCAATGCGGCCGAACAACTGGCGCGCCAGGTGCGGGCGTTCAATCCCTGGCCGGGGGCATACTTCGTGTGGCAGGGCCAGCGGTTGGCTGTGCTGCAAGCCCACTCGATGGCGGGAATCGATGCCCTGCCGGGCGAGACCACGCAGTTGAATGGCCTGCCGGCTGTCGGGACGGGGAAAGGCCTGCTGGTCTTGGACGAACTACAGCCGGCCGGCAAGAAAGCAATACCCGGAAAGGCATTCTTACACGGGATACGCGGCTGGATAGAGGGCGATGGATAGCCTGGACGCCCGTTTGAAGTTGTTTCCGGTTTCCACGAAGCTTGAATATCATAGTGCCTATGCGCAATTAGCCATCGCCGGGTGCCGCCTTGCAGAGCTTGCAGACCTGTTCGGCACACCGCTCTATCTCTACGACCGGGCCAGCCTCGACCAGGTCGTATCCCGCTACCGGAACGCCCTGCGGGAGACCTATCCCGGGTCGACCAGTCTGACTTACGCCGGTAAAGCCTTCCTGTGCCTGGCAATGGCCCAGTGGGTTAAACAAACCAGCCTGTGTCTGGACTGCAGCGGAAGCGGAGAGCTGGAGATGGCCCGCATAGCCGGAATCGAGCGCCAGCGCCTGCTGGTACATGGTGTGAACAAGTCCCCCGCCGAGCTCGAGCGGGCGTTGCGTCTAGCCGGGACCATCGTGGTGGACAACCTGACTGAGCTCGAACGGATCGCAGCCATGAGTCAGGACCTGAACGGTCTCATTCCTGACCTGTGGCTGCGATTACGCCCCGGAGTCAGGGTGGATACACACCCCTATATCCAGACGGGAATGGCGGAGAGCAAGTTCGGCATGAGCCTGCCAGAGGGTCGCCGGGCGGTCGAAATGTGCCTGGAGCATGGCCTGCCCCTGACCGGCCTGCACTTCCACCTGGGCTCGAATTTCCACGAGGCAGGTCCGGTGGAGGCTGCCCTGGCAATCGTCCTGAAATGGGCAGCTAGGATAAGATCCGCATCAGGCTGGCAGCCGCTGCACCTGTCCCCTGGCGGAGGGCTGGGGATAGCTTATCACGAAAGTGAGCTGCCCCACCCGGTTATCACAGATTTCGTCAGACCGGTGGCGCAGATCACGGCCAGGGAGTGCCGATCGCGAGGTCTGGAGCTGCCCCGGCTGCACCTCGAACCGGGACGCAGCCTGGTGGCCCAGGCAGGAGTGGCGCTCTACCGGGTAGGAGCAGTGAAGGCCAGTGGAGAGCGGCGCTGGCTGCTGCTGGATGGCGGCCTGGCGGATAACCCCCGCCCAGCCCTGTACCGGGCGCGCTACACCGCCCTGCCTGTCCTCGACCCTCAACGGCCGAACCGCGGGCCAGCGTGGCTGGCAGGTCCTTCCTGCGAGAACGGGGACGTACTGATCGAAGGACTGGCCCTGCCGGACATCCAGCCTGGGGAGCTGCTGGCAGTGCCAATGAGCGGGGCTTACCAGCTCGGTATGAGCAGTAACTATAACGGGGCCTGCCGCCCGGCGGTGGTGTGGCTCGAGGGTGGCAAGCCGCGCCTGATCCAGCGCCGTGAACGCCCGGAAGATCTGCTGGACAGGGACATCGGGCTGTTTTAAAGTAGTTCATAAATCTTCACAGACATGCGATTCTTATGCATCGGTGCGGGCGCGGTCGGCTTGTATGCCGGGGCCAGCCTGGCAACTGCCGGACACCAGGTTGTGTTCCTGGCACGCCCCAGCCTGGAAAAGAAGGAAGGGCCGCAAGAAGTATGCATCCGATTCCCGGGGCATGGAAACCTATATGCGAACCTGCCGTTCACCTACTCGGCTGAGGAGGCCCTTACCGGTGGGCCATACGCCGCGGCGATCATGGCGGTGAAATCCTACGATACGGCTACCGCAGCCGAAAGGCTGGCCGCTCACGCGTCATCAGCTCAAGCCCTTCCCTGTATCCTCTGCCTGCAGAATGGGGTGGAGAACGAAGCTGTCTTAAGCGATTTCTTCGGGAGCGAAAACGTAATCGCCGGCACGCTCACCAGCGCCATCGCCCGTCCTGGGGAATATGAAGTGATTGTCGAGCGGGAGCGTGGGCTGGGAATCGCCAAAATTCACCCCCTCGCCGCCACTCTGGCGCATGCATTCAACCAGGCCAGCATCAGGACCAGGCTGTACGTATCTGCAGAGGCGATGAAGTGGTCCAAGCTGCTGACCAACCTGCTGGCCAACGCAACCTGCGCTATCCTGGATATGGCGCCAAGCGAGGTGCTGGCCCATCCCGGCCTGTACCGCCTGGAGCTGGCCCAGCTTCGCGAGGCGCTGCGCGTGATGTCAGCCCAGGGAATCCAGCCGGTGGATCTGCCGGGGATTCCTGTGCGCATCCTGGCATGGACCTGGCGCTTTCTCCCACCTCAGAGTTCCAGGCTGCTGCTCAGTCGGGCAATCGCGGGAGGGCGCGGCTCCAAGATGCCCTCCCTGCACATCGACCTGCACGCTGGCAAACACCACAGCGAAGTAGAATATCTCAATGGGGCCGTCGTTCGGGCAGGGGAGAAGCTGCACATCCCCACCCCAACCAACGCCCTGCTGAGCAAGACCCTATCCGCCATGGCGAGTGGCGAGATATCGCCGACGGCCTTTGCTCGCCAGCCGCAAAGACTGCTCCAGTGGTGGGTGTATTAGCATTCTCCCAATTGCTGTAGGGTTGCTGAATCTGCACCCCGGCGGTATGATGGGAGGGAATTTAGCTCAGGAGAAATTGATGTCCATAATAAATCGTAATAGACGCCAGATAGGGGGGATTTTGGCTGGATTAGCCCTGATACTCGCTGCCTGCAGCAGCGCGCCCCAGACCGTGGAGGTGACTCGAATCGTTCCCCAAACGGTGGTTGTCACCCAACTAGCCACCGTGATCGTCACCAACATACTCGAGACTACCCCTAATCCAACCGCGACGCAGGCGCCCACCGCCACCTCGGCATTTGCGTTCAACGTTTACTTCCCCATCCCTGGCTGCCCTGCCTCCCGTTTGCGGGTGGGAGACCTGGCATACGTTTCCTATGACGGCGGGAGAAACGCCATCCGCGATACGCCTTCTACAGCACCCGGAGATAACGTCATTGGCTACGCAGACCCGGGCGAGCAGATGGTGATCATCGACGGGCCGGTGTGCGATTACAGCTGGCTGGTGTGGAAGGTGCGTCTGGGGGATGGGATGGAGGGCTGGACGCCGGAAGGAAACGGGGACGAATACTGGCTGATCCCAAACCAGTGACAGATTTTATCGGATAGCGCCATAAAACAGAGGCAGCGGCTCGACGGAAGTCTCGCTCCAACGATGGGCTGCCAGGATCTCCTTGCCGGCGGTTTCGAGCAGGTTTTCATCGTTGGCATGGACAGTGAATAATAGATCACCCGCGTCGACTTTGTCACCCACCTTGCGATGGATAATCACCCCCACCGCGTGGTCTATTGGGTCGCCTTTCCTCTCACGACCGCTGCCCAGGATGACTGTCGCTTCGCCCACCAGCCTGGCGTGAATCTGGCTGAGGTAGCCAGCCTGGGGGGCCATGAACTGGCGGATGAAGCGGGCTGTTGGCAGGCGCTTCGGGTCCTCGATGCAGCTTACATCACCCCCCTGGGCAGCCACCAGCGCACGAAAACGTTCCCATGCCTGGCCATTGTGCAGCGCCTTTTCTGCCCTCGACCTGCCGTGCAGCTCGTCGTCGGCTGCTCCTCCCAAGGCCAGCATGTGGCCGGCGACCACCAGGCAGTGCTCACGAAAGTCCGGCGGCCCGCCTCCCTGCAGGGTTTCGATGGCTTCGCGCAGCTCAAGCGCATTGCCGACGGCGAAGCCTAACGGCTGGTTCATGTCGGAAAGCAGCGCCACAGCCCGGCGGCCGGCCTGCCTGGCGATCGAGACCATCAGCTCCGCCAGGGAGCGGGCTTCTTCCAGGTCTGCGATGAACGCCCCCAAGCCAACCTTGACATCTAGCAAGATCGCCGGGGCGCCAGCGGCGATCTTCTTGCTCATCACCGAGGAGGCGATCAGGGGGATGGAGGGGACGGTAGCGGTCACGTCGCGCAAGGCGTAGAGCCTGCCATCGGCAGGGGCCAGCTCCAAAGTCTGGCCGGTGAGCACCAGCCCAATAGAACGCAACTGGGAGATGAATTCTTCGGTGGTCAGGTCGGTGCGGAAGCCAGGGATTGATTCCAGCTTGTCCAACGTTCCGCCGCTGAAGTCCAGCCCATGTCCCGACATCTTGCCCACCGGCAAGCCGCAGGCAGCCACCAGCGGCGCAACAACCAGGCTGACCTTGTCGCCCACACCGCCGGTCGAATGCTTGTCCACTGCCAGCGGCACCACCCCAGACAGGTCCAGCACTCCGCCGGAGTAGGCCATTGCCAGGGCCAAATCGGTTGTCTCGCGCGGCGTCATGCCGTTCAACAACACTGCCATGGCCCAGGCGGCAGCCTGGTAATCGGGGATCTCGCCCCTGGTGAAACCACGGATGAAGAAATTGATCTCCTGTCGAGATAATTCCCCGTGGTCGCGCTTCTTAGCAATGATGTCCACAGCCCTCATCGACCTTCTCCAGCAACACCAGCCACTCGAGAATTGGATGAACCTGTAAAACGACAGCCGGCACCGAATGAAAGGGATTATAACCCATCTCCATCGCCTCACAACCTTCTGCCTGCCGGGTCTGATTGACCCTGGCAACGTCCCCGATCGACCCAATCGCCGATGATTACCCAAGAAGAGACTGTCACCCAGGCGTGCGCCTCGAATCGGCCGTGATCATTGCGTGCTATCCCGATCTTCAAGGTGGACGGCAGACCATACCTGACAAGCAGCAGGTGACCCGCAAAGGCGAGCGGTAGACAGCGCCTGTCCCCCGGCACAAGACGGCTTGACTGGTGGATTGCACGTGTCAGCGCATTGAGGCGACGATCGCGCAGCACATCTCACGTAGTAAATGATATTTATTACCCCTGCTGGCTGCCCGATCGACCAACAACTGGCAGGCATGTAACGGTAGAAACCACAATGCCAGGCGGACGGACCAGAGAAGAATGACCGCTTCGAAAAAGAGCCTTTTTTCTGTGGAGGGCTTCGTGAAAAACCCACGCAGGCAGTCCAACAACTTCATTAGGCCTGCCTTATATGATCAACATGGCATCCCCGAAAGAATAAAAGCGATAACCCTGCTGGATGGCCGTCTGATAAGCGGCGAGGATACGTTCCCGACCAGCATAGGCGCTGACCAGCATGATCAAGGTCGAACGCGGGAGGTGAAAGTTGGTGAGCATGGCGTCAACGGCTCGAAAGGCGTGGCCGGGCAGGATAAACAGGTCGGTGGCCCCTTCAAAAGGCGCGACCACCTGGCCATGGGAGGCAATCGACGCGGCGCTTTCCAGGGCGCGCACGCTGGTAGTGCCGACTGCCACGATGCGCTTCCCCCGGCGTCTGGTCTGGTTGATGGCCTGCGCCGCCTGCGCGCTGACCTGGCACCACTCCGTGTGGATGGCATGCTGGCGCGGGTCGTCTTCGGTGACCGGGCCAAAGGTGTCTAACCCGACGTGGAGGGTGACCTTTGCGAAGCGGATACCCTGGCGCTTGAGCTGGTTGATGAGCCGCCTGGTGAAATGCAATCCGGCAGTCGGGGCAGCCACGGAACCAGGATGGTTCGAATATACTGTCTGGTAGCGCTCAGGGTCTTGCAGCGGGGTTTGTATGTAGGGGGGTAGGGGAACCTGACCGATGCGTTCAATATAAGGTTCAAGGGGTTCAAGAAAGCGGATTAAACGCCGGGCGCCGGTCAACACTTCCACGATCTCTCCGCGCGGGCCTGCTTCCAGCTCGATCAACTTGCCATCGACCATCCCTTTCCCCCCCACCAACGCTTCCCAGGTGCGCTCGTCCTTGCGCCTCAGGAGTAAGATTTCCACCCTTCCGGCGGAGTGGGCCTTCCTGGCGTGAAACCTGGCGGGCAGCACCCGGGTTTCGTTCAACACCAGCAAATCGCCGGATTCGAGATACTGCCCCAGATGACGGAATATAGCATGCTGAATTGCTCCGCTCTCTCGATCCAACACGAGCAGCCGGGAGGCGTCGCGCGGTTCCAGCGGTGTTTGGGCAATTAATTCTACCGGGAGGTCATAATTGAAATCGGTGGTTCTCAAGGCAGGGATGTACGCGCTGTCAGTTCCTTCCAAGGAAGCGGATGATCAGATTCAATATCACAGTGAGCAGGATGGACAGGATGATCATCGTGGTAAGCGGGAAGATGCAGGTCAGGTTATTGCGTTCGATCCGGATGTCACCCGGCAAACGCCCCACAGGAAGGCCAAGGTAGGCTATCAGATAGATCACCCCCGAAATCACGATCAGTAAGAGGCCAGCGATCAACAACAACCGCGCAAAATCGTGCATTGTACCCACCGTTTATACCTCTAAAACAGGCGTCCTTGATTATCCTTTGGGTGGGCGAGTCCCAGATGAGTATAGGCATGGGGGGTTGCCAGTCGGCCCTGAGGCGTTCGTTCCAGGAAACCCAGTTGTAGCAGGTACGGCTCGACGACGTCCATGATCGTATCTGGCTCTTCGGAGATGGAGGCAGCAATCGTGTTCAATCCAACCGGACCGCCCTGATACTTTTCGATGACGGTCAACAACACCCGCCGGTCGATATCGTCCAATCCCAGTGGATCGACCTCCATCAGATCCAAGGCCTGCTGGGCGGTCTGCCTGGTAATCACCCCGTTGCCACGCACCTCGGCGAAATCTCTCACCCGGCGCAGCAGGCGCAGAGCCACGCGTGGAGTGCCGCGCCCACGGCGAGAGATCTCTTCCAACCCTTCAGGGTCGGTTTCAACTCCCAAGACTGCCGCGGCACGTTCCACGATCGAATAGATAGCCGGCAATTCGTAGAAATTAAGCCGGAAGGTGGCACCAAACCGGGCCCTCAGGGGGGCTGTTACCAGGGCCAGGCGTGTTGTGGCGCCAATTAATGTGAAATGAGGCAGCTTCAACCGGATCGAGCGGGCTGACGGGCCCTTCCCAACCACGAAATCAAGGGCAAAATCTTCCATGGCAGGGTAGAGCATTTCTTCTACCGCCCGTCCGAGGCGGTGGACTTCGTCGATGAAGAAAACGTCGCCTGCTCTCAGGTTGGTCAGGATGGCAGCCAGGTCCCCCTGACGCTCGATCGCCGGCCCGGAGGTGATCTTGATGCTCACACCCATCTCGTTAGCCAGGATGTGGGCCAGCGTGGTCTTGCCAAGCCCGGGTGGTCCGTAGAATAACACGTGATCCAACGCTTCGCCGCGCTGGCGCGCAGCATTGATCAAAATGGAGAGATTCTCCTTAATGCGTTCCTGTCCAATCAGGTCTGCCAGGAATTTAGGCCGCAGCGCCTGATCCAAACGGTCTTCAGGTTGAGGCAGAGGATTTACCAGCCGGGTCTGTGAATCAGCCATCTTGTGCATTATAACCTGTGGACTGGATGTAAGCTATAATGATCATAAAGCATCTTTAGAAAATCCCGTAGCGGAACACCAAGTATGCGGGCTTCCATGGGAGATCACCATCCTCTGATTTGAACTCGGGAGAGGAGCCATGCAGAGCGTCTATCCTTCACCCCATCCGTTGGTTGCACATAAAGTGACACTGCTCAGGGATGTGAACACCGAACCGAAGAAATTTCGGGAACTGGTGCGAGAGATCGCCGCCTTAGTCGCCTATGAAGCCACGTTGGACTTATTGGTACGGACGAAGGAGGTGCAAACCCCGCTGGCGATAGCCAAGGGATGTGAGCTGCAGGAAAAGATCGGACTGGTCCCAATCTTGCGGGCTGGACTGGGGATGGTAGAAGGGGTGTGGGGCTTGATGCCCTCCGCCGAGGTATGGCACATCGGCCTTTACCGGGACGAGCAAACCCTAAAGCCAGTCGAATACTACAACAAATTGCCGGTCGAACCGACTGTATCTGTGTGCCTGATCCTGGATCCAATGCTGGCAACAGGGGGTTCGGCAGTAGCGACGGTAGATGTTCTAAAACGTTGGGGCGTGAAAAAAATCAAGTTTGTTGGGATCATCGGTGCGCCCGAAGGCATCGACCTGATGGCGAAATATCATCCAGAAGTGCCCATTCACCTGGCAGTAATTGACGAGTGTTTGAATGAGCGGGGTTACATCCTGCCAGGCCTGGGAGACGCTGGAGACCGCCAATTCGGCACCGGCTGAGGCTGACTGACGATTTATAATTGTCGTATGACAGACCTTCCGGTGGAGCTGCTGCAAGCATATCGCCGGAATACTTTCCGGACTGAGCCCGGCCGGCAGGTAAGGATACTCGAAGAAGCTATAGCCTTCGTCAAACAGCGCGGCTTCGTCTATTTTTGGCCGATCAGCGGTATCCTGATGCCAAGTCTATGGGTTGCCGTGGCAGGCGATCGCCCGGTAGCGGATGAACACGATGATCCCGGACATGTTACCTGGAATTGGAAAGACCGCTTGCTGGGAGGGCGCCAGTGGTATTACGCAAAGGTGCTGCGCAAGAAAGCTACCATGATCTCGATAGACGTGGCGCCCTATTTCTACGCAATTTCTGAGAACTATGGCTCCCCTGAAGAAGATTACCTGACTCTTTACGAACAAGGCCGGTTAACCCAAGAAGCAAAGGCAGTATACGAGGCGATCCTGGACAATGGCCCTCTCGACACTTTGAGCCTGCGCAAGAAGGCCAGGCTTGCCAATCGGGAGAGTGAGAGTCGCTTCAATCGGGCAATTACCGATCTCCAGGCAGATTTCAAGCTGGTACCGATCGCGGTGAGCGAGGCAGGCGGCTGGCGGTATGCCTTCGTCTATGAAATCACAGCCCGCCATTACCCGGAGATCTCTGAGCAGGCCCACCATATCCAGCCAGGTGAGGCGCGGGCAAAACTTACAGAGCTGTATTTCAAATCGATTGGCGCTGCCAGGCCGGTCGATTTACAGCGCCTGTTCCACTGGCGACCCAGGGAAGTCGAGCGTGCGATCGACAGCCTTGTCCAGGCAGGTCTATTGAAGACTGGAGCAATTATCAGTGGGCAATCGGGTGAATGGCTCGTATTGAGTGAGCTCCTAGATAGAGCCAATCAACCTGACCTGTACAATGGCACCCTTCTTTAACCCAATGCCAAGCCTGGTCGCGCATGCCGATTGGAGCTGTAACCCCAAGAAGCGCTGGATCGCCAAGGCTCAGCGATGTTCGGATGGCAGCTACCGGGCTTGTGCCCCCCGCCAGGTCATCGCCATCAAGGATTTGCTTAACTCGTTCTGCAATGCCGGTGGACTGAAAACAGGTTGCCTGGTTGGCTTCGATTTTCCGAGCGGCCTACCGCGGGATTATGCCAGACAGGTGGGTGTGGATAATTTCCTAACCTGGCTGACTGGACTAGGCGAAGGCCTATGGAAGGATTTCTACCGCGTGGCTGAGAATCCAGAGATGATTAGCCTGCAGCGGCCTTTTTACCCCCAAAGACCGGTCAGAGCCAGCCAGCAGCACCTGCTGGAAGGTTTGAATGTCGACGAGATCGACCAATTGCGCCGGGTATGTGAGCGAGCCCGGACTGGACGGAGGGCAGCGGCGCCCCTTTTTTGGACATTAGGGGGACAACAGGTTGGTAAGGCGGCTATCTCCGGATGGAGAGATGTACTGGGACCAGCAATGAGGTCTCAGTCGCCGCCCGTGTCGATCTGGCCTTTTTCAGGACCACTATCCGACCTGATACGGCCAGGAAGGGTTACAATCGTCGAGACCTATCCTGCAGAATTCTATACCCACTTTGGATTAACAGCCGCCCGAGGAAGTCCAGGGAAGAGGTCCGGGAAGCGAGTGCAAGCCGATCGGGCCCGTTGGGGAATAAAACTACTCGACTGGGCACAACAAGCCGGTGTGCACCTGACCACAGACCTGCAAGGGGCGTTGGCGGATGGCTTCGGTCCAGCGAGAAATGGGGATGACCCGTGCGACGCCGTGATCGGGTTGTTCGGCATGTTGAATATCGTTCTGGGCCATCGGATGCATTCCGAGCCAAGCGCACCCGATATTCGCTATATCGAGGGCTGGATATTCGGACAGGAAATACCCCCAACTCGTACCGAAAATTGATCACATCTGGAGGTTTAAATGATCCGACCCATAATCGATCAGTCAAAGATCATCACCATCGAACGTCACATCCTGGAAGAGGAGCGAATCCACCCCGAGGCCACCGGAGTGCTGACCAACCTGCTCTACGACATGGCGCTGGCAGGGAAATTCATCGCCAGCAATACCACCCGGGCCGGTCTGGCTGAGATCCTGGGATCGACGGAAGATTACAACGTTCAGGGCGAACAGATCATGAAGCTCGACCGGCTGGCAGACCAGACGATCTATCGTCTCAATGACCATACTGGCCGGCTGGCAGTCATGGCGTCCGAAGAACATCCCGATATTTTACCAATCCCGGACGAATATTCACCAGGGAAGTATGTGCTGCTCTATGATCCCCTGGATGGCTCTTCTAACATCGACTACAACTCGTCGATCGGCACGATCTTCTCGATCTATCGCCGGGTGACTGACTCCGGACCTGGCACATTGGAAGACTGCCTACAACCCGGACATAATATGGTCGCTGCGGGGTATTTCATTTACGGTTCAAGCACCATGATGGTCTACACCAGCGGGAATGGCACACACGGATTTACCCTGGATCCTGTTGTGGGCGAGTTTTTGCTGACCCACCCCAGGATTCGCATTCCCGAAGAAGCGAAATACTATAGCGTCAACCAGGGTTATGAAAAATATTGGAGCGAGGGCATCGTGCGCTACACGCGTTACCTGCAAGGATTAGATGGCGAGCGCAAACCGCTCTCCTCCCGCTACATCGGTTCGCTGGTCGGCGATTTCCATCGTAACCTGCTGGCTGGCGGCATATTCTACTACCCGGCAGACGGGAAAGATCCAGCCAAACCTCATGGGAAATTGAGGCTAATGTATGAAGCCGCACCCCTGGGCTTCATCGCCGAACAGGCAGGTGGGTACGCTTCAGATGGCCGGCAGCGAATCCTGGATATCCAACCGAATTCACTCCACCAACGCACCCCCCTGTTCATCGGCAACCAGGACCTGGTCCGGAAAGCGGAAGAGTTCATCCAAAAATACGATGGGTAGAAATAGATGATCGAGATCGCCATCACGAACGAAGGCCAGAATGGGTTGAACTGGCTACGCTGGCAGCGAATCGCGCCTGCCGTGGAGGAGTTGGGCTTTAGCGGGCTATACCGCTCCGATCATTTCACCAATCCGAAACCACCCGACCTGGATTCGTTGGAGCTATGGACTTCGCTTACCTGGCTTGCCAGCCACACAAAACGCATACGATTTTGCCCGCTGGTCAGCCCGGTGTCGTTCAGGCACCCGGTCCATACCGTCCGTATGGCCAGCGCTGTCGACGACCTCTCTGGCGGGCGCCTGGTGCTCGGCGTGGGTGCCGGCTGGCAAGGGCGAGAACACGATAATTACGGATTTGACTTACTGGACGTTCCTGGACGATTAGCTCGATATTGGATCGATTACTCGACCTCGCAGGACGCCATGCAGGAGAAGTCAAACGCACGCTGATGGCCGGCTGTGTCTTCACCCGAGACGAAGCAGAGCTGAAGCGGCTGGTCCAGAACCGCACCAGGGAGAAGCGCTCGGCAGAAGAGCTGCGCGCACGAGGTGTGCTTGTGGGAACAGCTCATGAGTTTAGAGCGCAACTAGAGCTGCTAGAAGAGAACGGGGTGCAGGAAGTGATGTTACAATGGTTGGAACTTGACGATCTGGAACGATTAGAAGCCATGGCGGCGCTTCTGTAAGCGGAGATGGATCTATAACCCAGCTACTAAATGGAGCAGGAGGCTGAGATGGGCCGTGTGATGTATCGCTATGTATGGGGCGGCCTGGCAATCGTCGCTGTGAGCCTGGGATGCAGTCTGTTCTCCCAGGTTACCAGGACGATTAATAAGGCGCAAGAAACTGCCGAGGCAATCGCTACCGAGATCAAAGACAGCAGAGACTTGCTGAAGACAGCCCAAACCCTGGCGACGGAGGTGGGAGATAGCGGGATGATTCAGACTGCCCAGGCCCTTGCGACGGAAGTGGGCGAGAGTGGACTGCTCGAAACTGCACAGACATTTGCGACCGCACAGGGTCCAGGCCTGGTTGAGACTGCCAAGGCATATACCACCCAGGAAGGCTCGGGGCTTATCCAGACCGCCCAGGCAATGATCACCCAACTCGCCCCCACAACTCCGCACCCTCCGGCTGATGTCCCGATCGTGAGCGGGGAAATAAAGATTTTCTACGCGCAGGAGTCGCTTATCTCTTATTCAACACCCATACCGATTCAGGAAGTAGTGGACTTTTACAACACTCAGATGCCAATCCAGGGTTGGGATCTGGTAGAGGATAACGTCTGGATCAGCGAAAATGGTGCCATCATTACCTTCGTAAAGAATGATTGGCAGGCAGTGATCACGTTGGGGATTAATCCAATCGATAAACAGACGATCGTGTTGATCAGTCTTATGTCCAGATAAAGTCTTCTATCCGGTGTGCGGAATGCGCCTACACAGAGATCTCCTGAAACCATTCTTCGAACCGGTATCGGTCGCGGTGATCGGGGCTTCCGCGAACCCGGCTAAATTGGGCTACGCCGTGGTAAGGAACCTGGTAGAAGGGGGATACATTCAGCGAGGAGCCGTATATCCGATCAACCTAGAAGCGAAGGAGATCCTGGGGCTGAAAGTTTATCCTGCTGTTCAGCAGGTTCCTGGTCCAATCGACCTGGCGGTCATCGTGATCCCTTACCCACACGTGCCACAGGCATTGCGCGAATGTGGACAAAAAGGCATACCAGCAGCGATCGTCATCAGCGCCGGATTCAGGGAAGCAGGAATGGAAGGGCTCGAACGCGAGATAGAGTTAATCTCGATAGCCCACGAATACGACATACGCCTTGTAGGACCGAACTGCCTGGGCGTGATTGACACATTCACACCGCTCAATGCCTCCTTTGCTGCCGGAACACCCCCGCCCGGGCCGATGGCATTTATGTCTCAGTCTGGGGCACTAGGAACGGCAGTGCTAGATATCGCCCTGGCAGGCCGGTTGGGGTTATCAAAATTCGTCAGCCTGGGCAATAAGGCAGATGTGAGCGAGACAGACCTGCTGCAAGCCTGGGTACATGACAATAATTCCCGCGTTATCCTGATCTACTCCGAAGGGTTGCCCAACGGAGAAGAATTTATCCGCGTTGCTCGGGAAGTAACCCGCCAGAAGCCGGTAATCGCCATAAAATCTGGGGTGACACAATCGGGGTCGCGGGCGGTCTCCTCACACACCGGCTCGCTCGCCGGGTCCGAACAGGCTTACCAGGCGGCTTTCAGGCAGGCGGGAATCCTGCGCGCCGATTCGATGGAAGCCTTGTTCGATATGGCACTGGCGATCGGCTACCAGCCTGACCTTAAGAATGACAGGATCGCCATCTTAACAAATGCAGGTGGACCGGGCATCCTGGCCAGCGACGCACTGGAACGCGCCGGAATGACCATCGGCCGGCTTGAGGTCGATACCATCCGATCGCTCGAGCGCTACCTGCCTGACTCAGCCAGTGCAGCGAACCCGGTAGACGTGCTTGGTGATGCGCGCGCCGACCGCTACCGTTATGCCCTCGAAACCTTGATCAAAGACCCGAATATCGATGGACTGTTGGTTTTACTTACGCCACAAGCGATGACCGAAATCGAAGCGACGGCCGAGGCGATTGGTGTTGTCTCCCGGGAGACGGATAAACCTATCCTGGCCTGTTTTATGGGTGAAGCCCAGGTGAAGGCGGGTATTGACATCTTGATCGCCAATGAAGTGCCGAACTTTCCCTTCCCAGAGAGGGCTGCGCGGGCTTTTCGCGCCATGTCGGACTACCGCAAGATTCGAGCACGAACGTTCCAGGAATTTTCCCACATCGAGGCAGACCGGCCAAAAGTCAGGCAATTATTTACAGGTGTTCTTGCAGAAGGCCGGGTGACGCTCGGGGATGCCGAGACACGCGATATCCTGGATGCCTATGGATTACCTCGCCCTCGATCGGAAATCGCCGATAGCCCTGAAAAAGCCATCGAGATCGCCCACCAGATTGGCTACCCGGTGGTGCTGAAGATTGCATCTCCGGACATCCTGCACAAGACCGACGTTGGAGGGGTGAAAATTGGACTGGCAAACTCCGAGGAGCTGCGCGACGCATACGAGCTGATGATGTATCGGGCACAGCGTTACCTACCAGAAGCGCGTATCTGGGGATGCCTGGTACAAGAGATGGCGCCTCCAGGCGGAGTTGAAGTACTAATCGGCATGATCCGCGATCCGCAGTTCGGACCTTTGGTGACTTTTGGCCTAGGCGGGATCTTCGTCGAAACCCTGCAGGACGTCACGTTTCGCATCGTCCCGTTTTCACGGAAGGAAGCAGAGGAGATGTTGGGAGAGATTCGGGCGAAAGCCCTGCTGGATGGCATACGGGGGAAGCCCGCTGTGGATAAAGATGCACTGGTGGACACTTTGCTGCGGGTTGGACAGTTGGTGCAAGATTTCCCCGAGATCACGGAATTGGACATCAATCCGTTGATGGTTTATCCACACGGGCAAGGAGCGATCGCCCTCGACATGCGCCTGGCCTTGGCGCAAGGAGGTGATTGATGAAGTCGATTTACATCACATCGGTAGAGCGCTACTCAGGCAAGACTGCTGTCTGCCTGGCACTCGGCAAGCGCCTGATCGTAGATGGATTTAAAGTTGGCTATCTGAAACCACTCAGCCTGCAGCCCTGGAGGTTGGAAGGCCAGATAATCGACGAAGACGCGGCATTTGCCAAGGAAGTCTTGAACATTTCAGCCCCCGCCCGGGAGCTTTCGCCAGTGGTGGTGACCGCCGAGTTTCTCCGCTCTCATCTGAGAGGGGCCGAGGATATTAACCTGCTTGCCCAGGTCCTTATCGCCTATGAAAAGGCCAGGAAAGACCAGGATCTCTTGCTATTGGAAGGTGGAGCCAGCCTGCGGGAAGGGTATGTGGTTGGCCTGCCGACGCCGCTGGTGGCAGAGACATTGGACAGCCGAGTCCTGGTGATCGTCAAGTACCGCGACGAGGTGCGGGTGTTGGACGATGCCCTGGCTGCACAGGCTCGCCTGGGCAGCACTCTGGGAGGAGCTATTATAAACCGGGTGCCTGAAGAAGCTGGGACCTTCGTCCGGGAGCTTGTCAAGCCATTCCTGGAAGGCAAGGGTATCTCGATATTCGGGGTTCTACCTGAGGTGCGCAGCCTTGCTGCCATCACGGTTGAGGAACTGGTCCAGGTTCTAAGCGGAGAAGTGCTGACCGAAGGTGGTGATCGATCCGCTCTGGTGGAGCATCTAACCGTTGGCGCTATGACTGCTGAAGCAGCTTTGAGTCGTTTTAGAAAACAAACCAATAAAGCCGTGATAACCGGTGGTGACCGGACCGATATACAACTGGCTGCCCTGGAAACCTCGACCGCCTGCCTGATTCTAACCGGCAACCTGCATCCAAGCCCACTGATCGTTAAGCAAGCCGAAGATTTTGGGGTAACCGTCGTGTTGGTGCGATGGAATACGATGGAAACCATCGAAAAAATCGAGCAGGTGTTCGGGAAGACCCGTCTGGGCCAGGCAACCAAACTGGAAAAATTCGAAGACTTGATTGCCAATCATGTGAACATTGATCGGTTGTATAAAGTTTTTTCATTGAGAGAATGACCAAGGATCACCCGGTACGATAGCTGCTACCCACCCCGGTCGATTCCCCAGTATGGAGAGGGCAGATGAACGTCTATGATGCAGTACGCACCAAGCGTGCAGTCAGGCAATTCCTGGACAAGCCCCTGGCAGAGGAGTCAGTATTCGCCATATTGAATGCCGGACGGCGTGCACAGTCCTCCAAAAATACCCAACCCTGGTATTTCATCGCCATTCGGGATAAGGAGACACTGGCAACCCTTTCACGTCTCGGCACATACGCTGGCCACCTGGCCGGAGCCGCCCTGGGGGTTGGAATCATTACACCAGACCCTGGTACTCGCTTCAGCGTGATGTTCGATGCCGGGCAATCGGCAGCATACATGCAACTTGCGGCCTGGGACCTGGGAATCGGTTCGTGCCTGGCGACCATCTACGAGACAGATCGAGCCCGACAATTGCTCGGTTTCCCAGAGGACATGCATATACGCATTGCGATCTCCTTCGGGTACCCGACTGATGCGCGTTTGATCTCCCAGCCGCCAAGACGGGGCGGTCGCCGGGCGTTGAGCGATGTGGTCCATTGGGATAAATGGTAAGACTACCTGGTAATACGCTGCCAATTCCGCGGTTGAAAGAACTGGATCATACCCCAGCGACCATTGACCATCCAGTCGGGATCGATCTTTTGCAGCCTCTCGATACTTTGGAGGGGCAAACCAACCACGACCTCCGACTTGGCGGTCCGTAAAGCCACCAGCGGGGCGGGGAAATAAGCCAGGATTTTTTCGAATGGATGTTGATAAGGCCAGTGAAGATCACCCAGCAGCCGGCGATAGTTGGCATCTCCCTTGCTGATAACCAATGTCGAGCGTTGAAAATCTGACATCAACGCTTCTGGCATATTCCACATGGCAAGCGGAGAATTCCAAAAAAAATCGGAGAGCAACACGAGCTGACCAGTCTCTATATAGCTACGCAGGCGCACAGCCAACCGTTGAACCGGATCCGATTGGATGGCTGCTAGGAAATCCAGCGATTGGTGAATATCCGCCGGCAATGCATCCGACACGAATGTTGGATGCGCCTTAAGATGGAGGTGTACTTGCTTTACCAGTTGGTGGCTAACCAAGTAATCAACCAGGCCTAAATCGCAAATCAATTCAATGCCAGCATTGTCTGCCAGAATATCCAGCCTGAAGTGCTGTCTGGCAGGTGAAATCCAATAATCTATTAGCCGGGCTGAATCATCCAGCAGGAGATATCTCTGGGCCTGTTCTCGGTTCACATGGCTCGGAGACCCCTCCTGGTCGGCAGGCCAAAGACTTAAGTCGGCCTGATTGCTCCAAAGCGCTGTAACCAACATATCGATCATTGTCGCTCGCGTATCGTGCTTTCTATCATTCCAGGCCGAGAGTGATTTTGCCAAGTTCCGAATATATTTCTCAGAAACTTGCAGGCCCATGTTTTTTTGGAACCGGAATGGATCTCGGTGATAGCCCCAACCGGGTAAAAAATACCCGGTTGCCTCTAAAATACGTCTATAGAAATACGCCTCGGCAAAGAACCAGGGAACATCCAACCAGCCATTGCCGAGGTAGGGTCGTAAGTAGGTTTCCCAGATGTTCGCATCCGGCGCAGAATGATCGACCAGCTCCCTGATCGAACCCCCTGGAATCTCTGCGATAAGTTCTTCCATTTGGCGTATGGTCTCGGGTGAAAATTCATTTTCCGCCAGCGTTCGCCTGGCTATTTCAGGCAAGCGCACTACGATGGAATGGTGGGCAAATGTACCGATTTCAGACCCACGCAGTGGCTCTGGTAGAGAATTCATGTCTGAAATATGCATGGTTTGCTTAGCCGAACGGTGAATCGGCGATTATGACTAATAATGACGTTGTCAGGTCAGGCTCGGGAAGAGAGCAGTTTCTCCACCCCCTGACTATCCAGGGGGGAGGAGACCAGGTTGCCCTGGATATATTCGCAGCCCATCTTTCTAAGTTGGTTTAGCTGTTCTTCAGTCTCCACCCCCGTGGCAATAACTCTGGCACCCAGGTGATGGATTAGTTCCACAATTGACTGGACTATCTGCCGGTCACGCTCATCTCCATGCAACATCCCAATAAACTCCTGATTTATCTTATAGGCACTAACCGGGTAGCGAGACAGTTGATTGATCGAGGGGTATCCGATGCCAAATCCGTCGATCTGAACTTGAACTCCAAGGGCAGCTAAATCGCGAAACACCTCTGTAGGGTCCATCTCTCCATCAGAGAGCGCTTTTTCGGAAAATTCCACTTTCAGGCAGCGGGCGTCGAGACCAACCTCATCAAGAGTCTGCCTGATATAGTCTACTAAACCGGGTTGAATGAGGGATTTCTGGGAGAGATTGGTGCAGATCGTGATCGGAAATCGCTTAGGGAATTTAACCTGCCAGTTTCTCAAATACAGGCAGGCCTCTTGAATCACCCAGTGGTCAATTGGGATGATCAGGCCGGTTTCTTCTGCTAGGTAGATGAAATCGCCTGGTACCATCAACCCACGTTTCGGATGAATCCAACGAATAAGAGCTTCTAAACCAGCGATCTGGTTAATATGCAAAGAGAGGATAGGTTGGAAGAAGAGCTGGAATTCGTGGCGAGACAATGCCTGGCGCAAGTCCGATTCCAATGAAAGGCGTTGCATGATTCGTTCGCGCATTACGGGATCGAAGATCTCATAACGCGCCTTACCGCCAGCTTTTGCCGTGTACATGGCGATGTCTGCATCTCGCAGAATATCTTCAGGTCGGTGATATCCGGTGACACTGAGCACGATCCCTATGCTGGCAGTGGTGAATACCAAGTGATCCGCCAGTTTAAATGGCGTGGCCAATTCCTGCTGAATCCAATTGGCCACTTTTACAGCAGCACTGATATCGGTGATGTCTTCCAACAGGATTACGAATTCATCCCCACCCAAGCGGGCGATAGTATCGGTAGCTCGCAAGCGTGATTTCAATAGTTGGGCGATGGCAATCAACAATTGGTCACCCACCATGTGCCCAAGGCTATCGTTGATGTCTTTAAACCGGTCTAAGTCCAGGAACAACACGGCAAATTTATAACCAGGCCGACGTTTCGTACGTTCGACCACAGATCGCAAACGATCCATCAACAGAGCCCTGTTTGGCAGGTTAGTCAGTGTATCGTAGAACGCATCTCGAACCAGCTTTTCTTCGACGCGTTTTCGATCACTGATGTCTGTTTGAGAGCCAGCAATGCGATAGGCGTGCTGGTGATCGTCACGCACTGCCAGGCCGCGAGCCAGCATCCACCGGTAGCTGCCATCTTTATGCAATATGCGATATTCACTCTCAAAATGCAGGCTCATTCCTTCCAGGTGGTTTTGCAGGGCGATGCGAGTCTGTTCCACGTCTTCTGGGTGAATCCGGTTGAACCACTCATCTGGACTGTCACTGATTTCATTCTCCCCACAGCCCAACATCGATTTCCAACGTGGGGAATAATAGATACGATTGGTCTTCAGGTCCCAATCCCACAAACCATCGTTGGCGCCCCGCACAGCTATTTCGTAGCGTTGTTCACTCGTGCGAAGCGCTTGTTCCACACGCCGGCGCTCGGTGACTTCCTGTTGAGTTTGTTGGTAGAGGTGGGCGTTTTCCAACGCGATGGCGGCATAATCCGCCAACGAGGTCAGTAACCGCTCATCGATTTCCTGGAATGAACGCCGGGTAGTGCGATTATCAACGCTCAGCACACCGATTGGTTTGCCCTTCGAGATCAGCGGCACATGCAACAGGCTATATACTAAGAATCCAGTACTGACCTTTAAGTGGGGTTGATCCTGCATCTCCACCGACCGGTAAGGGGAACCACTCGACAATACATTGCCGATCAAGGAATCGCTGATCGGCAGTCGCATCGTATCGATCTTCTCCTGGTCAATATTTTTTGCAGCGCGCAAGTAGAGTTGCCCGCTCTTTTCATCGATCAGAGCCAGGAAGCCTTCATCTGAACGTGATAGGTGCACAGCCGCCTCAACGATTCGGCGCAAGACTTCATCCAGCTTGAGCGTGGAGGTCAAGGTTTGGCCAATTTTAGAGAGCACCGTCAACCAGGAGACGCGCTCTTCGAGCTGGGAGGTCAGCAGCGCTCTCTCTTGATCCAGTCTGGATATGGACAGCACTCGTTGAATGGATTCTTTCAATTGTGCCTGCTCGACGGGCTTGATGAGATAATCTTCCACCCCAAGTCGGCACGCCTCAATCACAACCATCTCTGAACCATGGCCTGTGATCAGGATGGTGGGCACGCGATGGCTGTCCCGCTGTATGCGACGCAACAATTCAAGGCCATTGATATCGGTAAGCTCCAGGTCCAGCAGAATAAGCGAAAAATCAGCAGAGCCCATTTGCGCCAAAGCAGCCTGGCCATTGTGAGCGACCACAGCCTTGTAACCCAGTTGGGGCAGCATTTGTTCAGCGACCAGGCTGGCGAGCTCCCGGTCATCTTCGACCACCAGGATTGTCCCTCGATCAATAAGTGACGCTTCCATGAATACAGCTCGTAGTCCCAAACAAGAAAGTGCTCCTGCAAATATTCAAGCTAATCTCCCGCTCAAGCAGCAAGATTCATTATCATTCCTTCCATAGAATACAGGAAAAATCGCAGATTTACAAGGCCATCTTGAATCCGAGTTTTGACGCCATAGGTGATATAAAGAAAAATTGTAGGACTATATGGGGATGATCGAAGGTGGTCGATGGATTATCGGGGTGTGAGCGGCGCACTTCGCTCATACCCCAACAATCCGAATAAAACCCAACAACTTATAATTTTAGCCTTCGAGGATCAGGGTTGAATGAAAATTGGCCGCCAGGCAGGATCGAAGTCGCGGAAGGGATGGTTGGTCACCCTGGTTTGGTTGGCTCCACTGGCCACCATAATATAGATTTCGTGGTTGCTACCCTCAGGCCAGCTTTCGTATGACAGCCATAAGCCATCTGGAGAATATGCGGCTTCTTGAAGAGGTATCGGACCCAGGTTGAAGAGAAACTCGGTGTAAACACCTTCATTGTAACTGGCGGCGGCCAGGTGGGGTATGCCGCCAACATACTCCATCTGTGTGAACAGAATCACTCTGCCATCTAAAGACCATGCCGGATGAGTATTGATCATCACACCGCTCTGCGAGAAGCGCTGCTGGCTCGAACCATCCGGATTCATGGTCCATATTTCGGTAGGTCCTTTCTGGGTAGTGACAAATGCTATCCTTGTGCCATCCGGCGACCAGGCAGGCTGGAAATCGCGTGAATACTGGTTAGAAAGACGGGTAATGGTGTTATCTTCCAGATTTAGCATGTATAAGCGAGGCCGCCCGCTGCTCCTCAGAGAAGTGAAGACGATCTTCTTCCCATCCGGCGACCAGTCTGGATCATAATCGCCTCCCGGAGAGGGGGGTTGCAGAGGCATCAAACCAGATCCATCGGCGTTGATAATGAACAGGCCTGAACCCGGATATGATTCCTGATTTCTTTCGCAGGGTGAGGTAAAAACCAGACGTAAACCATCTGGCGACCAGTCAGGCTGGCATGCACCTTCAGGCAGCTCGGTGAGCTGGACTAGGTTATTTCCATCGACGTCGATGAGATAGATCTGATTGGTGCCGGTGCGATTGGATGCAAACGCGATCTGTCCTGCACCACCGCCCACAGGGGTAGGCACTAAAGTACGTGTAGGCGGAACCGTCGTCGGTGTCGGCGGACGTGGAGTCCTGGTGATGGTTGCGGTCGGGCTGGGCAGGTCGACCGGCAGGTTAAGGGAGGGGGTGGGCGATATCCCCGGAAGCGCCTGGAGTTCGGTGGTAGGAGTCCCATCGCTGGCCAGCGCGGGCCATACGTTTGATGGAGAGGGCATAAACCAGGCAAGAGCCTGAGTAGACCAGTTGGGGAAATATGTATAGATTATTACTGCACCGCCCAGTATGATCATAGCCAGCAGCAAGAACACCATCCATACGTTCCGGCGTGGCTTCTGGCGCGGGCGGGAGCGGGTAATACGCGAGGAATCAGACATAGCCGGCCGATTGAAGATCGGGACCGGAGTGGCCGATTCGATGCTCGGGGTTATTCCCTCCGAAGACAGGCCGGGTGTATTGAGATTGTTATTTCCAGAAGATATTTCCGGGACCTCCGGAGGCGGATCAACCACGTAATCACCTGTCAGGCCACGGGTTGTGTTGCTGGCATTCAACAACGCCTGCCTGAATTCTTCTGCATTCTGGTAGCGATCGTCTGGCCTGATCTCCAGGGCCTTTTCTAATACCATCGCCAGGCGTTTAGAGATCCTGGGATTGCGCTTACGAATTGTGGTGAGCTCAACCTGGTCCATTGCCCGCGCCAGGGCGTCCTCAGGGATGGCTCCAGTCAGGGCTGCATAGAGGGTAGCCCCCAAAGAAAACAGATCCGAGCGATGATCGGTGCGGGCGGTTCCATACTGCTCCGGAGGCGAGTATCCAGGCGTCATGGCGCGGGCACCGGTCGTGGTGGCCTGGCTGCCTTCATAGATCTTAGCTAGACCAAAATCTACCAGGTAGATATGTCCGTTTGGAGTAATCTTTACATTGCCGGGCTTGATATCACGATGAATAATCGGCTGAGATCGGGAATCAAGGTAGGAGAGCGCATCACAAATTGCGGCACCGATGATGATTGCTTCTTCCTCGGGGATTACTCCAACGCGATCCATCCTCTGGCGCAGGTCTTCCCCTTCAATATAATCCATCACCAGGTACTGGCCCTGATTTTCGATTACGAAGTGATCAGTAACTCGCGGCAGATTGGGATGCCGCAAGCTGGCCAGAATTACAGCCTCTCTGCGGAACTGGCGGGCATATTCATCGGTGGTAAACAGGTTCTCCTTCACCGCTACTTCGACCCCCAGGTTTTCGTCGATGGCGCGATAAACCGCCCCCATGCCCCCTTGGCCGAGTATATCGACGATTCGATAACGGTTATATAGAAGAGAACCGCGCTCTAAGGCCATTGCTTATTGTGTGGTATATCAATCACCCGCGACGGATCTGATGATCTGTCAAATAACCCTATTTTAACCTGTTTTACAGACGAATCACCTTGCCACAATATTCACAGTGGATTTCTATCTGGCCGCGCAACAAGGCAGCTGAGAACGCGGCTCCACAGTGTGGACATTGAGTAGGCGCGCCTCGAATGCGATCCAGCTCTTCCGGTGAAAGCGGCTTCACCCGATCTATCGAATAATCTCCGCTACGTGCCCTCCCTATCATTTTAAGCCATGAATCGCTCAACGGCAATCCCAATTTAAAACGAGCTTGAGGCAGTGGTCCTCGCAAGCCAAGGTCTAGAACCAGATACTCCTGGTTTTCCCCTTCTCCTACCTCCTTCTTAATGTTGATTATATCGGAAACCGGTATAGATACTTTCAATTCATAATCGCCAACCCGGTCTTCCCAAAGCAGGCGCTGGTCTGTCAGGAAAAGGATGCCATTCTCGGCCGGGCCAGTTAGCGATTCATATACGGCCTCTACTGCAGCCACCCCGCTCTCTTCTGCCATCAATTGGAAAGAGGCAGTTGACAATGCTGACAGCGTCCAATCGATCCATTCCAGGTGGGAAGACAGACTGTGCACTTCATCGGCATATTCGTCAAATTGGGCCAGCACCGTGTCCTCGGCGGCTTCGGCCTGGGCTTGCAGGCTGGCAACAGCGGACTTCAATTGCATGTATATCGGCCGGGCTGCATCCAGGTCGGCAGCCATCCCGACCAGGCGAGCCAATTCTCGCTGGATAGACTGCATCTGTTCACCAAGCAAGCCTGTCTGGTGATTAAGAGTTGCTTTTGCGTTGGTCTTGATCCGCTCCCATTGGGCTGCCAAGATGGCAACCTCAGCTTCCAACTCTTTCTCAATCGCATAACCCTTCGCTCGTACGCCAGCCAACTGGCGTTCCAACGAGCTGACCGCATTTTCCAGGGCGACCAATTCCTCCCCCAGCACTTTGAGCATGGCTTCGTCTTGAAGGGCGTTTATTTCAGACTGAAGCGCCATGATATCCGATGGGCTGATCGGGCGAGTCAAATCCTTGATGGATATCCCTGCAGTGGACTGAAGCATTCCCTGTTCGATTTCGCCTTTCAAGGCGCGATCAACCAGGGAAGCCCATTCTTTTGAATCCTGTCCATCCAAATGAAAGGGAATTGCTTCTGGCGAGTAGTTAACAAACTGGACCAGCAGGTAATCTTGATGTCCGAAGAGGCCCTTGTTTTCAGCCTTCACGGCCTTCAATCTATCCAGTGGCACCCCAACCAGCACCTTCTGGACCAATTCAGAAGCTGTGGTGATGAACAGGATCTTTTTCGTGGCGACCTTTTCCTTCTGTTCGAAGATCAGCCGACGATTGGTAAGGTAGAGAATCCCTTCAGGGTCTTCTTTCCCCTCCTTGTCCCAGCGTGCCGGTACTGCCAATACAAGACTTTCATCATCCGAGAGAACAAACTTTGCCTCATGTAATTGTTCCAATGACCAATGGATAGTGGTCAGGCGTGAATTAATCTGCGCAGCGCGATTTTCAAGATCAGAATAGCTGTTTTGGATCTCCGTATGCATGCGGGAGACATCGTCCAACATGCTATTGACCTGTGATTGTGCACCACGCAGGACGGGCGTGGCTAAAAGCGAGTTGTTGATAACTGCGTTTAAACGCTGGAGTTGAAGATTCAGGGTAGATAGTTTGGACTGGAATGCAGCAGCCTGGTGATCGGCATTTTGCACGACTCCTCCGCGCATCGCCTGCCATTCACCTGCAAGATCATAAACTGCCTTTTCCAGATCACCCTGGTAGATATAGCCTTTTTCTCGGGCGCTCTCCAGCAGATCGACCACCTTCTTCAGGAGGTTATCCAGATTGATGACATCCGAATGGATTTCTCCAAACGAAGCGCGTCCTTGAAGATCAGCCAGGGAAGATTCCAGGTTTGTGATTTCAGGCGAGATATCTGGAGCGGCGGCCGAAGTATTGACCGCTACCAGAGCAGCCGCAATCCCCAAGCCGGTTGCAGAGGCGAATGCTGCCGGCAGAACCGGCGATACACTACTTCGCAGAGCCCTGGCGCGCGGCAAGCCAGGAGGTCGAACCGGCATTATTTTCACCGGCGAATTGATTGGGCGAATAACCGGGCGCGGCCGACTGCCTTGGATCCGGTCAGCAGCCTGGCGGGCAGCTTCGCGGCGCACCAGGCGCTGTTCGATCCGCTTTGGATTGACCACAGGACGAAGCAAAGGCAGTGTTGGACGGATCGGCAGAATGCCAGGCCTGCCTACCAGGCGCCCGGCTGGTTTTACCATCCCTAGTCCTCTCCGACGCATCATTTTGCCAGGCATAAATATCCTCCTCCATATTTTTGCCGGCCAATCGATATTCCCCCGGCTTTAGATATCTAGATTACGCACCTCACGGGCATGGGTCTGGATGAACCTGCGGCGCGGCGGCACGGCTGAACCCATCAACATGTCAAACGTGCGGTCGGCTTCAGCCGCGTCCTCAATCGTGACCAACAGCAGGGTGCGATTGTTGGGATCCATGGTGGTCTCCCAGAGCTGCTGTGGATTCATCTCCCCCAGTCCCTTATAGCGCGAGATGGAGGCTTTCTCGGCAGTTACACCCAGCTCCTTGAGGATGCGTTCTTTATCACCCTCCGTGTAGGCATATCTGACCTGATTTTTGTGGGCAAGGCGATAGAGCGGGGGTTGGGCGATGTATAGATGGCCTTCTTCGATTAGTGATGGCATGTAGCGAAAGAAGAAGGTCAGGAGAAGAGTCCGAATATGGCTGCCATCTACATCGGCATCGGTCATCACGATGACACGGTTATAGCGCAATCCAGAAAGATCGAAGCTTTCCCCGATGCCCATCCCCAACGCAGAGATCAGGGCTTTCACCTCGTTATTTGCCAGGATCTTGTCCAGGCGGGCGCGCTCGGTGTTCAGAATCTTGCCACGCAACGGCAATACTGCCTGGAAATGGCGGTCTCGGCCTTGCTTGGCAGAACCGCCGGCGGAATCGCCCTCTACAATGTACAACTCAGTCTTTTCTGGATTGCGTTCGGAACAATCCGCCAGCTTTCCTGGCAGGGTCAGGCTCTCCAGAGCTGACTTACGGATTACCAGGTCGCGGGCCTTGCGCGCCGCATCACGCGCCCTGGCGGAAGTCAGGCATTTTTGAACGATGGCTCGCCCAGCAGAAGGATTCTCTTCGAGGAATGTGCTGAAGGTTTCGCCTATCACCTGCTGGGCCAGCGACTGGACTTCAGGATTCATCAGCTTGACCTTGGTCTGGCTCTCGAACTGTGGGTCGGGATGTTTAACGCTGATGATGGCTGTGAGGCCCTCGCGAGTGTCGTCGCCGGAAAAGTTTGGATCCGAATCTTTCAACAGGTTGGTGCGGCGGGCGTAATCGTTGATCGTGCGTGTGATGGCAGCTCTAAGGCCTGTTAGATGCGTACCACCGTCGACCGTATTGATCGTATTGGCGAAGGCATATACCGACTCTGCGTAGGCGTCGGTATATTGGATGGCAGCATCTATGGTAATGCCATCGACTTCTCTTTCCACATGGACTACGGGATGAAGCACTTCACGATTGCGATTAAGATACCTGACGAAGGAAACGATACCGCCCTCAAAGTAGAAAGTCATTTCCTTATCGCTGCGCTCATCCTGGAAAAAGATGGTAACGCCGCGAGTAACGAATGCCATCTCTCGAAAACGCTGGATCAGGGTGTCGAAACGATAATCGATGTCGCCCTTAAAAATCTCCGGATCGTATTTGAAGGTAGTCTTTGTGCCGGTCTTATTATTGGGGACTTTCCCGATTATCGAGACCGGGCCAACAGGATAACCCCGTTCATAACGTTGAAAGTGCTCCTTGCCATCTCGCCATACCCGCACCTCACACCATTCCGAGAGGGCGTTGACGGCTGATACACCTACGCCATGCAGGCCTCCGGAGACCTTATAACTCCCACCGCCGAATTTCCCTCCCGCGTGGAGGGTCGTCATGACCACTTCCAGGGCGGGTTTCTTCATCTGCGGGTGAAGATCGATCAGGATACCCCGCCCATTATCGGAAACAGTGACGCTGCTATCGGGATGTATGACGATCTCTATCCGGTCAGAGGCCTTGGCTAGCGCTTCATCAATCGAGTTGTCGACGACTTCGTAGATCAGGTGGTGCAAGGCTTTGACATCCGTTCCACCCACATACATCCCAGGCCGGCGACGAACAGCCTCCAGACCTTCTAATACCTGGATGTCTTTGGCTTCGTAGGAATTGGTTTCACCGGCTCTCGCCACTCATACCTCCATGCCTATGATGCAGCCTTCTCCGGAATTGCACAGATAAATCTTCATCAAGCAGTAGTCGACAGGCGTATCTGATTTAGCTTCCGCTGGACCCAGGAACTTGCATCGCGGTAGTATACGAAGCTGGCAGCAAGCAGGCCTGTCGTGACAAATGCATGCCCCGCAACACCGATTAATGTAAACCAGGAAGTCTCCCCGGGAACTTTCCAAAGTAAGTCCAACCCTTCAGTCAACACTACAATCGTCAAGAAAAGCAGGGCTGTGGTGGGCAGCGTCAGACGTGTGAGGCGCATTCCCTCGCGCACCGAGAGCCACATGCGATAGCGGTTGACAAAGATGCCGTGCGGGGAAAGCAGCAGGGGGAACAAAAACCAGATAATCACCACCAGATACAAAAAAATCCCCAAACGACCCAACCCAATGCCCCCCAGAGAAGCGATGGTAATCAGGCAGCTTCCCGGCAAGGAGACGATGAGCAGTATGATCAACCAAAAGAGAGCGAGCACAAGAACCTGGACAGCAGACCAGGGCCATTGTTGGAGTGCCTGCCGGAAAGCAACCTTGCCAGAAAGGGCAGCCTGAGCCACCAGGTCAAAAAATAAAGCGCCGAGCGCCAGACCTGCCAGCGTGAGGATGATCCAGATGAATATTACGGCTGCAATCGATGGCACTTCCCAGGCGATGGGAAGACCAGAGGGAGCCGATACCGGTTGGATAGACACCATCAGGCTGGGAATCCCTACCGGATAGGAACGGAGCGACGAGAACAGGTTCAACCGCTCTGCAACATATAACCAGAATTCTCGACTCAAGCGCACCACCTCGGTGGTCTCCGGCGCTTCAATCCCAGGCACGCCAAACAACTGGTCTGTCAGACGCTCGATCAAGCCCACCAGGCGGAGGTGAGGGCCTAACCAGAGTAACACATCCAGGACTACCGGGAAGAAGATTAATCCGATGTGGTTGGTTATTGAATCAAAACCTGCTAGGAGCGCTTTCGTCAGGCTGGGAGGTGCATACAATGCCTGAGAGTCAGCAGTTTTCATATTCAATAAAATTTTACCATATCGGACTTCGTGATAAAAAAAACATTTGACATTTTCCTATTTTATGCTAGACTTTTATTGTTGCGTCGAAAGGGTCGAAATTCGTAATTAAGATGCCATTTACTCATCAATAATTCCTTGACCATCTTGCCCCTTATCGGTAAAATCAATTTATTAATCGGATACAGAAGCGGTGACCTGCCATGAGTGCCTGGACGTCGCTGGTTCGAGATTCGCCGCGAGAGATGATAATGTGAGAGCTTTGTATCCGACCATGGAATACAGTTCATGGAACGAACATAGAAGGAGGTAGCTATTGAACAACAGGATGACATTTTCAACCCCGTTCGACGAATCCAAATAGCCAACAATCGACACGGATTCAAACAACACGGACAAGGAGAGAAGAAGATGTCTAAGAAAGCATTTGCACTGCTATCGCTGCTGGTGGCTGCAAGCATGATCCTGGCGGCCTGCCAACCTGCGGCCACACCAACTGCGGAAGAGACCGCACCCCCACCACCCGAAGAAACCGAGGTGATGACAGAAGAACCCACCGAACCACCTGTGGAGGAGACATTGATGCCAACCGAACCTCCACCGGCGGCCTTCGAATGCACCGACGAGATCGGGTGCGTAGACATAGCGCCTGGTGAGCCAGTCCACATAGCCTACCTGTTGGTTGTGGCAGGTCCGAACGAATCGCTGGGGGTTGACTCTCGCAACGGCATCGAGATCGCCATCGAGGATGTAGGCGGCGAGATCCTTGGCCACCCGATCCAGTTTGATGGTGAAGACGGCGGCTGCGGCGCTGAAACCGGCCAGGCAGCCGGCACAAAGCTGTCAGCTGATCCGAGCATCGTTGCAGTGGTCGGCACCTCCTGCTCCAGTGAAGCACGCGTTGCTGTGCCGCTTATGGCTGACGCTGGCTTCGTGGTCGTCTCGCCTTCCAACACCGCACCAGACCTTACCGCTCCTGGCAGCGAGAACAACTACGTGCCAGCTTACGCCCGCACTGCTCACAACGACAACCTGCAAGGACGCATCGCTGCCGAGTACGCCTTCAACGAGCTGGGGGTGACCACTGCAGCCACCATCCATGACGGCAGCCTGTACGCCGATCAGTTGCAGCAAGTATTCGCTGCCAGGTTCCAGGAATTGGGCGGCACGATCACAGCCCAGGAAGCGGTGGACCCCAACCAGACCGATATGAGCGCGGTACTGACCAGCATCGCGGCAGGCACACCCGAGTTGATCTACTTCCCCATCTTCTTGCCGGCCGGCGGATTCATCGTTCGCCAGGCAAAGCAGACCCCCGGTCTGGAGGAAACTATCCTGATGGGCGCCGACGGCCTGTTCTCGCCTGACGTGACCGAAGCAGCCGGCGACGACGTGGAGGGCTTCAAGGTGTCCAGCCCAGCCATCGCAGGCGACGCTTACGCTGCGTTCCTGGAGAAATACAAGGCCAAGTTTGGCACCGACCCGATCAGCATCTTCCATGCGCACGCCTATGACGCCTTCATGATCATTGTGAACGCCATCGAGAGTGTGGCCGTTCAGGATGAGGATGGCACGCTGCACATCCCGCGCCAGGCTCTGCGCGACGCAGTCACAAATACCACAGGTTACCAGGGTTTGATTGGTTCACTGACGTGCAATGAGACCATCGAACCGATCAAATACCCGGGTGACTGCTCCGCCTCAGGTATCGGCGTCTATGAATACCACGCAGGCGAATACCCGCCCGAGTTGATTTGGACATCAGGCGAATAAGGCAGTCAATAAAGTTTCCCCGAGAGGGGCGAGGATATCCTCGCCCCTCTTTAAAGGCTGGACATTGGAGTCTCAGATGCTTCGAACCTGGCGTCAGCGTATCGAATTAACCGACATCCTGGTATGGGGGATCGGAATTTCTATCGGCGTCGTGGTCATTGTTGGCACGATTGCCACGCTCAAGTCCGGGAAATATTCGACAGCAACATGGCTGGACCTGGGCATCAAGGGACTGGCACTCGGGGGGGTATACGCATTGATAGCCATGGGTTACACTTTGGTCTACGGCATCCTGCGGATGATCAATTTCGCCCATAGCGAAGTCTTTATGAGCGGTCCTTTTACCGCGGTCTTTTTAGCAAACGCACTGGCGCGCTCCGGATTCTTGAACAAGCAACCCGTTGTAAGCCTGATCCTGCTCCTGGCTCTCTCGATGGGCGTATCTATGACGATTGCCCTCTTGCTTGAACGCATCGCCTATCGTCCGTTACGCGCTGCGCCGAGACTGGTTCCCCTGATAACTGCCATCGGCGCATCGTTTTTCTTGCAATACACTTTTCGTGGTCTATACGGATCTGGTTTCCAAACTTATCCCATACCTACAATTCTGCAAGGAAATATAACCTTCGGCCAAATCCGCCTGTTTAACACCCAAATCGTTGCCATCCTGGGCGCTCTGGCGATGATGCTAATCTTATATGGCATCGTGCAATGGACGAAGATCGGCAAGGCTATGCGGGCGGTCTCCGAAGATAAGGAAGTGGCTGCCTTGATGGGCATCGATGTGGACCGCATCATCGCCGTAACCTTTGCGTTAGGAGGAGCATCGGCCGGGGCAGCCGGTATATTGTATGCGCTGCTCTTTCCCGTCGTGAACTTCTTCATGGGTTTCATTCCCGGGATAAAGGCTTTTACCGCTGCAGTGTTGGGCGGTATTGGCAACGTGGCGGGCGCATTCCTGGGGGCGATCATCATTGGCCTGATCGAATCGGTTGGGCCATTATTATTCCTGGACGGCCTGGGGGTTCCTACCCCTTCTCAATTGAAGGACGCGATTGCCTTCACGATTTTGGTCTTCATCCTGATCTTCCGCCCGACAGGCATCCTGGGAGAGCGGCTGGCGCAGGCCAAAGCCTAAGGAGGCAGGGAAATGAAAACCAAACCACCTTCGCCGTGGAAACAGGCCATCCAAGCGGGATTAATCGGGGGCGCAATAGCCGTGTTGCTCTCCCTGGTTGGCATGGTCGCGGCTTTTGGCGAGCGCTTTATCGTGAGTGGCTGGTTCACCATGGGCCAGGTTCTTTTTCTCGCCCCCATCCTGCTGCTCAGCTATCGTGGGGTGCGCCGGATAGTCGAGCGATCTTCATGGATAATCCTGCTTTCAGGGATGCTCTCTGGGCTTATTGGAAGTGCTTTCCTGGCGGCTTTATTCCTGATTGGGCAACTGATCAACCTGCGGGCGATGTTCGTCAACGCCTCCCCACAGCTCTATGAACTGTTGACCTTCGGTAAGGACGTCATACCAGGTATCCTTACCTTACTCGTGGTCGGGATGGCTATGGGCGGATTTGCAGCCGGGGTATCCATTCTCCCCACCCGACTGCGCAGCGCGATCATCCAGGCGTTACTGCTGGTTGTCCTTGTTGGCCTGTTGCGCGATCTCATTTCTACCGTTATCGCACAGTGGGTGGTGAAGGGAAAAGTATTTCCCGCATGGGTCCAATGGGCCAACAGCGTCATACTTTTCCTTTCCGACTTTACGAAAAGACAGGTCTTCGCGGCGAGCGGGCTGAGACCACAAAGCGCTATAGTGCTATTCGCGCTGATCGGTGGCTGGATGTACTGGGGAGCCACAAAGCCCAGACCGGCTGCTCAAAGCGGCGCTTTGAATAAGCGCCAGCCGTATAAGCGCATACTCATGTTCAGCGGGGTAGTGATTATCATCCTGCTACTCCCATTAGTCCTCGGTATTTTCTTTGCAGAAATCCTTGATAACGTTGGCCTGTATATCTTGATGGGCCTGGGCCTCAATATAGTAGTGGGCTTTGCAGGACTGCTAGACCTGGGTTACGTGGCTTTCTACGCCATTGGTGCCTACACCATGGGCGTGTTGACTTCGCCGGAGCTGGGTTTCTACAACATGAGCTACTGGCAGGCGCTGCCAATTGCGATGGTTGCGTCCATATTGGCTGGTTTATTATTAGGTTTACCGGTATTGAAGATGCGCGGCGATTACCTGGCCATTGTCACCCTGGGCTTTGGCGAGATCGTGCGCTTGTTGGCCCTATCTGACTGGCTGCGGCCCTGGCTGGGAGGCACGCAAGGCATCCAACGAATCGCCCAACCACGCATCGGTGGGATGGTACTGAATACTCAGCAGGAATTATACTATCTGTTTCTGGTGGGTATCGCCATCGTGGCATTCATTGCCTGGCGCTTGAAAGACTCGCGCGTCGGGCGAGCCTGGATGGCCCTGCGGGAGGACGAGGATGTCGCCAAGGCCATGGGGATCAATCACGTCACCACCAAGCTACTGGCTTTTGCCACCGGCGCGCTATTCTCCGGTATTGCCGGGACGATCTTCGCAGCCAAGCTGCAATCGGTCTACCCACACAGCATGAATTTCCTAGTTTCGATCAATGTACTCAGCCTGATCATCATCGGCGGAATGGGGTCGATTCCAGGCGTGTTCGTTGGCGCCCTCGCCCTGGTCGCCGCGCCAGACCTGCTGCGTGAGTTCGCTGAATATCGCTACCTGGCATATGGTGCGGTGCTGGTGGCGATGATGCTGACCAGACCGGAGGGATTGTGGCCGGAAGAACGGCGGCGACTTGAACTACACGAGGAGAAAGAGCTCCTTTTCGCTAAAGAGCCAGCAGGGCCAATAGAGGAGGAGTTCAAGGAAGAGCTCACTCCAACTTCGAGCGCGTCCGGCTAGGAGGACCAAGATATGGCTGTATTGACCGCTCAAAAGGTAACCAAAAGATTCGGTGGCCTGGAAGCACTGCAGAAGGTGGACATAGTAGTAGAAGAGCATGCCATCCATAGCATCATCGGCCCGAATGGCGCCGGCAAGACCACCTTCTTCAATTGTGTAACTGGTTTCTACACCCCTGAAGAGGGAGACATCCGGCTCGATGGCCGCACAATAACCGGCCTATCTCCAGATCGCGTGACTCACCTGGGGATCTCCCGCACCTACCAGAACATTCGCCTGTTCAAGAACATGACTGCAGTTGAGAACATCCTGGTAGGCATGCACCCCCACTTGAAATCCAACTTGCTTGGAGGCATCCTTCGACCTCCTGGCGTCAGGCGAGAAGAGCAAGAAGCATTAGAGGAATCCAGGCGCCTGTTGCGGTTTATGGGCCTGGCTGGAAAAGGCGATTTGATGGCTAAAAACCTGGCCTATGGGGATCAACGCCGGCTGGAGATCGCCAGAGCGCTGGCCAGCCAACCGAAGCTATTGCTGCTCGATGAGCCAACCGCCGGGATGAACCCGAGCGAAACCCAGGAAACCATGGACCTGATTCGTCGCCTGCGGGACGAGCTCGGCATTACGATTTTGCTGATCGAACACCAGATGCGGGTAGTGATGGGAATCTCGGAAATCATCACGGTTCTGGACTATGGCGCCAAGATCGCCGAAGGAACTCCGCAGGAGATTCAGAGCAACCCAAAGGTGATAGAAGCCTACCTGGGGAAGGGCAGCGTTCAGGAGATGATCAGACCTACCGGTGCGGCACAGCCAACGTCTTTCGCCGGATCCCCTCCTTGATGGAGAAGGTCAACATGCCACTCCTTGAACTTGAAAATGTTCATACCTATTACGGCAATATCCATGCATTGAAAGGGCTCTCACTCAATGTGGGTGAAGGCGAGATTGTGACTTTGATCGGGGCCAACGGCGCGGGCAAGACCACCACTCTGAAAACGGTCAGCGGTGTTTTGCATCCCCGCCATGGCACGATCCGCCTGGCAGACGAAGACCTGAGCGCCTATAAACCCCATGAGATTGTCGCTAAAGGTGTAGTGCAGGTGCCGGAAGGCCGGCGGGTTTTTGGACGCCTGACGGTGACCGAGAATCTGGAGATGGGCGCATACACCCAAAAAGATAAGAAGAGAATTTCCGAGAATATGGCCAAGGTATTCGCCCTCTTTCCGCGACTCAAGGAACGGCGCAGCCAGGTGGCCGGCACGTTGAGCGGCGGCGAACAACAGATGTTAGCCATTGGAAGGTCATTAATGGCTGACCCCAAGGTGCTGTTGTTGGATGAGCCTTCCATGGGATTGGCCCCGGTATTGGTCGATAACATCTTCGAGACCATCCAAGAGCTGCACCGGGCAGGAACCACTATCCTGCTGGTCGAACAAAACGCCCGCATGGCGCTTCAAATCGCCGACCGCGGTTATGTATTACAGACCGGGGAGATCGTCTTGAGTGGATCGTCAGAAGAATTGCGCAACAACGAGATGGTAAAGCGCGCTTATTTGGGTATTACATAAGATCACTCCGCTGGATAAACCTGTTTGCCCACTCCAAAACGAGAGCGCTGGGGAGACCATAGAAACCCTCTGCGCTCTTTTTACAAATCCTTCCTCCTCCAGGACGAATCCGAAATGGAGCCAGCATGTTGATAATAAGAGCCTCCGACCTGCGCAACGCATTGCCGATGAATGAAACGATCTCGGCGATGAAGGCTGCCTATGCGGCGCTGTCCGCTGGCCGCGCCGAAGTGCCGCTGCGAACAAGACTCTCCGTGGAAGCCCAGGAGGGTACGTGCTTAATCATGCCCGCCTACGTGAAAAGCGACCTGGGAGAGGTATTATCGTTAAAAGTTGTCACGTTGTATCAGAAAAATCCGACACACGGTTTTCCACTCATCCACGCAGCCGTTCTGGCGATAGAAGCCGAGACGGGACGATTCCAGGCGTTGTTGGAAGGCTCCGTGCTGACCGCAATCCGCACTGGAGCCGCCTCTGGCGCGGCAACCGACCTGCTGGCACGCCCAGATAGCCGTGTGGCGGCCATCTTCGGTGCGGGTGTGCAGGGACGGACACAGCTCGAAGCGATATGCACCGTCCGAGCCATCCAGATGGCATGGATCTACGATCCAAGCCCGCCTCAGGTGGAAAGGTTTATCTCCGAAATGGCGGGCAAGGAACCCGTACCTGAAGACCTGCGACCTGCCTCCAGCCCGGAACAGGCGGTGGCAAATGCGGATATCATCTGCACAGCCACGACTTCCACCTCTCCTGTGTTCGAAGACCGGGACCTCAAACCCGGGGTGCACATCAATGGAGTGGGCTCTTATACTCCGGAGATGCAAGAGGTGCCTACAGAAACGGTTGCCCGCGCCCTGCTGGTGGTGGATTCACGCTCGGCATCCCTGGTGGAGGCAGGTGACCTGGTAAAACCTATACGCGAGGGCCTGATCACTGCGCAATCAATCCACGCCGAATTGGGAGAAATTGTGTTGAACCAGAAACCCGGCCGGAGCCAACACGACCAAATTACCTTCTTCAAATCGGTTGGCGTGGCGGTGCAAGACGCCCTGGCTGCCCAGTTGGCTCTGCAGAATGCGGTCAAGCTTGGATTGGGCCAGCAGGTCGATTGGATATAGCCGTGCCAAACCTGGGTTATTCGTGAAACAGCCATGGAGATACCAACAAAAGCTGAAATTGTAATCATCGGCGGCGGGGTGATGGGCGCCAGTATTGCCTACCACCTGGCTGCTGATGGCATGCAGGGTATCCTGCTGCTGGAGAGGGAAGAATATTTCGGCCAGGGAGCCACCGGGCGATGCGCGGGAGGTGTGCGCTACCAGTTTGCCACCGAGATCAACATTCGCCTTTCGCTTGTCAGCCTGCCGATGTTAAAGCGATTCGAGAAAGAGATTGGCCAGCAGATAGATTACCGTGAATGTGGCTACCTTTTCCTTCTCACCCGAGAAGAGGATCTCGAACAATTTCGGCGGAATGTCGCCTTGCAGAATCGCCTGGGGGTCGAGACACAGTGGCTGACGGGAGAAGAAATCCGCAGGCGGCTTCCGATGATGCGGCTGGATGATGTTCTGGCAGGCACCTTCCATCCGGAGGAGGGGATCGTAGACCCGAACAGCGTGGTGATGGGGTACATCGGCGCAGCTACCCGCCTAGGGGTCAAGGCAGTCGCCGGAGTAGAGGTAACCGGAATACAAACTATGGGTGGAAAGATCCAGGCGGTCGAGACACGCCGGGGAGCTATTGCAACACCGATGGTAGTCAATGCAGCGGGGCCATGGGCAGGGATAATCGGTGAGATGGCCGGGGTGGGCATCCCGATCACCCCCGTTCGACGACAATGGCTGACCACCACGCCTCTCCCAGACATCCCTATAGATTTTCCATTTGTGATCGACTTCGAGCAATCCCTTTATTTCCATCGAGAAGGGCCAGGTTTATTGACGGGGATGTCCAATCCCAACGAGCCCCCTGGATACGACCAATCAGTAGATGCTGCATGGGAGCTGGTGCACCTGGAAGCCGCTGCAGCGCGCATGCCATTGCTGGAGAATGCCGGGCTGGCTTCACGCTGGGCAGGCCTTTACGAAGTCACCCCCGATGCACATCCCATCTATGGCAGGACGCCTGTAGAGGGCTTCTTTGTATGCGCCGGTTTTTCAGGGCATGGCTTCATGCATGGACCAGTCTCAGGAAAGTTGATGAGTGAGTTGATCATCGAGGGACAGGCCCGCAGTGTTGATATATCCACGTTGAGTCTGGCGCGTTTCGAGGAAGGCCGCCTGATCAGTGAATATAACGTGGTTTAATCAAGTTAAAATCCCGATTGATTATGCCTGTCGCAGAGATCGTCACAATTGGAACTGAGATACTGCTCGGCGAGATCGTAGACACCAACGCCTCTTACCTGGCTCGCTCGCTGAGGTCACTGGGAATCGACGTGTATCACATCACAACAGTGGGCGATAATAGCGATCGAATCGCGAAGGCTGTCCAGCAGGCCCTCGAGCGGAGCGAAATCGTCCTGACTACCGGGGGACTTGGGCCAACAGTGGATGACCCCAGCCGGCAGGCCATCAGCATGGCGGTTGGCAGAGAGCTCGAGTACCGGCCAGAATTGTGGGAACAAATCCAGGCACGCTTTAGACGTTATGGGCGGCAACCAACCGAAAACAATCGCCGCCAGGCTTACATACCATCCGGGGCAATCGCGGTGGAGAATCCAGTCGGCACGGCTCCGGCTTTTATCGTCGAGTTAGACCGTAACGTGGTAATTTCCCTTCCGGGTGTCCCATCTGAGATGGAACATCTCATGCTTCAGGCGGTGATCCCCTACCTGAAGCGGCGCTTTTCCCTGGTTGGGACCATCAAGACCAGGATAATCCACACCGTTGGAGTCGGGGAATCGCAGATCGATGACCTGATCGGTGAGCTTGAGCAAATGGACAATCCCACGGTAGGCCTGGCGGCGCATTCTGGCCAGGTAGACGTGCGGATTACTGCCAAGGCCATTTCTGAGGCCGAAGCCATGAAGCTGATCCAACCGGTTGAAGACCTGCTACGCCAGAGATTGGCAAAATGGGTCTATGGCGCAGACCAGGAAACGCTGGAAGGGGTGGCTTTGAAAACTCTCGAATTGAAAGGCTGGAAATTAGCAGTCGTGGAAGCAGGGCTCGGAGGCGCCCTCATCCGGCGCCTGGCCGGCACCAAGGGGGTTTTTATGGGCGGCCAGGTGTTCATCGATCCCCCTGCGGTGGATAACCTGGCCAGGAGCACTGCTGCCTACCACCAATCGAGTGGCGCGGAAGTCTGTCTGGGAGTTGGAATATATCCAGGAGCTGAGACTCAGGATGTGCATTTGGTGCTAATCACCCCCCACGGTGAAAACCGATATCACCGGCCATATGGAGGACCCCCTGATTATATCGCCCGATGGGCAGTCCATCACAGCCTGGATATCATCCGAAATTTATGATGTCGTGCGATGGATATTCTGGAATATTTCCCGGAGATAAACCTTGAATAAGAGCGTCGACCTGTTACTAACCAATGCGATCGTCCTGACGATGGATGAGCAACTTTCAATCTTTGAGCCGGGGGGGGTTGCCATTCAAGGTGATCACATCGTGGCGGTGGGCATGGCGGATGAGCTGGCGCAGACACATTCCGCCAAGGAGGTCATTGACTTCAAAGGAAAAGTACTCATGCCCGGACTGGTCAACGCCCACACCCACGCAGCGATGGTGATGTTGCGCGGCCTGGCAGATGATTTGCGATTGGACGTGTGGCTAATGGGTTATATGATGCCGGTTGAACGCGAATTCGTGTCCCCCGAGTTCGTTAAACTGGGGACGGTGATGGCATGTATTGAGATGATCCGCGCCGGCGTGACCTGCTTCGCAGACATGTACTATTTCGAAGAAGTCGTTGCCCAGGCGGTAGCTGAAATAGGGATGCGTGCGCTATGCGCACAAACTGTCATGAAATACCCAACCCCGGATGCCGAGTTCTTCGAGGCCTCACTGGCCTCAGCCAGAGAATACATTCAACGTTGGAAAGGTCATCCCTTGATCGTGCCTTCAGTAGCGCCACACTCCCCTTACACCTGCACGGACGAGATTCTGAAAGCCACAGCCGCATTGGCTGTTGAATTCGATGTGCCGCTGCAAACTCATCTGGCTGAGACCGCACTGGAGGTGGAGAATTCACGTGAAGAACACGGGATGCCGGTCATCCCTTACGTTAAAAAGCAAAACCTGTTCGATGCAAAAGTGCTGGCCGCGCATTGTGTGCATATCGATGAGGGTGAGATCCACACCCTGGCACACCACCGGGTGGGAGTGGCTCACAATCCGACCTCCAATCTAAAACTTGCCTCTGGGTTTGCACCGGTCAGCCGGATGATAGACCTCGGCTTGAATGTAGGCATCGGCACGGATGGAGCGGCCTCCAACAACGACCTGGACATGTTTGAAGAGATTCGCCTGGCAGCCTTGATCGCCAAAGGGAGTAAAGGGGATCCCACTACTTTACCGGCCTCTCTTGTCCTCTCGATGGCTACCCGCCTGGGAGCCAGGGCGCTCTACCTGGGAGACCTGATCGGCTCCCTGGAACCCGGCAAGCGCGCCGATCTGATCCTGGTGGACATCCAATCCCTGCATAACTCGCCTCGCTTCCGAAGGGAACCAGACAATATTTACGCCCAGCTTGTATACGCCGCAAAGTCCACCGATGTAAGCGATGTCATGGTCAATGGGCACTGGTTGATGCGAGACCACGTGTTGACCACACTCGATGAATCTGAGCTGCTATTGCAGGCAACGTCATACGCCCAGCGCATCGACACCTTCCTGATCCAGCGCGAGAAATCTATCCTTTCCAAACTGGTTGCTATCGGGGGCACGACGGAAGCGGAGAGCTTCGAGGTTCAGGCCAAGGTATCTATCCCGGATTCGGCTGCGGTGATGGCAATGCTATCATCGAATGAGATCGAGGTTCTTCGGCACCGCCATTACCACGAGTATGACACCTATTTCTCATTCGCCGAATCGCCCCAGGATTATTTACGTTACAGGGAAGATGATTTCATCGATGAAAAAGGTCAGGTCAGCAACGTGCGTTATCGATTGACCTTGCTTGGACCAGCGCGCGAAGGCCGTTTTCCCAGCGAGGTACTACTTTCGCGCAGCCGGTACATCGCACCAGCGAACCACAGCCTGCGTTTCTACAGGGAATATTTTAAACCCAGCAGTGAGACATATATCGAAAAAGACCGCCTGCGATGGCGAGTGCTGTTCCACGGCACCGAATTCTTTATCAACCTGGATCATGTGAAACAACCCGACCTGGGTTACTTTCTGGAGGTGAAAAGCCGAACCTGGAGCCGGCGAGATGCCGAGCACAAGGCGCAATTGGCTATTGAGTTGATCCGTGCCCTGGGTGTCTCGCCAGAAAAAACGGTTTCGAAAGACTATATCGAAATCGTGACCGAGTGATCAGAGCTCGCCGCCCAACACCTTCGTGCCGGTTGGTCCGGGGCTGCCTCCAGCCGGCTCTATGGTGATTCCGAATGCGGAGTAACTCCCCAGCGGATCAGGCGCGCCGACCCACATAGAAACGTAACCATCTTCTTTCACCGAGAAGACTCCCCCACTGACCCGGTCTCCATCTCGAATAAGCCATAACTGATATTGATGGTCCTCATCCAACACTGGAAGGCCATCTGCTACCAGGGTGCCATGATCACCATCACGGCTGATAACAATCATGCCGCGGGCCTCAGGATTCGTCTCAGTGCCGGTTAATGCAACCACCTGAAGATTATCGTGGGCGAGATTCTGCGCCACGGCGGCTTGCTGCCAGAAGTAATAATTACTGACGATCAGCGCGAGCACAAATACCATGCTCGCCAATCCCCAGGCGGGGGCAATCCGTTGGTAGGATTGGATCACAGCGTCCCACCACGCACGCAGCCGAGGTCCAACGCCTCTGGATTCGGGTTGTTGGATACGCTCTAGGATCCTGGTTTTGAGATCTGCGGGAGGACGGTGTTCCTGCGCAGCAAAGGGCAGCTCCTCGACGATAGATTGATACACACTCAATTCTCCCCTGCAGGTAGCGCATGACTGCAAATGAGAGCGGACCAGCTTCGCCTCATCTTTATCCAGGCAACCCAGGGCATAGGCTGGAAGGTAATCGATCACATGTTCATTAAGACCCATTAACAATTCTCTCTACGAATTATACGCATAGGTTTATGTTTCAGATTTCACGAGAGGGAACTTGCTCATCATATAACGCCTCCCGCAATTTCTGCATAGCCAGGCGGATGCGGGTCTTCACGGTTCCCAGCGGCTCGTTGATCGCTGCAGAAATCTCACTGTGCGAGTAACCCTGGAAGAATGCCATGGAAAGCGCTAATCTCTGCCCTTCGGGCAGTTGGGCAATGGCTTGCCGGATGCGTTGTTTTTGTTGCAAGGATTCCACGGCCTCTTCCACCAAGCCCGAATTCATGCCCTCAACGAAGGAAGAATCTTCCCAGGCTGCACGATGGCCCTCGGGGCGCGCCCGTTGGTGCCTCAACACATCGATTGCACGGTAACGGGCGATACTGGTGATCCAGGTCACTACCTTGCCATATTCAGCCTGGTAGGTGTGTGCCTTTTCCCAGACTCTCATGTAAACATCCTGAGTGATTTCCTCAGCCAGGGAATGATCTCCAACGGTATTCAGGGCCATGCTGAAGACCAGTCGCCCATAGCGATCGTATAAGGCGCTGAGAGCTTCGGTTTGGGCTTGGGCGACCAGCCGGATCAATGCCTGGTCATCCAGGAATTGATAGTCCAACCTTTCGCCTCCCATCAGAGTAGCACATCACACCCGATTATACCGTTTATGCGGAGAGCGAAGGCACCATGATATACTCGATAGCATGGAATCGACTATGGCCTTTGCCTGCCGGCTGGCGTGCAAGGCAGGAAAGCTACTCATGCATTACTTTGCGCAAAGCACCCTGGAGATCGAGTATAAAACCGACCGTACGTTGATTACCGAGGCGGATCTGGCGTCGGACCATCTGATCACTGCTGCCATCCACTCCGTCTATCCCGAGGAACCAATCCTAAGCGAAGAGTTGTTTCCGCAAACTATCAACCAGGGCTTGGGCAAAGGAGCGGGGCAACCGCAAACCATCTGGGTGGTGGACCCGCTGGACGGCACGACAAACTTCAGCCTGGGCCTGCACTACTGGGGCGTGTTGATTGCCCATGTCGTGGAAGGCTGGACAGATTGCGCCGTTATGTATTACCCTTCCATTGACGAGCTCTATACAGCCAAGAGTGGGCAGGGAGCCTGCCTGAACGGTGAGCGGATATCGGCGGGCACAGCATTATTAAATGATCGCCTCTCATTTTTCTCCTGCTGTTCCCGCACCTACCAACAATACGAGGTGCACGTCCCTTATAAGACGCGCATCCTGGGTTCGGCAGGATATTCTCTCTGCAACCTGGCACGCGGCAAAGCCTTGCTGGCATTCGAGGCTGCCGCGAAGATCTGGGATATCGCTGCAGGTTGGCTGCTGGTGCAGGAGGCAGGGGGATGCATCGAAACATTGGATGGCAGCCAGCCATTTCCGCTCAAGCCCGACATAGATTACAACCAGCAGATATTTCCCACCCTGGCGGCAGCTGCTCCTCGCTTGATCAACCGAGCCAGGGAACAGATCAAAACCAAGGAGTAGTCCAGATGGAATACCGATTATTGGGGCGGTCAGGTCTAAAACTCTCGGCGCTTTCGCTTGGGGCCTGGGTGACGTATGGAGGACAGGTAGGAGAAGAGGTTGCTGAGGCCTGCATGAGGATTGCCCATGAAGCGGGTGTGAATTTCTTCGACAACGCCGAGTCTTATGCCCAGGGCAACGCCGAAATCGTCATGGGCAACGTGATCAAGAAGGCAGGCTGGAAACGATCCGATCTGGTAATATCTACGAAGATATTTTGGGGAGGCCAAGGTCCAAACGATTCGGGGTTATCCTACAAGCATATCATGGAAGGCGCAGACGCTTCGTTGAGAAGACTGCAGATGGAATATGTGGACCTGATCTTCTGCCATCGACCAGACCTCTATACTCCAATCGAAGAAACGGTATGGGCGATGAACCAGGTGATTCGCCAGGGCAAGGCATTCTACTGGGGGACCAGCGAGTGGAGCGCTGGCCAGATCATGGAAGCCTACGGCATCGCCCGCCGGGAACACCTGGTGCCCCCACTGATGGAGCAGCCCGAGTACAACATGTTTCGGCGAGAGCGCGTGGAGCGTGAATATGCTCTCCTATATCATTCAATCGGCCTGGGTACGACCATCTGGAGTCCCCTGGCGAGTGGGTTGCTCACCGGTAAATACAATCTGGGTATACCGGAAGGAACTCGCGCCGCGCTGAAGGGTTACGAGTGGCTGCGCAGGGAGTTCGAAAGCAGAGAAGCCAGAGAGAAGATCGAAAAAGTGAAACGATTGATTCCCATCGCCCATGAGTTAGGCTGCAGCGTCGCACAGTTAGCCATCGCCTGGTGCCTGAAGAATCCCAATGTCAGCACGGTAATAACGGGGGCTTCGAAACCAGATCAGGTAATAGAGAATTTACGCGCCCTGGAAGTAGTTAAGCTAATAGATAGTGAGATAACCGACCGGATCGAGGAGATTCTGGCCAATCGGCCCGAACCCGAGAGAGACGAGCGAGAGTAGAATAGATCAAAGCTTGCGGACAGGCTGGCGAATAACCGTCTTCAGTTTGTCGGGAGGTGTCTGGCGGGGATCTCCCAGATAGATTTCGTGGTGCTTACCATTCATGATATAGCCACGCGAGCGGATATACTCGTGCATACGCGGGATCGTTGGACCTTCGTCGGCATAGGCACCGATATACAGGATTTGGACGGATAGTCCTTATCTTCGACCCGCCATAAACCTTCCAGCGGCAGGACGACAAAATCCACTCCAATCTTCTTGGCCAGGAACCTGAGTGCATACGCCAGCGCATAGAGCGTGCTCACCGTTTCCTGGTAATGGGATGAGGTATTAGGACCGCCATGCCCGTCGAGCGTCAAGAAATTCATAGAAGGCACATCGACAAGGGCGAAATCCTTCCTGGTAGGGTTATATAGATACCCAAGTTCTCTCTTGAAATCGATTTTATCCATCAGGCTCTTCCTTTCACGCTCGTATAATTCTCTCCGCCAGCTCACGCGCTCGCCGAGGGGCATCGCCAAAATATTGGCCGATGTCCATCAGGGCGCGGATCTGTGAGCTGTCGAGGTAAATCCTGAAGGATTCATCCTGGGCAACCAGATCCACCAAGGGATTGGGCTGCTCATGTTGAATGGACTGCCAGGCCTGCATAGCGTGAATTCGTAGGCGTTCGTGGACTTCCTGTCGATCAGCGCCTGCGTTTGTCAGAGCCAGCAGAAGCCGCTCTGTAGCTGCGAATGGTCCATATGTCTCCAGGTTCTTGCGAATAGCTGCATGGTCGACCTGTAAGCCAGCCAGGATATGGTTGCCAACCATCAATAGCTCATCACAGATCAAGAATGCTTCTGGCAGCAGGCTGCGCCGGTTAGCACTGTCATCGAGTGTGCGTTCGAGCAGGGAGAACGCTGCGTTATCCCAGGCGAGGCGCGGCAGCTGCGCCAGACTGCGAGATAACGAGTCCATCTTCTCGGCGTTGATCGGATTGCGCTTGAACGGCATGGCGGATGATCCCACCTGGCTAGGGCCGAAAGGCTCCGCCAATTCCCCGATTTGTGGAGATTGCAGGACGCGCAAGTCGAATGCAAACTTATGTAAAGAGGCTCCCAACCCGGCCAGGGCGTTCAATATGTGGTAGTCCTGTTTACGGGGGTATGTCTGTGTTGTCACCGGGAAGAATGTAAGGCCAAGCCGTTCTGAAAGCCGCCCTTCGAATTCGGTTACCCTATCGATGCCGACCATCTCGACAAACGAGGCCCTGGTGCCAACCGCACCCTTGAAGCCTTTGCCTCGCAGCCGGTCCCTCTCCCGGTGTAGATTCTCCCAATCGAGCAATAAGTCCTGGGCGTAACATGCCAGGCGGTACCCAAGGGTGGAGGGCTCTGCCGGTTGAAGATGGGTGAAGGCCATCAAAGGCAAATCCGCCCAGGTCTGTATTTTCTCGGCAAACCTAGATAATAAATCCCCAAGTCTCGAGATCAGCAGGTCGAACGATTGCTGTAATCGCAACGCATCGGCATTATCTTCGATATCGCTGGAGGTGGCCCCCAGGTGGAGTATGGCTCCGCCAATTGGGCACTGCTCTGCAAATGTCTTGAGCTCAGCCATCAAGTCATGGTGGATCTCAGCCTCGATCTCAAAGGAGCGCGAGATATTGATCTCCAACATCTTTTGGCGCAGATCTTCGACCTGATCCGGTCGTACCAGGCCAAATTCTGACTGCACTTCGGCCAGTGCTACCCAGATCTGGCGCCAAATACGCCGTTTATTCGCCTCGCTCCAGATCGAGCGCATTTCCTGGCTTCCATAACGCAAGGTGTACGGCGATTGGTAAGTCTCAAAATCAAGCTTGGACGAATTGCTCATTCTGAATGAATTATACATGTTCCATCTTGAGCTGGCACACTTATTGCAGGGTGCACTATAAAAGTTATCGTATTAATCCCATTTGATTACTAACTCTGACCAGGACTTATTTCCAATTCGCAGTAATCCGGCTATAATTTGTGTGATCTCTTCCTTCGTTGGTGAGTATCAGGAGAACCAGCCCTGGAAACAGTGCGGATAACGCAAAACATGGAACCAAAATCCACCTCGCAAGAGAGCTGGCAACTCCAACCTGGCTTCACCCTGGCAGATCGCTATTTGATCCAAAGCGTGATCGGGATGGGCGGTATGGGGGCGGTATACCGGGCATGTGACCTGCATTTCCCGAATGTCGTCAAACTGGTCGCAGTGAAGGAAATGATCAACCAGGCACACGACCCCGTAGTACGCCAAACGATTGTCCAAAACTTCGAACGCGAAGCCAACCTGCTGGCCACACTCGACCACCCCGCAATCCCCAGGATTTACGACTATTTTACATCTAATGAGAGATCCTACCTGATCCTGGAATACATCAAGGGCAAAGACCTGGAAGCGATCCTTAATGAAAGCGAGGAACCGCTTCAAGAAGAGCGCGTCATACCCTGGGCAATCGAGATATGCGACGTTTTAAACTACCTGCATTCGCACTCTCCTGAGCCGATAATCTTTCGCGACATGAAGCCTTCCAATGTAATGATCAATCAACACAACCACGTCGTGTTGGTGGACTTTGGAATTGCGAAACAATTTCAGATCGGCCAGAAGGGGACGATGATCGGGACGGAGGGATATTCTCCGCCTGAACAGTACCGTGGGGAAGCCTCACATCTGGCAGACATCTATGCCCTGGGGGCTACACTGCACCATCTGCTCTGCAAACGAGATCCTCGCCTGGAGCCTCCCTTCTCCTTCGGAGAACGCCCCCTGCGCAAGATCAACCCAGCGATCTCTGCTGGCCTGGAGGCCATCATAAATACCGCTTTGCAGTACAGCCCCGAGGAGCGCTACCCCAGCACACAGATGATGAAAGAAGCCCTGCTGAAGGTGGCTCAAGAGAATGGGATGCTGCCGATACTGCCCAGCAACATGACGAAGATACTGGATAGCGAGGAGATGGCCAAACCAATCTGGACCTTCCACTGCCAGGACGAGATCCGCGGTTCGGCAATGTGTTATGGGACCACGATATTTGTGGGATCGTACGATAAGCATCTATACGCGCTAAATGCTCAGAACGGAGAGCTAATCTGGGAATACTCTGCTGAAGGCGGCATCGTCAGTCGTCCGGCATACCACGAGGGTAATATTTATTTCGGTTCAGAGGATACCCGCCTGCATGTGGTGACCAGTCGCTATGGCAGGATTAATTGGACATACTACACAAATGGCCCGGTACGCTCATCCCCAACCATTGTTGAAGGGCATGTATTTATTGGATCGGACGACGGTTTCCTGCATGCAGTCCACCTGAACAGCGGGCGTCGAACCTGGATGGTGGAGGCTGGGTCTGCTATTCGCTCGACCCCTATGGTCGAACACGATAAGGTCTATTTCGGCACGGAGAGCGGGGATTTCTATTGCCTGGATTTCAAAGGGAATATTAAATGGCGATTCAAAGCCAAGCGGGCGATTACTTCATCACCTGTAATCCTGGATAACGTGGTCTACTTCGGGTCACTGGACGGAACCCTATATGCTTTGGACTCTGGCTCTGGTTGGGTGATCTGGCGTTTTCGACTGGGTAAAGGAACGATTTCCACGCCCTGTGTTTCAGCGGACCTAATCTTCATGGGTGCAATTGATGGGGTGATCTACTGCATCGATACCCGTACAGCGAAAGAGGTGTGGCGTTATACCACCGACCATCAAGTCACTGGCTCACCGATTTTATATAAAGAAGCAATCTACTGTGGCTCGGTTGATGGACACCTGTATTGTCTGGATTGCTCCACCGGCAGGCTGCGTTGGAAGCTGCGCACCGAAGGCCCAATAACTGCCACGCCTACAGTCTGGAACGACATGGTCTTCATCGGCTCGACCGACCACACGCTTTACGCGTTGAAAGCCTGAAGGTTAATCGTGAACAGGGGAGGTTTACCGTTGTGAAAGGAATCATCAGGAAACTTTTCAGTCCGAACCAGGAGGCGGAGATTCCCACACAACCCCTTGATATGAATAGCCATCCAAACCACCAATCTGGTGGGGAAAATCCCTTAGAGCCCCATCAATTGGTAGTGTGCTGCGGCCAGTCGATCGGACGACAGAGGAATCACAACGAGGATGCATTATTTGCCATGACGACGACCCTGACCGGCGACAATCGCGTCATCCCGTTTGGTCTGTACATCGTCGCTGATGGGATGGGCGGCCACCAACATGGCGAGGTCGCTTCTGGCGTGGCGATACGCACCATGGCCACGCAGCTCCTGAATAAGCTTTACCTGCCTCTACTCAGCGTGAAGCCAGTCTCTCCGGATGAATCATTGCAGGAGATTATGCAGAGTTCGGTCCAAGATGCCCACATCGCAATCCTCAAACAGGTTCCGGGAGGAGGCACCACACTGACAGCCATGTTGATCATCGGCGATCAGATGACGATTGCACACGTGGGAGACAGCCGGGCATACGCCATCACGCGTGACGGTCAGATCGATGTCTTGACTCGGGATCACTCGCTGGTCAAGCGCCTGGTGGAATTAGGACAGCTATCGAAAGATGAGGCAGCTATTCATCCGCAGCGGAATGTGCTGTACCGTGCATTGGGACAAGGAGAACCCTTCGAGCCTGACGTGAAAACCATTCACCTGCCAGGATCAGGCTACCTGTTGCTGTGTTCGGATGGCTTATGGAGCGTTGTGCCAGAACACGAGCTCTATCAGATCATCACCAAGGCAAAGAGCAGCGAAGAAGCATGCAAGAGATTGATAGAAGCAGCGAATGAGGCAGGCGGACCCGATAACATCAGCGCCATCCTCATCAGGTTACCGGGTTGATGGATCCATGATGGTGACATTCTTAACCCTGGTACGATCAACTCCCAGGTTGTGACCCGTAAAGAAAACAGGTGTGGAGGGCAGATTGGCTTATACAGTCATCATCCACGTAGTGAATGCAGAACCAATCGTTGGGGAGGTAGATGAGATGCCCTCCCCAAAAGATAATTTCATCCTGTTGAATAATCCACGGACATTGGATGGGAAAGACCTGAACTTTATCCACGAAAATGTCGCTACAGTTCTCTGGCCATTCGATCGTTTGAATTTCATTGAATTCCTCACCAGCAAAGAAGACGAAGAAGAGATCATCGGATTTGTCCGGGAGTAAGGTATGGGAGACTTAAGATTAAGCGGCCGCCGGATCATGGTGGTCGATGATGAAGAACGGATGGTGCGTTTCATCCGGCTGAATCTTGAGCACGATGGTTTTCAGGTGACCGAGGCGTTCCGTGGCACCCAGGCTATAGACAAATTACGCAGTGCGCTGCCCGATTTGATTATCCTGGATATCATGCTACCCGACATAGACGGTTTCGAGGTATTGCGCATCATTCGGGAGATCAGCTCGGTGCCCGTGATCATGTTGACCGCCAAGGGAGAGGAAGAGGACCGGGTACGAGGCCTGGAATTAGGTGCAGACGACTATATTACCAAGCCTTTCAGCCCGCGGGAACTGGTCAGCAGGGTACGGGCGGTCTTGAGGCGCACGGAAGCTGCCGCGGGTACGACTCACGGGATGATTGAAGTGGACGACCGCCTAAAATTAGATTTCGATCGGCGAGAAATATGGGTAGATGGCCGGCTGGTTCAACTCCGACCCACGGAATACCGCTTGCTCTATCACCTGGTGCAGAACGCGGGATGGGTAATCCCTCACGACCAGCTCCTCGCCAAGGTGTGGGGATACGAATATAGAGACGAACCGCACTACGTCCGTCTTTACATTAACTACTTGCGAAAGAAGCTTGAGAAAGATCCCTCCAACCCGAAATATATCCTCACAGAGCGCGGAGTAGGGTATCGATTTGTGGATTTCCGCCGCCAGCTTCCAGGCGATAAACCACGCTCAGATTTTGCCAGGTAAGGAGAAAATGAGTTGACAAAGCAAAGGATATTACTGGTAGATGACCACGAGGTCGTTCGCCTGGGATTGAAATCATTGTTAGACCGCAATCCGAACTTTGAGGTTGTTGCTGAAGCCAGCACGGCACGCGAAGCGGTTGAACGGGTGGCGACCCATACTCCGGATGTAGTCGTGATGGATATTCGACTGCCAGGTGGCTCTGGCATCGAAGCCTGCGAGGAGATCGCTGAAAAATATCCCAATACGAAGGTGATTATGCTCACCTCGTACGCAGAGGATGAGATGTTGTTTTCTGCGATTCGTGCGGGGGCATCGGGATATGTGCTGAAACAAATCGGGGGCGAGGACCTGGTGCGAGCAATTGAGGCTGTTGGCCGGGGGGAAGCATTGCTCGATCCTGCCGTTACCCAGCGCATCTTTCAGGAAGTCCGCAAGGCAGCGAAAGAAGAAGAAGCCTCGGCATTCTCTGCTCTAACTCAGCAGGAGAGGCATGTGTTGTTACTGGTCTCTGAAGGAAAAACTAATCGTGAGATTGCCAAAGCGCTTTTTCTTGGGGAAGGGACGGTGCGGAATTACGTCAGCAGCATCCTATCGAAGCTTGGTGTGAGCAACCGGGCAGAGGCTGCAGCCTATGCTGTTGAACACAACCTGAGGGACTACCTGTAGGGGGTCAGCTCGCCGCGTTCGTGTTCTGGCGGCAGGACGGACAGGGACATAACTGCCGAAGATATTTCCAGTTGTATATCCCAAAGTGATGCCCATCTTCCCAATCCAGGGTAATGGCGTACGTACCCACGGCTTCGATGTTGCGCAGCCGGGACCTGAGGGTATCTTCATCGGGCATCGAAAACACTGCGGGATCTGGATCCGAGCTCATGTTATCGTGCCCACCGCGACATTCTGCACACGGACACGCAAATCTCAGGAGTGAAAAAGGGTAGACACTGGTATGTCCATCGCTCCAGGTGATGGTCAATTCTCGACTGTTGCGATTTGCGGTGATACCGGTTGGGCGTGGTTCATACATTTTCACCTCTCAGGGACACATCATTCATCACGGATTTTGGACGACAATAAGATAATTCGAGACTGCCCAGCCGCGGCGGGTTTCATCGAAAGGCGCCACCAGATACCACCAGGTATAGCCGGATTCTTCACGCGGGCCATCTCGCACCTGGAATACCTCCGCCTCCAAAGCCAGAAAGCGCACCTGGCTATCCAGTCCAGGGTCTATGCGCAGCCGTAATCCATCTCCACCCGTCCCCGAGATCTGGACAAAGGCGTTGATTGTGATCACTCCCGGGGGCGGAGAGGGTGGAATTGGTGCTGTTGCAGTAACCTGTACGCTGATCGTAGATGCGCCTGTAACTAGGGTGGGTGAAGGGGCCACAACCACTTTCAACACGGCAGTGACTGGAACCGGCGCTGCAGTTTTTGGTCGGGTCACCCACAGGATCGATACTGAGGCGGTGAACAAAATCAATGCCAACGCGATTGCGCCCACAACTACCAGTGGACTGACCAGCCAGCGCACCCAACGAATATCCATATTACCGCTTCAGACCGGTAGAAGGAAGAATGCCAGCCCGAGGATGACGTAAACCGCCAGGAGTTCACTGCCTTCTAGCCAGTTTGACTCGCCGTCCGCCGAGACCAGAGCGGCGATTAAAACCCCGGTAATCAATGCCAATAACTCGAATTGATTGAAAATCAGCGTCAAGGGGTTTCCAAGCAACAGGCTGAGGAATACGAGCACCGGGGCGACGAATAAGGCGATCTGCAGGCTGGAGGCAACCGAAATTTCAACACTCAGGTCCATCTTGTTTTGGGCTGCCACCTGGACTGCAACCAGATGTTCGGCGACATTGCCAATCAGTGGAATCAGGATTACTCCCAGGAAGAATTCGGATACACCCAGGCTGGCAATCACGGGTTCGACCGCACCTACCAGCCATTCACTCAAAAAGGCCACACCCAACGTAGCACCTAACAGGACGAACAGGGCGGAGCGGATAGACCACCTGGCATGGGCATGACGTTGGTCAACCCCTTCCACCGGGGCCATGAATGGACCTACACTGAGCTTGAAACTGAAGATCAACCCAAGGGCATATAGAATCATCATGACAACTGCAACCCCCAGGCTGAGCGCCTCCACTTCCAGGCTGCCTTCGTCTCCAATGTAATGGCTTAGTAACGAAGGAATCAGTAACGCCACGACCGCCAGGGCAAGCAGAATTGCGTTATTACCGGCTTGCTTACGATCAAAGGATTGTATGCCATTCCTTACCCCACCCACCACCATCGACATTCCGAGCACCAGAAGAAGGTTGCCAAGAATGGAACCGGTGATCGAGGCTTTGACGAGCTCGAGCAGCCCAGCCCGGATGGCAAAGATGGTGATAATCAACTCAGCGGCATTCCCAAGGGTGGCGTTCAACAGGCCACCCACACGTGGACCCGTATAGACAGCGAGCGATTCGGTCGCTTCACCAATGTAATGGGCAAGCGGTATCACGCCAACCGCGGAAAAAACAAACACCCAGATTGACTGCCAATGCAAGGCTCCAGCAATAAGCGCCAGGGGGATGGCAAGCAACAAGAAGGCAATCGGATCTTCCCGCAAGAACTTGTATAGTTTCATGGGTCTAAGTCAAGCCCTCCAGGGAGCTACCCTGCTGCTCGCGAAACAGCGGCAGCGGTGTGCCTGTTGGAATAAGAACACGCAGGGCCTGTGGGCGAACACAGACGTTCACATCCCCCTCGATACTGAGTGGCTCGCCATCCACCTGAACGTACATCGTCGCGTCAGATTTCAGGTTCAATTGGTGAAAAGTAATCATCCTAACCTGAGGCGACAAGACATGGTTGCCCGCCAACAGCTCCCAGGCCAGCTGCATGGTGTCTCCCAAGGTATCACCTTCAAAAAGCCAAAGATCCATCAGACCATCGTCGAGGACGGCGTTAGGAGACAATTCAGCGAATCCACCGGCGTAAAGATGGACATTGCTCACGACGGCCAGGAGGAAATGACCGCTTAGCTGGCGACCGTCAGCCTCCACTCGCAGATTAAGGCCATGCCAGAAACTGGCGTGCCAGGCCATTGAAGCAGCATATTGGACGACCGCAAAATGTTTTTCCAATCGCCGGCGAGGTTCGATACGGTGAACGATGAATGCATCCAAACCAACTCCCGCCCACAGCAAGAATGGTCGATTGTTACAGAATCCAATGTCAATAGCTCTGACAGGAGCAGTTGCCAAACGGCGAGCACTCTCTTCCAGCGCCATCCAGCGGGTCCAGGTCAAGCCGGGAAGACCAAGCTCCTGAGCCCAGACGTTAGCAGTGCCTGCTGGGAGCACTCCCAGGGCAGTATCACTCCCCAAAAGACCAAGAACGGCATAGTTCAGGGAACCATCTCCCCCTGCCATGAAGAAGGCATCCATGCCTTCCTGGGCAGCCATGTGGGCCAGCTCGGTTACGTGCGCTCCATTCATGGTCTGCTCGAGGTCGATCTCCCAACCGAGCCGACGAAGCACATTGGCCGCTCGCTCAGACAACAAACGCGATGGGAAACGTCCGGCGGCAGGGTTGTAAGCGAGGAGTCCACGCGGCATGGTACAATTCTAACTGATCTTGGATGGTGGAAACCCGTATGTCGGAACCAATCTTGTTAAATAATCGATACCGGCTGGATGAGCGATTGGGTTCAGGAGGCATGTCGGTAGTCTATCGTGCCCAGGACTTAATGCTTGAACGCTCGGTTGCGGTAAAAATCCTGCGCGAGGACTACTCCAGCGATCTGGCTTTTCAAGAGCACTTCCGACAAGAGGCCAGAGCGGCAGCCAATCTCTCCCATCCAAATATCGTGACTGTACACGATTTTGGATTGGATGGAGGGCGCATATTTATCGTCATGGAATACGTCCCTGGGACGAATCTCAAGGCGATTATGCAGCGTCGTGGGCGCTTCTTCCTCCAGGAGGTAATCTCACTGATAGTCCAGGCGTGCGCAGGCGTCGGCTATGCGCACAGGGCCGGACTTGTCCACTGCGATATCAAGCCCCATAACATGCTTATTACCCCGGATCGGCGCCTCAAGGTCACCGATTTTGGCATCGCCAGGGCGCTGGCCTCCATCCAGCCCGAGGAAAAATCCGAAGTAGTGTGGGGCTCACCGCAATATTTTTCCCCAGAACAGGCTGCCGGGGAGGCTCCTTCACCGGCTTCCGACGTCTACTCCTTAGGGGTAATCATGTATGAGATGCTTACCGGGCAACTGCCTTTCTTTGCTACTTCCGCCACAGAACTGGCCCGCCAACATCGTGAAACTCCACCCCCCGCAATTCGCCAGATCAACCGCGACATCCCTCCTGCCTTCGAACAGATCCTCCTCAAGGTGCTTGCCAAGGAGCCATCTGCTCGATACCGCACCGCCGACCAACTGGGTCGAGTGTTGTTATCTTTCTCCCAACAGTCCCGGGCGACGACCACCATCGTCCCTCCGAAGTTCCCCAGCATCCCGCCTTCTCGTGGTACCGGCGCCACGGTAGTGCAGGCGCCCCAATCCCCTGGACCAGGATCGGCCAGAATAATGCCATGGAGCACTCCCGCACCAAACCTGTACCCACGCACACAGACAGGCCGGCCTCAACAAAACGCCATTAATCCACTGGACATCGATTGGATCACGATCGGCCTGGCGCTATTTGCCTTGTTAGCACTTGGGGGCCTCATTCCATTCTGGTTGTGGGTGTTCTTTCAATTTCAATAGAGTTGAGGAGGGAGTTACCTAATAGTACCGGGTAATGGGTAACAAGGTCTATGCCCACATGCTAGAAACGAAAATCACGGCATCTGCCGCGATTTCGGTCCCATTACTATGCCTTAGGCAGAGCCTAGCTGGTTTTTACAATTGTACGAATGCACTTAGCGCACAAGATTTTCCGAATCATCCGTCCATCTTCATAGACACTGACTGTCTGAAGGTTAGGTCGAAATGTCCGCGGGGTGGCCTTTTTTGACCAAGGCCGATTTCGGCCAAAGGTCGTCTTCTTCCCACAGTTAGCACACTTTGCCATAATGATTCATCCTTTTCGATTCTGCCGGGAGAAATTCCCAGCGCCTAAAACGGGCCAATCTTACCATAGTTCACTACCATTATCAAGCAATGTCGAGCACTCAAATGAGGAAAAATATGGCGGATGAAATCAACCCATTGGGCAGCATTCACGTCTCTCCACGAGCGATCGCAACAATTGCCTACCAGGCGGCGCGCGAATCCTATGGTGTCGTAGGCCTGGCTCACAAGAACCTGATGGCTGGATTAAGCCAGGTGATCATCAAAGACCCCACCCACGGAGTTGAAGTGCATTACGAGAACGGATTGGTCAATATCGATATATATATTATCATTGAATATGGGACGCGCATTTCGTCTGTGGCAGAGAGTGTGAAGAACACCGTTCGATTCCACGTTGAAAAAGCGTTGGGATTGTCAATAAATCAGGTGAACGTGCACGTGAGGGGCCTACGCGTGAGCGAGGTGGATTAATCTGGGCGCGAGCGGTTTATGATATGGTGTGGCAGGAGTTAAAGCATGGATGCTGATTCCCCTCAGATGATGCACGAAACCCGGCGATTAATGGTTTTAAAGAAATCTCCTATCGATGGGCAGGCCCTAAAGCGGCTGGCTGAAGCTGGACTGACCTGGCTGCGGACAAACCAGCAGATAGTAAACTCATTAAACGTATTCCCGGTGCCAGATGGGGATACCGGCACCAACATGGTGCTCACGATGCAGGCAGCCTACGAAGAAATTTCTGCGCTAGAGGTACAAAATTTTGGCCAGGTCGCTCACGCCATCGCGCATGGCTCATTAATGGGGGCCAGAGGGAACTCGGGGGTGATCCTGTCACAGCTATGGCGCGGCTTTGCCCGGTCGGTCGACAATCAAGAATATCTGGATGGGCCCAGCATGGTGCGCGCCCTGGTCGCTGCCCGTGATACGGCATACAAAGGGGTTGTGAGACCGGTCGAAGGCACCATCTTAACGGTAGCCAAGGACATAGCGGCGGCTGCAGAAGAGGCGCTTAAAAAAACCGATGACCCTTATGAAATCCTGAAGGAAATCGTGGCAGCCGCCGAGCTTTCTGTGCAACATACTCCTGAATTACTGCCAGTGTTGAAAGAAGCGGGCGTGGTAGATGCAGGTGGAAAAGGATTATTTTACATCTACGAAGGCATGCTTCGCTATGCGAATGGTCAATCCATCGATTCTTCTGCCGTGATCCTGCAACCACTGGCGACCGTCGTAATGGAAAACGCGCTGGAATCCATCGAACCAGGCCAGGATTTCGAAGTTGTGGTTGACTTCCATCCGAACTCACAATTTGACCTGGATAAGTATTATCGCGGCCTGGAAGAGATGGGGACCTCCATCCAGGTCGGCGAGGGGGAAGGATTGTACCGGGTTCACATCCACGTACCAACCGAGCTGCGCTACGAGCCAATCGATTTCACGATGACCATGGGGACGATCACCAAGGTCGCCATGGAAAATCTGATTGCACAGATGGAACAGCGGGAGGCGCCCAGCCGGGGCTCAAAATTGACCCTGGCACCGGTAGAAGCGGGGCAGATCGCGGTGGTGGCGGTATCACCGGGAACAGGCATATCCAGGGTGTTCGCCAGCCTGGGGGCGGCTGCCATCGTTGAAGGGGGTCAGACCATGAACCCAAGCACTCAGGAGATCATCGACGCCTTCGAAAACCTGCCGACAGAGCAAATAATCATTTTGCCCAACAACAAGAATATCATCGGAGCAGCCCAATCTACCAGCGAATTGACGGTCAAACGGGTAGCGGTGATCCCCAGCCGATCGGTGCCACAGGGATTGGCAGCAATGTTGCGTCTCGTGCCTCACGGAGAGTTCGACGAAGTGGTCGGAGACATGACCGCCGCGCTAAACGAGGTGGAAACCGGCGAGATCACCAAGGCAACACGCAGCGTGGAAATCAATGGCGTGGCTGCACGTGAGGGCCAATACATCGGTCTGCTGAATGGCGAACTGGTTGTCTCGCATCCGGAGCTGGAAGGAACCTGCCTGGGGCTGCTGGAGAAAGGTCGCGCCTCCGACTTTGAGTTGATCACTTTGTTCTACGGGGCAGCACTATCGAAATCCGAGGTCAACCGCATAGTCGATGCCATACGGCTGGCATACCCTAACCAGGAGGTCGAGGTACAGGAGGGGGGACAGCCGCATTATCAATTCATCATTTCCATAGAATAGAATAGATCTTTCACCAGATATCTTAATGAAAACATCCAATATAGCCATTGTTACTGATAGCACTGCAGACCTCCCAGATCACCTGACATCGGCTTTGAATATCCATGTAGTCCCAAACCTGATCATCATCAACGGAAAAAGCCTGGTGGATGGGAAGGATATATCTCGCCAGGATTATTACAAGCGTTTACCCGAGATGGATCCACTTCCCACCACTGCCACAGCCTCTTCTGGTGCATACAAACAAATCTATGAGCGATTGCTACAAAGCGGATTTAACCAGGTCCTATCCATCCACGCCTCTAAGCTGCTCAGCGGTATCTTCAATGCAGCCAGCGTGGCAGCCCAGTCTTTTGGTGAGCGCATCCACGTGCTAGATAGCGAGCAGGCGAGCTTAGGACTTGGATTCCAGGTGCTGGGCGCAGCAGAGGCAGCTCTGCGAGGCACTAGCCTGGATAACATTCTCGAATTAGCAGGCGATATCCGGCGCCGGATTCGGCTGGTTGCACTGCTGGATACATTGGAATATATTCGCCGCAGTGGTCGCGTCTCCTGGGCGCGTGCCCGGATTGGACAGATCCTGAAGATAAAGCCTTTGGTTGAGCTGAAATCCGGGAAAGTATTAAGCATGGGGGAAGCGCGCACTTTCCACAAAGGATTAATCCGTTTGCTAGACATCCTGCGTTCTCTTGGCCCCCTGGAACAGCTTGGCATCTTGCATACCAATGCGGAAGTTGCAGCTCACCAATTGCTGAACGGGTTAGCTCCAGAACTTCCTGCAGAACCCTTACTGATCAATGTGACTACCGTGATTGGGACGCATGTTGGCCCTGGGGGGTTGGGATTTGTTGCGGTTGTTAAATGATTGGAATAGCGAAACCAGGGGTAAGACCTGAAGGTGAATAACCCCTGGTACAATTGTGTCGATGAAGCCATCCCTGCAAAAATTATTTAAAATTTTCAAGCTGGAAGCCGAGCGAGGTTACGATAATCGAGCAGTATTGGGTGGACTAGACCGCATCCTGGATAGCTGGGAGGTAGAGGCCCGCAACGAAAACCTACCTGAAGACTTGATCCAGGCTATCAGCATCCGCCTGCGTGACTACCCACGTCTCAGCGCCGAATCGCGAGCAGAATCGCTGGATGGATTGTGGCGGAGAATCCAAAATCAAATTGAAGGCATGCCCTCTGGCGTGGATATAATCGAAAATGGAGGAAATATAGCCACGGGCGAAATGCTGGCCATTGAATCGCGCCAGAACGGGCCTCAATCCGTCCCGATTGCTCCACCCCAGTCAAAGTCACAACCTCGCCAACAAATCTACAGGTCTGGCGGCCGATCGGATGTAAAAACCTATGTGGAAGGTCCGGCCGCGCTGGATTCAACTGTCACCGTGCTGCCTGGCGTAGGTCCACGCCACGCTCAAACGCTGGCACGCCTAGGGATCACGACCCTTAAAGACATGTTGTATTATCTTCCCAGGAAGTATGTAGACTATTCCCAGCTCGTGCCTATCAACCGCTTGCGATATGGGGACGAAGTGACAGTGATTGGCACCGTGACGAGCATTGACCATCGTACGGTGAGCGCCGGGAGGTACCAGATTGTCGAGGCATTGATCAGTGATGGCAGCGGTACCTTGAGAGTAACCTGGTTTAACCAGCCTTGGATGGCCAGGAGAATGAGAAGCGGGACATACATCTCGCTTTCGGGCAAGATCGACCAGTACCTTGGACGCCTGGTGATGAACAACCCGGAAGAATGGGAGCCATTGGAACAGCAGCAATTAAACACGAACCGAATCGTCCCAGTTTATCCATTGACGGAACAGATTACCCAGCGGTGGCTACGGCGCATGATGAACCAAGTAGTAAGCTATTGGGCACCCCGGGTAAGCGACCCATTGCCGGACGAGATTCGCCGTGCAGCGGGACTGATCGATCTAAATACTGCCCTGTTACAGGTCCATTTTCCAGATTCCTGGGAGCGTCTAAAGGCGGCCCGCCACCGCCTTGGGTTTGACGAAATCTTCCTGCTTCAACTGGGTGTGATGCGCCAGAAAAGAGCCTGGGAGGCGCGCACCAGCCGTAAATTTGACTTGCCAGAGGAGTGGCTGGCAGGCCAGCTCAGGCGTTTTCCCTACCAATTGACCGGAGCACAGGAGAAAGCCCTGCGAGACGTCCAACGGGACCTGGCCTCTGGTCGACCTATGAACCGCCTACTCCAGGGTGATGTAGGCTCGGGTAAGACAGCTATCGCCGCCCTGGCAATCTCCATGGTCACCCGACATGAAGCTCAAGCAGCCCTGATGGCTCCCACCAGCATCCTTGCCGAACAACACTATAAGAATCTTAAATCACTGTTGTGCGAAGAGGCGAAAGTGAGCACCCTCGAAGGAAGGGACGAAAACCAAGTTTTCGAGTTCAGCCAAATCGAAGGGGATGCTGCCCCGGCTCCATTGAAACCAGACCAGGTGCGATTGCTGCTGGGCGCCACACCTGAGCGCGAGAAGCGAGAGATTCAAGAGGGGTTGGCAGATGGATCGATCCTGCTGGTCATTGGCACGCACGCCCTGATCGAAGAACCGGTTATGTTTAGAGACCTGCAATTGATAGTGGTCGATGAACAACATCGCTTTGGCGTGGAGCAACGGGGCCTGCTCCGTGCGAAGGGGTACAATCCCCATTTGCTGGTCATGACAGCCACACCGATCCCACGCTCCCTGGCTCTAACGATCTATGGAGATCTGGACCTTACGGTGGTGGATGAGCTGCCTCCAGGTCGACAACAGGTTGGAACCTATGTTCTCTCACCCCTGGAAAGTGAGCGGGCTTACAGTCTGATTCGCAGTCAGGTGGAACTCGGGCATCAAGCTTACATAGTCTACCCGTTGATCGAAGAAACTGAGAAGAGCGAATCCAAAGCGGCCGTCGACGAGTTCGACCGCCTGCAAAAAGAGATATTCCCCAGGTTGAGGCTGGGTTTGCTCCATGGACGCATGAGGCCCGACGAGAAGGAAGAAGTCATGAAGCGATTCCTGGCAGGTGAGTATCATATTCTGGTATCCACTACCGTCGTTGAAGTGGGGATTGACGTGCCAAATGCAACCGTGATGTTGATCGAAGGTGCAAATCGTTTTGGTCTGGCTCAACTTCACCAGCTCCGCGGGCGGGTTGGGCGTAGCAGCGCGAAATCCTACTGTATTCTGATCCCGGAGACGGCTGACAAGACGGAGAACGAACGTCTACAGGTGATGACCCAGACGAATGATGGTTTCGTACTGGCCGAAAGGGACTTGCAGCAACGCGGGCCTGGGGAGTTCCTGGGCACGCGCCAATCTGGTTTTGGCAGGCTGCTGTTCGCTAACCTAACAGACGTACACCTTATCGAAAAAGCACGCCACCAGGCTCAGGTTTTATTCGAAATTGACCCAGATTTGACGGCACCTATTCACCAGCCACTGGCAACCATGCTGAACCATTTTTGGGGGGGCGCTTCAAAGCCGGGTGGACAATCATCGAAGGGAGACATCAGCTAATGGTGCGAGCCGTATTTCCTGGAACATTCGACCCGATTCACCTCGGTCACATCGATATCGTAAAACGGGCCCTTTCTCTGTTCGACGAGCTGGTAGTTGCTGTGTATGATCGCCCACTAAAATCACTGTTATTCCCACCCCAGGCACGCATCGAACTGGTGCGCAGGTCTTTCGATGATGACAAAAGAATCAGCGTGGTTGGATACAGCGGGCTGACCGTGGATTTCTGCAGGACGATCGACGCCAAGGTCATCGTTCGTGGGCTGCGAGTGTTCTCCGATTTTGAGTATGAGTTTCGAATGGCCCTCGCCAACCACCGCTTGGCTCCCGAAATCGAAGTCATCGCGTTGATCACAGCAGAGGAACATACATTTCTTTCTTCTTCCACAGTTCGGGAAATCGCTTCGCTGGGAGGTGATGTCAGCAGCATGGTCCCAGATCATGTCAAGCAAGCCTTACATGCCCGCTTTCAAGAGCTGGGTGATGGACAACAAGTCGTCCCCACCACTTCATTGAGGGATTGAGGCTTCATTCTTGTTGACGAATCCTTGAATTACGTGTAATCTATTGCTAAATTACTCCGCAGTGATTGCGAATTGATCTCAGGCATGTTTCATGTAACCCGAAGGGATAATTATCTAATTCTTGAGGACCATCCCTGTACTCAGAGGGGAGGAAGCCTGTGGACATCTTGCACCTGATCGACCGGCTCGAGGAATTATTCAACAGAAGTAGACCCATCCCTTTCACCCACAATGTGATCGTCGATGAAGATCGCATGCTGGACTTGATCGACCAAATGCGAGTAGCTATCCCCGAAGAGGTGAAGAAAGCTCAGCAGATTATGGCCCAACGTGACAGGATCCTCGCCCAGGCCCAGGAGGAAGCCAACCGTACAATTGCCATCGCCAGGGAAAAGGGCGATCAGATGATTGAACGGGACGCCATCGTGCAAGCAGCGCATGCGCGAGCCGAACAGATCATCGCCCAGGCATATAAGGATATCGAGAATACACGCAAAGACGCTGACCAGTATGCCGTGGAGACATTGCGTCGACTTGAAATAGAGCTAGATCGCGCCCTGACGCAGGTGCGCAACGGGATCCGGGTTTTAATCGATCATTCTGGAAACTCTGAGGAGTCAACCCAAGCTTTATAAGCATCCTGCTTTTTGGGATGTGAGCTATATTCACTGCTCACATCCCATATTATTGAATATCACATTCGAGCTCCCCTCATCAAGATCAATTACAATCCGCGCTCCGGACGTACAAAACGGCGCTCCATCACCTGATCCACCAGGCTCGGAGCCAAGGCATTCACCAATACACCCAACCGCAGCACCCCTGGCATTAGCAGGGTGGGCCTGGGCTTGCGGATCACATCCAGCAATTTGCGGGCAATGTCTTCTGCTTCCAAGCGCAGCAGAGCAGGGGTCATGAGACCTGTCTTTCGCCGTGCTCCGGTATGGACCTTGAACTCTGTATTTACCGTCCCGGGAAAGACGGTTGTCACATGGATACCCCAGACACCCACTTCTCTCCTCAGAGCCTCGCTGAAACCCCGGATGGCAAATTTGCTGGCTGCGTACACGCTGTAGGTAGGTGTGGCCACCAACCCAGCAACCGACGCCATGTTGATGATGTGACCCTTACGTCGAGAGATCATGTGCGGAAGTACAACCCGGCTTGTCTGGATGACCCCTAACAGGTTGACCCTGATCTGGGATTCGATGTCTTTGATAGGGTCCAGGTTTTCTAGCCAGTCCAAGCGTCCAAAACCGGCATTATTAATGAGCACGTCGATCTGCCCAAAGCGGGCTAAAGACTGTTCGACCAGATCCTGGATCTCAGCGAGAACGGCGACATCGGTTGGGACGGCCTGAGCCTGACCGCCGCGGCTTTCGATCTCATCAACCAAGGTCTGCAGGCGATCGATGCGGCGCGCTGCCAGGACCAACCTATAGCCATGGCGGGAGAGGAGCTCAGCGGTAGCAGCGCCAATTCCGGATGATGCCCCTGTGATCAAGACGACGGGTGAGTCTGTCATAGACAAGTCCTAATCCAGTTGATACGAAAGGCCGATTTATCAGACCATTCGGGTAAAATAGATGTATATATCCTAGGCCATCCCAATAACCAGATTGATTATCGCGAAATTATACCGAGAAACCCGAGGACCGAGTTTAATGACGGAGATTTGCAATGGCTGAAGGCTTTAAGTTTGGCGGCGAGATCGTCTGGAGGCCGTCGGCAGAAACCATAGAGCAGGCCCGCCTCACCGAGTTTATGCGCCAGAACCGGACAACCAATTTTTCCGATCTGATGGAACGCTCCATCCGTGATGTATCGTGGTTCACCGAAGCCGTCCTCGAATACCTCGATATTCGATTCTTCCAACCATACAGCCAGGTGCTGGACCTGTCCAGGGGAATTGCTTTACCAAATTGGTGTGTGGATGGGAAATTGAATATCGTACATAATTGCCTGGACAAATTCGTCGGCACGCAAGCTGAAGATCGAATCGCACTGATCTGGGAGGGCGAGGAAGGTCTCGTGCGAACCCTGACGTATGGCGAGCTTTACCGGCAGACGAACCAAGCAGCCAACGCCCTGCGAATGTTAGGTTTTCAGAAGGGCGACCCGGTCGGCTTGTTCATGCCCATGACGCCCGAGATTGTAGTGGCATTGCTGGCTATCGCAAAGATCGGCGGGATCATCCTGCCGCTTTTCTCAGGATTTGGGGCTGGGGCAGTCGCAGCACGCCTGGTCGACGCTGGTGCAAAGGCCCTATTTACTGCCGATGGGACCTACCGGCGGGGTAAGCCAGTGCCCATGAAAAAAATTGCCGATGAAGCTGCAGCTCAGGTACCACACCTGCGAACCATAATCGTATTACGACGCCTGTCCGAGTCACACACCGGCGCTCTACCTATCATTGACATGGTGCCCGGGCGCGATTTCTGGTGGCACGACGTGATTGGGAGTCAGGACGATCGGGCTGAAATCGAAGTCACCGATGCCGAGGATACTTTAATGGTGATCTACACCTCGGGGACAACCGGGCGCCCGAAAGGTGCGGTACATACTCACTGTGGTTTTCCTGTCAAGGCTGCCCAAGACATCGCTTTCGGCCTGGACATAAGACCGGGAGACAGGTTGTTTTGGGTGACCGACATGGGGTGGATGATGGGGCCGTGGCTGGTTTTCGGAACACTACTGCTGGGAGGCACATTCGTCTTATACGATGGCGCCCCCAATCATCCGGGGGCTGACCGGCTGTGGGCGCTCGTAGAAAGCCACGGCATCACTTCGCTTGGCATTTCTCCCACCCTGGTTAGGAGCATGATCTTAGATGGAGAAGAACCCGCCAGGATACACGATCTCTCCAGCCTGCGGAGCTTTGGATCGACAGGGGAGCCCTGGAATCCGGATCCCTGGTGGTGGTTATTCGATAAAATAGGGGGAAGAAAGCGTCCCGTCATCAATTATTCCGGCGGAACGGAGATCTCCGGGGGCATTCTAATGGGTAATCCGATCTTACCGCTAAAACCATGCGCCTTTTCGGCTCCATGCCCGGGGATGGCAGCGGATGTATATGATGACAATGGCAAACCGGTGCAGAACCAGGTGGGCGAACTGGTGATCAAGGCACCCTGGATCGGCATGACCAGGGGTTTTTGGAAGGATACACAGCGCTACCTGGACACATACTGGTCGCGTTGGCCCGGAGTGTGGGTGCATGGAGATTTTGCCGCCATCGACCAGGACGGCATGTGGTATATCCTGGGGCGCTCTGACGACACGATCAAGATCGCCGGGAAGCGCCTGGGACCAGCGGAATTGGAATCGATCCTGGTAAGCCATACCAAGGTGCTCGAGGCGGCTGTCATCGGGGTGCCGGATGAGGTCAAGGGCAATACAGTGGTGGCTTTCGTTGTATTAGCCAGTGGTTGTGAAGAACGCGAAGATCTCCGCCAGGAATTGGAAGATTGGGTAGTGCGTGCCCTGGGGAAAGCCCTGGCACCACGGGAGATATTATTCGTGAATGACCTCCCAAAAACACGCAATGCCAAAGTTATGCGGCGGATGATCCGGGCGGCCTACCTGGGTCTGGATCCCGGAGATGCCTCGTCCCTGGTCAATCCCGAAGCGGTCGAAGAGATACGTAGGGCGGGATAGGCAGAGGCTATGTTTTTTCACCAAAACCCCAGTGAATAATGTAAGGAAAGGACTATTGTGTCTCGACCGTCCATTGAATCTCCTTATGCTGCCAAGATCCTGGCTGCTCTGCAATGGCAGGGAGAGAACAACGATTGTGGCCCATTCACAGTCGCTACAGTGATCAACGGTCTCCTGGGTCTCGACCTGAAAGGGGCAGACCTTGCCAAAGAAATGAATCGTCCGAGCTGGCGGGGGCCATGGGTGCTAGTACGGCGTGTTCCCAATTGGGCAACCTTCCCGTGGGGAATGGTGGACGTGTTCAAACAATATGGCCTGCGGGCATCCTGGCGATTGCTGGCGTCCGCCGACCAGCTTTACCCCGCGGTCGCCGGAGGGGAGGTGCTGCTACCGATCCTGGGTTCGTGGAGGCCGCTTTGGGCGCACGTGATGACAATGGTAGCATGGGAAGGCCAGAATGGATGGGGTTTTGCCAATACTCAATACGACCATCATCGGATCCACTGGCTCGATGAAGCCATATTCAATAAATTGTGGGGGTCAATGTTGCGAATGCTGATCAGGATCCAGGCACCAGAATAACCGGGAGGAAAACCCATGGATTTCGACTATACCGAAGAACAACGCATGTGGCGTGCGGCTGTTCATGATTTTGTGGCAAAAGAAGTCAAGCCGCGGGCGCGGGAGGTCGATGAAACGGGGGAATTTAATTGGAAAGCCGTGCACAAGATGGGGTCTCTAGGCCTGCTGGGATTGAACATCCCCGAGGAGCACGGAGGAGCGGGAGTGGATGCAATCAGCGCGGCAATTGCCATCGAAGAACTGGGTTGGGGGTGCGGCAGCACAGGACTGGCGATAGCAGCTCACAATGGACTGGGCTGCGCACCGATCAACCTGTTCGGCACAAATGAACTCAAGCGACGATACCTGCAGCCAGCGGCCAGCGGTGAAGGCGGGCTGGCAGCCCTTGCATTGACCGAGCCGGGTGCAGGATCTGACCTGAAGGGCGGGATCCGCACCCGCGCGGTATTTCAAAACGGCGAGTGGGTCATCAATGGCTCTAAAATATGGTGCACCAACGCCAGCATCTCCAGCTTTATCGTGACACTGGTGCGCACCCGGCCAGAGAGCGGTTCACACTCGTTGAGCCTGATTGTGGTGCCCAGCGATGCTCCCGGCCTGTACATTGGTCCGGCGGAGAAGAAAATGGGCTTGAGAGGATCTCCAACGCACGCGGTGACCTATGAACAGGTGCGTGTTCCGGCGGAGAACCTCATCGGAGAAGAAGGCCAAGGCCTGATACAGGCGCTCAGCGTGTTGGATGGAGGGCGTATCGGCATCGCAGCGCTCTCGGTAGGTCTGGCACAGGCGGCGTTTGAAGAAGCTGTACGCTATTCCAGAGAACGGCAGGCCTTTGGTCAACCCATTGCCAATTTCCAAGCCATACAGTGGATGCTGGCGGATGCAGCCACGGAGATCCAATCGGCGCGAATGTTCGTCCATTACGCCGCCTGGTTGAAGGGGAGAGGAAGGCCATTCAGCAAAGAAGCTGCCATGGCAAAGTTATTGGCGAGTGAAATGGCGGAAAGGGTGTGCCGCAATGCAATCCAGGTCCATGGCGGATATGGTTACAGCCAGGAATATCCAGTGGAAAGGATGTATAGGGACGTCCGCCTGATGACCATTGGGGAGGGTACCAGCGAAATCCAACGCCTGGTCATCGCCCGCCACATCCTGCAAGAGCACTGAGACACGATATTCGTACGAATATAGGTTTTTAATGGATATATGGGTAATGGGCAGCTTATACCGCTCGTAACCCATATATCCAAACAACCAATCTTACTATGGTTCGGCGGCTACTGCTGTAGACTCGCCCAGCATTTTCCACTCCGAGGGGGGCCAATAGACCACTTCAGCTTTTCCAATGACAAAGCTAATTGGCACCATCCCCCAGCTATGCGAATCGGACGAGCTGTTGCGGTTATCTCCGAGCACGAAGAGCGCCCCCTCGGGAATCAGCCATTTCCCCTGATATGCCGGGGGCGAGCTGATGTAGGGTTCATATATGGGGGTGCCATTAATCAAGACCTGGCCGTTGGCGACGGTGACGGTATCCCCCGGCAAGCCGATTATGCGTTTGATATATGGTTCACGCTTTGGATCCGGGGGATAATGGAAGATGATGACGTCCCCGCGGTCCGGCGCATCCAGTTTATAGGCCAGCTTGTTCACGATGACGTAATCGCCGGCGTGAAGCGTGGGCTGCATACTGATCGATTCGATGCGGATGCGGGCGGATATCGTGTTGATTCCCAGAAAGAGGATCAACGACAATACAACAGTCTCCAGGAGATCGACAATAAGACGGCGAAAGGTACCTGACTTTCGCTCAATAAACTGAGTATTTTCTTCGGGATAAATCTCGCTATGAAAATGATGCATGGGCCATGAACCTCAGCCGCCAATTATAAACCTGGGGTAGGTCATTTGTATACATGACCGTAGGACTACGCTAATCTAATCTACGTACAAGCGCCTGAGATGGATTGTCAGGAGGTGTGGGTCTGATGACTCTGATCCGCCGCAGGATCGCGGTGCAGCAATTGGACTGCGTGGGGCAAGGCCGTATGAATAACCATAAAGTTTTCAACTGCACCCTTAGGGTTGCCTGGAAGGTTCACAATCAAGGTCTGCCCCCGGATTCCTGCAGCAGCGCGAGAGAGCATTGCGTGGGGAGTCGAATTAAGGCTGGCTGCCCGCATGGCCTCCGATATGCCGGGGGTCAGGCGTTGCACAACGGCCAGGGTGGCTTCGGGTGTGACGTCTCGCGGGCTGAAACCGGTCCCTCCGGTGGTCAGGATCACATCCAGCTCACCGGAATCTGACCACTCTGCCAGGATGGCCTGGATCGAAGCCATATCGTCCGGGATAATGTGCTGCCTGACAACCGCCCAACCCAGAGCCAGGATCGCTTCTGTCAAGGCTGGACCGGATTGGTCGGGACGTTCTCCGCGTGCAGAGCGGTCAGATACGGTTAAGATTCCAAAACGCAGGTCGAAGGCGCTACTCCTCTTTTTGGCCCACCAGTTCTCGCCAGGGCCCGTGTATTCCATCCTCGGTCACACCAAAGTAGAAGCGATAGCCCTGCGATACGCGCTGGACGAGGTCATATCGAACGCTCTCCCCCTGTTTATGCCGTCGCGCCAGACCCAGGTTGCCGATCCACTTTATGTTGGCTTTGGACAGGTCCACGGGGAGCTGCGAGTAACGGATTATGGCATAGTGCCACAAGCGCCGGGCAGAGGTGCGGGTAACATTCTTCACAACGTTTCCATTGCGCAGGTCTCTGACGGTAAAATATTGAGCGCCGTCTCTCTCTTCCGCCGATACGACTTCTACCCCAGTCTTGGGAGGTGTTTCGCCCTCCTCATCCATAGAGACGTGTGTTATGACTGGCATCTGAACGTCCAATGGCTTGCTGACCGGCGGTTCAGGCAGCGCGACAGGCTTGAGAGAACTGCGCCTGACCAACTCGACTATCTCATCGCGTACGGCAAGTTCTGTCTCCGATTCGGTGCGTACGTAGATCTTATTGTCATCCACCGCATATGGAGGATCATCACCACGCGGGATCAGAATCCGTACAACCTTTTTCCCCGATACCTCCTGGACATCGAGCGTACATTGCAGCAAGGGGCTGATGCGATTACGGATCTCCTTGTCCAGTTGCGCAATGGATTGTTCTGGATCGGGCACTCCCACCACGGGTTTACGCGGGTCATTATTCAGTCCGATATAAAGGGTTCCGCCGTTGGTGTTGGCGAAGGCGCAGATATCGGCGATAATTGCGTATCTTTTCCCGCCGCGTACAGCCATGTTCTCGTGGAAATCCTGGACGATGTTAGCGCCCTCTTCCCGCGCAGCATGGATGAAATCGTAGGTAGGTTCGGCTTTGGGAGTGCGCGGGCGGGTGCGAGCGAAATCATTGGAGTGGAACAACTCTACCAGGGCGTCGAAGCTCAACTCCGGGATGAGCACTTCGGTGGCTCGTTCGCCGACACCCAGATTCTTCTTGCGCTGGGGATCCTGCGCCAGACGGTGCGCATCAGATCCCTGTATGCAATGCATACGGCGGGGGTACTCCGGTTTGGCCCCATTGAAGAACGCTGCGGTGATATGCTTGCCTTTTTGCTCCAAATCGGTCACTTCCAGCGCATGCAGGTGGGCGTCCTGTGTGTAGGCAATTTTGGTCTGGCCGCCGAGTGGAAAGCCGCGCATGGCGACTCCATTGCTGGAATTTGCATGTGCGGCAATGACGAGGCCACCAGCTTCTTGGATCAGGCGATAGGCGGTCAGCACATCGGTGCTGGCACCGATCGTCGCTGATCCTTCGTCAAGCTGATCTGGAGGGATATGCAGGTCCAGCAGCAGATGTTCAATTTCTCGCAGCGGCTTATCGGGTGAAAAAATTCCCAGGATATGGAAGCCAAAAGTGGCGGTAAATTCGAATCCTGGGAGAACCAGCAGGTGATCGTACAAGCGACGATATTCCGTAAGGGTGGACTGTTCCTGCGGTAGTAAACGGTTAAGCCCCTCTAATAGCTCCAATTGGCGAACTTCGTCACGCATGCGCCGGTAGCCCGCCACCGTGTTGTGGTCGGTTATGGCGATGACATCCAGGTCGCGTATCTCTGCCCTTTGGAGAATTTCCAGGTATGTGACTTCGGGCTGTTGGTAGTCGGCAGATGCCGGGGTGTGGATATGCAGGTCGATACTACGCCATTGCATGGTAGTGCGTGTGCGTTTTTTACTCACAATCTCATTATCCTAACATTCCCTGGATCTTGCTGATCAGTTCCTCAGGCATATAGGGTTTGACAATAAAGCCATCGGCGCCCTCCCGCTGACTTTCATCGGCAAGCTCCATTCCCGAGGAGACCAGCACTGGCAAATTACATAATCCCTGATCTTTGCGGATCAATCTGAGCAACTCGAAACCGTTGCTTTGGCGTAGATGTACATCCAGGATCAACAGGGAAGGCATCTCTGCACGAATGTTGTGGAGGATTTGCGCCATATCACAATCCCCTGAATACGACACTACCTGATATCCCTCCAGGCCCAATAAGGTAGATATCAGGTTTCGCATGGTGTCGTCGTCTTCGACCAGGAATACTTTAGGCACTGACCTGCTCCGGGGTGATTTTTTGTGGGCTGGTGCGCTTTTTCCGTCGAACCTTGGAGGCAGGCTCTAAAGCAACGTCTAAAACGTCATCGATGGTCTCTACAAAGATAAATTTCAACGAGTTTCGCACCTCTTCTGGCAGTTCTTCCAGGTCTGCCTCATTGCGCTTAGGTAGAATGACGGACTTCAAACCGAAGCGGTGGGCTGCTAGGACCTTCTCTTTGATCCCACCCACCGGTAACACCTGGCCACTCAAGGTGATCTCACCGGTCATGCCCACGTCCGGGCGGATAGAGCGGCTGGAAATCAAGGACACCAGGGCGCTTGCGATGGTTACTCCGGCCGAGGGGCCGTCCTTTGGCTGGGAACCAGCCGGGATGTGGAGGTGAAAATCTGACTTTTCGAAGAAATCGCTGTCGATCCCCAGGCTATCGGAGCGTGAACGAATGTACGATAGAGCTGCATGGGCTGATTCCTGCATTACATTGCCCACCGAGCCTGTAATCTGAAAGCCTTTGCTCCCGGGCATGCGTGTGGCTTCGATGAAGAGCACTTCGCCGCCAGTCGGAGTCCAGGCGAGCCCGGTCGCCACGCCGGGGATAGATGTACGTTCGATGATCTCCTGGGTGGTGAAATACTGCGGCCGGCCCAGAAACTCAGCCACCGTTGAGGGAGTAATTTCGATTACGGCAGACTTGCCTTCGGCGATAGAAGTAACAACCTTCCGACAGACCGAGCCGATTTCCCGTTCCAGATTCCGCACCCCGGCTTCAAGGGTGTAGGAACGGATGATCTTCTCCAGGGCCGGCTTGGTGAAGATCACCTCGTCGGGGCGAAGACCGTTCTCACGCACCTGCCTGGGGACCAGGTACTGCCGGGCGATGGCGATCTTCTCACCTTCCGTGTAGCCAGATAGCTGGATGATTTCCATGCGATCGCGGAGCGGTCCAGGGATCGGTTCAAGCGAATTGGCGGTAGTAATGAACATCACCTGCGAGAGATCAAAGGCAACCTCCAGGTAATGGTCACGGAACTCAACATTCTGCTCTGGATCCAACACTTCCAAGAGCGCCGCGGCAGGGTCGCCATGGAAATCAAAGACCAGCTTGTCCACCTCGTCCAGCATGAATACCGGGTTGTTAGTTTCAATTCGCCGCAAGGCCTGAAGGATGCGCCCGGGCAATGCGCCGATATACGTCCGGCGATGACCACGGATCTCGGCTTCGTCTCGCATGCCGCCAAGGGAGATGCGCACGAACTTGCGACCCATGGCGCGGGCAATTGACCGCCCCAAGGAAGTCTTCCCAACCCCCGGCGGTCCTACGAAGCACAGGATAACACCCTCCCGGATCTGGCGGATTTCGTCAATGGGTGCGGAGGCGAATTCATCGGCGCGTTCCGTGCGCAACTTGCGCACTGCCAGGAATTCCAAGATACGTTCTTTCACGTCTTCCAGGCCATAGTGATCCTGGTCCAATACCTGGCGGGCATGCGCAATATCCAGGTTATCCGGGGTGGTCTTTGACCAGGGCATTGAGACCAGCCAGTCGAGGTAGGTACGGATTACGCCATATTCAGCAGCCGCGCTGGGAAGCTTTGCCAGACGATCGAGCTCGCGCAAAGCCTGTTTTTCGGCTTCTTCAGTCATTCCCGCTGCTTCTATCTTTTTATGGAACTCTTGGACCTCCGCGGCCTGTTCATCGCTCTCCCCCAATTCACGCTGGATCGCCTTCAACTGTTCGCGCAAGAAGTATTCCCGCTGGACCTTCTCGATCTCGGAGCGGGCCTCGTTTTGGATTTTTTGGCCAATCTCCAACACTTCAATTTCTCGCGCCAGGATGCCAACCAGCTTATGAAGTTTGGCGACAACCGAATTGATCTCCAGGATGGACTGGGCATCTGCCAGCTCCATACGCTGGAAGTTGGCTACGGTATAGATAATCTGCAGCGGGTCATCCAGAGCCAGGACGGAAGAGACCAGCTCGCGCGGGATGGAAGGGATCATCTCGGCGATGTGCTCGAACTGGTCGCGCGCATTCCGGGTCAGGGCTTCGATTTCGGCGCCCTCTTCCACGATTTCGGGGATAAGCTGGATGCTGGCTTTTAAATAAGGCTCTGTTTGGAGATACTCGCCCACTTTGAAGCGTGCCAAGCCCTGAACGACAAGACGGATCGTGTTATCGGGGGCACGAAAGAGACGGTGAACCAATGCCACTGTCCCTACAGAGAAGAGATCTTTGGGTTCTGGAGTCTCGAGCTCGGGATTGCGAGAGGCGATCAGCCCAATTAACCGTTCTTCACCCGAGACAACGTCATCCACCAGGCGGATTGACCTGGGTTGTCCGATGGTAAGGGGAATCGCCGTGTGGGGATAGACAACCACACCCCGCAAAGGCAGGATCGGCAGGACAGATGGTATCTGGGTTTCTTGCTCTTGGGATTTTTGGGAAGGGTCTTCTCGATGCTCTTCTTCCTCATGGACGATATGCTGGACGATCGGCTTTAATATTATCTCCTCCAGATCGTTATCGCCATTGATAAACCAGTCATAGATATCCAGATATTCGTCAGTCCAACGGGAAGCAGGCATAAAATTACTCGAATAAACCTCGCCATCTGTTACTCAAGAGAAGCACCATGCGGCTACCCTTACTCATCGATTTGGGCTTGATTTGAATCAAACCTGGGCAGATGGATGCGCAAGAAACCATCCGAATAAACGGCTTCAATCTTCTCTATGGCTACCGGAAAGGGTAGTTCCACTTCAGTGATGAATTCGCCAAAACGTATCTCCATCTGGCGGTAGGCGCGGCGCTCGGGGGCGTCAACCCGCCAACCACGGATGGAGAGATAACGATCATCCATCGAAATGGAAATGTCAGATTCACGCATCCCGGCAATCTCTACCCGAACGACGAGGGTGTCCTCGGTCTCATAGACATCTGTCGGAGGGCGCCATACCTGAGAGCGCATGGCTAAACGCCAGTATAAGGGCTCCAGATGCAACTGGTGGTAGCCCTCTAATATGTAGAAAGAAGGCCGGATGGGGTCTGCTTTCAGGGTAACTTCAATCATCTGGCACACTCCATTGAACCACTGAAACCGATGCATGAATCTGACATAGCTCCTACCGAGCTCATGGCGCCCCCGGCGGGACTCGAACCCACAACCATCGGATTAGAAGTCCGGTGCTCTATCCATTGAGCTACGGGGGCAGGGTGATGCATGAATTTTACTCCATACAAGGACGAATGCCCTTGTACACTCGCGGGCCTGAAAGGGTACGCAGAATGACTCCAGGAGGTTTTCCTAAACGCTCGCTTAATTCCAGAGTATTCAAGGGGGTATTGCCATTGGCGAGGAACAATCTGAAAGCAGCATCTACTAATGTCGCCCGGTCGGAGATGAATCCTTCCAGACGGGCACAATGGGTGATCAAGACATGCTGGATGCCATCGACTTGTTGCACCTCGGCCGAATCGGGATCTACCCAATCCACCTTCTCGTCGACCTGCATCCCGGCAAATGCCCTCTGGTGTTCTGGACACAGGTTGCTATATAAATAAACACGCCAATCTCGATCATTCATACGCCACCAATCAAAATCGATGTGGAAGCGAGTCTGTAATGTAGGTTTGACAAGACTGGGACGCCTGCCGTCGATCACCTTACCCCTCCCGGTATCCACTCCGACTCAATTTCTTTCTGCTTCGACGTAACGGAAATGCAGGTCGCCAACATGGACGAACCAGGGTCGAGTAGCCAGGAGAGATAATAATGGGCCTGGCGGGCAGCGCCGGATCACGTTTACGGCAGCATATAATTCGCTGGCGTGGACATGGCTTTGAGGGTTTAGCTTAGCCAACTCGCGCAGAATATTCACTACAATTTGCTCGAAGGGGAGGCGCTCTTTTTGTATGCTTTCCCATACCAGATCAATCGCTTCCACATCGGGCACTGCAATCACCATACGTTCATCGATGTTGGAGCTCACGATTTGCTTCAACATGGCAAAAACGATGCCACCATCAGAACCCACCAGTACTGTACGTATCCATTCCCGGTTGGGGCGGCGTTTGTCACTAAAAAGGATGACCTCGCCAGGTTGCTTGCCTCGCCGCACGCGCAGGACGCTGCCCGGCAGTAAGCCAGAGCGGGTATACCACTCCCGCAAACCATAAATATAGCGCTTGGTGCGGACCACCCAAGCAGGGAACTTTTCACCACTATCGCCATCGACCAGGGTGAAGCGGATACGGGGCGCTTCGTACGCTGTAGGGAAGAGATGGCGAGTGTGAGCTGAGAGCGGCAGCGTCCCCGAACGCCAGTGAGGGAAGATTAACCGTACGGATACCTCATCGGGCGCTTGATAAGGAAGTTCCAATGGGGAGAGCTCGTCGTCCAATTCTCTTTCTAATGCCAGCATAACATCGTTCAATGCATTCCTATCGTAATCTATCCCCGAATAGCGCAAGAAGATTGGCGGTTCGAGGACTTCATTCGGTTCCAGGCGCTGGAGGAACCAGAGGACCTTTCCGGCTGCTCCGACTTCATCGAATCGAGGGTCTTCCTGCAGAGCCAGATCCATGGAGAATTCCAGTAATTTCGGATTGACGTTGGAACTCAATTCGATTTGCTCCAGGAGGGCTGAGGTAGGTAACGGTCCACCCCCAGCCATATCAAGAACGGCTTCTGCCAGGTTCAGGTGGCCAATATTGATATCGACCAACAGGGCGCGCGGGAACCACCGTCCGGCAATACGTACGAAATCGGAGTTTGACCGCAAGCCATCTTCCAACCGTTCCGCAAGAATGTCTCCATAATATTCCAGTACCGAGCGTTGGTTCAGCATATCGCTATTATCATTAAATTCCGGAGGTCGATTGAGGAGATGGTCTTGCAGATTAGCGGCGAACTCACGCTCTTCCCCATCTTCAAACCTGATCTGGATGACCTCTAAATCGGTGAGGTCCGGATTCTTCCCCTTGCGGACCGAGAGCACTTTCCCCCGCTTCCAGGACAATGCCGGGAACACCAGGTATTGTTCCGGATTATACCTATCTTTTGGCAGATAAACCTGGGCGCCCGAACTGCGTTTCTGCTCGAGTGCCAGTTTTTCGCGCTGGATACGTTCAGCGACCAGGGTCTCTACCAGCTCTTTATTGGTAAGAGGTGTTTCCGTCTCTAAAAGATGGTTATAAAGGAACTCAATATCTTCTTCTTGGAGGGTAAAGTTTTCCCAATAATCTTCATGTAACGTGGTAGAAGCCATCACCATTGCAGGGCATGCCTTTATGTTTTTTTATCTACGCTTTTGAATACCACAAAGCCTTTTGCTTATTTTGCCTCATAATATTATACTCTATGAAAAAGGCAGGGCAGGAATAGGATGCACAGGAATTGTCGTGAAGGACGCTACACCTGACAATATTTCGATAGGAGTACCCATGGTTGAGCCAAGCTATGAAGTCCTCACCAGCCTGTACGGCGATTTTCCAGCCGAGATTTTGCGCGGTCTGTTCGAAGCGCAAGGCATCCCTGTAGTACTATCGCAGGAGGGAGTTGGACGATATGCGTATGCGGTCAACGTTGGCCCATTGGGGAAGGTGGACTTGCTTGTGCCACGCGAACTACTGGCCGAAGCCAGGAAGGTCCTGGATGCATACGAAGCCGGGGCCTTCGCAGCAAATGATGAACAGGATATAGGCTACCCAGAAGAGCTGCCTTATGAGGAGGATCAGGACTAGGGATAGGCAGTTGCCAACCAGTCCAACGGATCAACCTGGATCCCCCCTACCCAGACTTCCCAATGCAGGTGTGCTCCCTCAGCGCGTCCGGTCCCACCGACCAGGCCAATCACCTGTCCGGGTTCAACACGATCCCCAACCTCCACATAGATTTCGGATTGGTGCATATAGCCTGTATATACTCCCCAGCCGTGATCAATCATGGTCGCATTGCCGCGCACAGTAAGTGGGCCGGCGAACACGACCACTCCCGGCGCCGGGGCATAGATCTCGGTGCCGCTGCCTCCGAAGATATCCAACCCCGTATGGAAATAGGTATAGGCACTGCCGTTATATGACCGGCGATTGCCAAAACGGGAAGACCAACATTCGTTCGTCTCCAGGCAGTAATCAACCGGCAATGGAGATGGCAACCGGAACACCCCATTCCATAACCTGATTGGGGTCGCCGGGCCGGTCAGGGCAGTCCATTGAGCATCTTCAGGACGGGTGACAGCCGGGTCAATCGTTGCCGGGTCCACCGTCAAGGGTCGATCGTAGGGGTAATCAAGCTCCTGTACCAGCACACTCTGGCTGAACTCAAACGGCGTCCCGTCATTCAGAGTGGCGGAGATGTGCAGGGGGTAGGCACCCTGTTCAGCCAGGGCATGTACCCCTTGGAGGGCAATATAATTCCCGCCTCCATCTGGGAAAAAGTGCAATTCGTGATCCATGAAAGAGCCACTGAGTGACAGGCTCTCGGATGTAGCTATGCGAATTACACCAGCCTTGCCCTGTAACAGAGGCAGAGGGTCAATGCCTACTGAACCGATTGGGTTGGGCAAAGCGGCAGGTCCATCCTCTGGCGACGAAACCTGTCCCCGGGAAGTCAGGATAAGGACATCGCCGGGGAGGGTTTCCCAGGTCGCGCCCAAGTTATTCGCACGTACTACGGCCCATGGGTTCGACCCAGAGAGGACGGCCAGTTCGAGTAAAGAATCGCCTGGCGAGACAATCGAGCGGCTCACGGTGGGCGGAGTCTCTTCCTGTATGGGGAGTATCAGCGAAAAGCCGGCGTAAAGTTCTGCAGGGCTCGCCAGCCTGTTCAAGCGGGCCAGTACTTCTGCGGGGATCTGGTAGCGACGACTGAAGCTGCGCAATGATTCACCGAATGGGAGGGTGGCCGTTATCAGCCGGCCTTGAACATTCTGCAGACCCGGTATGACTAACTCTGCCCCAACCGTGAGCTGGTCAGGGTTCGTGATCCCATTTGCAGCGGCCAAATCCTGGACAGACACGCGAAATCGCAGGGCGATGTCCCATAACGAATCCCCCGATTGGACGACATACATCGGCCCATCCGGAGATTCATTTTGAGCCCAGGCAGTTGGTATTGTCCTGGAATTCAATAAGACCGACAAAAAGAGTGCTTTAAAAAAGATTCTCCGGGTTATAGATTTCATACGGACTCATGATCAGGAATTGCCATGGGATGGATGAACGGTTTCTAGCCGTGCCTATTCAGCACCTTCTCTACGCTTTCAACCAGGTCTTGAGGACTGAAGGGTTTTGAGATGTAATCGTCGACCCCCGCGATGTGCAAACCAAGAACCTTATCGATACTTTGCGCCTTAGCGGTGATAACGATAACCGGAATCTGGCGTGTGGTTTCATCGGCCCGCATGTGGTGATAGACATCCCAACCATCCATATCGGGCATCATCAGATCCAACAATACCAGGGCCGGTATCATCTTCAGAACGGTCTCCAGGCCTTCTCTCCCACCGACGACACCTGTTACCTGGTATCCCTTGCGCTCAAGGATCAGTTTCACCAACTCGATCATGTCGGGTTCGTCTTCGATGTAAACGATCTGCTTGAAACAGTCTTCCATCTAACCCTCCAAACCCCGGGTCGGGAAAATCAGCAAAGGCAAGTGTACCACAGGCAGTGCATGATATCAGGACAAGCCCGCCATGTAAATTTGCACATAGAAATGCCTGCCCTTGCCACTCACCTGCCGGTAGACTATAATCTGGCAACCCCAACCGAAAAACGTGGCGTGAGGTGGTATATTAAGGTTCGCATGGCGGGAATTACCCCAATCCCGAACCATGACATGAGGCGAATGGAATGATTGATGTAAATGATCTTCGTAAAGGTGTAACGTTTGAACTCGATGGCACCCTGTACAAAGTACTCGACTACGAACATCATAAACCGGGTCGTGGCAAGGCTACGATTCGGGTAAAAGCAGTAAACCTGAGAACCAGAGTCACCCTGGAAAAAACTTTCAACTCAGGTGACCGCGTACAGGATGTTCGCCTGGACTATCACAATGTGCAATTTCTGTACTCTGATGGCCAGCTTTACCACTTCATGGACCTGGATACATATGACCAACCAGCTATCTCGGGCGAGATCTTAGGCGATAGTGCCGGCTATCTCAAAGAAGGGCTGGAACTTAAGCTTACCTTCTATCAGGGCGAACCATTAGACGTGGATTTACCAACATCGGTAGATCTGGAAGTCGTACAGGCAGATGTGTCAGTGCGGGGAGATACAGCGACCGGCGTCACCAAGAAAGTGACTACCGAGACAGGCCTTCAGGTACAGGTACCCAATTTTGTCGATGTGGGCGATCTTATTCGAGTAGATACCCGGACCGGCGGCTATATCACACGAGTTTGATCCATCGGAGAGGGGTAAGGAAGCAAGCCGATCGAGTATCCATTTATTAAAAACGATGCGCACACCCGCTGGAACGGAATGCAGTTATTTCTACGGAAACTATTTCCGAGGTAGAAGCCAGGAGGAATGCAGGTTATTGAGCTCGGTTACACCGCCCTTGCCGTGGAAACCGGCCATGTGCGCGTCCTGCCCGGTACCCGGGATTCAATTGGCGAACGCCTGCCCTCACCTCGTCCTCACCCCGCACCTGGTGAGGCCTTTTCCCTTTATCAGGCGGGAAGTTCGAGTGGATAGTTTCTGTACCAAGGCACAGCGGAGCGTAGACGAACCACACATCGGGTGCGGTGAATGCCATCCACTGCAGGATATATTCATGACTGGAGATCAGCATGACTCTGACCCTGCTCCTTGACCTCGACGACACCTTGCTGATCAACAATATCGAAAGATTCATCCCTGCATATATGCAGTCCTTGTCCTGGTATCTTCAAGAACTCGTGGACCCAGGCCTACTCGTCAAGGAGTTGTTATCTGCCACTCGACGGATGATTCAAAACGACCGACCTGATTGCACCCTTCAGGAGATATTCGAAGAAACCTTTTACCCCGCGATTGGTGTTGAGCCCGAGGAGCTGCAGCAACCCATTGCCCAATTCTATGGCACAATCTTTCCGACTCTGCGCCACCTCACCCAACCCCAACCCGGCGCGATTAAACTCGTAGAAGAGGCATTCGAGCGTGGCTATCGGGTCGGCATTGCCACCAACCCCTTGTTTCCTCTCACTGCTATCCAGCAGAGGTTGGAGTGGGCTGGATTGTCGCCAGCCAAATATCCATTTGAAGCTATCGCTTCATTTGAAAACTACCATTTTGCTAAACCGAATCCGGCACTCTTTATGGAGATGTTGGCTCGCATGGGGTGGCCCGAAGGCCCAATTGTCATGATCGGAGACAGTCGTGGCAATGATATATTGCCAGCCCTGCAAGCAGGACTCAAAGCCTATTGGATAAATCCAAACGGAAAGACGAAGATCGAATCCCCTGGTCAGTATTTCAGCGGCAGCATTTCCGGGGCATTGGCCTGGTTGAATCAAATCGACCAGGAACATCGTCAATTGGAATTTACCTCTATCTCCGGGAACCTGGCAATCCTGAAAGCGACGCCTGCATTCATCGACTACCTGTCTCGGCAAACTGACCAATTGGATACCTGGACAATCCGCCCTCAAGAAGACGAATGGTGCCAAACCGAGATTTTTTGCCACTTGCGGGATGTCGAAGAAGAAGTAAATTTACCGCGCATCACCAAGATGTTAGCAGAGAATAACCCGTTCTTGCCTGGAAAAGACACAGACCAATGGGCGGCCGAGCGTCAATACCTGTGCCAAGATGGGCAGGCGGCTACGCACCGCTTCATAACTGCGCGAATAAAGCTGATAGAAAAGCTAAAAGCACTGCCTGAGGAGGCCTGGAATCGCCCTGCACGTCATTCGATATTCGGACCCACCAGTCTAATTGAACTGGTGAGGATCATTGCCGGGCATGACCGACTGCACATCCACCAGATCTACACAACTCGCAATACAGTATTAACCACAGCCAAATGATGGTGCTCCGATCACTGGCGTGCCAATTTTTGAAACAAAGAACCTCAGTTATCAGGCTGGCCTAATACAGAGGTAGGGATAGTCGCCACCATACTCTGAGAACAGTGTTAATAATGCCAAGTTTGCGCTCGCCTGAATTTGTTAATTATCCGAGGGTATCTCGATAGATCTATTTATACCAGCCCTCGATCGAGGAGGTAAATATGCGAAGACGCGTTGTCGTCACCGGACTGGGATGTATCAGCCCGGTGGGGAATGATGTCCCTACGGTGTGGACAAACATCAAAAATGGAAGGTCAGGCGTCGGAAGAATCACGCACTATGACGCCTCGGAATACAAATGTAAGATTGCCGCCGAAGTGAAAGATTTTGAGGCTGCCAATATCTTTGGCAGCCGTGAGGCGCGACGCATGGACCGCTTCAGCCAATTTGCGGTTGCAGCCGCCTTACAAGCGGCTGCAGACGCCGGGCTGAACATCGACGACGGAAACCGGGATCGCATCGGGGTGGTGATCGGCTCGGGGATTGGTGGGCTGGGAACGCTATTCGAGCAAATTCAAGTGTTCAACAAGCGCGGTCCCATGCGGGTGAGTCCATTCCTGGTCCCGATGATGTTGCCCGATTCCGGGCCAGGGATGGTAGCCATCTATTTAGGTGTGCGCGGCCCCAACATGGCAGTGGTGACGGCTTGCGCGACCGGGACAAATTCTGTGGGCGAGGGCACTGAGATGATCCGCCGGGGGCAGGCTGACCTGGTACTGGCAGGTGGCAGCGAGGCTGCGATCGTGCCAATCGCCATGGCCGGCCTGGGGGTGATGACCGCATTATCGACGCACAATGAACATCCAGAGCGAGCCTCCCGGCCATTCGATTTGAATCGAGACGGCTTCGTGATGGGTGAAGGGGCGGCGGTGCTGGTACTGGAGTCCCTGGAACACGCCCTGGCTCGACGAACCCGGATACTGGCAGAAGTTCAGGGTTATGGTAGCACCAACGACGCCTATCACATCTCTGCTCCAGCAGAAAATGGCGCAGGGGCAGCCCTATGCATGCAGATGGCGCTGCGGAATGCTTCGATGGAGCCCGAGGAGATTGATTACATCAACGCCCACGGGACATCTACCCCGTTGAACGATAAGAGCGAAACAGCCGCCATCAAAACAGTGTTCGGCGAGAAAGCCTATGAAATTCCCGTCTCTTCCACCAAATCGATGACCGGTCACCTGCTGGGGGCATCTGGGGCGCTCGAGGCGCTAATCTGCGTGCAGGCCCTGCAAGATGACATATTACCACCCACCATCAATTATGAAACCCCAGACCCAGAATGCGACCTGGATTATGTCCCAAACCAGGCGCGTAAGTCCCACCTGCAAAATGTAATGTCCAACTCTTTTGGATTCGGTGGGCATAATGCGACGATTATCTTGAGCAAGTTTAGAGAGGCAGCGGTATGATGCGCTACGCCCACATTACCGGCTGGGGGATGGCGGTACCAGAAAAAGTACTGACCAACCACGACCTGGAAAAAATCGTGGAAACCACCGATGAATGGATCGTCGCCAGGACCGGAATCCGTGAAAGAAGGATTGCGGAAATAGATGAGACAACTGCTTCCCTGGGGACAAAGGCGGCTCTCAATGCCTTGAGCGTGGCGAATCTGAAACCAGCAGATGTGGACCTGATTATCGTTTCCACATCATCGCCAGAACACATCTTCCCCGCCACTGCCTGTATCGTCCAGGACCAGGTTGGCGCGATCAAAGCCGGAGCCTTTGATCTTTCGGCTGCATGTTCTGGATTCATCTTTGCCTTGAATCTGGCCACCCAGGCGATCCGCACCGGGTCGATTGATAACGCGGTCGTGATTGGTGCGGAGACTTTATCTCGCCTGGTCAACTGGAAAGACCGCAACACCTGTATCTTGTTTGGCGATGGCGCCGGGGCTTTTGTCCTTCAAGCCAGCGAGGAACCAGGCGGGTTGCTCTCAGCAGTAATGCGCTCGGATGGATCCGGCGGGGACCTGCTCTCGCTTCCGGCAGGCGGAAGCCGTTGGCCAGCTAACCCGGAGACTGTGCTCAACGGGATGCATTACATTCACATGAACGGCAGGGAAGTGTATCGCTTCGCCACCCGGGTGATGACACAAGCGACCCAAGAAGCCCTAGAAATGGCACAACTTAGCATTGATGACATCGCCCTGATCATACCCCACCAGGCAAACCAGCGGATCATCGAGGCTGCGGTACGCAACTTGAATTACCCCATGGAAAAGGTGATCTGCAACATCGAGCGGTTTGGAAATACCTCCACGGCCTCTATACCGATCGCGGTTTGCGAAGCAATACAGGCCGGTCGACTGCACCCTGGAGACAAGATTGTATTCGTTGGCTTCGGCGCAGGGCTTACCTGGGGCGCCGCTGCCATCAAATGGGGTGGCCCCTTCCCCGTCCGGCGCAAGATTCGCCCGGCGCGCTATCGTTTGCTGGCGCGCGTGCGCTCGATTCTGCTGCGCCTGATTCGTCACCTGGAGGGAATCATCTGGGGTCGAGAATGATTATATTGACAGTATAATCTATAGATTGGCTTATCTTGATGTGTTAGATCATCATTAGAAAGCTGAGCAATTCTCCATCACAACTACCAGGCAACCCCGGAGATTGGTATAATTTTATGAAGGTAATTTAGAGAAATACGGGTTAAGACCGTTTGGAGGTTTATGTGAATCCGACCCGCAACCGTTCGTCGATAATCTACTTGCTGTTGTTCATAGCGATCATCGTCATGGTCGTCTATAACTTTCAACAGCAAGCGACCATGAAAGAGATCCTGCCCATTAACAAGGTTGCCGATGACATTCAGAGCGGATTGGTCGAACGCATCGAAGAAGATGACAATGTGCTGCATGTAATCTACACCGATGGCACAGAACGTTCCTCCCACAAGGAGACAGATGCGACCCTGGTAGAACAGCTCAAAGCCCTGGGGGTATCCACCGATCAGCTTACTTCAAACAAGGTGAAAATCGAGATCAAACCACCCAGCGCCTGGTTGGGCATCGCCACAGCCTTGGGGTACATCCTGCCATTCATCATCCTGGCAGGTGTGTTTTGGTTCGTCTTTCGCCAAGCGCAGGGCAGCAACAATGCCGCCATGTCTTTTGGTAAATCCCGTGCCCGTATGTTCACCGGTGATCACCCAACGGTTACTTTTGAGGATGTAGCCGGTGTGGACGAAGCGAAAGAGGAGCTGCACGAGGTAGTAGAGTTTTTACGTGAGCCGGAGAAGTTCATCTCTTTGGGAGCACGCATCCCGAAGGGAGTGCTGCTTGTTGGCCCGCCGGGAACCGGTAAAACCCTGATGGCGAAAGCCGTTTCCGGAGAGGCTGGTGTTCCCTTCTTCTCGATCTCGGGCTCAGAGTTTGTGGAGATGTTCGTAGGTGTGGGCGCCAGCCGGGTAAGGGACCTGTTCGACCAGGCCAAGCGCCATTCGCCCTGCATCGTGTTCGTCGATGAGATCGACGCGGTTGGAAGGCAGCGCGGGGCTGGCCTGGGTGGCAGCCATGATGAACGTGAGCAGACATTAAACCAAATGCTGGTCGAAATGGATGGCTTCGATACCGACACAAACGTGATCATCGTGGCCGCCACCAACCGCCCGGACATCCTGGATCCTGCCTTGTTACGCCCAGGCCGATTCGATCGCCGGGTGATCCTGGATCGGCCTGATATGCGCGGTCGAGAGGCAATCCTCAAGGTGCACACCAAGGGCAAACCGCTGGCGACGGACGTCGAGCTGGGGGTGCTGGCACGCTCGACTCCGGGGTTCGTGGGGGCAGACCTTGAAAACCTGGTCAACGAAGCTGCCATCCTCGCCGCACGCAGGAATAAGAAGATGATCACCCAGGCAGAGCTGGAGGAAGCCATCGAACGGGTGATAGCCGGCCCGGAACGCAAGAGTCGGTTGATCAGCGAGGAAGAAAAACGGATCGTTGCTTATCACGAGGCCGGCCACGCCGTGGTTATGCACGCCATGCCGGAGGCAGACCCTGTCCATAAAGTATCGATTATTGCGCGGGGAATGGCGGGCGGATACACCCTGTCGCTGCCGGAAGAAGACCGTACCCTGCTACCTCGGAAAAAAATCATCGCCGATATGATCGGATTGCTCGGCGGTCGGGCTGCTGAAGAACTGGTCTTCGACGACATCACCTCAGGCGCCTCAAACGACCTGGAACGGGTGACTCGGATGGCAAGGTCCATGGTCACACGGCTGGGGATGAGCGATGCGCTAGGGCCCATGGTTTACGGCCAGAAAGATGAATTGATCTTCCTGGGGCGTGAGATTTCAGAGCAGCGTGATTATTCCGAGGCGGTGGCGGAACAGATCGACCGGGAAGTCAGGCGCATCGTGAATGAAGCTCACGAGCGGGCCAAGGCTATCCTGATTGAATATAGGGACAAACTTAACGCCGTGGCGCAACGTCTGCTGGAGGTGGAGACCATCTCCCGCGAGGAGTTCGAGAGCATCTTCCCACTACCCTACGCGAAAAATAACGGCACACCCATCCCACAGAGTCTGAAAGAACAGCCTGCCGAAGCGATCTGAAAGCACGCCGGGGTTAAGGAAACCTTGGCCTCGCAATCCTGAAGACATGACGAAACCCTACCCAACCAGGAAACAAACGGTAGGAATTTCAAGCGCGTGGGCGGGTTACGAGGCGGCGCTCTCAGGGGTGGTCTATTACCCGCGGATCGATGCTGGTTGCCTGAAGATCGGCGGCGAACACCGCTTGGACTTCTTGCAACGGCAGAGCTCCAATGACCTCCGGTCTCTTTCTCCAGGCAAGTCGATTACCACAGTCCTGACCTCGCCCACAGCCCGCATCCTGGACTTATTGCAGGTATTCGCAGAAGACCAGGCCCTGGACGTCATTACCCTGCCGGGTCGTGCATCATTTACTGCCCAATTCCTTCGTAAGCGCATTTTTTTTATGGACAGGGTAAGCATCATGGATCTCAGCCCGGAGTGGACGCAGGTGGACATTGAAGGACGGGGCCTGCAAGGCTGGATGCAGGAGAAATGGGGAGAGGCGCCACCTGAGATCAACGAAGTCATAGACATTCAAGTGGCAGGTTTTGAGATGAGGGTACTCGGACAACCTGGATTAATCGATCCAGGATTCCGGCTGCTGGTGGCAACCCAAAACGCAACGAGACTTACATACATGCTGGCAGCGATGGGGGCTATTCCAATCGACGATGCCAGCTACCAGGCGCTGCGGGTAGAAGCCGGTGTACCGGCATCTGGGAACGAGCTGACCGAGGAGCACACGCCATTGGAAGTCGGCCTCGAAGCCCACGTCTCTCTAGACAAGGGCTGCTACACCGGACAAGAAGTCATTACCCGGCAAGTAAATTACAATAAGGTAAGCCAGCGCCTGGTTGGACTGCGCCTGGAGGAGGCGACTGCCCCGGGGGTTGATCTGGCATTTGAGGGCCGACAAGTCGTCGGAAAGGTGACATCAGCGATCGTGTCTCCCCGCCTGGGACCGATCGCGCTGGCGATCGTCCGACGGCCTTTCCACGAGCCGGGGACATGTCTATCCCTGACCGGGCAGGGGAAAAAGCAGAAAGCAGTCGTCTGTGAGCTGCCATTCCATATCGCGCCCGGCGCATAAATGACCTCGGGGAGGATTACGGCAATTCGATGAGCGAGGGGCCATTTTCTGGGAAAGTCGCCCTGATTACCGGTTCAGGGCGGGGCATAGGTCGTGCCATCGCCCTGCGCCTGGCCTACCAAGGCGCTGACGTAATGATCAATTTCTTTCGCAACCGGAGCGCTGCACAGGCTACTGCGGGCGAGATTCGATCGCTCAATCGACAGGCCGTGGTCGTGAAAGCCGATATCGGCTCGCTGGCAGGGATCAATACACTATTCGACCAGGTGGAAGCGCACTTTGGAGGCCTTGACATCCTGGTGAACAATGCGGCTTCTGGATACAACCGGCCGGTGATGGAGCAAAAACCCAAGGGGTGGGAATGGACGATCAACATCAATGCACGCGCCCTGCTCTTCTCAGCCCAACGAGCGGTACCGTTGATGGACAAACGCGGCGGAGGGGCGATCGTGAGCGTTTCCAGTCCCGGATCGTATCGGGTGCTGCCGGATTATTCCGTTGTCGGTGCGAGTAAAGCTGCTCTGGAAGCGCTCACCCGCTACCTGGCGGTGGAGCTCGCTCCGCACAACATCGTTGTCAATGCGGTATCCCCAGGACTGGTCTTGACCGAAGCCTTGTTACACTTCGACATCGTGCGCAAGGAAGAAGGATTGATCGAGCGAGCGATCAAACAGACCCCGGCTGGCCGGCTGGTAACGCCAGAGGATGTGGCAGGGGTGGTCGCCTTCCTATGCAGCCCGGATGCCAGCATGCTTCGCGGCCAGGTGATCGTAATCGATGGCGGGGTGACCTTGCCAATGAAATTGATCTGACCTGTGGAGGATACAGGCGAGCAACAATCATCGGCTGTATTTACCCATTAATTGTCCTTGGGCAAGGATATGGCCTTTCATGGCCTTCTCAAGATCCGACTTGCCCAGCCCTGCCTTCAGATCCAGCCGAACATCCAGGGCGTAAAGTTTGAAAAAATATCGGTGCGCAGTACCTCTAGGCGGGCATGGGCCACCATAGCCAAGCTGGCGAAAGTCGTTGGTGCCTGGGGTACCTACACCCTTGACACCTTCCGGCAAACCGGTTTGGTCGGGGGGGATATCGTACAGCAACCAATGAACAAAGATTCGACCAGGGGCATCGGGGTCATCGACCACCAATACCAGGCTGCTGGTCTGCGCGGGTATCCCTGTCCAGGACAACGAAGGGGACAGGTTCTCCGCATCGCAAGTGTGTTTCCGGGGGATAGCGCCCCCATCAGAGAATGCTGGGCTGGTTACCAATATGGACATCGGGGATTCTCCTTGTGGGACGGTCTCGAGGGGAGCTGGCCGGCAACCCGCCAATGCGAGCAAAGCGATAAAGATAGGTAGTCTAAGGTTCCATTTCATACCTGGAGCTATACCCCAATCAAGATGGCTCGTGCGGGTGCGCCATCGGCGCCGTCCAATTTAAGAGGCAGGCAATACAAGGTGTACCTTCCCTGGGAGACCGGGGATAGGTCCAGGCCTTCGACGATCACCACGCCGGCTTCCAGCAGGATCTGGTGTGTTGGGCGGCTTTTCTTAAACGGGGCAACCGAGAGGTAGTCAACCCCGACCAATCTCACACCCCTCTTCACCAGATATTCAGCCCCATCGGGGGTGATGGCAGCGAATTCAGGCTGGAAATCAGGCAACTGGCGGGACCAATATTCCGAATTGCGGGTTTTAAACAACAGGCGCCGGGTCCGGGGAGGAATCTCGGCATTCTCAAGGACGGTCGCCGTGATCTGGTCCACTTGTGGTAAGTGGAGGACGTACGCGCGGCCGGTCAGCAGCTTGAGGGAAAGGTGATCCACGCCACTTCCAGCAGGCAGGATGTGAACCGGCGCATCCACATGAGTGCCTGAATGTACGATCATCTCCAGACGTGAGGCGTTGCTATTGGCGCCTTCTTCGATTTTTTTTATTCTCTCAATCACTACACGATTATCCCCAGGCCAGGTGGGAAGGCGGGGCGAGAGCGTTAGTGATACATCGTAAATATGCATATTCTCCTCCCGGACGATATAGAAAATTATATACGAATACGATCAATATCGCAAATAAGATTGAGATAACAAATCTCGAATATTGTTATCGCTGTTTGGGGTGTGAGTAGCAAGCGCAGCTCACACCCCGAATAGCCGGGTGAATATTACAATTAAGCCATGGCGAGGGAAGCCAACGCTGCACGCTCGAGCGCATGCCGGTCGATCGTCACCCCCAGGCCTGGATCGGTCGGGACGTCGATCGTGCTGTCTGAATTAAGGCTGAACCTTTGGTGGGTGATATCTTCTTTGTAATAGCGGTCGGAGGCCGAGATATCACCTGGCAGGAGAAAACCAGGCAGGCTGGCCAGAGCCAGATTGGAGGCCCGACCCACGCCTGTCTCCAACATTCCCCCGCACCATACCGGCACACCCTGGGCGCGACAGAGATCATGGATAGCCACGGCGTTGGCCAATCCACCTACCCGACCGGGCTTGATGTTGATTATCCTGCAGGCAGCCATCTGGATGGCCTGGCGGGCGTGGCGGGGAGACAGGATGCTCTCGTCCAGACAGATCGGGGTGGCAAAGCGTGCCTGGAGCAGGCTATGATCATAGAGATCATCCTCTGCTAAGGGCTGTTCGATCAGAAGCAGTTCAAGATCGTCCAAGGGCTGTAAGGCCTGGGCATCTTCCAGAGAATAAGCGGAGTTAGCGTCCACCTGCAAGCGCAGGTCAGGATAGGCATGGCGGACTGCCCGTGCATCATCGACGTCACGGCCAGGTTTTATCTTGATCTTGACACGTTGGTATCCCTGCTCCAGGTACCCTGCGACAACCTTGACTAACTCATGCGGCGAAGCCTGGAGGCCGATCGATACTCCAACCTCCACCCGGCTGCGGACCCCGCCCAGCAATTGGGACAGTGAACGCCCTTCATATTTACCCAGCAGATCCCAGAAGGCCATCTCTAACCCGGCTTTTGCCATGGGGTGGCCACGCACCGGGGCAGTAAAACGAGCCAGGTCTTCAATAGCATTCACTTCTTGACCCAGCAGGGACGGGACCAGGAAATCTCGCAGGATGTGCCAGGCGGTGTCAACTGTTTCGTAAGAATATCCAGGTTCACGATCGGCGACACACTCGCCATAACCTACCAGACCTTCTGAATATGCCTCGATCAGTATGCAGCTCCGGGTGTGGATGCGGCCAAATGAGGTCTCGAAGGGTGAACGTAATTCCATACACAGGTGGTGGAGGTCAATGCGGTCGATTTGCATCTTTGAAGGCTCCTCATGGGGATGTGTTGCAGGGGCGACCAGATTCTAAAGTGTACTCTCGGCGTGACTCAAGACGTAGAAACACCGGGAATCCCTGCCAGACAGGTGGATAAAATCCGTCACCATGTAACCGCGGGTGAACAGCGTTTCAAATAGAGTCCTGGTATGCTGACGCCAGGCAATCGCCAACGCCAGGTCGGCGGCTGCCAGCTCAGCAAGACTGGCCGGAATCTCAACCAGAAGAAGCTTGTCTGGGAGAGTTAAAGAGGGATGAGCTGTTACAGAATTAATCAGGTCTTGGACTGATGTGCTATTGGGGTGTGGCAATCTGGAACGCCCAACCAAGGATGGATTGATGATCTTTGCCCCGGCATCGAAGTAATGTGCCAGATCGAGCACTCGCCGGGCTCGACGACTGAGTCGCCGGTATACCCGCTGGGAATTTAGCCACCAATCGACCTGGAAGCAGTCAGTGGGCAGACCGTAAGGTTGTGTGTGTTTCGCAGGGCCAAAATAATCGCGCAAATACGAGCTACATACTGCACCCAACCTGGAGAAGGCCAGCTCGGCTTCCTGGCTATCTAAAGGGTCACATGTCCACACGATGCGATCGATGCCCTGGTGTCGAACCATCTGCCACTGGGCGCGCTTCAGCAAGAAACCCAGCTCGTTGCGTCGATATCCGGGGTGCACGCCAAATGCGTGGGAACAGTGCATTGGCCGCAGCCCGCCAGGTGAGTGGTACAGCCCAGGAAAACTGAAGACGAAGCCAGCTAAGACCTGATTTTCTAGTGGCGGCCTGCCGACATAGGCACCCAATACCAGACCACCAGCCTGAACTGCGGCTATCAACAGGTGGATTGGCACGATATCGGCTTCGTTCCCTGGAGAAAGCCGGCGCTGCAATTCCTCGACGTTGGCAAATTCTTCCGATGTCTCAAGGATGTGAATACTGATATCCATGATTCAAAAGATTTAAACTCGGTCAGGTTGCAGATCGGCGGGAGCGCAATAGCGTGCGCAACAATGAGATGCGCCAGTTTATTCCTTGCAGGTAGGCCATGCGCTGAGACATGCGAGCCGGCATCAGGTTGAAGGTGCGCGGGATTGTATCGAGTGCGCAGGTGCGATTGGCGGCCAGATAATCCAACCAGTAGACCGAAACAGGCAAACCGGGAAAAAGTGCTTCAAGTAAAACCGTGACACCGCGCAGGTACGGAGGTCTGGTACGAACCAGGGTTCGTTGGATGCCCAGGGTCTCTTTGACCAACTCAATGACCTGCTGGAAAGTCAGGTATTCCGGCCCACCGATCTCGATGGTCTGATTGAGAGTAGCGTCATCATCCAAAGCCCAGGACAGACAGGTTACCAGGTCTTCAACCCATAGGGGTTGAAGCAATGTGCGCCCATCTCCCGGCACCAGGAAAACAAACGGCAGGGCGTGCATCAGGAGGGCCAATCCGGTCGTGAAGCCATCATTGGGGCCATAGGCGATGGCGGCGCGCAAAATGGTGTACTCGACACCGCTGCGGCGGATAAATTCTTCGGCGATGGCTTTTGCCTTTGGGACCGGATAGGCAGAAGCCCGGTCGGCTCCCAGGTGACTAAGGAAGAATATGCGCTTGATCCCGGCATCTGCAGCGGCTTCGGCAACGTTGCGGGTACCCTGAATGTCGACCTGCATCAGGCTGGCGTAGGCGCCCCGGCGCTCAACCCCTGCCAGATGATAGACCACGTCGACCCCCACCATGGCTGCACGCAGCCCACGCATATCGTTCAAGCTGCTCACCGCCACCTGCACGGGGACACCGCGCGGCAAATCAGGCGATTCAGATGAGGGGCGGATGAGCGTGCGCACGGGATAACTTGCTCCCACCAGATTGCGGATCAGGGCTTTTCCTATGAATCCGGTGCCGCCAGTGACCAGGATCATTGACCCAAGATTATAGCATTCACAGGCAGGTGGAATTGCTCATTCGAGAGATTTATAATGAGGACGTTGACCAATAGCGTACCCAAAATGTTTAATGGTAAACTTCCTTCACCGATAAATTTCCACCAATATCGTCTAAATAATTGTAAGGAGGCTCGAAGTATGGCTGCGGGGTATTACAGGTTCCCCACGATTTTTGAAGATACGGTCGCCTTTGCATGCGAGGATGATCTATGGGCGGTTGAGGCAGCGGGCAGCATCGCCAGGCGGTTAACCAACAGCCTGGGCCAGGCGACCCGCCCCTGGATCTCTCCGGATGGCACCCAATTGGCTTACGTTGGCAGAGAAGAAGGTCAATGGGAGATCTATTTAATGCCAGCCGAGGGGGGTCCTGGCCGCCGTATGACCTTCCTGGGGGGCAGCTTGTGCCAGACTGCCGGTTGGACAAGAGACGGCAAAATCCTGTTCGCCAGCAATGCTGCCCATTGGTACCTGCGTTTTACCCACCTGTACTGGCTAGACCCTGAGCGAGATATTCCCGGAAATCCGCCAGTAAGGCTTGACCACGGCCTGGCCCGATCAATCTCATATGGACCGTCGGGAGGGATAGTCATCGGCAGGAATACCGATGAACCGGCGCGCTGGAAACGCTATCGGGGGGGGACGGTAGGGCAATTATGGATCGACGAATCCGGGGACGGCAATTTCAGACCATTGATCCGCCTGGATGGGAATATGACCTGCCCGATGTGGATCACTCCGCGCGATGAACCGGTTGGCAGGATCTTCTTTATCTCGGACCACGAAGGGATTGGTAACCTGTACTCTTGCCTGCCGAATGGAGAAGACCTGCTGCGCCACAGTGATCACGAGGACTTCTATGTGCGCAATGCTTCCACAGATGGCAAACGCATTGTCTATCACGCCGGCGCCGATTTATACATATACGACCCCAGGGAGGATTCTCAAAATCGCATCCAAGTCGAATTCCGTTCGCCTCAGGTGCAGCGCATGCGCAAATTTGTAGAATGCAAGAATTACCTGGAGAGCTGGAGATTAAGCCCAGATGGAAAATCCCTGGCGATCACCGCCCGCGGCAAGGTATACAGTTTCGCTAATTGGGAAGGGGCGGTGAAAATTCACGCGGCCGGGCGGGAAATGGAGCAACTCTCCAAAACCAAAGGCGAGGGCGATGCCCATGCCACTGTACGCTACAGACTACCGGAATGGCTGAAAGACGGCAAGCGGATAATTGCAGTGAGCGATGAAGGAGGCGAAGAGTCCTTCGTCATTCTTGCCGCCGATGAAAACCTGCCTGAGCAGCGCCTTCCAGGCATGGACATCGGGCGACCGGAAGAGATTGTCGTAAATCCCAAAAAGGACCAGATCGTATTCAGCAATCATCGATATGAGCTGATTTTCCTGGACCTGGTCTCAAACGAGTTAAAGCTGATCGAGCGCGGCAAAGCACACCCAATCTCAGGTTTCTGCTGGTCACCAGATGGTGAATGGGTGGCATACAGCGTATCTGAATCACTTCACAGAACACGTATAAAGCTGTGGAATGCGGCCAATGGAGAGATCACGGCGTTGACGGATCCAGTTTTACACGACGTAGCTCCTGCATTCGATCCAGCGGGCAAATACCTGTACTTTCTCTCTTACCGGAATTTCGATCCCGTATACGACAACCTGCACTTCGACATCAACTTCCCGCGCGGGATGAAACCATATCTGGCCACCCTGCAGAAAGACACCCCATCGCCCTTCATCCCCCAACCGAAACCTTTGGACGCCAAGAATCAAAAAAACAATGACAATGAACCCAAAGAAACTGACGCAGAGGATAAGAAGAGCGACGAGTTAAAGCCTCTTCAGATCCACCTGGAAGGCATACAGCAGCGAGTGGTCGCCTTCCCGGTGCCCGAAGGACGTTACCGCCGTATCCTGGGAGTGAGAGATGGAAAGGTGCTCTACAGCCATTACCCGATCGAAGCTGCACACGTCCATGAGAACGAGGAAGAATCCGCCCCTAAAGGTAATCTGTGCCTGTACAATTTCGAAGAGCTCAATGAGGAGACTTTAGTCTATAATCTTTCGGATTTTCATGTGACGCCAGACGGGGTGAGACTGATCTATCGCTCGGGAAACAATCTTAGGGTCTTGAAGGCAGGCGAGAAGACGGATGAAGATGCCCATGGCCATAACCGCAAGAGCGGCTGGATCGACCTGAGCCGGGTGAAAGTCTCTGTTAATCCTGGAGCAGAATGGCGGCAGATGTTTCGGGAGGCATGGCGCCTGCAACGCGACCAGTTCTGGACCCCGGACATGTCCCAGGTAGATTGGCTGGCGGTCCACGATCGCTACCTGCCGTTGGTCGACCGGGTAAGCACCCGCTCCGAATTCTCGGACCTGATGTGGGAAATGCAGGGGGAATTGGGCACATCCCATGCCTACGAATTCGGCGGTGACTACCGCCCGGAGCCCAGGTACCTTCAGGGCTACCTGGGGGCGGATTTTGAATTTGACGAAAAGAGCGAATCCTGGGTGATCAGCAACATCCTGCATGGCGATCCCTGGGATGAGGGGGTCGATTCTCCCCTCAATGGACTGGGTATCAATTTAGTCCCGGGGGACCGATTGATCGCCATAAACGGCATCTCCCTCGGCCGAAGGATAAGCCCGGCTGCCAGCCTGGTGAATCTGGCTGGCGAGGAGGTGAGCCTGGTAATCGCCAGGGAAGGCGTAGATAATCTGCGCACGGTGAATGTGAAAACGCTGACGAGCGAGGCCAAGACACGTTATCGCGCGTGGGTGAACGAGAACCGCAGGCAGGTGCACCAGGCTACCGGCGGCAGGATCGGCTACATACACATCCCAGATATGGGTGCCGGGGGATATGCGGAATTCCATCGCGGCTTCCTGGCAGAAGTGGACCGGGAGGGGCTGATTGTGGACGTGCGCTACAACCGGGGAGGGCATGTCTCTTCTCTGCTGCTGGAAAAGCTGGCACGGCGCCGTCTGGGATATGATATCACCCGCTGGTCGCAAATCCCGCATCCCTACCCAATTGAATCCGTCGCCGGGCCTATGGTAGCCCTGACAAATGAAGAAGCTGGGTCTGACGGCGATATATTTTGCCACGGCTTTAAAATGTTAAAGTTGGGCCCATTGATTGGTAAACGCACCTGGGGAGGGGTGATCGGAATTTCGCCACGCCACACCCTGGTGGACGGTACAGTGACCACCCAGCCGGAATACTCGTTCTGGTTTAGCGATGTCGGCTGGGGAATAGAAAACTACGGCACCGATCCTGACATCGAAGTTGAGGTGACTCCCCAGGACTACAAACGCCAGGTTGACCCACAACTGGAGCGCGGCATCCAGGAGGTTCTAAAACTGCTGGAAGCCAACCCGGTGATGCTGCCGGAATTCTCGGAACGCCCAAGCCGAGCCTTACCCAAGCTGCCTAAGCGATGACTAAGATGCTTGCAATGTCTTTGCCAGGTAGAGCAATGCCATCCAGTAGGAGTACCAGCCAAACCCGCTGACCACACCGCGGCAGGCAGGGGAAATCATCGAACGGCGGCGAAAGTCCTCGCGGGCGAAGACATTCGAGAGATGTACTTCCACCACAGGCAACCTGGTGGCTGCCACCGCATCCCGCAAGGCCACGGAGGTATGGGCGTATCCGCCGGGATTGAAAATCACCCCACTGGCCCATGAGCGGGCGTCATGCAAGGCGTCGATCAACGCACCCTCCGAATTGTTCTGGAAGGAGCGCACTTCCAGGCCCAACTCTCGCCCAGCTTCGTTCAATCGTCGGTCGATTTCCGCCAGAGTCAGACTGCCATATACCTGGGGTTCGCGCTCCCCGAGCAGATTCAGGTTTGGACCGTGTAATACAAGGACTGCCGGCATATCGATCTCCTGTTCAGTGAGAAGTGAGAGCATCCGGTCTTGAGATCAGTTCAAGGTAATTTTCCACTTCCACATCCGGCCTGACCTCGCCGATGCGTACCGGCAAGGCAAAACGGACTCGCCGCCTGGCGCGTTTTTTATCCAGCCGGATTGCCTGGATGAATTCCGGACCCATCAATTCCGGTTCGATCTCGGTAGGCAGTCCAAGGTGGAATAATGCCTTTTCAATCCTACCGGACAACCCCGATTCTGCCAATCCTATCCGCTCTGAGAGACGACTCTCGGCGACCATGCCCATCGCCACTGCCTCGCCGTGGCGCAACCGGAAACTGGAGGCGCGCTCCAGGGCGTGGCCAATGGTATGTCCGAAGTTCAAGACGGCGCGCAGGTCAGCCTCATACGGATCTTGCTGGATAATCCGAACCTTGACTGCCATAGCCCGTTGGATAACCTCGGCGAGATTGGCTCTCACAGTCCGGCTGCCGGAGGAACACAAATCAAATAATTGGGAATCAGCAATGATTCCCGCTTTTAGCACTTCAGCCATTCCGGCGCGAAATTCATCTTCGGGAAGGGTGGCTAGCGTAATTGGATCTACGAGGACAAATGAAGGCGGGTAGAACACGCCGACCAGGTTCTTGCCCTGAGGGAGATCAAAACCGGTCTTGCCGCCAAGGCTGGCATCAACCATGGCCAGCAGGCTGGTGGGGAGGAGAGCCCAAGACACCCCGCGCAGGTAAGTGGCGGCAGCGAATCCCGCCAGGTCGCCGACAACACCGCCTCCCAAGGCCAGCACGGTGCCCCCCCGTTCCAGGGAGAAATCGACGAACGCCTGCCACAAACGCGCAACCGTCTCCAGGTTCTTAGAACCTTCGCCGGAGGGAAAAGTCACCAACCGGGCGGTATATCCAGCGCTCTCCAAGGATATTATCGCCCTGTGGGCATAGATCGCAGCGACGCGCTCATCGCTCACTAGAGCCACCGGCTCTGCCAGCCGCAGGGACTTAAACACATCACCTATACGATCGATCCCGCCAGACTCCACCCAGGCAGGGTAGCCGTCACCCATCCCCGTGACCCTGAACGTTCCCAGCCTGACCTGGGCTTGCCAGGTGGTCTCCTCCAGAGAAAGAGCGGAGGTGTCCAGGTTTATTGGGAAGGAGACGTAATGGTCAGAGCGATCCTTGAGCAATTTATCTATAAGATCTACCTGAGGAACAGCGTCCTGTCCCGGCGAACCGAAACACCTGCCGCCCAGCGGTACTGCCAACAAGGGGCGCACGGGTCCCTCGGCGCGCAGGCGACTCGCCAACACTTCTGGAGTCGCGTACAGGCACAACACCCTTCCAGCACGCTCTGCGTCGGCGCGGTTACGAGCATCCAGGAGCGCACCGCCTCCCAGGGCGATGATGACGCGCTCCCTTTTTATAAGATCAACCAAGCAATCCCGCTCGTGGGCGCGAAAGCCAGGCTCGCCTTCACGGGCGAATATCTCGTGGATCTCCATGCCTGCCCGGGCACGGATGGCGTCATCGAGGTCGACGAATTCCAGGCCAAGGACGGTTGAGAGCGCTCTTCCCAGGCTGGTCTTTCCGGAACCGGGTGGGCCGTACAGGAAGTAAATCATGATATCTCCGTAGGGCCTCCAATCGCGCAAGTCTTCATGCTGCGTGAGTGCTTAACTTGACGAGCGCACATCACGCGAGGAAAGTCCGCTTTTTGGGTGGTGGGCGGGAATGTGCCCGCCCACCACCCAAAAAGCGGGGATGTTTCCGAGTGTGACATTATCGAGTTAATCATCCGGCCAAAATAGGTGCTCTCTGTTGTCCATATGAATGTCTGGCAGGCGGGCCTGGCGCAGGTTGGCAAAACGAGGGAGCAACTCATCAATCGAATCGCCGCCCAATTTCTCCAGCAGGGCATCCGCAAGGACAAAGGCGATCACTGCCTCCAGGATCGGAACCGCCCGCGGCACCGGGCAGAAATCGGAGCGCTCGTATTGGGTCTGTACTTCAACGCCGTGCACCAGGTCGACGGACTGTTGGGGGGTAAGCGTGGTGGCGATGGGTTTGATGGCAGCTCTGACGATCAATGGCTGGCCGGTGGTGACGCCGGCTTCCAGGCCGCCGGAGCGACTGGTTGGCCTGACCAACCGATCGCCATTCAGGCGGATGGCGTCCTGCGCCTGAGTACCTGTGAGGCGCGTGTTTTCGAAGGCCGGGCCGATCTCCAAACCCTTGACGGCAGGAACGCTCAACGTTGCCGCCCCCAGGCGTGCTTCCATTTTTCGATCCCAATGAACGTGCGAACCCAATCCAGGCGGCAGGCCATAGGCAACGATCTCGACGACGCCGCCCAGGGTGTCGCGCTGCTGCATCGCCTGGCGGATGCGCTCACGCATCCTATCGGCTGCCAGCGGATCAGGGCAGCGCACATCGCCGGCCTCTGCCATTTCCGGACGATCAGACAGGGGGAACGAGTCGAGCTGCGCCGTGATCCCGCCAATGCTGACCACATAACCAGCTACCCGGATTTCAAAGCGGGACAGGAATTGTTTACACAGTGCGCCGACCGCCACCCGGGCGGCGGTCTCGCGGGCAGATGCCCTCTCGAGGGCGGGGCGCAAGTCGTGATAGCCGTACTTGAGGGTTGCAGCCAAATCGGCGTGACCTGGCCGGGGAACGGTGAATGGTGGGATGCTTTTGCCATGCCATTTCTCATGGTCGAGGTTCTTGATAAGCATCGCAAGCGGTGATCCGATGGTATGACCTTCCATCACGCCGGATACAATCTCCACCCGGTCGGCTTCCAGGGCCATGCGCGCACCCGACCCAAAGCCGCGCTGGCGGCGGGCTAACTCGGCATCGATCGCCTGGGCAGAGATGGGAAGTCCTGCCGGCATCCCTTCCAGGATGGCAACCAAGGCCGGGCCGTGTGATTCACCAGCAGTGAGGTAACGTAGGGGCATACGAGACTCCCTCCCTTCATAGTCAATCCGAAATGAACGGAACGGCAGGGAGAGCTGCTCCAGCGGGGTTGAGACCAGGCAAGGCAGCCTGAATTCTCGCGATCGCCGTGAGAATCCTCTCCTGGGGTTCGGTAAAAGCAATGCGCACGAATCCCTCGCCATAACGGCCAAATACCGTGCCAGGGGTAAGGCTGACATGTGCCACCTCCAACATGGTGGCAGCGAAGTCTTCAGACGACCAACCATCCGGCACAGGACACCAGATGTAGAGAGAGGCACGCGGCGCCTGTGCTCGCAGCCCAATGGCATGCAAGGCTTCGAGCAACAGGTCGCGACGGCTGGCATAGACCTGGTTGCGCTCTAGCAGCCAGGCCTGGTCCCCGGTCATCGCCTGGCAGGCTGCATCCAGGACAGGCAGGAAATGGCCGCTATCGGCATGGGTTTTGAGGCAATACAAAGCCTGCAACGCCTGCCGGTTACCGCAGGCGACACCCAGCCTCCATCCGGCCATGTTGTGGGATTTAGACAGGCTGTTGAACTCAACCGCCATCTCCACGGCGCCCGGAACCTGCAGCAGGCTGGGGGCGCTATAACCATCGAAGGATACCTGGCTGTAGGCTGCGTCGTGGCAGAGTAAGATCTCATAGCGCCGGGCAAACTCGACGGCTTCGCAAAAGAAATCCAACGAGACGGTCGCTGCAGTGGGGTTATTGGGGTAATTCAGCCACATCACTTTAGCACGCCGGGCAATAGCGGGAGGGATGGATGCAAAATCGGGCAGGTAGCTGCGTTCTAGCAACAGCGGCAGCGGATGGACCTCCCCACCGGCGAAGCGAGTGGCTGAGCCATAGGTGAGGTATCCCGGATCGGGCACCAGGACCACGTCTCCTGGATCGATCAATGCCTGCATGAGGTGGAAGATGCCCTCTTTTGAGCCCAGCAGAGGGACCACTTCCCGATGAGGATCCAACTCGACGGCGTACAGCCGGCGATACATCTCGGCCCAGGCAGCCCGCAAGGCAGGAGGTCCAAGATGAGGCTGGTAACCATGGTGATCCTGGCGAGCGGCCGAATCGCTCAAGACCTTGAGAATGGCGGGATGCGGCGGCAGGTCCGGAGAACCGATATCCAGCCGGATGACGTCGATTCCCGCAGCCTGCAATGCCGCCACGCGCCGATTCAGCGCGGCAAAAAATTGGGGGCCCAACAGGTCCATCCGCCGGGCTGAAAATCGGCTGGACTGTCCTTCTGCAGAATTAATCATCATCACCTCCGCTTTCATGCGTGTTTCCTACCAGGGACACCTGCGCAGCCTGGAGCATGGCCTGCCGATCCGGCACCAGTCCGGTCCAGGCCTGGAAGGACAGCACAGCCTGCTCGACCAACATCCCGATTCCTGTGCAGGCATGCAGGCCTGCCTGACTAGCAGAGCGGGTAAACTGCGTGACGGATGGGTTATAGACCAGGTCGTAGACCAGCGCGCCAGGTGGGAAAGGGATTACTGCTGGCCAGGGAGACTGGTCGACATGGGGAACCATTCCGAGGGGCGTGGCGTTGACGATGGCATTCAGCGGCTGGGCGGCGAGACCGTCGGATATTCCCTGCCAGTTATACGGCAGGAGGGCCAGACGGTCATCCGTCGAGCGTGCCGAGAGGTCCTGCATCAGCACCTGCCCTTGCCTGGGGTTACGCGCCAGGATCACAACCTGCCATCCCGCCTGCAACAGCGCATACGTGACTGCCCGGGCAGCCCCACCTGATCCCAGGACCATGGCCCTGAGACCACTCGTCTTACCGCGATCTGAAATGCCAGCCAATGCCAGATGGTGGGAGAAATCGACCATGAAACCGGCCGCGTCGGTATTCTCACCGGTCAACACTGACCCCCGCAATACGATGGTATTGACCGCCCCGATGCTGCGCGCTGCAGGGGAAAGTCTGTCCAGGAAAGGAATTACGGCCAGCTTGTGGGGGATGGTGACGTTCAAACCATCCAGCTCACATGATCGCACTCGCTTCAACAGGCCTTCCAGGGATGGCCATCCTTCCGGGAGCGGAAAGACCGGGTATAAGCGGTACGAACCCCTCAAACCCAGCGAGCGTAGTGCCGCCTGGTGCAAGGCCGGAGAGAGGCTGTGCCCGAGCGGGTAACCAACCAGACCCAGATGGATTTCATCCGAGGGGGTGAGCCGGGGTGGATTGCGAGGCGAATGGTCCACAATGTGCACTGTCATGGCCCATCCCACTCCAGATCTGCGCCCAAAGAGCACAGGTCATGCACGAATCCCGGATATGATTCCGCAATCACCTCGGCCGACCTAACCATCACCGGCTCACTACCGGCCAGACCGGCGATTGCCAGGGCCATCGCCAGGCGGTGGTCTCCGTGCGGCTCGACGCTCACCCCGCCTGGGATGCCGCCTCCATGGATGCGAAATCCATCCTCGGTCTCATAAGCCTCGACACCCAATGCATTCAAATTCGAACACAAGGCCGCAATCCTATCGCTCTCTTTGTGGCGCAGTTCTCCGGCCTGCGAGACGGCCGTCGTCCCGCTGGCGCAGGCAGCAGCGACTGCAAACGCCGGAAATTCGTCGATCATGCGCACCACCGTGGCTCCATCGACGGAGACACCCTGTAAATGGGAATACCTGACATAGAGATCGCCCAGTGGCTCACCTGTGCAGTTGCGCTGGTCCTCAATGGTGATTTGGGCGCCCATTCGAGTCAATGCGTCCAACAAGCCGGTGCGAGTGGGATTCAGACCTACTCCCCGAAGACAGATATCCGAGCCGGGAACGATCAGGGCAGCCACGATCAGGAAGGCGGCCGAGGAGACATCGCCGGTCAGGGTCCGGTCGATGGGCGATAACTTGCGGCCAGAAGGGGGATAGAGACGGGTTAGGTACTCTCCCTGCTTGGGCAAATACAGGCGTTCGATCTTTACCCCCATGCTTGCCAGCATGCGCTCGGTATGGTCACGTGAGGGACCGGGCTCGATGAGGGTCACCGGTCCATCTGCGGCCAGGCCGGCCAACAGGAGGCAGGATTTCACCTGAGCGCTGGCGACAGGAAGGGAATGAGCCAGCCCTCGAAGCCGGTCAGATACCGGGCGCGCCTCCAGCCTCAATGGCGCAGTATCCCCTGGCGCGGCCTGGACTGGCACCCCCATCTCTCGCAGCGGTTCGACGATGCGCCGCATCGGGCGGCGGCGCAGCCCGGCAGAGCCATCCAGCACTACGGGAATGCCTGCAGCAGACAGGGCACCGGCAAGCAAGCGCAGGGTGGTGGCAGAATTACCGCAGTCCAATGGCGCTCTTGGCGGGAGGAAGCCCTCCAGCCCACGACCCAGCACCGTCAGCGTCGTGCCTTCCAGACGCCAGGCGACCCCCAATGCCTGCAGGGCCATCAACATCGGCTCGATGACGCCGGCTATCAGGAAGTTCTCAATCCGGCTCTGGCCATACGCCAGCGCAGCCAGCAGGCAGGCTCGGTGCGAGAGAGACTTATCGCCCGGCGGGTTGACCTGCCCAAGCAGGGGTTTTCCCGGTGTGGAAATCAGGTCCATTTTGATTCAACCTGCTCAGGCAGAGACCAGCTCCCTCTGGCGTATCTGGCTGGCCTGGAGTAAGCGATTCAAGGCGCCGGTATCCCCTGAGGCTAGGCAGGCTTCCAACAGGTCAAGCTGGCCACGAACGAGGCGCAGGGCAGCCAGCACCTCATCCTGGTTGGATACCAATACAGATGACATCATGGAATGCGGGGTGGAGGCCAGCCGGCTGGCGCTGCGAAAGCCTGGGCCTACCAAGGGGGCTGCTTCCAGAGGAGTGGCCATGACCAGGGCGCTGGAGACCAGGTAAGGCAGGTGGCTGGTGGCGGCTACCCAGCGGTCATGGGCGGCGGCATCCAACCAGAGAGGCCGCGCGCCGACGGCCTGGGCGAGCTGGCTGGCGAATTCACGGACCCGGTCTGAGGTGCGCTCCAGAGGAGTGAAGGCGAAGGCAGCACCCCGGTAAAGCCGCGGGTCGGCGTTGCTCAAACCCAGGCGCTCTTTCCCGCACATCGGATGGCCGCCCACAGGATCGAAACGGGCTGGTAGGTTCTCCATGGCCTGACATATACGCACTTTTGAAGACCCAAGGTCGAGGACGATCGCTGACGCGGGATGAAGCTCCGGCAGGGTAGAGAGCAGGTCCAGGATAGCCTCGACTGGAGCAGCCAGGACGATCACGTCTGCTTGAGGCAAGATGCTTCCAGGGTCATCGGTAATAATATCTACCACCTGATTCTGGCGGGCAAGGGCACGGGTGTGCGGGTCCGGGTCGGCAGCCAGCAGCTCCCGGCAGCGGCCGCGCAGGGCCAGGGCCAGCGAGCCGCCCATCAATCCCAAGCCCAGGATTGCGATGCGAGAAGAGGGTAGCAGATCCCTATCAGCCATCATATGTCTACGACATCTTTACGAGCAGGTGCAGGAGCCAGGGAACGGCCTATGGCAATCGCTACCGCCTGCACCTGTGTCACAAGCTGAACGAATCGTTCCGGTTTGAGCGACTGGGCGCCGTCGGAGCGGGCCTCTTCAGGATTTTGATGAACCTCGACGATCAATCCATCAGCACCGGCGGCGATGCCGGCGCGGGCGATGGCGGTAACGTACTCCCAATGCCCGGTGCTGTGACTCGGGTCCAGGATGACCGGTAGGTGGGTGAGGGATTTCAATACCGGTATAGCATTGATGTCGGTCGTATTGCGGGTGGCGGTCTCGAAGGTGCGAATGCCGCGCTCGCACAGGATCACCCGGCGATTGCCGTGGGCGAGGATATATTCGGCCGCCATGAGCAGCTCCTCGACAGTGGCCATCATACCGCGCTTCAGCAACACGGTATTTTGGCTCTGACCAATGGCATTGAGCAAGGTGTAGTTCTGCATGTTGCGGGCGCCCACCTGTAGAACGTCGGCGTAGCGCGCTACGATCGGCACCTGTTCAGGGCTCATCACCTCGGTCACGATGGGCAAGCCCGTAGCCTGGTGCGCTTCCGCCAGCAGCTCGAGGGCTTCCTCGCCCAATCCCTGGAAGGAGTAGGGCGAAGTGCGCGGTTTGAAAGCCCCACCGCGCAGGGCGTGGGCGCCGGCTTCACGCACCGCAAAAGCAGTCTCCAAAAGCTGGCTGCGGCTCTCCACAGAGCATGGCCCGGCAATCAAGACCACCGGATCGGCACCAATCATGACACCATCCAGCAGGAAAGCCGAGTTGAGGGGCGAGAACTCGCGGGAAGCTAGCTTGTAAGGGCGCGAGATCGGAACGACGCGATCGACCCCCGGCAGGTGCAGGAAATGATCCATGTTCACCGGCCGGCGGTCCCCGATTGCGCCGATTATGGTGCGCTCCTCCCCCTGGGAGAGGTGAGCGCGCAAGCCAAATTCTTCCACGCGCTTGACGACAGTCTCGATCTGGGGGGGAGTGGCATCAGTCCGCATAATGATCATCATGGCATACCTCCGGGATCAGGATCATGGCAGTTGTCAACCGGTCGATATTCAATCCACCGCAGCCTGCTCAACTTGCTCGGGCGATAAATCCGGGCGCAGGCTACGGGCTTCGCCAAGATAAACGTGGTGGATTGCGTGCTGCGGCAGGTCGGTGTTCCAATGAAGCAAGACCCGGATGCAGCGCGGCAGGCTACCCGGAACCGGGATCTCCCGGGCGCACAGCATGGGGACTTCCTGCCAGCCGAGCTGGCGGGCTGCTTCGGCTGGGAAGGCAGACGTCAGGTCGGCAGTGAGGGTGAAGATGGCGCTGGCAAGGTCGGCCAGGCGCAGGAAGGGATTGGCGTCCATTATGGCGGTCAACAGCTCCTGCGTGGCAGAGCAGATGTCGGCCGGGCGATCATGGCTGGTGACGGTGGCCCCACGTACGCCTCGAACTGGCATTCAACACTCCTCTCTCCAATAACGAAAAAACGCGAGGCCGTTGGCCTCGCGTTTTTGGGGGGGATATGAGTACCTACGCCCGCCTAAGCACCGCCAACGGCTTGCGTTCTCCGGAAGCCAAAGTAATAATAGCGAGCAAAAAAGCGGGCGATCGTATCCATGGTTAATTGGGCTGGATTTTACCTGTAGAATGAATAATTGTCAAGCAAATCTTTGAAAAGGTGTGCACGCAAAGGTTGTCAGAAAAGAGGAGCCCCAGGTAGGATAGGAGTTTCCTAAAACCATCCATACAGGAGGCTCCAAATGGACTATAACACGGAAGTCATTAACAATGCAGCCACGCAAATTACCGAGATGTTCAAAAGCATCGTGATTAGCCAACAACAAGGCGGTCTAGGCGCCTTTTTAATTGCACAGATTGAAACTCACATGCGGGAAGCCTTGCGACGGATCGGATTACTGGCGTTGGGTCAATTCTTGAGTGCGATGTAAACGACACCGGCGATTGAGATGCCTTGTCCGTATGGCGGAAGCCCACATTACCAACGCATTCGGGAGGCGCTGATAATCGGCGTATTTGGACGATTTTGGCCCACTTCTGTGGGCTACCGGCTGTAGCCTGAATGCCGGCCTGAGACCAGAGAAGAACATCTTGAAATCGTCGCCAGCGCAACTTTTCGCCACGGCCCGGATCGAACCAACTGGCTGGAAGGGGTCACGCAAGCCTTGTGGGACGCTCAGGTGGAACAGGTGATGGCCGCCTGTGAAGCCCTTGCTGCCTCTGGCGATCTTGCCCGGAAAGCCGCCCACTATTTCTACACCAACGCGGCGCGGATGCGTTATGACCGCTTCCGAGCGGCTGGGTATATGATTGGCAGCGGGACGGTCGCAGGAGCGGTCCAAACTGCGAAGCAGGGCAGCTTGGCTGAACGGCCAATGGTAAACCCTTTGTGATCAACGCGCCACTCTAACTCTGGCTATCTGATATCTTTTGCGTGCACACCTGTCACAAATGGGCGTCTGATAAAGCCGGTGATGTCCTTGTCCTACTATTGTCGGACTACGATTGGCAGATACACGTAGGGCCAGATGGGCAACTGTGGCTGCCATTCAGGCATCTCGGATGCGACAGACGCTATGATGGTTTTCAGGGTACCATTTGCTCGGAGCCGCCGAAGGGATTCGTTAACCTGGTGGCGAAGGGCATCTTCACCCTGCTGTACACCAATGGCGATGTTTTGATCACCTTGAATACCCACGCCGAAGGCGGTCAAGTGCAGCCGGTGTTAGACAGTTGCTTCACGGATTCACTTTGGCCGACGACGGCTGCGAATAAACAATGCAACCGAGCCGACTGCGCCTATGATGAAGGCCGCAGGGCAGATCATTGTGGCGAGAAAAAAGGCCGCGACGGCGAGGCTCTGCAGCAGATTTTGGAGCGCACCTGCGGTTGCTGAATTGTGGGCGATAGCCGCGAAAACGTTACTTAGAATGACGGAGAGAGCAAGGCCGAGTACCGAGGCATAGAGAAGACGCCTGAACTGCCTCGAAGTTCTCCAAGGGTGGATGAAAGCAAGAACAAAAGCATTAGCTGCAAGAAAGGCTAGCAATATTCCAGGTGGGTTGTCGCTGACACCTACAGTGGCAGCAGCAATCGCCAACAAGCCACAGATCACCAAGATGATAAGCGTCCGGATTCTGTTGCGCGGTGTCGAAAGAGCATCGATCATGATCGTTCCTATCTTGACCGTGAATTTCGTGTACGTCCGCCCTCCATATCTTCATTCATTGCCATCAAAAATAATTCGACGGCCCGAGGGTCAAAATGTTTCCCCGCCTGTAAGCGAATATATTCAAGCACTTTGTCTTCCGGCCAGCCTTGGCGATACGGACGGTCAGAACGAAGCGCATCCCAAACGTCCACCACCGCAAACAGCCGCGCCGCCAGCGGTATCCGCTCGCCCTTCAGCCCGCGCGGGTAGCCCGTGCCATCCCACTTTTCATGATGACAGTATGGAATGTCCAGCGCCGGGATAAGGTAGGCAATCGGCCGGAGCATGTCGTAGGCATATTGCGGGTGTTTCTTCATCATCACCCACTCTTCGTCGTTCAGCGGGCCGTGCTTATGCAAAACCTCATCGGGGATGCCCATCTTGCCAATATCATGGAGCAGGGCGCCGCGCCTCACATGGGTCAATTCCTCTTCGCTTATACCGGCCGCGCGCGCCAAGCGCACTGTCATCTCGGTCACACGCTTGGTGTGACCTTCAGTTTCTCGATCGCGCAGATCGAGGGCACGCGACCAGCCCTCGATGGTGTCATTGTAGGCGAGCGAGAGTTCCGTGTTGGAACGCTGCAAGCCCTCGAAGAGCCGGGCATTGTCTATGGCAATTGCTGCCTGATGGGCGATGGTCTCGAAAAAGTTCAACCATTCGTCGCCGTGATCGAAAGCGGTGCGGTGGAAGGCCTCCAGCACACCCAGCACTTGCCCTTTGGCAATGAGCGGCGCGGCGGCGTAGGATACCAGGCCCTCGCCTGCCAGCAGCGGCATACGGACAAAGGGCGGATCGCATTGGGCGAGGTCGGCGACGCGGATAATGCGCCGTTCGAGCGCGGCGAGGCCGGCGTGCCCTTCGCCCAGCCGCAGGCGCGAGCGATCGTAGCCACAGGAGCGGAAGCCGCGCCCGGCGGCGTACTCTAGCGTCAGCATATGAGGGTTGAACAACAAAACCCCAGCCGCATCGACTCCCAGCGGTGCGAGCGTTTGTTCCAACAGAACGTTGAACGTGATGTGTGGATCAAGTATTGCCGTGATGGCGCGGTCAATTGTTTGCAGCGCCTGGAGTTGTTGCACGCGGTGCAACGCCTCAGTGTGCAGGCGCAGACGGTGCAGGGCGATGCCGGCCATTTCCGCCAGCGATTCTAGCAGTTTTACCTCTTCCGCCGTGATCTGGCGCGGCAGGCGCACCGAGACAATGAGCACGCCGATGACGACTGCGGCGGCGCGGATGGGGATGCACAGCCCGCCCCAGCCGGACGGGATGCGCTCGCGCACCGAGGCGCTGGTGAGCGGGTCGTCGGCAAACTCTGCCGAGATGTGCGCCTCCCCGCTGGCAAAGACTGTTCCGGCAATGCCTTCGCCGGGTCGGATGGCTGCCCCGGCGAGTTCGCGAAACCAGCCGAGTGCGACGGAAGCACGCAGTTCGCCACGCTCCAAGTCATGCAGCCATATGGCGCCGGCTTCGATTTGCAAGGCGGCGAGTGCTTCGTGGAGCAGGATGGGCATGGCCTCCTCCACACTCTGCGCGGCGCGCAATGCGCAGGCGACTTTGTGGACAGCTTCCAGTTCGTTGAGGCGGCGTCTCGTTTCTTCTTCTGCCCGCTTGCGCGCGGTGATATCATGGGCAAAACCAGTGACGCGAATGGTCTGTCCATCCAGCTTCTGTGCGACCCCCAGCACCTCCATCGCCAATGTTTCACCGGATTTTGCCTGTACGCCCATTTCGCGAAAGTCGCGCGTCTCGCCCCGGAGTGCACGCTGAAATTCGGCGCGCGCCAGTGCGCGGTCGTCGGGGTGAATCAGTTCGTCGAAGGGCTTGCCCAGCCAGTCTTGCACCGGCCATCCGGTGATCCTCTCGAACGCGGGATTAAGCAGGGTAAAGCGTCCGTCGGATGCGAGCGTGTACACGATTTCGGGCATATTCTCGAACAGCGAGCGATAGCGTTCCTCGCTGGCGCGCAGCGCCTCTTCTACGCGCATGCGCTCGGTGATGTCTTCCATCGCCAGCAGGATCAATTGGGCTTCGTCGTCATCGCTATGGACGCGCCGCGCATTGAGCAGCATGGTGCGTTTACCGATGCGCTCGAAATCAAGCGTCACAGCGTAATCGTCGAAATGGCTGTGCTGGGGGAGAATGTCTTCCAGCAGGCGGCGCAGGTCGGGAATGTCCCACTGACGGCTGCCCAGTTCGTAAATCAAACACCCCTCCGTCTCGGCGGGAGTGGCCTCAAAGAAGCGGTATAAGGCGCGATTGGCGGAGACCACGCGCAGTTCCGCATCGAGCACCGCCAGCGGCTCGCGCACGGTGGCGATGATGCTCTCGGCAAATGCGCGTGCGTGCTGTACCGCGCGCTGGGCGGCGCGCTCGGCGCTCTGGTCGCGAAAGACCAGCACCACGCCGGTGATCTTTCCGTCTACGTCCCAGATCGGCGCGCCGGCGTCGGCAATCGGAATCTCGCGCCCGTCGCGGGCGATCAGCAGGGTGTGGTTCGCCAGCCCGATGATGACGCCCTGGCGGAAAACGCGCGCGACGGGATTCTCTACTCTCGCGTGAGTCTCTTCATTGACTATGCAAAAGACTTGCTCGAGCGGCCGGCCCTGCGCTTCCGTTTCGCGCCAGCCGGTCAGTTGCTCGGCGACCGGGTTCGTCATCACCACGCGCCCGTCGACGTCGGTGGAAATGACCGCGTCGCCGATGCTGTAGAGCGTGGCGCGCAGTTGCGACTCGCGGCGAACGAGTTCAGCGTGCAGGTCAGCAATTTCAGGACTGGCAGGCTTCTTTTTGGTCAATGGGCATTCCTTTCGACGTCAACGCCAGACGTTCCATACACATCAAAGCCGACCATCTCCATGCGTGTAAAAGCCTTCATCCCCAAATCGCCCAGATTTACCATATGTTTCTCCATCGTTTCAACATCGGGAAAGATATGCACAACGCTTGCCTACGTGCAATCTTCGCTGACGTATACTATATGTGCGGCGGTCTGGGGATTGTTTGCCTCCATCCTTTCTGCAACTTCTTCATATATCTTGTTGTACTCTTCGGTTTTGCCTTGCTTGATTTATTAATAGGCATTAGAAATGATCGGTTCAGGCATGAAAGTAATTCTTGAAGGTTTATTTTTCTAAATCTCAGACTCTATCAGTTGTTTCCTGATCTGAGCGCTGCGCTCCAATCGGCTGTTCAGAAAAGTCTTATCCGTATTTTCATCCATACCAGGTATATCGATAATGGTCGTGATTTTGGTCTGGTTATCGCTGATCGCCTCAAATGTAGTCCTGCCATGCATTACAGCAGGACCATCATGGATCACCATTGCGAGCACGCGATTCGGTTCAAATTCCACAACCTCCATTGTCCCTTCAACTGTAGTCCCGCTGCGTTTGTTGCGTCTGTGGATGATCGTCCCGACGCCGATGGGAGCGTCGGAATCCAGCCAGAGTTCGATATCTGAATCCCAGCGGGGGTGATTGCGAACATGCTCCACCGCATAAAAGTGAAACACTTTATCGATCGGTCGGTCAATCACTTGTGATGATTCAAATTGTAAAGCCATTGTATTCTCCATATAATAAAATTGATTGTGCCCGTTTGCAGTTTCGTCCTAACGAATAAAGCCGCCCATGTAATTTGGGCTGATCTTCAAGGCGACACCCAAACCTGCTATCTTTATCATCATTTCTAGAGTGGCGGGGTGGGGCGTTCCAAAGATCTCGATGCTGATGGGTTCGATAAATGTGTATGTATTTCTTGATCGTTCATCGGCTCCTTGTATTTGAAGGTCAAGAGCATCTGCGCTGGGAAAGAGGCGCACAATTGTAAACTCGGTGGCCTCTTCATTTTCATAAGCAAGCTGGGCTAATGTACCTGTCTTGCCAGCCAATATCGGCGGAAGGCTGTTCTGATAGTACTCCCTGAACTCATCGATCTTGCCATCCCTGATCTTATTACGACTGATGAAAACAATTGGCTCGGACATAAGTTCTTTCTTTCGGTCGAAACAGGCGGGCTAACGGCTGCGAGCTGAGCGGCGCAGCGCAGCGGAGCGCGTCAGGTGGAAGCGCGTGTTAGCTGCCCAGCAGAATCTGTATGTAATCATATGCCTGACCACGCTCCGGAAAAAGTATGTGTTTTTGGGCGAACTTTGTACGTCCCCACGTTCCGTCGTCGTAGCGCTGATAAAGTTCGTCATAGGGCGTTGCGGAGATGATGAAAGCATCCAAAGAAGCATCATAGCGACCGCTGCGCTTCCCAATCTCTGCCGCCAGGGCAGACAGTCGCTCGTGCAGGCGGGCCTTTTCGTCGTGGATGTAGGCTTTGGCGTGAAGCATCCCGTGCGGCTCGAGAAAGACAATCCGCTGACGGCTTTGGTCCACAACCCACAGAATAAAGTCCGGGTAAAAGCCGCGTTCTTCGAAGAAACCAATCCCATAACCGCGGCTGAGATTGCGCAGCAGGAACACTTCTTTTCCTATCAGGGATTTGTCTTTTTCAACATTCCAGTAGTCGCGCAAGTCACGCAAGAATTGGGCTTCGCTCGGCCTCAGTCCAGGCGGGACGATCTGGGCTATTTCCGGCATTTCCACCAAGAGCGGCTGATACAGATGGCGATCGAAATATATGCGCGGTAAACTCACGTTCTCCTGTTCATAGAGTCGCTGTTGTTCCTGCAACAACCTCTGAATCGCCTCGACCAATTGTTGTTCAGAACGCGGCACTCTAACCACGTAGCCGGCTTTTGCTTCACACACGCCTTGCGGCCTGAAGCCCAGATTGGAGTCATCTTTGTCCAGCGGGCGATAGACCATCGTCTGCTCGTCCCATTGCTCGCGGCGAGTTTGATGGAACTTGTCCACGTAGCGGCAAAGGAGATGGGTGACTGCTTCTTGCAGGCGGGCGCGATCGGCAAAGGATTGCGGGCGGAGTACAGACTCTTCCGCCACCACCGTGCAGGGAACCTGCTCGACAATCTGGCGGGGCGCTTCGGGGAGAATAACCAGGTTCTTCAGCCCTTTGCGTTCCTTGTAGGCCAGCATGTTAAGGTAGGCTTGCTGCCAGTCCACCCAGACCAGGCTCTCCGGCGGGATGGGCCGCGGCGATTGCGCCGAGCGTACTTCTGCCGTGTGAAGACCCACTTGCGTGCTTTCCAGCGCCTGCGCGGCTTGCGCTTGTTCGGCCAGCGCGCCCTGTTCCAGTTCCCCGGCGATAGCCTTGGGCAGGTCGGTCGTGATGAACTGCTCGATGGCGTCCCGCTTGTAATTCATGATGCGGTAGATGCCAAAGTCCAGGGCGGCGCAGTCGAATTGGAAGAGTTCGCGCAAGAGGTTCTGGAATTTAACCTGTGAGGCCATAGATGACGATGAGGACTGTAAGAGCGACTACCGATGCGGTGCGCGCGCTTGCCTTGCGTGTAGCGCCGTCTAGCGTACTCATGGCACTCTCCTTTAGGGGGTTTCCTTCACCAATCGGCTGGGTCTTCAGGCTACGGTCGGGATTGGGGATGCGACAGCATGACCATGAGATGTATATACTGTGTTAGGCAGCTTTACTCTGCCATGAACGGCACATCCCAATTGTGTGTTACCTATTCAGTCTTCAACCAACTCTCCAACTATAGGAAATCTCCAGAGCAAATCTGCGCCGTGTGGTGCTTGAGCAAGAGTGCCGGTCAAATCAGTGCCAGCGGTGTGAAGCACCTGATGTCTGCCATGCTGCCACAGGAAACTTTGCGATACGTCGTATACCTTCCCTTCGTAGGCAATGAATGCTGGTGCTCCATTTTTGCCATTGTATCGGTAAAGCTCCTTCTTCGTGAAGCTGCGCTTCTCCATAGACCTGCGCTGGCAGCTTTGGCTTAGGGCAGTGGGAGGCCCGACTTGGTTCGGACCTCCCTTGCCCGATTCCAGCCCTACTTCAGGAACTTGGACACAAAAGGTGACGTCTCACCACGTCGCATGAAGTGACCCGACGGCCCCTCACCCAGGAATTCGGAGAACCACGATTCGTGCTCGATTTCCTCATTGAGAATCGCCAGGGACAAGTCGTAGGTCCGATGATCCTTGCCAGCGGTCAGATTGCAGATGTGGGTGTATCCTCGTACTGCACAGCGCTCAGCTTCTACCAGGACCGTCAACATCGCCTTGATGTCCGTCGGATCCTTGGGCAGGCTGGCGGGCGGACAAGCCGAGATGTCGTGAAAGTCCTTCATGTTCTCCGGCAGTTTGCCACCGAGTTCGTAGATGCGGGGGACGAGAGCCTCAAAGTGATTGCGGTCTTCGATGCGGGCTGTCTCAGCGATTTCCTTGATCCCCTCGCCCTCTAGCCCGATCAGGTTCACCCGGAGGATGGTGTAGTAGTAATAGGTGGTGAGTTCGGCAGCAGCATTCTTGACCAGCAATTCCACCAGTTGGTCAACATTGATCCCCGCCTTCTCCACCATCTCTCGCGCTACCTTAGCCATGATATGCCTCCTTTTTTTGAGCAACTGTTTTCCTGAGAATTGAAACTTGCCAGTCTTTCATATCAGCATTGCCGTGTTTCAAATATACATCACCTCCTCACTGGTGGCCAAGGCGGCCTAACGGCCTGCGCATCAGTGGCGGGGCTGGCAAGACGCCTTTGCCCAAGACCTATTCGGCTGGTTCGGCGCGCATACCTTCAGCGGCGAAGCCGCTGTCGCCTGAAGCCAGTGTTAGCTCGCTCCTGGCACTTCAGCTTCCATCTCACGCCAAAACTCCTCATGTTTTACCCCTTTTCCTTCTCGAATCTCTTGCTCCGCAATCTCGAGGATGTTTTGGAATTTAGGCGAATAAGCTAAAATCATCCGTTCGATTTCATCTTCGTCTTGGATGGACAACAGTACTGCCACTGGTCTGCCGTTTTTAGTCACAATGACAGGACCTTCTTGGCTTGCTTTCAGAAAGCCGCTAAACTTGGCCTTGACATCTGCTACAGAAGCGATTTTCATAATTCTATCTCCTCGCCACCGATAACCAATCGGTTGCCTGTTTTTTCACCAATAGCCAAAATGACAACTTCTTGCTCGCCATAATCTATTCGATAAAAGGCTCGAAAGCGATTATTGGGACCAAATCGAACTTTCCACTTTGCGCCAAATACCGCCGGCCTTTTGAGTGGCTTGCTATTCCGAGCTTCGCTGTCTGGCTCAAACCGTAGCTGCGCTTCTAGACTATCCCGAATAAACGACCAGTATCTAGGCTCAATAGCTTTCAGATACTGCTTGATGATGGGGGGATAAATCATTTCAAATTGTCGCTTCGGGCCCATCATGACCTTTATTATAGTCACAACTTGCCCTTTGTCAAGCCTTGTTGGTTGTAAGGAGAGCGGGCTAACGGGGCGCATCAGCGGCGGCGCGCAGCGCCGGCCGCTGCATGACGTTGTTAGGCAACCGCATAGTCGTGACTCCGAGCATCATGGGTAAAGCCAGTCTTTCACGACATGGAACAACGAAACAGCCAACGCCGCTGTCCAGAAGATCCAACTCCCCGCGTAGAGCAGGTCAAAACCCCACGAGTGAGAAATGAAGCGTGCGACTTTCTCCGAGAGCGGCTTCTTCATCCATGCCATCTTTGGTTGATCCCAACCAGGTTGTGCAGGGACGCCTTGCTTGTCCGCCTCTGTGATCGGCGCCTCCTTGTATTGGCGGCTGAAGAATCCCTCGTACCACTGGTCCGCAACGAGGCCCCAACGTCGGTGCTCTATGTCAATTCCACGGTGGGCAAGATTCGTGTAGAGAGCGCGGCTACGAAGCTCAAGGACCCAAAGGCAAACGGTAAGCCACCATGCCAACGCCGAGCCGCCAGCACGGGCGAGCCAGACGGCGTCCTTGTCGATCACTGCACTGGCAAGGAACCCGATTGCAGCAACGTACAGGCCTGCGATGGTGAAGCGGCTGCTAACCGTGGAGCCGTGGTACTCGACGACTGCCAAATATTCGCTCCGGATGTCGTCCGGGTTGTCTGTCCTTGCTGAGTTGTCAGCCATAAAACATAACCTTCCTGTTTGCCCAACGGTCTGCGCATCATCTGCGCCGCTAAGCGTAGCGGAGCGGCGTCAGGTGCAAGCGCGGGTCAGCCAATGCCCAGCTTTTCAACACACACTGGCATCTTTGCGCCTTCTTCTCTTGCGAGACGCGCACGTCTGGTCAGCCAGTCGCTTTGTGCAATGTTCAGCATCCTGCTTCAGCAGTTCACACTTTGCCGCATTATTCACCGCCGGCTTGCTTGGGGCGGGCTTTGCTTTGGTTTCTGTTCTTTACCTCTGAACAAACCGTATGACAAACTGCGCTTCCTCGTATCCGCTGTCTCCTGGTCCATACCAGTCAAAAGCCAATTCGAGGGGAGTGCCCTCAGCGTCCCGACCATGCACATGGAGATACCAACGATGCTGAAGATACGGCCCTCCGCCCGGCGTGGTTGTTCTTAAGGCTGTTGTTAGCATTTCTTTCAGCACGTGTCCGATAATGAATGGCTTCCAATCCGGTTTAGGCAAGGAAACTTCGACATTGATATATCCCAGAGGCATCACACAGTAGTAATCCGGTTGGCCGCTCAAAGTGCTGCCTACCGACCGATATACCCATCCTACCAGATAGTCAGGCGTGACACGTACATATGAACCGGTCAACCCGTCCACAAACTGTTGTAGTAGTTTCTCGACAAATGTTTCCTCCTCGGCGCAACGCTTTTTCCAGTCGATCAAGCGGATATAATGGAAATCTGGTTGCGGGAGGCGATACCAGGGAAATTTCTCATACAGCATAAAATGGCGATTCTGCTGTCGGTGCTTCCACAGAGTTTTCAGCAGCATGGCCACAAAATCACCTGCCGCCTGACTATCAATCGTATCCTCAAATCCCCATGAGCCCATTTGCGGCGCGACAACCAAGTTGTTTACAAAGAAAGGTTCCGGAAAAATATCAAGAACCTTGTCTCGGGAAAGCCGGTAAAAGCAGGTATTGACATAGCGGTTGCCCCCCTGCTGCAGGTTTAGACTGGCGGCGCGGCTATCAGCGGAAATCTCCGCATGGTATGGCTGTGATAGATCAATTTATTGCCATTGGCGTCTAGTTCGCCAGCGCAGGACTTCCCCTTCCAGCTGCATCTCTCCACTGCCGCGATCAGCCAGCCGCAACAGGAGGGGATAGATGGCTACGCTGACCATCAAACCCAATATAATTCCACCGCCAAAAATCAACATCCTCATCCAATCGGAAACATTCCCGCGTAGCAACGATGAGACGAGCAGAAATGAACCGAACCACACTATTAAAAAAGTCAGAGTGGGAATGATAACGGTGAACCAACCACTCTTGTAAGGGACTTTGAGCATCTTCATAGGATGGTCTCCACGCGCTGGAATGACTATGGATTGATGTGGTGACTAACGGCCCGCGCATCACCTGCGGCGAGCCGAGCAGAGCGAGGCGAAGCCGTCAGGTGGATGCGCTTGTTGGGTGGACTGCATGTTCTGCAAGGAATGTTCTGCCAGTATCCGTAATTTCCCAAACTCCACGAGGAGAATTTGATGAAAGTAAGCCTTCCTCCACCATAGCATGTCTTGCCCATTGAGCAGTATTTCGCCATCGGGGAATAGTCGGGTCAGAAGGCAAAGTCTGACGGTCATAAGCATTAAATCTATCGCCTACCAATCTCTCCACTTTATCTAGAACAGTATTTATGGGAGCAGAACCACCCGACTCGACCAGAGATTGCAGAATAGGTATTCGGAATTTGTCCTCAGGGGTGCGTAAACCGGGTTGCAATTTCTGATAGCGAGGCGCTTTGTGTCTTCGTGCTTTTTGAGGAACAACAGCGGTAAAGAATTTTAGCCACTCCTTTTGTAAATCTTTCACACGGCTTCTAAATGCCTTCATCTGCAATTCCTTTTCTATAAGGTCGCGGGCAATATCATATTTTCCCCCTTCAAGTGCTTGCGTCCCTTCCCGATTAAGTGCGGCAATTGCATTATTGATCTCTTCTAGAACGATATCAAAAGCAACAGCTACCTCGTTTTGATGCATTGTCAGTATCTCCCTCTCACGTGTCTTGAGCAATCACTGCTTATGCGCCTAACGGCCTGCGCTTCACCTGCGCCGCGAAGCGCAGCGGAGCGGCGTCAGGTGGAAGCGCGTGTTAGCTGCCCCTCGAATAGCTTCATAACATAGTCGTATTGGGGACTGCGTTCCTGAAAAAGGATGTGCTTCTGGGCAGATTTCTCCCTGTCCCACGTTCCGTCGTCATATCGTTGGCGTAAATCATCGAAGGACGTGGCGGAGATGATGTACGAATCTAGCGCGATGTCCTGCCGCTTGCTTCTTCGCCCGATTTCTCTGGCCAGCTCCGGCAATCGTTCGTGCAGTCGCGCTTTTTCATCGTGGATGTAGGCTTTGGCGTGAAGCAGACCGTGCGGTTCGATAAAGACTATACGCTGGCTCGCTTCGTCCAAAATCCACAGGATAAAGTCTGGGTAAAAGCCCCGCTCCTCGAAGAAGCCGATGCCGCTGCCCCGACTCAGGTTACGCAAGAGGAACACTTCTTTGTCTCTCAGCGTCTTATCCTTTTCCTGCTCCCAGCAGGCTTTCAGATCACGCACGAACTGCGCTTCGCTGGGCTTCAAAGGCGGGGGACTGGCCTGCATTTTGTCCGCTTGCTCCAACAAGAGTGGCAGATACAGGTGACGGTCAAAATAGATGCGCGGCAAGCTGGCGTTTTCCTGCTGGTACAGTCGCTTCGCATCCGCCACCAATTGCTGGATTGCTTCCACCAGTTGTTTTTCTGAACGCCGCACTTTGATCACATAGGCAGGGCTAGGTTTTTCGCGCATCACCCCACGGTTAAAGCTCAGGTTCGGATCGCTTTCGTCGAGAGGACGGTAAACCAGTGCCTCGCTTGCTTCCCATCGCTCCCGCCGGTGGCGATAGAGCGCATCTACGTATTTGCGTAGGATGTTTGTAACCGCCTCCTGGAGCAAGGAGCGTTCGGCAAAGGAGCGCGGTTTGACCACCGCCTCGTCCGCCACGAGGGTGTATCTTGCGCCTTTGAGCACCTTTCTCGGCGTATCGGGGAGGATTATCAGGTTAGTTAGCCCCTTGCGCTCTTTGTAGGCAAGCAGATCAAGATACACTCGCCCCCAATCCACCCACTCTAGACTTTCGGCAGGGATGGCCCGCGCTATTCCTCCGCGCACATCCGCCGAGTGAATGCCAGCAGCA